>ERZ761602.2599-NODE-2599-length-27684-cov-5.174020_pt1 | contig 27684 bp, 25 predicted proteins | sample MGYA00512165_ERZ761602 | MGnify/ENA primary metagenome ERZ761602 (study PRJEB28899, sample SAMN02445085) | bioreactor sludge metagenome | biome: EBPR sludge; isolation source: Thorneside wastewater treatment plant | place: Australia: Brisbane, Thorneside...
GTGTAGTGCTCGGCCGCGACCTCGGGGTTGATGATGGTCTGCGAGCTCTCGTCGACGCTGACGAGCTGGCCGTCCTCGTAGATGCGGAAGTCGGTTGCTTGCAGGCCGGGCACCGGATCGCCGGCCGCGTCGTCGACCGTGAAGAAGACGGCGACGTTGCTCGGGCGTCGGTAGGCCGACTGCACGACGGTGAGGTTCAGGCCGGAGCAGCCGAACGCGAGGAGGAGGAGGGGTACGAAGTGACGCACGGGCGAATGGTGCACGCGCGTTTGGTACCACGAACGCGGTTCGGCGCCGCCGTGGAAGTTCGCCACACCGCACGCACGCGTACACCTGCGCATCGCCGCGCACACCGACGTGCACGAACGATCCGCGCACGCGACGAGCCGCGAACCGCGACGCGCGAACCACGTCGACACGGTACGCTCGAGTCGTGCGCTGGCGTCTCCCCGATTGGATCGCGTTCTCCGAGGCGTTCGGGGGCTCCGAGCCCGTCCCGCGCGCGCCGGGTCGTCTGCGCGCGAGCGTTCGCCGGGCGCGCTTCGACGCCGCCGCGGTGTGGCTCGGCTTCGGTCCCGTGCGGTCGGTGAGGCGAGGGCTCGCGCGCGAGCTCGTCGCGCCGGTGGGGGCGCCGGTGCGCGCGGCGCGCCGTGGAGTCGTGCGGGTCCGCGCGTCGCTCGTGCCGGGCGGCGTGGGCCTCGCGGTCGATCACGGCGACGCCTCGGGGACCGTGTGGCTCCACCTCGCGCGCGTGCGGCTCGCGGTCGGCGACGTCGTCGAAGCGGGAGAGCCGATCGGCGTGGTGGGCGCGTCGGCGCGCGCGCACGTGCCCGCGCCGTGGGCGCCGCCCTGCGTGATCGAACAAGCGGTCGTCGCGGGCGAGGCGGTGTCGCCGGAAGATGCGGTCGCGCTCGACGAAGGTTCGCGCGACTTCGATCCCGCCGCGGTGGGCGACGGGATCGCCTCGTGTCGCGACGTGCGACTGCGCGAGTCGATGGACGCGCTCCCGACGCTCGACGAGCGCGCGTGGGCGCTCACGTTCTGGCGCGTCGCCGCGCCCGAGCTCTTCGTGCGCGGCGGGCGGTTGCGGTAACGATCAGACCGCGTGGAGGCGGCGGCGGCGCTCGGTGGCGGGCAAGCCGACCGCGCGTCGACCCGCACGAAGCACTGCGGGAGTGACGAGCGGCGCGAGCGGCTGGGGCACCGTCGTGAGCAACGCGAGCGCGTCGCGAAGCTCCGGCAGCCAGCGCTCCCACGCGCTTCCGTCGGGCGCCACGATCCCGCGGCACTCCACCGCGCCGCAACGGCAGGTGAAGCCCTCGCTCGCTTCGAGGTGCAGCGTGCCGTAATCGTTCGTGAGCTGCTCGCCGGGGTGGATGTCGACGAGCGCGACCTCGAAGCCGAGGTCCGAGCCACCGCAGGTCGGGCGGCACGAGTGGTTCATCGAGCGACCCGCGTCCCAGCAGAGCACCCGGTTGCCCGCGGGGTCGTGGTAGGTGTGGTGATCGAGCCAGGTGTCCCACTGCGGTCCGAGCGGCGCGAGGCGCTCGGGCGTGAGGAGCTGGTCGAGCGGATCGAGCGCCCACGTCAGCGTGCCGCGTGGGATGAGCGCGGTGGCGAACACACCCACGCCGACGACGTCGTCGACGCGGCGCACCTCGGTGTCCGGATGGATCATCGCGCCGCCGCTCCTGCGCGACGGGTCGCGCGCGGACGGCGGGCGGGTGCCGCCGCGATCGCCCACAGACCGTCACCCTCGACGGTGCCGTCGGTGACGCCTTCGCGGCGGTAGTCGCGGTGCGACGGGAGCTCGGCCTCGGTGGAGCCCTTCGCGAGCACCTCGAGGATCGCGTGATCGCGCGGGCCCGCCTTCACGAACGGAAGCAGAGGCTGCGCGACGCTCGCGGCGTACTGGAAGGCGTCCTGCGCCTCCGCGTCCCAGATCGGGAAGAGGCGCTCGAGGTCGCCGGGCCCGACGCTGCCGCGACAGCCAGGCTGGCCACACGCACAGGGGAAGCTCTTGGCGATGTTGAGGATGCCGTACTCGCAGCTCAGCTCTTCACCGGGCTGGATGTCGCGCACCGCGATCTCGAACGCGTCTCCGATGCCGCGCGAGGTCGGTCGGCAGGAGTGGTTCATGTAACGACCGTGGTCCCAGCAGAACACGAAGTGTCCCGTGGGATCGACGTAGGCCCAACGCTCGACCGCGGTCTTGAGCATCGGCGGCAGGGCGCGAACTTCGTCGGCAGTCAGGATCCGATCGAAGGGATCGAGGACCCAGAGGAACGTCCCCTTCGGGATGAAGGCCGTGGCGAAGACGCCGTGGCCGACGGAGGAGCTGATGAACTTCAGCTCGGTGTGGGGGTGGATCACGTGCTCTCGCGGAACGGGGCGAGCCGCGATGGCGCGCGCCGACACGCAATTGAGTAGCTTGATTTGGAGTCTGTGAAGAGGGGGATTCGAGGGGGGGCCTCATTTTTTTTCCCGCCCCCCGGGGAGGAAACGGACCGGAAACGCGCGGAGCCATCCGCCCGCGCGGACGGGTCGCGCATCTTCGCGCACGACGCTCAAATGCAATTCTCAAACACGATTTCGAGACATCTTCTGCGTCGCGAAGCACGACGGGGAGCGCGGGGCCCGTTTTCCTTTCGCGGACTTGCACGGAGCATGTCGAACGGTGCCGCTCAGGATGCGTGATTCTCGCTCCTCGGCGCGGGTGCGTGAGGTCACGGCGATAGCGTGAGAGCCGGCGCGCGCGCAGCACTGCGCGACGTCGGGTGGGCGCGGGAGGCCGGTCCGCGGCGCGGAGGGCTCGACGGCCATCGCGCATCACCGTCGATGCCGAGCTTCGACCGATCTCGGGCCCGACGGATCCGTCGCGACGGCTCCGCGCGGACGATGACGAACGCCGACGCGAAGTCGGTTCTGCGCGTACGCGCGGCGATCTCGGCCACTCTCGGCGCATCCTCGCCCGCGGAAGGCACGCGAATCGGTTCGGGGGGTGGCGGTCCCCGATCGGGGCCCTTATCCTTGGCGAGTCGGCGCGGAATTCTCCGATCCGACGACCACGACGATGAGTTGGGTCCCCACCCCGCAATCCTGCGAATCCCGGTCGTCGACGTCCCTTCGGGGTCGTCCCGCGGGAACTCGGAGTCGCACCACGAGGAGCACGTCCGTGCTCCCCGCGAACCCATGGAATGCCCTGAGTGAGGTCTGGCGCCCGATCGCCAGAGACCCCGGGGCACCGGCTCTGCCGGAGGAGGTACTCGGAATGGACAGTACTTGTATGTTCGGCCACTTCCTGCCGGAGGTCGAGGCGCGTTGAGCCATCGCGCCTGACGTCGACTGCCAGCAGAGGTGGTCGAGCTCGAAGGGTGGCGCTCCGGCAGGGCGCCACCCTTTTCCTATTCCGTCCCTTTTCCTCGAGGGTCTGTCGCCAGACCCTCCCCCACGGGGCGTAAAGCCCCGATGGGGCCGGCTCCGTGCTCGCGCACGGCCCGACACTCTCGTGGAATCGCTCGCTACGTCCATCGGCTCCACGCTCACGCGTGGCCCGATAGTCTCGTCGATTCGTGCGACTACGTGGACTGCGTCCACTTCGCTTCGCACGATATCTACTTCGAACCGCTGCGCGCCGTCCGGTAGGGCGGCTTGCGTTCGATCGCTCTCACCAAGTCACCACTCGCCGGTGCTCGGCATGCTCTTCCACGGCTCTTCGAGCGGACGCGCGCCACCCTTCTGCAGCAGCTCGATGCTGATCTGGTCGGGCGAGCGCACGAAGGCCATGCGTCCGTCGCGTGGCGGACGGAGGATCGTGACGCCCGCCGCCTGGAGCTTCGTGCAGAGCGCGTAAATGTCGTCGACCTCGAACGCGAGGTGCCCGAAGTTGCGACCGCCCGAGTAGGGCTCGGTCTGGTCCCAGTTGTACGTGAGCTCGATCTGCGCGGCGTCGCCTTCGGCGCCGGTGGCGAGGAAGACGAGCGTGAAGCGGCCGGCCTCGTGCTCGGTGCGTCGCACCTCGCGCAGCCCGAGGAGCTCGACGAAGAAGCGCAGCGCGGCGTCGAGGTCGCGCACGCGGATCATGCTGTGGAGGAATCGCATGGCCGCGGTGTACGGCCAGGCGCGCGCGAGTGGAAGGGCGCCGACGACGACGTTCGGGCCGAGCGACCGACCCGAGCGCGCCAACGAACGGGGCCGACGCTCAGGGAGTGCCGGGGACGCGGGTCGGGAACGCGCTGTCGGCTTCGGCGGAGGCGCCGAGCAGGCCAGTGCTCGCGGCGCCCCAGCAGAGGATCGAGCCGCCGCGGTTGATCACGCAGGTGTTCGCGCGACCGGCCGCGATGCGCGTCGCGTCCACCGAGACCTCGACGGGGCTCGTCTGCGGGACGGGCACGCCGAGGCCGGTCTGAAGGCTCTCGTTCGCGCCCCAGCACAACGGACGGCCGTCGGCGCCGATCGCGCAGGTGTGTCGTGCGCCGGCGGCGAGCGCGGTGGCGCCTTCGAGCTCGATCTCGCGCGGCGCGAGCACCGGGCCGATCAACGTCCCGGCTTGGCCTTCGTCCGAGCTTCCCCAACACGAGACCGCGCCCGCAGCGGTGCGCGCGCAGGTGTGGGCGAGACCGGCCACGACCTCGACCACGCCTTCGAGATCCGCGACCTCGGTGGGAATCGCGCGGTCGACGAGCGTTCCGTCGCCGAGCTGGCCCTGATCGTTGGCGCCCCAGCACCAGAGCGCGCCGGCCTCGTCGACCGCGCACGCATGTGCGCCGCCGAGCGCGAGGCGCACGAAGGTCGTCGAGCCGGCGATCGGCGCCGGGCTCGCGCGATCGAGGGTGGCGCCGTCGCCGAGCTGACCGCGATCGTTGGCGCCCCAACACTGCGTGCCGGTCGTCGTGATCGCGCACGCGAAGCCGGCGGACGCGGGCGCGAAGCGGGCGACGTCGAACGCGAGCGCGATCACGCCGGGGACCACGGCGGGCTCGGTGCGCGCGGTGGTGGTTCCGTCGCCGAGCTGGCCGCGCGAGTTCGCGCCCGCGCAGTAGAGCGCGCCGGTGACGTCGGTGCCGCACGCGAACGCGCCGAGGGCGATCGAGGTGAACGCGAGGCCACCTTCGAGCGGCGTCACGTCGGGGACGCCGGCGCCCCAACAGAAGGGAATGCCGGCGGGGCCAGCGTCGACGCCCGCGTCTTCGTCTCCGGTGCCCGCATCGGTGTCCCCGACGCCTGCATCCTCGACGCCTGAATCCTCGCCTGCATCCTCGACGCCAGCGTCCTCGATTCCGGCATCCTCGACGCCCGCGTCCTCTTCCATGCCCGCATCGACGCCCGCGTCGGTGCCGGCGTCGGTGCCCGCATCCACGGAACCTCCCGCGTCGACCGCCTCGTCGACCGCACCGAGGAAACACGCTTGGTCGGCGCCGAGCGCGAGATCGATCGCGCGCGGCGCGAGGTCGTCGTCGCAGCCGAAGATCGCGAGCACGAGGAGGGGCAGAAATCGAGAGCGAACCGCCATGACGCGCAGGGTACCAGGGCTTCGCGCGCGGACGTCGGCGTTCGTCGATGCGCGCCTTCACCTTCGTCGCACCCCGTGTCTCCCCTCGGGTCGACGTCGGGTCGACGTCGAGACGCGACTCGAGCCCGCACCTTCGCCACGCCGCGCCTTCCAGCATCGCGTCGACGTCGAGCGTCCGAGTCCGAACGGGGCGGACTGACGAATGTCATGTCGGGCTGGACCCGCGATCGCGAGGGCGCGCGATCCGTGCTTCTCTGGTCGAATGCTCCGGCGTGTCGTCGTTCTCGCGTCGCTCCTCGCCGCGTGCGGTGACGACGACCCCTCCGCGCACCACGGGCCGCCGGAGCTCGCCGCGCTGCCGAGCGTGCGCGTGACCGAGAGCCGCTGTTTGGTCGGAGTCGCCGAAGGCGCCGAGCCGCCGACGTCGCTCTCCGAGACGGGCTGCGTCGTGAGCGTGGTGCCGCTCGTGACCACCGACGAGCTCGTGCCCTTCGCGGTCGCCTCGCCGCTCTTCAGCGACGAGACGAACAAGATGCGGTGGCTCGCGATCCCACCGGGAGAACGTGCGGGCTACTACGCGGACGGCTCGCTCGACGCGCCGATCGGGACGATCTTCGCCAAGCTCTTCAGCCACGGCGACGATCCGCTCGAGCTGCGCTTCTCGGTGCGTGGCGTGGACGGCTTCGTCTACTTCACCTACCGCTTCGAGGGCGACGACGCGCGTCTGCTCGACGGGCAGGAGACGGTGGCGCTCGCACTCTCTGGCGGACGCGAAGCGACCTACACGTTCCCATCGCGCGAGAGCTGCCGCACGTGCCACGGCGCGGTCGGCGTGCTCGGCCCGGTGCACGAGCAGCTCGCGATCGACGTGCGCTACGCCGGCGAGACGCGGCGACAGATCGAGGCGCTCGCGGCGCTCGGCGTGATCGAGTCACGGATCGGTCGCGGCATGCCGAACCCCCACGATCCGGAGGCGCCGATCGAGGCGCGCGCCCGCGCGTACCTTCACGCCAACTGCGCGCATTGTCATCGCCCCGGAGGCTTCGCGCCGGTGGGCCTCGATCTCGATCTGCGCTGGTCGACGCCGCTCGAGGACACCCGCACGGTCTGTGTGCCGACGCAGTTCGAAGCGACCGCGGGCGAAGGCATGCGCATCGATCCGGCCTACCCGGACGCGTCGGTGATCGTGCGGCGCATGCACGCGGTTCCGGGCGATTTCCCGGGGCCGATGCCGCCCGTGGGGCGCTCGGTGGTGGACGACTTCGGCGCGGAGCTCGTGCGCGATTGGGCGGCGAGCCTCGACGCCTCGCTGTGTCCTTGACCACGAAACCTCGTTCGGCCGTCCAGCGGTGCCCGTCGTTGCGTGCGCCGAACGAGCCTGCGACTCTTCGTCGCGATGCGACGCCACTACTTCGCGGGATGGATTGCGGCTCTGTGTTTGAGCGGATGCCTCGGCGGAAGCTCCCCCGCCGACGGTGGCTCGGACGGTCCGTCTTGCAGCAATGACACCGACTGCGACGACGGCATCTTCTGCAATGGAGCGGAGGTGTGCAGCGAGGGCGGATGCACTGCGGGGACGGTGCCGTGCGCGACGGATTGCGACGAGACCTCCGACCGATGCGCGGTGTGCGTCGATCTCGACGGCGACGGCTTTCTGGACGTCGCGTGCGGGGGCGACGACTGCGACGACGACGATCCACGACGGAATCCCGGCCGCTCCGAGACGTGCGACGTCGACGACGTCGACGAGGACTGCGATCCGCGAACGTTCGGCGTGCGTGACGCCGACGGAGACGGCGAGGCCGACGCGGTCTGCTGCAATCGCGACGAAGCGGGTGCGAGTCGCTGCGGGACGGACTGCGACGACACGCGGCCGAACGTGAACTCCAGCACGGCGGAGGTCTGCGACGGACGCGACAACGACTGCGACGGCAGCACGGACGAGGGGGTGCTCGAGACGTTCTTCCGTGACGTCGACGGGGACGGCTTCGGGGTGGACGACGAGACCGTGGAGGGTTGCCGCGCGCCCGAGGGCTACGCGTCGCAGGGCGGGGACTGCGACGACGCAGACGCGGCGATCAACCCGGCCGCGCTGGAGCTCTGTGCGTTGCCCGCGGTGGACGAGAACTGCGTGGACGGCGCGAACGAGGACTGCGGATGCACCGACGGAGCCACCCGCCCGTGCGTCGCTCACGGCGTGTGCGCGAGCGGCGTCCAGACGTGCTCCCCGCTCGGCACCTGGGCCGACTGCAGCATCGAGCCCGTGGTCGACATGACGTGCGACGGGCTCGACTCCGACTGCGATCGCAACGTCGACGAAGGCCTGACGGTCACGTGCTACGTCGACGACGACGACGACACCTACGCACCCGCGACGGCCTCCGCGATGCAGCGATGCCCGGTGAGCGCGCGCGAGGCGTGGGGCGGGTGCCCGAGCGGATACACGAGCCGGGCCCCCACGACGGCGGCGGACTGCAACGACGACAACGCGACGATTCGACCCGGCGCGCCCGAGCTCTGCGATCGCATCGACAACGACTGTTCGAGCGGAGGTGGGCCCGAGATCGCGGAGGACTCCGACGGAGATGGCTACGCGTCCCCGACCGCCGCGTGCTCGGGTGGGTTCGACAAGACGGATTGCGCGGACGACGACGCGCGCGTGTATCCGGGACAAACGCAGTTCTTCTCCGATCCGTACTGCGCGCGCTACGAGACCACGCCGGCCATTCGGTGTGTGCAGGAATCGTGGGACTTCGACTGCGACGGCACCACGATCACGGCGTCTCGCGGCTCCTGCACGGCACAGAGCGGGATCGGCACGAGCTGCGGCCCCCTCGCGGGATGCCGGCTTCGGAGCGGCCCGACGAGCAGCGTCACGCCCGCGCAGTGTGGCCATCGGCTCGAGCACCTCGTCGGCTGCTCGTGTCTCGGGTCGAGCTGCTCCGCTTCGCGGGCGAGTCGAGCGCTCGCGTGTCGCTGATCGGTTACGGCGGCCTCCGTCGGCAGGCCGTCACTCCGGTCGCGTGCTCGGCGGCCACGTGAGCTCGCGGACCGCCTCGCGCAGCGTCGCGAGCGCGGCCTCGCGTTCCGCACGGACGGTCGAGAGGTCGCGAGCCAGCGTCTCGAGGCGGCGCACGCCTTCTTCCACCCGCGCCGCGAGCTCGGCGCGGAGCGCGCGACCGTCCGCGTCACGACGTGTGCCGAGGGTCTCGAGGCTCGCGCGCACCTCCGCGTTGCGTTGACCGAGATCGCCGAGCTCGACGCGAAGCGCGCGCTCGCGGGCCTCACGCTCCACGATCGCGATGCGCGCGGCGAGCACCTCGCGCAGGCCACGCGCGATCGGCTCCGGCAGCTCGCTCCCGCGCAGGAAGGGCTCCACGTCGGTCGAGAGATCGCGGAGCAGATCGATCGTCCCCGGCACCGCGCGTCGCTCTTGGAGCTCGAGTCGGCTGCCACGACCCGCCACGATCGGCAGCGGCACGATCCACGCGTCGCCCGCGCGCTCGTGATCGGGCGGCAGCTCCACCGGCGAGAAGCCCGCCGCGCCGACGTGCCGCAGGTAGAGCGTTCCCGGCGCGTGCGCGCCCGCGTCGACCCCGTAGCGCGTGCGCAGCGTCTCCGTGCGCTCGACCGCGAGCACGCCGCGGCGCACGCCGACGATGCGCGCGGGAACCTCCTCGCGTGCACGCTCGATCGTCACGTTCGTGGACGCGTCGAGGCCGTAGGGGACGAAGACGCTGCGGCCCGCGGGCAACGCGTCGAGCAGGCCCTCGCCGAGGAGCTCGCCGCCGCCGAAGAGCGTGACCGGCCCCGCGACGAGGTCGACGCCGGCCTCTCCGTCCACGCTCCCGACGGTGTTGCGCACCTGCGCGACCCGCAGCGGATGACGCGTGGCGCCGTCGACGCTCGCGCTCGGGTCGAAGAGCAGCACCGCGCGCCCGGGCACGCGCTCGTGCAGCACCGTGACCATCGCGGACGCACCCGCCGGCACGCTCACGCGACGCGCGACGCCGTAGCGGGTCGCGCCCGACGCGTCGATCTCGGTCGGCGCGGACGGCGCGGACACCACGCGCGTCGCGCGCACGCCGGTGTCGGAGCCGTCGTCCGTCGCTTCGATCTGCAGCTCCGCGCGGCGGTTTCGCTCGCGCGCCTCTTCGGTGTCGCGCGGATCGATCGGCTGCGTGTCGCCCACCGGCTGCGCGATCAAGCGCTCCGGCTCCACGCCGCGTGCGATCAGCGCCGCGCGCACCACGCCGGCTCGCTCCGCCGCGAGCGCCCACGGGCTCGGCTCGTCCGAGGTCGCGTGTCCGTCCACGCGCACCCGCAGGATCTGCGGGTTGTGCACGAGCGTCGCCGCCATCGCGTCGAGGACCGGCGTCTGCGGATCGCGGAGCTGCGACGAGCCGCGCGCGAAGTAGATCTTGTCGAGGATGACGATGCGCGAGTCCTCGATCGTCACGCGCCCGCGATCGGGGCAGCCGTCCTCGTCCTCGAAGCCGTTGTAGGTCTCCGGCTCGTTCGGGCAGCGATCGTCGACGTCGAGGATGCGGTCCTGATCGTTGTCCGGATCGGGGCAGCCGTCGTGATCTTCGAAGCCGTCGTGATCTTCGGGCGCGCCCGGGCAGAGATCGTCGGCGTGCTCGAGCCCACCGCGCGTCGCGATCGAAGCCACCGCGCCACGGTTCGGCGCGCCCGCGCCTCGACCGGTCGCGTCGGGGCGCTCGAGGAAGCGACGGTCGCGCAGGTCGACCCGGTACGCGAAGGGCGCGCTGGTCGCGAGCGCGAGGTCCACGTCGGTCCAGTCCTCGGGCGACGCGTTGTGCACGACCGCCCACGCTTGCAGCAGCGCGTGCTCGCCGTCCTCGTCGAGCACCACGCGGTAGGTCGCGCGCCACACCGGCGTCGGCGCCGCGTAGGCGATGCGCACGTCGCGCGCGCGATCGCCGTCGAGATCGAGGGTCAACGTGCGCGGTCCGTCGCCCTCCCCCTCCGGGATCGCGGCCGACGGAGACGCCTGCTGCGCGACGTCGCCGCGCTCGACCACGGTGAGCGTCGTGAGCACGTCGTCGACCTCGTGCGGCGCGAGCCGCAGCGCGACGCGTCCGTTCTCGACGCGCCCTTCGCGTTCGAAGTAGCCGACGCCGTTCTGGTAGAGGACCACGCGCCGGAGCTGCACCGGCGTCGCGCTCGTCGCGCATCCGATCCCCACGAGCGCCACCCCGAGCCACGCGTTCCGCATCCGCACCTCCGGTGCAGGAGCGTACCGCGAAGGATCGTACGTTCTTCCTCGGGAAGCGCCGTCGACGCACGATCGGGTGGTCGCGTTCGAGTCCGCGCCGTTGCGTTCACGCGTTCACGCGTACGTCGCTGCGCAGCCACGCGAGGGCGGTCTTGTCCTGCGCTCGTTTCGTGCGCGACGCGGCGATCTCTTCGACCGATCACTCCTGCCGCAGCGCCTCCACGGGATCGAGGGTCGACGCGCGCCGCGCGGGGCCGACGCCGAACACGATGCCGATCGCGATCGAGACGCCGAGCGCGAGACCGTACGCGTAAGTCGGGATGATCGTCTCCCAGCCGCCGAAGCGCGCGATCGCGAAGGCCGCGAGCCAGCCGAGGAAGATGCCGACGAGGCCGCCGAAGATCGACACCACGACCGCTTCCACGAGGAACTGCAAGAGGATGTCGCGCCGCCGCGCGCCGACCGCCATGCGCACGCCGATCTCACGCGTCCGCTCCCGAACGGACACCAGCATGATGTTCATGATGCCGATGCCGCCGACCAGCAGACTCACCGCGGCGACGCTCCCGAGCAGCGCAGTGAAGGTGCCGGTGATGGCACCCATCGTCGCGAGCATCTCGGTCTGCGAGCGGATCTCGAAGTCGTCCGGCGCGTCCGCGCGCAGGCGATGACGCAGCCGGAGCAGCTCTCCGATTCGCTCGCGCACGTCCTCGCTCTCGCCTTCGCTGCGCACCTTCACCGTGATCGCGCCGAGGTAGCTCTGCCCGAAGAGCACGCCCTCGTGGGTGCCGAGCGGCACGAGCACCATGTCGTCCGGCGACATGAAGCCGACGTCGCCCTTCGCGCCGAGCACGCCGACCACCGTGAAGCCGTTGCCCGCGATCTGGATGCGCTCCCCGATCGCGCTGCGCTCCCCGAAGAGCTCGTACGCGACGTTGGCGCCGAGGATCGCGACGCGCGCGCGCCCGAGATCGTCGTCGGGTGAGAACCCGATTCCGGACGCGACGTCGAGGCTGCGCAGCGGGAGGAAGTCCGCCGTCACGCCTTGAATGGAGCTCGAGAGGTTCGCCTCGCGGTACTTCACCTGCGCGGTGCCGGTGCTCTCCGGGCTCACGCCTTCGACTCCGTCGAGCTCGGCGATCGCGTCCGCGTCCGCGCGCACGAGCGTCTCCACGCGCGCGCTACGTACCGCCCCTTGCGCACGCTCGGGTCGCACCGTGAGCAGGTTCGAGCCGAGCGCGCGGATGCGCCCTTCCACGCTCGCCTTCGCGCCTTCGCCGATCGCGAGCACCGCGATCACCGCGGTGACACCGATGATCATGCCGAGCGCGGTCAGCGCGGTGCGCAGTCGGTTCTGCGCGAGCGAGCGCCACGCGGTGCGCGCGGTCTCGTGGATCAGCACGGCGCGACCTCATCACCGACGCACATCACGCGAAATCTCCCGCGTTCTCCTGCACGAACGCCTCGATCTCCGCCGCCGCCGGTCCGTCGCCCACGATCTTCCCGTCGCGCATGCGGATCACTCGGTCTTGGGAGCGCGCCACCGAGAGGTCGTGAGTCACGAGCACGATCGTCGTGCCCTCCGCGTGCAGGCGGCCGAGCAGCTCCATCACCTCGCGCCCGGTGCGGCTGTCGAGCGCGCCCGTCGGCTCGTCGCCGAGCACGATCGACGGCTCCGTCACCAGCGCGCGTGCGATCGCCACGCGCTGCTTCTGGCCGCCCGAGAGCTCGTTCGGTCGGTGGTGCGCGCGATCCGCGAGCCCGACCCGCTCGAGCGCCCGCAGCGCCCGCGCGCGCGTGTCGCGCTGACCCGCGTACAAGAGCGGCAGCTCGACGTTCTCCACCGCGTCCATGCGCGGCAGCAGGTTGAACGACTGAAAGACGAAGCCGATGTGCCGGTTGCGGGCGCGCGCCCGATCGTCCTCGTCGAGCTGCGCGACGTCGCGGCCTTCCAGGAAGTAGCGACCGCTCGTCGGACGATCGAGGCAACCGAGCACGTGCAGGAGCGTCGACTTCCCACAGCCGCTCGGGCCCACGATCGCGACCGACTCGCCGCGCTCGATGCGAAACGAGATGCCGTCGACCGCGCGCACCGCGAGCTCGGCGCGATCCGCGTGGTAGATCTTGCGCAGCTCTTCGATCACGACCGGCGTGTGGGTCGCGCCCGTCGTCGGCTCGTGCGCGAGGCTCACGGAGGGCCTCCACCGCCGCTGCGTCGGCTCCCGTTGCCGCCGCTGCCGCCGCTTCCCCGCCCCGGACGGCCGGTCGGGAAGAGCGACTTGGTGCCGTTCGGCGACGCGCGCTGCACCGGGCCGGACGCGAGCACACGATCGCCCTCCGCGAGCCCTTCGCGCACCGCGATGCGTCGACCATCCGTCGCGCCCGTGCGGATCGTCCGCTCCTCGCCGCTCGCGAGCACCACGTACCGCCGCGCCCCCGCTGAGCGCACCGCCGCGAGCGGCACCAGCACGCCCTCGTCGCGGCCCGTCACGATCGCGAGGTCCGCGCTCATGCCCGAGCGCAACAGGCTCGCGTCTTCGTCCGTCACCACGATCTCGACGTCGAAGGTCACCACGTTCGTGAGCGCGACCCCGAGCGGCGCCACGCGCTCCACCCGCCCGCGGAAGGTGCGCGTCGGGTAGGCGTCGACGCGGATCTCCACGTCTTGTCCGACCTGCACGCGCGCGATCTGCGCTTCGTCGATCGCGCCGATCACCCGCAGATCCGTGAGATCCGCGACCGTGGCGAGCGCGGTCCCGCCGCTGACGTTCGTGACGGCGGACGCCACGATCGAGCCGCGCTCCACCGCGACCGAGAGCACGGTGCCCGCGACCGGCGCGACGATCGCCATCTCGGTCAGACGTTGCTCGGCGTCCGCCACCGCGAGCCGCGCCGCCGCGAGCGAGGCGTTGCTCGCGGCGATCGCCGCCTGCCGGAGCTGCACGTTCGCGCGCGCGACCTCGGCGGCGCTCGACGCGGTGCGCGTGGCCTCGGTGCTCACGAGCCCACGCTCGGTGCCGCGCGCGCTCACCTCCCGCGAAGCCTCCGCGTCGCGCGCTTGGGCTTCGGTGACGGCGAGGTTCGCGCGCGCCTGCGAGAGCTCGGCCTGCACCCGCCGCAGCGCCACCCGCGCGTCCTCGAGCGCGCGCTCCGCGTCGCGCGGATCGAGCCGGAAGAGGAGCTGCCCCGCCTCGACGGAGTCGCCTTCTTCGACGAGCACCTCGATCACCTCGCCCGACGCGCGCGACTTCACCTCGACCTGCACGTGAGGCTCGATGGTGCCGGTCGCCTCCGCGGTCTCGACGAGCTCGCCGCGCTCCACCACGAGCACCTCGCCGCCGGTCGGCGTGACGCGCTCTTCGGCGCTCCCGAGGAAGTAGTACGCCGCGCCGCCACCACCGAGCAGCAGCGCGCCGACGATCCACACGACCTTGTTGCTGCGCTTTCGCATGGGCTCCGGGGCGGGGGTGCTCATCGGGTGGCTCCGTCTTCGTCGTTCGGACGACGCGCGGGAGCCGCGTCGAGGGTGGTGCGTACGAGCGAGAAGCGATCGAGCAACACGCCTGCGGTGTCTTCGAGGCGACGCGCGCTCGTGACCGCGTCGACCACGGTGCGCAACCGTCGCAGCGCGGCCGCGCGCGCGTCTTGTTGTGCGACCACGAGGTCCGCCGGCGTCGTGGTGCCGAGCTCGAGCCGACCGCGCTCGGCCTCCGCGAGCTGCTCCGCGACCTCTGCGGCTTCGGTCGCGAGCACGATGCGATCGCGCGCGTCCGCCGCTTGCTCGTGCGCGGTCGCGAGGCTCGCGCGCAGGGTCAACCGCCCCGCTTCGAGCCGCGCCTCCGCCGCTTCGAGCTGCGCTTGCGCGCGGTCGTACTGGGCGTCCGCGGCCGCCGATCCGACCGGGAGCTCGAGCTCGAGCCCGCCCGTCGCGACGAAGCCCGGACGACCGCCCGGGAGCTGCGCGCCCGGCAACATGTCGTCCGCCCAGAGGGTCACCATGCCGGCCGAAGCTACGAAGTCGAGCCGCGCGCGCGCCGCGTTTCGCGCCGCGATCGTCCGCTGCCGCGCGGCCTCGACCGCCGACTCCAGCGCGAGCAGCTCGGGCGATCGTTCGGCTGCCTGCGCGGCCAGCGCATCGAGCGTCGCGAAGCTCGGGATCTCCGGATCGGTCGTCGCGGTCGACGCGTCCACTCCGAGCAGGCGCGCGAGCTCCGCTGCGCGTTGCGTGCGCGAGGCCTCCGCGCTGCGCTCGGTCTCGCGCAGGCCCGCGAGCGTGCTCGCGAAGCGCAACGCGTCCGCGGCGGGGAGCGTCCCGAGCTCCACCCGCGCGCGCGCCTCGTCGCTCTGCCGCTGCGCGAGCGCGGTCGCTTCGCGCTGCACCTCCAGCGCGCGCTCCGCGTACCAGAGCTCCCAGTACGCGACGAGCACGTCGCGCACGAACGCGCTCGCCTGGGTGTCGCGCTGTTGCAGCGACTGCGCTTCCGTCGCTGCCGCTTCGCGTTCCGTCGCGAGCACCGCGTCACGACCGCCGCCGCGCAAGATCGGCTGGCGCGCGTTCACGAGAAGCTGGCCGGTGTAGTTGGGTCCGATCGTGAAGCTCGTCGTGGTGCTCGGGTCGCGGTTGACGGTCCGCCACGAGGCGCCGCTCGTGAGGTTCACGCTGAGCACGGTGCCGACGTCCGAGGTCCACGCGAGGCCGAGGCTCGCGTCCACCGTGCGGCTGTCGTTGCGCACCGCGCCCGCGGCGGTGCCGGAGAAGCTCTCGCGGAAGCCGCCGTTCACGCTCGCGGTGAGCACGGGCGCGCGCGCATCCTCCGCCGCGCGGGTCGAAGCGCGCGCCGCGACCGCGTCGAGCACCAGCGCGCGCACCTCCGGGCTCTGACCGAGCGCGACCGCGAGGGCGTCCTCGGGACCGAGCGACGGCTGCGCGTACGCGACGTGTGGGAGCGCGAGCGCGAGCATGGCCAGCGCGACGAAGGAACGCATGTGCACCTCGTGGGGCCACGACGAACGCCGCGCCGTTCGGTTCGCGTGAAGCTCGGTGAGCTTCGGTGAGCTTCCGGGTTCGCTGGGGGTCTCGTCGGCTTCGTGGATCACGGACGCCTCCGCGCGCACGGTACGTGGCTCGGCCGTGCGGCGTCTCGGGGCGAGCGCGTCGGACGAACGCATCTCGTGGTCGCGCGACACGGCCGATCGCTCCGGCGGTCGCTCGCGTCGCGTTCGTGCGTTCAGGTTCAGGTTCACGTCCACGTTCACGTTCACGACCACGTCCACGCTGGGCTCATGCTCGCTCGTACCGGTTCGCGTGGGGCGATCACGCTCCAGTCGTGCCAGGTCCATGTTGCGGCGTCGCCGTCGGAAGCGTGAAAGTTGGTTAAGCGCGTAGAACAGCCGCGCGCTTTCTCGCATCCTCTCCCCCGTGACGACCCGCCTCCTCGTGATCGACGACGACGACGAGCTCGCCGAGCTGCTCGTCTCCTACCTCGGCTCGGAGGGCTTCTCCGTCGACGTCGCGCACGACGGACCGTCCGGCCTCGAACGCGCGCGGCGCGAAGAGCACGACCTCGTGGTGCTCGACGTGATGCTCCCGGGCGCGAGCGGCTTCGACGTGCTGCGCGAGCTGCGCAAGTCGTCGCGGGTGCCGGTCGTGATGCTCACCGCGCGCGGCGAGGACGTCGATCGCATCGTGGGCCTCGAGCTCGGCGCGGACGACTACCTGCCCAAGCCCTTCAACCCCCGCGAGCTCGTCGCACGCATCCGCGCGATCTTCCGCCGCTCCGGGCCCGACGCGCCGGCATCGAAGCTCGTGGTCGATGACGTGGAGGTCGATCCCGCCGCCCACGTCGCGCGCCGCGGCGGCGAAGACCTCGGGCTCACGACCGCGGAGCTCGCGGTGCTCGAGCTGCTCCTGAAGAACGCCGGCAAGGTCGTCTCGCGCGACGACCTCTCCGATCACGCGCTCGGCCGCGCGTTCTCCCCCCTCGATCGCAGCATCGACGTCCACGTCTCGAACCTCCGCAAGAAGCTCGGCGAGCGCGGCGACCGCATCCGCACGGTGCGCGGCATCGGCTACCTCTACGCGCTCCGTTGAGCACGGTTCCGAGGCTCGAACGAAAGACTCCCTTGCGCGGCCTCTTCCTCCGCATCTTCGTGTCCTTCTGGGTCGCGATCCTCGTCATCGCGAGCGGTTCGTACGTGCTCTTCGAGGTCTTCTCGGGACCCTCGAAGCAGTGGCAACGACGCCGCGTGCTGCTCGACGACATGCAGCGCATCGAAGGCGAGCTCGCGCGGCGTCTGCTCGCGGAGGGAGGTCGCGCGCCCGCAGAGGCCGAGCTCCGCAGTCTCTACGATCGCAGCGGCGTCGCGATCCACCTCATCCGCGACGGTGAGGTCGTGGCAAGCCCCACCCCACCCGACGAGCTGGTGCGTCGCGCCTCGCAGATCCCGCTCGGAGACGAACGTGTGGAGCTCGAAGAAGGCTCACGCGCGGCGCTGGTGCTCGGACTCGAAGGTGGGTTCCGTGCGGTGGCGATCCGCGAGCGAGCGAGTCGACTCGAGCGATTTCTCGGCGGCACCCAGGTGGTGCCCTTCCGGCTCTTGCTGATCGCCATCGTCGGTGGCTTCGTCGCGTTCTGGCTCGCGCGTTACCTCTCCCGTCCCCTCCGCCAGCTCCGCGAGGCGACGCTCCGAATCACCGCGGGCGACCTCGACGTGCGCGTGCGCTCGGAGCTCGCGGGCGCGACCGAAGAGGTCACCGCGCTCGGCGACGACTTCGACCGCATGACCGAGCGCATCGCGCAGCTCCTCGAGAGCCAGCGCCGCCTCTTGCGCGACGTCTCGCACGAGCTCCGCTCCCCGCTCGCCCGCATGCGCGTGGCCCTGGAGCTCGCGCGCAAGAGCCCGGACGCTGCGACGCCGCACCTCGACCGCATCGAACGCGAAGGCGAGCGCCTCGACGAGCTCATCGGGCAGATCCTCGCCCTCGCGCGGCTGGAAGGCGACGAGCGCGGCCACGATCTCATCGACGTGACGACGCTGTTGCAAGAGACGGTGGCGGACGTCGACTACGAAGCGCGGGGCAAGCAGCGCGAGGTGAAGCTCGGGGACGCGCCCGCGGTCTCGCTGAAGGGTCGCGCGGAGGTGATCCGCTCCGCGATCGAGAACGTGCTCCGCAACGCGGTGCGCTTCACCCCCGAAGGCACCGCAGTCGAGGTGTCCGCGACGAACGAAGACGGCTACTTCGTGGTCCGCGTGCGCGATCGCGGACCCGGCGTGCCGCCCGAAGAGCTCGAGGCGATCTTCCGCCCCTTCTACCGCGTGAGCACCGCACGCGAGCGCAGCAGCGGCGGCACCGGCGTCGGCCTCACGATCACCGCGCGCGCCGCGAAGCTCCACGGCGGCACGGCGACCGCACGCAACGCCGAAGGCGGCGGCTTGGAAGTCGAGCTGAAGTTCGCCCTCGCGGGGTGAGGTCGCTCAGGGAATCGCGGTCGTTCGCGGCAAGAAGAGTCGCTCGATCACCAGTTCCACCGCGTCGAAGGGCGGAATGCGGGCGGTCGCGGTCTCGTCGTAGCTGTCGAGCACGACCCAGCGCCCGGAGACGAGCTGGAACGCCTCGAGCGTGCGCGCTTCGGCGTCTACGATCCAGTAGTGCTCGATCCCGTGATCGGCGTAGAGCTTTCGCTTCACGACGCGGTCGCGCGCCGCGGTGCTCGGCGAGAGGATCTCGCAGACCCAGTTCGGTGCGACGTCGATCGGTCGACGGTCTCCGGGCTCGGGCAGCCGCTCGCGTCGCCATCCCGCGAGGTCGGGGCGAACCACGTCGTGCGGTCCGAGCTCGACATCGACCTCGACGAAGATCCACCAGCCGCCCGGACCGCCGTAGCCGTCGTCGTCGTCGAAAGGGCGCCCGACGAAGCTCCCGAGCGCGCGCTGCACTTTGGAGTGCTTCGGCAACGGAGCCGGCGCGGTGACGATGCGTCCCCCGAGGATCTCCGCGCGCACGTCGTCCGCGAGCGCGAGCAGATCGCGGTACGTGGCCAACGCGCGCGCGGGCGAGGACATGGGCTCAACGTAGCACGAGCACTCTCGCGGCTCCGTCGCGGCGAGCTCTCACCGCAGCACCGCCAGCACTGCGCCCACCGCCCAGCCGAGGTGCAGCAGCACCACCGCGGCGACCAGCGTCGGTTCGAGCACGCGGTGGTAGACGCCAAGGCGCGGCGGGCTGAGCGCGAGCTCGCGCTGGGCGATCTCGCGGATCCGTTCGCGGCGTGCTCCGTCGAGGTCGTCGCTCGGGAGCGCGTGCAAGAGGGCGTCGAGCGCGTCGTCGGAGGTCGAGCTCGTTTCGTCGGTCATGACGGCGTCCTCGAAGGTTTGCTCGTGTTCGGGAGCGTGGAGACCGCGCGAGGCTTCGGCGCGTCGAGCGCTTCACGCAGCAACGCGCGCGCGCGGCTCACGCGTTGGCGGACCGCGTCGGGACGCAGCGCGAGGATGGTGGCGGCCTCTTCGTGCGAGAGGCCTTCGACCACCACGAGCAGCAGCGCCTCCCGCATCGGCTCCGGCACGCGGAGCAACGCGTGCTCGAGCCGGCGGCGTGTCTCGTCGGCCTCCGTGAGATCGAGCGGCGACGTGGTCGGCGCGCGGTGCTCGGGCCAGAGCGCGAGGCTCTGCAGCCGATCGAGATCGAGCAGCCGACGTCGGCGGTGATCGTGGTGGAGGTTGCGCGCGACCGCGTAGAGCCAGGCACGCAGCCGCGTGTCGGGCGACAGCTCGCTGGCTTTGCGCGCGAGGCGCACGAAGGTCTCTTGCGTCAGGTCCTCCGCGAGCGCCCGATCGCCCGAGAGCCGCGCGAGGAACGTGAAGAGCCGCGCGCGAAATCGATCGTAGACCGCGTCGAAGGCCACGCGATCGCCGCGACGGAGCGCGTCCACGAGGGCGCGCTCCGTCGCTTCGAGATCGTCTTCGGCTCCGCTCACTTCGCCTCCGTTCGCGCGTCGATCACGCCTCCGCCGCGAGCCGGCGCGCGCCCACCGCGGTCACGAGCCACGCGACCGCGAGGAACGCGAAACCGAGGATCGCCGGCGTGAGCGACTCCCCGAGCCCGGTCAGCACGATCAGCCCCACCTGCGGGCTCTGCGACCACTCCGGGTGATTCGGCACCTTCGTGAACACCGTCGCGAGATCCGCCGCGACCCCACCGATCACCGCGAAGATCGTGGCGGTCGAGAGCGCCCGCACCGCGCCCACCGTCTCCGTGCGCGGCGTCCGCGCGAAGCGGATCGCCGCCGCGAGGCAGAGCCCGCCGAAGAGCAACACCACGAACATCACCCACCCACCCGCACGAAAGAACTCGAGCATCGTCGCCTCCCGCGCCGCGCCGTGTCGCGACGTCGGAGGAGACAACGAACGGGCGCGAAAGTCGTGACGAGAAAAAGCGAGGCCTTCGACGAAGCGGCCTCGACGGTCAGCGCGAGGCCGGCGGTCGGAGGGCGAAGAAGATCGCGAACCCGAGCAAGATCGCTGCGATCACGTAGAGCGGTACGTCGTGTCGACGCTCGACCGCGCCCCACACGGAAGCAAACGCTCCGACCCCACACGCCACCGCCGGCACGTAGTCGAAGAACGAACGCTCGGGCTCCGCGTCACGTGGCGACGTGCGAGGCGCGCGCGCCACCGGAGGCACGGATCGGTAAGGCGCGCCGCCCCGAGATCCCGCGAGCACACCCTGCGGATCGTCGATCGACGTCTCCGCGCCGACGAGCCCCTGCTCAGACATGAGCCGCAAGAGCGCGTCCTCGTCCGGCGCCGCAAACACCAACGCCCGCAGCCCCACTCGAAACGGCCCGAGGTCCAGATCGAGCGCGAGCCCCGCGCGAAGAGCGTCGTGGTTCGAGTCGTGGAGCACGATCGCGACCGACACCGCGCGCCCGAGCTCCTGCTCCACCACCGCGCGCATCGGATCGTTCGCGTGCACGATCACGAAGAGCCCCTCGCCGAGCCCCACTTCCGCGGCCGGGAACTGGATCGACTCCCCCGCCCGCATGCGCCGCAGGTTCTCGTGCGAGAGCCCGAGAAAGACGAGGCTGCCCCCCGGCCCCGACGCGGTCGCCTTCAACATGCGCGAAGCGTACGCGGCTTCCGCCCCGAATCTTCTCCCCCGCTGCGTCGACGAGCCGACGCGCCGGTGCCGAAGAGGAGGTCGCCCGCGATCCTCAGAGCACCCGCGCCGCGAAGTCGCGCAGCGTCTCCATCGACGGCTGCTGCTCACGACGCGCGATCGCGTGCACCGTCCGCTGCGCCTCCGCGTTCACCGGCGTCGTGATCCCGTGCCGCGCCCCGCGCGTGACGACCTCGCCGTTGAGGAAGTCGACCGCCGGCTCGCGGCCGCGCTCGATCGCGTAGAGCATCGAGCTGCGCAGCTTCCGGTAGCGCGCGCCGACCGCGAGCAGCAGCGAGTGCTTCGCCACCAAGCTCGGCGAGCCCCCACGTCGCTCTTCGGGTCGCAGCGCGAGCCAGTCGAGGTCGAGCGTGCCGCTCACCTTGCGCAGCTTCACGTCCTCCGCGCGCGCGACGTGCACCGTCTCCGTCATGATCTCGAGCGCCAGCCGCCGCACCACGCGGTGCTTCATCAACGCGCCGAGCCGATCGCCGCCGATCGTCCCGAGGGTCGAGATCGCGCAGTTGATCGCGAGCTTGCTCCAGCGCGCCCCCGCGAGGTCCTTCTCGACGTCGACCGGACCGATCGGCTCGAGCAGCGTCGCGAGCTGCATCAAACGTGGATCTTCGACGCCGTCGAAGCGCCCGATCGCGAAGCCTCCGTGCGAGGTCCGCTCCACCACGCCGGGCTCCTTCATCGACGCGCCCCACGCGATCACGCCGCCGAGCACCCGCTCGTTCCCCACGATCTTCGCGACGCGCTCCTCCACGAGCCCGTTCTGGAAACACACCATCGCACCCGAGTCCGCGAGGTGCGCGACCACGTCCCGCGCGGCGGCTTCGACTTGTGGGGGCTGGGTCGAGAGCAACACGAAGTCGTACGAACCGCTCGGCGTCCGCACGCAGCGCACCGCCGTCGTCGCGTCGCCTTCGACGCCCGTCGTGCGGAGCCCCTGCGCCTCGATCGCGCGCGCGATCGCGGCGTTCGTGGTGAGCGCCTCGATCGCGTGCTCGGCGCCGTGGTGCTCGGTCAGCCGCGCCGCGACGAGCCCACCGATCGCACCACACCCGACGACGAGGATCCGAGCCATGCGCGCACCTTATCCGATCGTCGCCGCGATCCGCGCCCTGGTGCGTTCGCGAGCCAATCGAGTCCGCACGTATGCAGTTTCGTGCGATCAGAGCAGCACGCGCAGGCCGAGCGTCGGCGTCGTGAAGCGGACCGGCGAGGCGCCCTCGTCGGCCGGGATCAGCGACGTGTGATCGACGCCGAGGATCAGCTCGAGCCCCCGCGTGAGGAGCACGCCGACCGTCCAGCGCGCGGCCAGCGTCCACGATTCCCCGAGCCGCCCGACCGATCCGTCGAAGAGCGTGGAGATCCTTCCGCCTTCGACGCCGAAGCCGAGCACGAGCTCGCCGCCGTGCACCACGCCCTCGGAGTCGCGCAGGCGCACGTACGAGAGCCCCGCGCGCACGAAGCCGTGCGTGCCGTCGATCACGCGCACCGCGCCACCGAAGCGGCCGAGGCCGAGCGCCGTCTCGCCGTCGACGAGCAACGCGTACGCGAGGTCGAGATCGACGGAGCGCTTGAACTGCACGCGGCCGTCGAAGGAGGTCCGGAAGATCCGTCCGTCGACGCCGTGGATGCGGGTCGGGCCGAGGTCGAGCGCGAGGTGGCCGCGGGTGCGCCACTCCTCCACCACGACCGGCTCTTCCACGAGCGCGCCCGACGAGCCTGCGATCGGCGCGTCGACGACCGCGGCGTCCGGAGGCGCGAAGCCGACCCCGCCCGCGTAGTCCAGCGACCCTTCTCGGTCGGCCGGGTCAGCGGCCGACGCAGGATCGACGCAGTCGACGCTCGTCTCGTCGACGAAGACCTCGGGCGCGTCGAGGAAGACCGCCACCGTCGGATCCACCGGTCGCGCACGCACGCGCACGGGCGGCGGCTCGACCTGCACGCGCACCGGGTCGGCCGGCGTCGAAGGAGCGGGCGTCGTGACCGTGACGCTCGGCCGCTGCGGACGGACGGGGCGTGGACTCACCGGCGTGACCTGCGTCCGAACCGGCGTCGCCCGAACGTGAACCGGTCGCACCGTCGCGCGCGGCGCTTCCACTCGCACGGTGGGCGGCGTCGCGCGTTCGTTGCGCGACTCGGTCGCCCGCACGAGCCGGCGCTCGACCGGCGCGCGGGCGACCCGCACCGAGCTGCCCCCGCCACGCGTCGTGCTGCCGCGCGTGCTCCGCGACGAGGAATCACTCGGCGAGCTCGAGCTCGAGTCGTTCGAGCGGCTCGACGAGCGCGAGCGCGAATCGTCGGAGTCGCGGTCGCGCGACGATCCGCGATCGTCGCTGCCGCGCGCGGCGTCGCTGATGCGCCCGAGCTGCGCGCTCGCCGGCGCTGCGAGCACGAGCACGAGCGCCACCCCCAACCACCGCACGGCCCCGACCCCTCGGATTCCCCTCATGCTCCGGAGGTTGACGCCCACGCAGACCCGGATCCGTCAGGGTGTCGTGAGGATTGGTCAAGCACGCTGAATCCGCCGTGCGCCGAAGCTGCGTGCCCGACCCGAGCCCGCTCGACCTCGCGGGACCTCGTTCGTCCACCGCGCGGCGTGGAACGGATGCGCCGCTCGAGATCCAGCGGTTCGTGAGCCCGCCGAACCTGCGCGCGCGTCGGAGCGCGTGTGGGCTCGCGAGCGAACGTCTGGTGGGTCGCGTGCCCCGTCGACCCCACCTTCGTGAACGACGTGCCGGCTCGAACCAGCGTCCCTTCGCTCCCGTCGCGTGGACGGACCCAGCGGATCGTCCCCACGACGCACCGCGTCGTGAGCGGGGCCCCTTTCCTTTTGCGTTCTGCTGGTTTAGAGCCGTGGCCTCATCACGCATCCGCCTTGGACGCGACTCGAAGCCTGAGCTAGGGTGCGCCCGCCGAGTCGTGGTGACTCAACGGAGAGATACTAACGTGGCATCCGGGATCGACGAGCTTCGCCAGCAGTATCGCAAGATGCTGGAGATTCGGCGCTTCGAGGAAGAGGCGGCGCGGGCCTACGCGATGGGCAAGATCGGAGGCTTCCTGCACCTCTACATCGGGCAGGAGGCCATCGCGGTCGGCACGGCGAGCGCGCTCATCAAGGGCGACTACGTCTTCCAGACCTACCGCGACCACGGCATCGCGATCGCCCTCGGCATGACCGCGAACGCGGGCATGGCGGAGCTCTTCGGCAAGGACACCGGCTGCTCGCGCGGGCTCGGCGGGTCGATGCACTTCTTCGACCCCGACAACGGCTTCTACGGCGGCTGGGGCATCGTGGGCGGTCACGTCGCGCTCGCGGCCGGTGCGGCCTTCAAGTCGAAGTACTCGAACGACGGTCACGTCACCGTCTGTTTCTTCGGCGAAGGCGCGACGAACATCGGCGGTTTCCACGAAGGCCTGAGCCTCGCCGGGCTCTGGAAGCTCCCGATCGTGTTCATCTGCGAGAACAATCAATACGCGATGGGCACCCCGATGAGCCGCACCACGCCGCTCGAAGACCTCACGCTCAAAGCGCAAGGGTACGGGATGCACGGCGATCGTTTCGAAGGTCACGACGTGGCCGTCGTGAAGGATCGCGTGAAGATGGCGGTCGATCGCGCGCGTCGCGGCGAAGGTCCGACCTTCATCGAGATCCAGACCTACCGCTTCCGCGGCCACTCGATGAGCGATCCGGCGAAGTACCGAAGCCGGCAAGAGCTCGAAGAGCGAAAGAAGAAAGATCCGTGCGCGGTCGCGCGTCAGCGCCTCGCGGATGCGGGCGTGAAGGAAGCGGAGCTCCTCGCGATCGAAGGCGAGATCGACGATTTGATCGCCGCGTGCGTGAAGCACGCGGACGAGGCGCCGCCGGCGACGGAAGCGGCGATGTGGGACTCGGTGTACGTGCCCACGAGCGCGGTCCCGGCGGACCGCCTGCCCCGTGGAGTCGTGCGCGTGCAGGACGGTGGCGCGGAGGATGGCGATGCGTGAGCTGCGGTACCGCGAGGCGATTCGCGAGGCGATGATCGAGGAGATGGAACGCGACCCGAGCGTGTTCCTGATGGGCGAAGAGGTCGGCCACTACCAGGGGGCCTACAAGGTCAGCGAAGGCCTGCTCAGCCGCTTCGGCGAGCAGCGCGTGGTGGACACGCCGATCGCGGAGGCCGGCTTCGCGGGCATCGGCATCGGCGCCGCGATGACGGGCCTGCGCCCGATCATCGAGTTCATGACGTGGAACTTCTCGTTCGTGGCCTTCGACCAGATCATCAGCAGCGCGGCCAAGGTCGCGCAGATGAGCGGCGGTCGCGTGCCCTGCCCGATCGTCTTCCGCGGCCCGAACGGCGCCGCCAAGCAGGTCGCGTCGCAGCACAGCCACAGCGTCGATCCGTTCTACACGAACATCCCCGGCGTCTGGATCGCGATGCCGGCCACCCCGCGCGACGCCAAGGGCCTGCTCAAGGCCGCGATTCGCGAGAACAACCCGGTGCTCTTCCTGGAGGGCGAGACGCTCTACAACGTGAAGGGCGAGGTCCCGGACGAGGGCGTCGACGAGGTCATCCCCTTCGGCAAGGCGCGCATCGCGCGCGAGGGCGACGGCTGCACGATCGTGGCGTGGGGTCGGCCCCACTACATTGCGATGGAGGCGGCGGAGATCCTCGCGAAGGATCACGGCCTTCAATGCGAGATCGTGGACCCACGCACGCTGCGCCCGCTCGACGTGGAGTCGATGGTTCAGAGCGTGAAGAAGACCAACCGCTGCGTGGTGGTGCACGAGCACTGGCCCTACGGCGGCCCGGGCGCGGAGATCGTCGATCAGATCCAGAAGAACGCCTTCGACTGGCTCGACGCGCCGATCGAGCGCGTGGCGGCGCTCGACGTGCCGATGCCCTACGCGTCCAACCTCGAGACCCTGGTGCTCCCGACGGTGGAGCGGGTGGTCGAGGCGGTGAAGAAGGTCGCGTACCTCTGACGAGTCGCGCGCTCGTCCCCGACGCGGGCGAGCGCGCGAACGTCACGCGGGCGCGAGGTGACGACGAAGCGGACCGCTTCCTCCGACGACCCGAACGAACGGATTCTCGAGACGACGCGCAGCAGGCGCGACAGCGCGGCGAGGCCGCAGGACGACGCGACATGGCGAAGATCATCGGGCTACCGAAGCTCTCCCCCACGATGGAAGAAGGCACCCTCGCGGTGTGGTCGAAGAAGGAAGGCGACGCGGTCGACATCGACGACCTCCTCGCCGAGGTCGAGACCGACAAGGCGACGATGGAGTTCCGCTCCTTCGACAAGGGCGTGCTCCTGAAGATCCTGGTGCCGGCAGGCGAGACGCTCGCGCCCGACAGCCCCGTCGCGATCATCGGCGAGAAAGGCGAGGACATCTCGGCCCTGCTCGCGCAGGTGGCGGCCAAGGGCGGCGCGAAGGCGGAGCCCGCGAAGTCGGAGCCCGCGAAGGCCGAGCCCGCGAAGAGCGAGGCGAAGGCGGAGCCCGCGAAGGCCGAGCCCACGAAGAGCGAAGCGAAGGCCGAGCCCGTGAAGGCCGAGCTGCCCGCGCCCGATGGGCGAAAGATGGCGTCGCCCCTCGTACGGCGACGCGCCCGCGAAGAAGGCATCGACCTCGCGGACGTCGGCGGCAGCGGGCCGCACGGGCGCATCGTGAAGCGCGACCTCGAGGCCTTCGTGGCCAGCGGCGGCGCCTCCAAGCCGACGGCGTCGAGCGTGCCGTCGTCGAGCGTGCTCGGCTACGAGCGCCTTCCCGCGCGGGTCGAGAAGGCCTCGCAGATGCGCAAGACGATCGCGCGTCGACTCGTGGAGTCGAAGCAGAACGTCCCGCACTTCTACCTGACCATCGACATCGACGCGTCGGCGATGATCGTCGCGCGTGAGCAGATGAATGCGCTGCTCAAGGACGAGAAGGTCTCGTTCAACGACCTCGTCATCAAGGCGACCGCGATCGCGCTGCGCCGCGTGCCCGAGGTGAACGCCTCGTGGATGGACGGCGAGATCCACTTCCACCAGGTGGTCGACGTGAGCGTCGCGGTGGCGGTCGCGGACGGGCTCGTGACGCCGGTCGTGCGCGACGCGGACAAGCTCGGGGTGCTCGCGATCTCGCGCGAGGTGAAGGAGCTCGCGGAGAAGGCGCGCACGAAGAAGCTCAAGCCGGAGGAGATGATGAACGGCACGTTCAGCGTCTCGAACCTCGGCATGTACGGCATCGAGGAGTTCGGCGCGGTGATCAACCCGCCCGAAGGCGCGATCCTCGCGGTGGGCGCGCTGCGTGACGACGTGGGCGTGGTGAACGGCCAGGTCGCGCCGGTGAAGCGCATGAAGGTGACCATGAGCTGCGACCACCGCGTGGTCGACGGCGCGCTCGGAGCCCGCTGGCTCGCGGAGCTGAAGAAGCTCCTCGAGAACCCGATGGGCATGTTGCTCTGAATGCTGCTCTGAACGACCGCGAGCTCGGACGCACGACGCCCTCTCCGAAGGGCGCCGTGCCTGCATGCCGTTGACGATCGCGCGACCCGCCGTCATAACGAATGGGTCGCGACGCACGCGACGACGATGACCGCCCGCTGAACGATTCTGGTTCCGCTCCGCCGCTCGAAGGCCACTGGCCGAGCTCGAGCCCCGCGGAGCGAGGTCAAACCGCGCCGCGCGAGTGCTCCCGATGGAGCTCGCGGGCGCGACGTCTCCGTTGGGTCGGCGGGGTCAGCCGCCGACGTCTCCGTTGGGTCGGCGGGGTCAGCCGCCGACGTCTCCGTTGGGTCGGCG
>ERZ761602.2600-NODE-2600-length-27680-cov-5.302190_pt1 | contig 27680 bp, 20 predicted proteins | sample MGYA00512165_ERZ761602 | MGnify/ENA primary metagenome ERZ761602 (study PRJEB28899, sample SAMN02445085) | bioreactor sludge metagenome | biome: EBPR sludge; isolation source: Thorneside wastewater treatment plant | place: Australia: Brisbane, Thorneside...
GGGGCGGGCGCCCCTGCCGCACCGCTCGGCGCGCGGGGCGCACTCTGGTTCGCCGTGGCGCTGGCCTACGGCGCGTTCTGGTTCGGCGTGAGCCTCTTCGTCATCACCCGCCGCGGCAGCTCGGCCACTCACGCGCTCACGCTCGCCGCGGTATGGCTCGCACTCGTCGTGCTCGTGCCGGCGGGAATCAACCTTGCCGTGAAAACGCTGCATCCCGTCCCGTCGCGGATGGAGCTGATTCTGGCGATGCGGGCGGCGACCGACGAGATCTCCGCGCAGACCAGCAAGCTTCTTGCGTCCTATTACGAGGATCACCCGGAGTTCGCGCCGAAGGCAGGGGCCGCCACCGAGTATGCGGAGATTCGCTTCATCACCAACGAACGCCTCGACCAGGCGCTCGCCCCCGTGCTGGCCCGCTACGAGGCGCAGATCGCGCGCCAACAGGACCTGGTGGAGAAGCTGCAGTTCCTCTCGCCGGCGCTCGTCGCCCAAGCCGCCCTCGCGGAGGCCGCCGGCACCGGACTGGCGCGGCACCGTGAGTTTCTCCGGCAAGCCGCGCAGCACCACGTCGAGCTGCGTGCCTTCTTCAACCCGCGCATCCTGAAGAAGGAGAAGTTCACCGCGTGGGACGAGATCCCGCGCTTTCAGTTCGTCGACGAGCCGGCCGCCGCCGTCGCGCAACGCACCCTCCCGGCGATCCTCGTCCTCACGGCGCTTGCAGCGTGCCTGGCCGTCTGGGCGTTCCGCTCGCTGGCGCGCACCGCGCCTTGATTGCCCACGCCGTCGCCACGCCCGTTCCCCTTTCCGTCATGAACCTCACCCGCATCCCGCTTGTTCTGTCGCTCTGCTGGGCGGCATCGCTCACCGCGCAAACCACCGCACCCGCAACGGCACCTGGGCCCGAGGGCACCTATGTGACGCTCGGCAAAGTCGAGGTCGCAGCGTCGCCCTTCGGCGCGCGCACCACGGAGCTGCTCACGTCCGTCACCGTGATCGGAGCCGACCAGCTTGAGAACGAGAGCGTCGATTATCCGCTCGAACTTCTGAACAAGATCCCGGGTCTCTACCTGACCGACTTCAACCAGGGCATCATCACCGCCGATGTGTCGATGCGCGGTTTCAACGGCGAGGGCAGCTCGCCGCACCTGCGCCTGTTGGTGGACGGCGTGCCGCATAACTTGAACGACGGCTACAACGATCTCGGCGCCATTTTCCCGCTCGAGATCGAGCGCATCGAAGCCGTCAAAGGCACGGCCGATCCGCGCTTCGGCCTCAACGCTGTCGCCGGCAGCGTGAACCTCCACACGCACCAGGTCTTTCCCGGTCAGAAGCTGAAGTTCATGGCGGGTGACTTCGGCACGTTCGAGGCGCAGGGGCTCGCCGGCTTCAAGCACGGCGGCTTCTCCCAAACTTATTTCGCCGGCTACCGTGAGTCCGATGGCTATCGCGACCACTCCGCAATCACGAAGCACAGCTTCGCGGGCAAGTGGTTCTACTCCGCACCCGATGCCCGCTGGCGGCTCGGCCTCAGCGCGCGCATCCATGAGTTTGAAGCCGAAGCGCCCGGCTATCTCTCGCGCGCCGACGCTGCGATCACGCCGCACGCCTCGCCCGCTTTCTCGAACACCGACGGCGGCACGATGGAGAACGAGCAGTTCTCGCTGCACGGCGACGCCCAGGTCGCACCCGACGTCACGGCATCGGCAAAACTTTACCGTCACGAAAGCCTGCGCCATCGCTTCGTCCGCTTCACCGCGGCGGTTTCCCAGCAGGAACGCGTCGCAGACGAGGTCCACGACGGCGCCACGCTGACCGCGCGCTGGAAACCCGCCGGGAGTGCGTGGCCGATCATCGTCGACGGCGGCTTCGAGCATCACCGGCAGGATGCGCTCAACCAGCGTTTCGCCACCGTTACACGCACGCGCACCGCGACCACGCGCGACCATCACTACGACTTGGAGAACACCGGCGGCTTCGTCAGCGCCGATGTGCGTCCCGCCTCGTGGCTTCGCGTCGTCGGCGCGTTGCGCGGCGATCGCTTCGACGGCGAGTTCCTCAACCGCGGGAATGGCTCGCGCACGCCGATCCTCGACTTCGGCACGGTCTGGCAGCCCAAGCTCAGCGTCGCGGTGCAGCCGCATCGCACGACGCAACTCTACGCGAGCTACGGCCGCGCGTTTCAGATTGGCGCCGGCTCCGCGGCCTACGGAAGGACGCCGCTCGATGCGTCGAAGAACGACGGATACGAGCTCGGGTTGCGCACCACGCCGCACCGCGACCTGACGTTGCGCGTGGCCCTCTGGCGGCAGACCGCGACCGACGAGGTGCGGCTCAAGCCCGACAACTCCGGCGACTCCGAGAATGTCGGCGAAACGAAGCGCGACGGCATGGACTTCGAGGCAACCTGGCGTGCGCATGACCGCCTCACGCTCTGGGGCGCTTACACGGTGCAGGAGGGCAGATTCGTGGACCCCGGCCGGCGGCCCGCCGATGTAGCCCTGCGCGGAACCGAGATCGACCACATCCCCGACTTCACCCTGAAGGCCGGAGTCGATGCGACGCTGACCAAGGCGTTGTCGCTCTCGGTTTCCGTCATTGGCCAGGGCGACTACCACCTCGTGCCTGCGAACAACACGGAGCAGTTCGGCGACTACACGCTCGTCAACACGGACCTCCGCTATCGCTGGAAGAAGGCGACCTTCGGCCTGCACGTGAAGAACGCGTTTGACCAGGGCTACGGCTACGTTTGGCACGACGGCACGATGAGCCTGCATTCGCCCGGTGATGCGCGGGCTTTCCTCGGCTCCGTGAGCTTCGAGTTCTGACCTTTCGCTCCGGAGCGCACGCATGAGTCAGACGTTTACGATCGCGCGAGCCGAATGGCGGCTGCATCGGCGGCGGCGCAGCTATTGGCTGCTGATCGCTCTCTTCGCGGCGATCCTCGTCACGGCCGCCGGTCTCAACCGCACCCGGCAGCTCGCGGAGCGGGAAAGGCAGCAGAGCTTCCAGCAGCTCGTGCGCGCCCAGTGGGAGGGTCAGCCGGAGCGTCATCCGCACCGTGTCGCGCACTACGGCACGTTCGCGTTCAAGCCCCCCGGTCCGCTCGCCGCCTTCGATCCGGGCGTGGAGAGCTACGCCGGCCGCTCCGTTTACCTCGAGGCGCACCGGCAGAACGCCACCAACTTCACGCCCGCCGGCGAGCTCTCGTCGGCTTTCCGGCTGGGCGAGTTGTCGCTGGCGTTTGTGCTGCAACTGATCCTGCCGCTGGTGGCGATCGTCCTCGGCCATCGCGCGATGGTCGACGAAGCCGCGAGCGGGCGCCTGCGCCTGCTGCTCGGCCAGGGCGTGGTCGCTCGGGCACTCGTGCTCGGCAAGCTTTCCGGGCTTGGCCTCGCGTTGGCGCCCTTCATCGCGCTCGGCCTGCTCGTGAGCGGCGCGACGCTGCTCACCGATCCCGCCTTCACGGGTGACGCCTCCGCGCTGGCCCGCACGGCAATCATTGGCGTGGCCGTGGCCCTGCACACGCTGGCCTGGCTCGCGTTGACGATCTGGATCTCCGTTCGCGCGACGAGCGCCGCGAAAGCGTGCGGCACTCTCGTCACTCTCTGGATCGCGACGATGATTATCGCCCCGCGCGCCGCGGCGCTGGTGGCGGAGACGCTCCATCCGCTGCCGGACAAGACGAGCTTCGCGGCTGCGATGGCGGAGGATGTGCGCAAACTCGGCGATGCGCACGATCCCAACGACCCGCACTTCGCCCGGTTTCGCCAGGAGACGCTCGCGCGCTACGGCGTCAGCAAGGTCGAGGATCTGCCGGTCAACTATGGCGCCGTCGTGATGGCCCACGGCGAAGAGCTGTCGGCGCAGACCTTCGCGCGGCATTTCGCCGCGCTGGCGGGCCGGATGGAGGCGCAGGTCGACGTGATCGAGCGCGCCTCGCTTTTCGCGGTGCCGCTCGCGATCCGCACCATTTCCGCCGCCGCCGCGGGCACGGATCTCCGCGCCCAGCTGAAGTTCGAGCAGGAGGCGGAGGCCTATCGCTTCCACTTCGTGCAGGAGCTGAATGCGCTGCACCGCGACAAGATCACGTTCGCGAACGACCGCGACCAGAAGCTCTCCCCCGAGCATTGGAAGCAGTTCGCCGATTTCCGAGCGACGCCGCTGCCGCTTGCCGACGCGCTGCGCGGCACCGCGTTTTCGTGGCTCGCGGTACTGATCTGGGCGCTCGTCCCGACCCTGGCGTTGCTCCGCCTCAGGCCGATCGTCCGATGAACCCGTTCGTTTCACTCGCGCGTTGGGAACTGCGACATGCCGTCCGCAGCGGTGCAGTCTGGCTGATCTGCGGCGGACTCCTCCTGGCCAGCGTGATCGCGACCTGGGCCGGCCAGCGTCGGCTGGCCGCGCACGAACGCGAGATTGCCGCGCTGCCGGCGCATTACGCCACGCAGATGGAGCAGGTCGCGAAGCAGTTCACGCCGGACGGCGCCGCGGGCTACATCTCCTACTACACCTTCTATCCGACTCACCACTCCATGACGCCGCTCGCCGGGCTGGCGTTCGGCGTGCGCGATGTCGTGCCCAACGTCATTTGGATCCGGCTGCTCGGGATCGAGGGCCAGCTCTACGATAGCGATCTCGGCAATCCCTGGGTGCAGGCGCTGGGTAATCTCGACTTCGCCTTTGTCTGGTGCGCGCTCGCTCCACTCGCGTTGCTGGTGTTGTGCCACGATCTGCTCACGCGCGACCGTGACGGCGGCCGGCTCCCGGTGCTGGCGGTGCAGGGCGGATCGCTCGCGGCGCTGCTGTTTGCGCGGCTCGCAGTGCGCACGGCAGCCGTCGCGCTCACGGCGGCGGGCGCGTTCGGTCTCGCGGCCGGCTGGCTCCATATCCCGCTCGATGGACGGGCTCTTCATTGGATCGCCGGTGTGTGGGCTCATCTGGCGTGCTGGGCCGGCGTGGCAGCGGTGATCGCAGTGGTGGTGCGCAACGTCGCCGCCAGCCTCGCGCTCGCCATCACGGCCTGGACTGCCGCGGTCGTCCTCGTGCCCGCGCTGCTGAATCTCGCGCTCGTCACCGCATTCCCCGTGACCGAGGGTCTCGCGCTCACCGTGAAGCAGCGGCAGGAGAGCCATGCGGCGTGGGACAAGCCGCGCGCGGAGACGATGGAGAAGTTCTACGCGCACAACCCCGACTGGGCGGGCACGCCGCCGGTCCAGGGGCGTTTCGCGTGGCGTTGGTATTACGCGATGCAGGAGATGGGCGACCGGTCGGTGGCGCGCGAATCGGCCGGCTACCGCCGCAACCTCCGCGCGCGTCAGGCCGCGATCACGCGCCTCGCCTGGATTGCTCCGGCAGCCTACGCGCAACTCGTCCTCAGCGCCCGCGCCGGCACCGACCTGGACGCTCACCTCGATTATCTCGACCGGGTGCGCGCCTTTCACGCCGACGTGCGAAAGAGATTCTACCCGCTCTTCTTTGCCGAGGCGAGCCTCACGCCCGCGGAGTACGCGACGTTCCCGCGTTTCGAACCCGGGACCGGCCGCGTGCCGTCCAGCCCGCCGCTCTGGCCGCTCCTCGGCCTCGCCGGTGCAAGCCTTTCCGCAGCGGCCTTCCTCCTTCGCCGCCCAACCTTGCTTTGATACCATGCTCTCCGCTGAAAATCTTTCCTGTCACCGGGATCGCCGCCTGGTCCTCGACCAGGTAGACCTCGACGTGCGCCCTCGCGAGCTCGTGGCCGTGGTCGGCGGCGCCGGGGCGGGCAAGACGACCTTGCTCGAAAGTTTCCTTGGCCTCCATCGACCAAGCGCGGGGCGCGTCCGCATCGATGGCATCGATCTGGCCAATCTGCTCCAGCGTCCGGACGACCTGCTCGCCTACGTGCCGGCAACCGTGTCGTTTGCCGGGCCGGTTCGAGTGGCCGACCACGTGCGGCACCGCTGCCAGGCGTTCGGTCGACGCATGCCCGACGCCATCGTGCGCCTCGCGCTGCTCCGTGGCGGCATCGCGCACGAGTGGCACGACCGGCCATTGCCCGCCTGCCCTCCGGCGGTGCAACGGAAGCTGGCGCTTACGCTCGCGACGCTAAGAAGCACCCGAGGCCTCCTCCTGGACGAGCCGCTGCGCGATCTCGAACCGGGCGATTGCGAGCCGCTCATCACCAGTCTTCGTCTGATCCGCAAAGGCGGCGCTGCGATCCTGCTCGCGACGCGCGACCTCGAGTTCGCCCGCCGGGTCGCCACGCGCGTCGTCCACCTCGAGAAGGGTGCCTCCGTCGAGACCTGCGAGCTCACCGCGTCCCGCCGCGATTTCCACGCCAACTCCTATCTTTCACGCCTCGTCGACTGAACACGGCCATGCTCACCACCGAGAACCTCACCAAGCGTTTCAACGGCGCCACCGCCGTCGACCGGCTCAACCTCAACATTGCGCCCGGAGAACTCTTCGCGCTGCTCGGCCCCAACGGCGCCGGGAAGACGACAACGATCAACTGCCTGCTCGGCTTCCTCACGCCCGATGAGGGGCGTGCCATGATCGATGGCCTCGACGTCGCGCGCGAACCGCTGGAGACCAGGCGCCGGCTCGCCTATATCCCCGAGCAGGTGAATCTCTACGGCTACTTCAGCGGCGTGGAGAACCTCGCGTATTTCAGCGAGCTCGCCGGTCATCGCTACGCCGATGCCGACCTGCGCCGCTTCCTCACCGAGGCCGGGCTGCAAGCCGAGGCCCGCGACCGCCGCGTCAGCGGCTACTCGAAAGGCATGCGCCAGAAGGTCGGCATCGCCATCGCGCTCGCGAAGCAGGCCAAGGCGCTGCTGCTCGACGAGCCGACGAGCGGCCTCGATCCGAGCGCGAGCCACGAGTTCAGCCAGCTCCTGCGCAAGCTCCGCGAGCGCGGGATCGCGATCCTGATGGCGACGCACGACCTCTTCCGGGCGAAGGAGGACGCGACCCGCGTCGGCATCATGCGGCACGGCAGGCTCGCCCACACCCTCACTGCCGCCGAACTGAGTCATGCCGATCTCGAGAAGCTCTATCTCGAGACCATGCGGGCCTGAAGCCGGGGCCAGATTTGTCCGGGGTGCTGTCGACGCCTCCAGGGCGCTGGTCTTTCACCGCCGCGGCTGCGCCGGAGCGCACTCGATCGAGCACGGCTGACAACGGCGCCGGCTGAAAGACGGTGGCAAATTGCGCCCGTCTGTTCTAGGCGTGGCGGCGCACGTACCTCATGGATCTCACCCGTGACCTCGTCCGCTCGCAGTTCCTCGCGCGTTTCGCCCGGTTCCCGGAAACGGTCGCCCGGGCGCCGGGCCGCGTCGAGTTCATCGGCAACCACACGGACTACAATGGCGGCGCCGTGCTCGGGGCGGCGATCGACCGTCACGTGTGGGTTGCCGCCGCGCGCGGGGAGGAAGGTTGCCTCCGTTTTTCGTCCGGAGAAGCGGGCGAGATCGTGGTGGTGGATGCGTCGGTGCCGGGCTCGATGGCTGCGACGTGGCCGCGCTGGATCGATTATCCGCTCGGAGTCTGGCGCAGTCTGGGCGCCCTGGGCTATTCCCGGCCTGCATCGTTCGACCTGCTGGTGCTTTCCGACCTGCCCATGGGTGCGGGCCTCTCCAGCAGCGCCGCGCTCGAGCTGGCGACGGCGCTCGCGCTGCTGGAGATCGGCGGAAGCGGCCCGGTCACCCCGGCCACCCTGGCGGCGATCGGGCGCCACGCGGAGAACGTCCACGTCGGCGTGCCCTGCGGCATCCTCGACCAGGGCACCTGCGCGTTGGGTGCGCCGGACCACCTGGTGCACATCGACTGCCGGGGCCCGGTCTTCACGCGGGTGCGGATCCCCGCCGAGGCGCGCCTCTGGGTGTTCGACACCCATGAGAAGCATGCGCTGGTCGACGGCCTCTATGCCGAGCGCCACCGTGAGTGCACCGCGGCGGCGCGCACGCTCGGCGTGGAATGGCTCGCGCAACTCGCGCCCGCCGACCTGGCGCGCGTCGCGGGTATCCTCGCGCAGCCGGCGCTGCGGCGCGTGCGCCACGTCGTGGAGGAGAACGCACGCGTGGCCGCCGCGGTGGCGGCGCTGCAGGGTGGGGATCTGCGCGCGGCTGGGAGTCTGCTGACCGCCTCTCACGCCAGCTCGCGGGATCTCTTCGAGAACAGCACGCCGGCGCTCGATTCCCTCGTGCGACTCCTGGCGGGTCATCCGCGCGTGCTCGGCGCGCGGCTCACGGGGGGAGGTTTCGGCGGCGCGGTGCTGGCGCTGACCGGTCGCGATTTCTCCGTGGACGACGCCGAGGCGATCGCCGGCGCTCAGGCGCGACGCGGTTTTCGGCGTCCCCCCATCCTCGGCCTTCGGACCGCGGCCGGCGCGGGAGTCGTCGAGGCCGGTTCGGCTCCGCGGCCGGCGCAGGGACGCCGGGACTGAGCAAGGCGCGGCGCGCGCCAGCGGCCGGAACCGGCGTCGTGCCGGGCACTCAGAAACGAAACTTCACCCCGCCCGAGAACGTGGCGCCCGTGAAATTGTAGTCCTCGGGCCGGCCGGGCGTCGTCGCGTACCACGAGGTCACCTCGTCGGTGAGGTTGCGTCCCTCGAGATAAAGCGTGAACCGCGGCGTGATCCGGTAACTGACCGAGGCGTCGACGCGGGTCGCCGTGTTGTTGATCGAGAAGGAAGTGAGGCCGCCGGCGGTGCGGACGAACTCGTCGATGTAGTTCACGGCCACGCGCGCGGTGAAGCCGTATTTCTCCCACCAGAGCTGCGCATTGTACACCGTCTCCGGCTGCTCGGGGAGAAAGCCGACGTTGAGCGCCCGGTAGCGGTCGAGGGTCCCGGGCACGAGCTCGTCGAGGACGGACGAGCCGTCGATGAACGTCGCGTTGAGGTTCACGCCAAAGCCGTCGAACGGCTTCGGGAGGAACGTGAGCGCCTGCTGCCAGGCGAGCTCGATGCCGGACGCCTTGCCCTTCGAGCCGTTGCGCTCCTGGAAGTACACCGTGTTGGGCTCGCCGGGGCGCTTGAACTGCGCGCGAAAGATCACATCGCGGAGGTCCTTCCGGAAGATCGCGGCGGAGAGCACGCCGCTTTGCGGCAGGTAGTACTCGAGGGAAAGGTCGAAGTTCTGCGAGCGCTGCGCCTTCAGGCGCGCATTGCCGAGGAAGACCTTGTTGGTTTCGGGGTAGTCGTCGGGGTCGAGGCCGCCGGTGCCCGACTCGGACGCGGTGTCGGCGACGGAGGAGTAGGGCACGAGGTCGCCGTAGGCCGGGCGCGACAGCGTGTGAGTGTAGGCGAAGCGTGCGACCAGGCGCTGGTTGAACCGATAGTTCAGCAGCAGGCTCGGGTGAAAGTTGTCGTACTGGCGCGCGCCACGCGAAGGCCCGGCGGGATCGGCGATCCACGTGTAGCCCGTCTTGGTCCGTTCCCAGCGGAGCCCGGCGATCGCCTCGAGCCGGCCCAGCCGCGTGGTGCCCATCGCGTACGCGGAGAGGATGTCCTCCTCGACGTCGTACTTGCGCGCCTCGAGTCGGATGAGCTCGTCGCCGAGCAGCGGAGTGAACCGCGCGGCATTCGCGCGGTAGAACGCGACGACGCTGTCGAGCGCGACGATCGGTCCCATCGTGGCCTGCGTGCCGCCGAAGAGATTCCTCGGCTCGGTGAGAACCGGGAAATCCGCGAAGGTCGGCTGGTTCACCGTGGGCGCATTGGCGTCGAAGATGTTCGGGCGCGAGGCGCGTTCCTTCGACCGGAGCTTGGCGCCGACCTTCCATTCCACGGGCTGGCCGGCGACCGGCAGCGGGAAGACATAGTCGACGTTGGCCGTGAGGTCGGTCTCGTCCTCGGTCGCATTCTGGAACCGCAGGTTGGCTAGCTTGCGATCGACCAGGGGCCCGAGCAGCCCGTTCTGGCCGGTCGCGATGTGCGTCAGGCTCACCCGCGGGAGCGTCGGGTTGCCGCGGTCGACGCTCCAGCGGTAGGCCCGGCGCTCCGTGTTGCTCGTGAAGTCGAAGATGTAGCGATCGCGGTTGAGCGCCGCGCTGGCGTCGCCGTGGCGGAGGCCGTAGGTGAGCGTACCACCCGCCGCGAGCCGGGTCTTTCCCTCGACGCCGAGTCGGAGCAGGTCCTGCTTGCGCACGCCGTCCTCCATGTAGTTCTGGAATCGCGCCTGGGCGCCGGACTGCTGGAGGCGGGTCGAGGTGGCGTCCCAGCGGGAGAGCGCGCGGATGCGGTTGCGGAAGCGGCCACCCTCGTTCTCGGTGTTCTCGTAGAAGGTGCGGAAATGCAGTTCCGTCGCCTCGGACAGCTTCCAGTCGACGTTCACGGTCGCGCCGAACTTGGTGATGTCGGAAAAATTCAGGCGCGTGTCGTACGCTTCGAGGCCTTCGTCGCCGACGGCCGGGATCGCGGCCGCGACTCCGCTGCCGGAGAGCCCGACGGGAATCGCCGCCGGCTCGTAATAGGCGAGCTCGTACGAGTTCGTCATGCGGTCCTCGCGCCGGTACGTGAAGGTCGCGCTGAGCCCGACCGTGCGCGCCGCATCGAGCACGTCCATGTAGGTGAGGGTGGCGGCGTGGCCCGGCTGCTTCCGGAACGTGTTGTGGATATACTCGAACCGCCCGTTGACGCTGCGCTCGCGCAGGTCGAACGCGCTCCGCGTCACGAGATTGATGGTGCCGCCGAAGGAATCCGCATCCATGTCGGGCGTGAGCGTCTTCACCACCTCGATCCCGCCGACCATCTCGGCGGGAATCAGGGAGAGGTCGACGGCGCGGCCGTCGGTGTTGACCGACGTCGAATCGATGCTGCTGCCGGGCGTCGAGAGCCGGTCGCCGTCGAGGGTGACCGCGTTGTTTTCCGCGGCGGTGCCGCGGACGTTGGCGAACTGGTCGTCCACGACGTTGACGCCTGGCAGGCGGGCGAGTGCCTCGCCGACCGTCCGGTCGGGCAGGTTGCCGATGGCGTCGGAGGAAATGATGTTGGAGATCCGGGTGGACGTGCGCTGCTGGTTGATCGCGCGCGACTGGCCGGTGCGGATCGACTCGACGGTGACGGCCTCGAGGAGGACGGTTTCGCCCGCGCGGAGCGCGAGGTCTGCCCGCGTGTCGCGGTCGGCTACGACCGTGACGGTGGCGGTGGTCTCCGGGGCGCCCAGGTAACTGGCGGTGACCTTGCGCGGGCCGGCGGGCACGCCGTCGAGGCGATAACGGCCGGTGCGGTCCGAGATCGCGAAGAGATCCGTGCCCTCGAGGCGCACTTCCGCGCCCTGGACGAACGAGCCCCGGGGGTCGGTGACGACTCCCGAGAGCGAACCGGATTGCGCCAGCGCCGTGAGGCTGAGGCAGCCGGTGATGAGCAGCAGCAGGCCGCGACGGACCAGGGCGCGCAGGTAGGGGTGGAGGGGAAGCATGCCGGGCGGGGTTGAACCGCAGCTTGGGGTGGGGTGCGGCACCGTAAATCCGACCTGCGCTCAAGCTGTTGAGTGAGGAGGCGGAATGTGCCCTGTTGGTCCCATGCCCTCCCTTACCGGCAGGATCACGATGCGCGAAGTGGCGGCGCGGGCCGGCGTGCACTATTCGACGGTCTCGCTCGCCTTGCGCGGACGCCACGAGATCCCCGAGCCGACGCGGCGCCGGGTGTGCCGCGCGGCCGATGAACTGGGTTACCGGCCCGACCCGCTGCTGGCCGCCCTGGCGAGCTACCGGCACGGCCGGTCGCCCCGGGGCTACCGCGCCACGCTCGCCTGGCTCACGAATTTTCCCACGCGCGACGCGTGGCGCGACGAGGAGATCTACCGGGAATACTTCACTGGCGCGCGGGACCGCGCGCAGGCGCTGGGCTTCCGCTTGCAGGAATTCTGGCTGCGGGAGCCGGGCATGACGCACCTGCGGGCGTCCGATATCCTGCTCGCCCGCGGCATCACGGGGCTCTTGGTGGCGCCGCAGCCGACACCGGCGGAATCGATCGCGCTGAGGTGGGATCGCTTCTGCGCGGTGACGATCAGCCATTCCCTCGCGCACCCGCGCCTGCACCTGGTCTCGCCCAACCAGTACCGCTGCGTGAAACTGGCGGTCGACGAGCTGGCGGCGCGGGGATACCGGCGGATCGGACTGGTGCTGCTGCGCTCGAGCGACGCCCGGGTCGATCACAACTGGCTCGCCGGTTACCTGGTCGCGCAGGACTGCCGGGCGGTGCGCCACCGGATCACGCCCCTGCAGCTGGATCGCTGGGACACGGCCGCGTTCGGCCGGTGGATCGAACGCATGCGCCTCGACGCCGTGGTGTCGAAGTGTGCCGCCGCGCTGCCGGCCCTGCGGGAGCTTGGGTACGCCGTGCCGCGCGATCTCGGGCTGGCTTCGCTCACCCGGGTCAAGGAGGGCCGCGTCCTCTCGGGCGTGAACGAATCGCCGGAGGAAGCGGGGGCGGCGGCGGTCGAACAGCTGGCCGGCATGCTCCACCGCAACGAACGCGGCGTGCCGGCCTCGCCGCGACGGCTCCTGATCGAGGGGCGCTGGGTCGACGGCGCCACCGTGCGCCCCCTGCCGGCGCGCGGCCCGCTCACGGCGCCACCAGCCAGTGCGCCTCGATCATCTCGAACACGTTGCTCCCCTTCCGCGCCACCCGGGGAACGATGAAGTCGACGGCCGGCGCGTGGCCGAGCCGCGTGCGTGGATGCGGCTGGAATTTTCCCTGCTTCACGTCGAAGCGGAAGGTGCGCAGGACCGCGCTGTCCGATTGGCGCGTGATGCGCAGTTCCTGCGTCCCGTCCGCCATCCAGTCGGCGCGGGTGAAACTCCGGGCGGCGTGCGCCTGCCGGTCCTCGTGCGGGTGAAACAGCGTGATCTCGGCCCGCTTGAAATGCCCGCCCGCGATGTGGCCCTGCGCCTTCTTGCTGCGGGCGACGACCTGGCCGTTGCGCACCAGCGCCGCGGCGAACATGTCCTGGCGCGCCCCCGCCGGGAGATCCGCCCCGCCAACCCAGAACGTGACGTACGGGATTTCCTCCTGGGCGCGGCCGGCGCGCAGGGTCACGTGCGCGTAGCGGGTCCACGGGCCCGTGACCGTGAACGTGCGGCCCGGGTTGTAGGGATCCCCGCTGGCGATCGCCGCGACCTCGAAGCCCAGCTGCGTCGCGGGACGGCCCGCCACGCTGAACACCAGCCGGTAGGATCCCGGGCCCGGCAGCGTGAAATCGGCGGGGCCCTGGACCTGCGCCCGGCCAAACACGGCGGCGCGAGCCCGGAACTCGGGAAAGAAGGGAAACGTCGCCAGTGACCGGCCGGCGGCATCGACCACCGCGGCCTGCGCGCGGAACGGGCCTTCCGGGGCAAACGCCACGGTGTAGTCGCCGAAGCGCACCATGCCGGTGGCCGGGTTGAAGAACGTGTCGAGGACGGATTCGAGCTCGAACGCGGGCGCGGGCGTCTGCGCCCGCACGGGCGCCGCCAGCGCCAGCAGGACCAGGGAGAGCGCGGCCAGAGGGCGGGAGAAGCGGGAAGGGGTGGACATGCGGCTGGGGTGGGCACGCAGGATGGAACGATTCCGCGGCCGGGTGCAACCGCCGCCGCCTGCAACCCCGCCGGTTTCGCCGGGCGCGGGCGGAGTCCTCAGCTCACGTCCTCGTACGCGCAGGCGAGGCAGAGGCAGCGGTCGCCCGCGCCGTGCTGCGTCGCGGGGTGCCGGCGGCAGACGGGACACACGGCCGGACGCGGCCGGCGGCGCGGCACGAGGTGAATGATATAGCGAAAAATCCGCATCATCGGGGCACCGGGGTCGATGCCCAGACCAACGCCGTTTTCACGCGGCACAAGTCTATATAGCGACTTTCCCGGCGTGCGGGCGAAATTTTTTTCGCACCCGCCATATATTGTCGGGAAGCCCGGCAAATCGCCTGCGTATAGGCGGCCTTCCCGCCAGCGAGCTGCAGGTCGGCGCCGCCGGTCAGCCGCGGCGCAGCACGGCCACCGACTGCCCGAACGTGCCCAGGCCGGTGTAGCGGGCGCCGTTGGCGAAGGCGATCTCCTCGGGGATCGGGATGTGCGGCGTATCTCCGCTCCGAATACTGGAGAGCGCGAGACCGGCATGCTCCGCCCACGCCGCGATCGCTTCGCGCTCGATGAACTGGTTGAGATGCCGGGCCGCGCGCGTCTGTTCGACGGACGCGATGAATTCGCGCCAGTGCAGCGGCACCTTGAACTCGAGGAACGACATCACCAGCCGGCCGCCCGGCCGGAGCACGCGCGCCGCCTCGCGGACGTAGCGGAAGCTGTCCTCGTGCAGCAGGTGGGTGAATACGGAGAAGAAGCAGACGAAGTCGGCGGACGCATCCGGCGCGGGGATGGTCGTGCCGTCGGTCTGTCGCCAGGAGAAATCCGGCCGGCCTGTGACCCGGCGCGCGTGCGCCAGCAGGTCGGGGACCACGTCCGTGCCGAGATACCTCAGGTGCGGAAGCCGCGCGAGCTGGCAGGCCAGCCGTCCGCTGCCACAGCCGACGTCGATCACGGTGTCCCCGTCGGCGAGTCCGAGCGAGGCGAGCAGGTGGTACTCGAGCTTGCCTACGGCGGCGAAATCGCCGCCCACCGCGGCTTCGAGGGCTGCCGTCGGCTCGAGCTGACCCTGCAGCTCCTGGACGTGATCGGCGTACGCTGAGACGGGGTCGGTGTTGATCATGGCGTGTCCGGCATGACAACCGGGCGAGGCAATCCCGCCATCGGGGTTCGGGGGTCGCGCGTGGGTGGCGGGCCGGGGTGCCTCGCCCGCGGCTTCGTGCCGGAGCGGAACCGATGATCGCAGGACACTACTATGCACAGACATGCCCTCGGAGCGCACCCCCCAATCCGTCAGTCCGGCGGCGGGCCGCCGGCCGTTGCAGCGATTTGCCGGCCGGGTGGCGGTCGCCTGCGCGATCGTCCTCATGTTCGTGGTGGCCTGGCAGCTGCGCGAGGTCGTCCTGCTCGCGTTCGGCGGCGTGGTGCTCGCGGTGGTCATCCGGGCGCTGGCGGAACCGTTGATCGAGCGGGCGGGCTGGGGCGAGCGCTGGGCGATCACGGCGGTGGTGCTCGCGCTGCTGGCCGCCAGCCTCGCCCTGAGCTGGCTCTTCGGCAGCCAGGTGACCGCGCAGATCCGCGACCTCGAGGACCGGCTGCCGCGGGCGATCGAGCAGCTCCGCCTGTGGAGCGAAACCAACAGCGTGGCAACGTACATCCGTGAACGGGCGACCGGCGTGATCGGGGAAAGCGAGTGGCTGAAGAACGCCCCGAAGATGGCCGCCGCCGCGGTGAACTCGATCGGTCATGCCATCCTCATGGTGTTTCTCGGCGTTTATCTGGCGGTGAACCCCCGCGTCTACCGCGGCGGGCTCGTCCGCCTCTTCCCGGTCAGCCATCGTTCCAAGATCGACGCCGCCCTCGGCGAGGCGGGTGGCGGCCTGCGGCGCTGGCTGCTCGGGCAGCTGGTGTCGATGACCAGCGTCGGACTGCTGACGGGCCTCGGCCTCTGGGCCGTCGGCGCGCCGCTGCCGCTGGCGCTGGGGCTGCTGGCCGGCCTGCTCGAGTTCATACCCGTCATCGGCTCCATCATCGCGGTGGTCCCGGGAATCCTGGTGGCGCTCACCGAGGGGCCCGAGGTCGCGCTGTACGCGGCGATCGTGTACCTCGTGGTGCAGCAGCTCGAAGGCGGCGTGATCATGCCGCTCGCCCAGCGGTGGGCGGTGGAACTGCCGCCGGCGTTGAGTCTCGCCGCGGTGGTGGCGTTCGGCCTGCTCTTCGGCTTTCTCGGCCTGCTCTTCGGCAGCCCGCTCGCCGTCGTGGCGCTGATCCTCGTGCAGCAGCTCTACGTGCGGCACGGCCTGGAGGCGGGGCGGCCGGCCACGCAGGCAGCGGAGCGCTAGGCGCGGCTGACGGCGGCCGCCGTCGTCCGCGCGGCGCGCCAGGCCCGCACGCGTAGCAGCACCACCGCCGCCACGAGGAGGACGTTGAGCACAAGCCATGCGTCGCCCCACGTCGTCCCCGCCAGCCGGGCGCGATTCTCCGGCAGGAGCCAGGCGGGGTAGAGCCGCTCGGAGAACGACGGGAAGATCGAGTCCTGCAGGACGAGGACGTAGAGCGTGTATCCGCGCCAGGTGGTGTAGCCCTGCGAATCCCGCTCGAGCAGGCAGGCGAGCGACGTCAGCCAGAGCACCACGATGGCGCACGCGACGACATTCTCGAACTGCGGGTTCAGCACGTAGAGCCGCGTCAGCGCGGAAAGCGTCGCCACCTGCCAGAGCGGATCGCGGAAGCCGAGATGCCGGGAGGGTTCGTCCCACGTGAAACGCCAGGGCACGAGCAGCGCGACGGCGGCGAGGCAGGCGCCGTTCACCGGGCTGGGCCCGAGCAGGTCGAGCGCCGCGCCCTCGAGGATGTTCACGATCAGGACCCACGGCATCCACCGCGCGAATACGCGCGACGCCGGGTGGTCCGGCCGGTACCGGATGGTGGCGAGGATGAAAACGGGGATCACCACGGAATAGCGCTTCGCCCAGTCGAACCAGGTGTCCCAGTCGGACGTGTCGCTGAGGAACGGGAACGCCAGCGCCAGGAGAGCCGACACCCAGAACGCGGCCCGGGGCAGGTAGCGCAGGGCCGCGGCGGCGGCGGAGATAACGAGCGCGAACAGCGCGAGGGTCGGAACGAACGAATCCACGGCCGTGGAGCGGAGCCGCCCGGGCGCGGGCGCCGCAAGCTTTTTGAGGTCCGCCGTGCCGCGACAGACGGGGCGAGGTCGTCCGGGAAGTGGGGACATTCCTCCCAGGCCGGTCCGTTACGAGGTGCGGCCCGTCCTCCGGGAACTGGGAACTTCCGGGCCGCGCCTGCACCAGTCTCAAGCAAGGCGGCCGATTTCGAAAGGCTGCGGCGGAACGCAGCCGCGGCGCGGACGGAGCAGCGCCCGCCGAGGAATCGGCGGCACGGGGGATGAACGGGGACAAGAGCAGTTCAACAATTCTGTAGCCCAAACCTAAACGCAAAGTCGCAAAGGAGCGCGAAGTTTCGCCAAGTTTTCGTGGCGAGTCTTTGCTTTCCTTCGCGTCTTTGCGTTTGGGATCCCGCTCTGAGCGGCTACGATTCTACTCAAGGCTTTCCAGCGTGCGGCGTTGAAGTTCGGTTCGTCGCTCGGCGCCGGTTGCAGGCGGACCCAGGCTTCCGCCTGTTGCTGCAACTCCTGAAAGCGCGGATCGGACCGGAGCGGGGAGAAGTGCGGAGAATCGCGCAGTTCGTACCCGAGGCCGCGGCCGTCGGCGAGCCCCTGCCGCAGGAGCGCGATGGCGGCGTCCGCATCTCCGAGCCGGGCGAAATAGGCCGGCATGTTGGCGACGTGGCCGGCGGAGCCCGGCGCGGGCCAGATCGCGGTGTATGATCCGGGGTTGGGTACGGCCACCGCCGAAACGGCTGCCGCCGACCCGGAGCAGATTGTCGCGGCCGTGGCGGCCCGCCTCGGCTACGCCGTCGCGGGCGTCCGGGTCGGGCGAGCATCGGTATCCGCCGGCGAATGACAACGATTCGCCGGCCGCCGCTCCCGAGCCGCTCCGCCCGCATGACGGCGCGCGTTTGCCCGAACGTCCCTTGTTTTCACCGTGGTGTCCGGAACGGGTCTCGCCGTTCGTTGTAGTATCGGGAGCAGCTCCGTCCGCCTTCACCGCGGTCGGGACCGCGCGCCCCTCAACCCTCAAAAGGAGACACTCATGCGAGTGATGGTCATGATCAAAGCCACGAAGAATTCCGAAGCCGGCCAGATGCCGCCGGCGGAGCTGTTGACGGCGATGGGCCGTTACAATGAGGAACTCGTGCAGGCCGGCGTGCTGGTCGGCGGCGATGGCCTCCACCCCAGCAGCCGCGGCAAGCGCGTCCGCAGCGCGGGCGGCCGCAAGACCGTCGTCGACGGCCCGTTCACCCCGGTCGGTTCGCTGGTCGCCGGCTTCTGGCTGTGGCAGGTGCGCTCGATGGACGAGGCGGTGGCCTGGGCGGAACGCTGTCCGGACGCCATGCCGGGCGAGGACTGGGAGCTGGAGATCCGCCCGATCTTCTCCGCCGAGGATTTCGGCGCGGCCTACACGCCCGAGGTGAAGGCGCAGGAAGACCGGATCCGCGCCGAGCTCGAACGCCAGCAGGGCAAATAGCGCTCGCGCCTTCGCCTCCTCGGGGCGGGCGGCGTCGCGGTCGCTAGCGCGCGGGGCCGAACGGGCTCGGTTCGTCCGTCAGCGTCGCGCGCCCGAAGCGCTCCGGGGTGTGGAACGACGGCTGCGGCGTGTCGGCGCGCGACCACTGGCTGTATTGCGGGTTCGTCTTTCCGCCGTGCCGGTTGAAGTTGATGTTCATGGCCGCACCCGGCCGCGGCGGCCTTCCCATCACGGCGGCGAAGTTCTTCCACGGGATCGCCACCTCGACCTGCCACGACTGGTCGGTGTCGGCGTCCTGGTTCAGCGTCCCGGTGTAGCGGCCCGCGATCTTCACGCCCTCGGCGTCCCATTTGGGGGCCCGCGGCTGCTTCGGGCCGTTGGGGCGGAAGTTGTCGAGGATGCCGCCGAGGACGTTGAACTCGATGTTGAAGTAGATCTCCGGTTTCGCGGCGTCGGGGGCGATCATCAGCTCGAAACAGTCGTCCTCGGGGATCTTGCTGTCGCGCTCGGTGTGCCGCGCGGTGATGTGCGCGTCCTGGCAGATCACGCCGATGTAAAGGTACTCGTCGTCCCAGAGCAGTTTCGCGCGGGTCTGCTCGCGCGGTCCCTGCTTCCACCACGTGAAGACGAAATCGCCTGCATGCGGCGCGGCGAACCAGGCGGGGTCGTCGAGTTGTCCGTCGATCTGCGGGGCGATCGCCGCCCGCAGGACCCGGTATTGCGGCGGCTGCCACGCGGCCTCGGCGGCCGGGGCCGCCGGCGGCAGCGCCGCGAGGAGGGTGAGGGAGGTCAGAACCGGGAGCGACGGGAGCAGGCGGAGGCGTGACATGGCCCGAGGTGAACCGCGATCCGGGAGCACTTCAAGTCGGCACGCCGGACCGGACGGCGGCAGGATCGACGACTCCCCCTCGGCGGGCTGCGATCGGTCGCAGCCGCCGTGCCGCCCGAATCCCGGATGCGTGGCTTTGTTCTCCGCGCGCCGCGCTCGGCGCTTCGGAATCGGGGACTGGCCGATGGGCGGGCGGGTGCGGTTCCCGTTGCCGAAGACCGGAGGGGACACGCGACTCCACCGTGGCGGTCCCCGGCTTCGGCTAGGCTCTACTGCACGAGACCGTTCAGGTAATGTTCCAGGTGCGTGTACCCGCTTTGCTCCCGGAACGTCGCGCCATCCGCCGGGTTCCGGGGATCGAGGTCGTGGCGCACCTCCCACGCGTCCGGCATGCCGTCGCCGTCGCTGTCTGCCTCCGCGCGGCCCGCGACGAGCCGCGGCCAGCCGCCCACGTCGCGCTGCGAATCGATGATCCGGCCGCGACCATCTCGAATCTGGCCGACGATCCGCGCATCCGCGTCGTCGCGTCGCGGGAGGACAGCGCCGGCTCGCGCCAGCAGTTTCTCGAACAGGGCGTCATCCGCCACGTCGGTGGTCACGGGCGCGACCGGGAACGGCGCCGCCGCCCGCACGGCCGCCGCGGCCTTCTCGATCATGAGCCAGTTGTCCCGGTTCGCCTCGGTGGCGCCGGACAGGTGGTTGCCCGCCACGTGGAGTGCCGTGCTGTTCCGGCCGCCGACCGAGAAGGCCGTCGCGGGCGTCTTCGAGGAGGCGTTGGGCCGGTAGAGGTTGCCCACGAGATTGATGTGCGCCTTGTCCGAGGAACTGTAGCCGGCGCGGCTGCCCCAGCCGTAGACGAGGTTGTTGCGAAAATCCAGGACGAGCCCGCGCTTGTGCGCGTCCTCCCACGTGCCCGGCCGGGGATTCCGGCTGCCGTGGTGCGCGAAGATGTTATGGTGGTACGTGACGTCGCCGTCGGCGCGGATCAGAGCGCCGTAGCCGTGCGGGCCCTTGTGATGCACACTGCGGTTGAGGCTCTCGGCGATGAGGCACCACTGGATCGTGACGTTGCCGATGTCGCCGCCGGAGACGGAGAGCGCCTCGTCGACCGACCAGCTCACGGAGCAATGGTCGATGATGACGTGGTGCGAGCCCTCGCCGACGGAGAAGCCGTCGACCGGCTTCTTCGCCTCGTCACCGGGCCGGACGCGCAGGAAGCGGATCACGACGTGATCCGCGGCGACCGTGCAGTCGTAGTTCTTGAGCGCGATGCCCCCGCCGGGCGCGCTCTGGCCGGCGAGGGTGAGGAACGGCTCCGTGATCGCGAGCGTCGAGGCGAGCTCGATCGTGCCCGCGACCGCGAAGACGACGGTGCGCGGTCCCCGGGCCTCGACGGCCGCGCGCAGGCTGCCCGGCCCGGCGTCGTTGAGATTCGTGACGGTGATGACGCGGCCACCCCGGCCGCCCCGCGCCAGCGCCCCCGCGCCCTCGGCGCCGGGAAACGCCGGCACGACCGCGGCGGTGGCGACGGCCGGAAGCACGACGCCGGCGAGGCCGAGGAGCAGCCCGGGGGCGGGCCGAAAGAACGAAAAGGAGCGGCGCATGGACGACGGTTCAGCGGAAGACATAACGCACCGCGAGCCGTCCGGTACGTCCAAGGAACTCGGAATTGCGCACCAGACCGGGATGGCCGACGTAGGTGACGAGCGGTTCGTCGGTGAGGTTGACGACGCTCGCGGTGAGCGAGAGCCGGCGTCCGAGCCGGTAGGTCACGAGGACGTCATAGCGCCAGCGTGAGCGGTTGTACTCATCGTTGGCGGAGTTCGCGTCGTTCCAGCTCCGCAGGTTGCGGCCGATGTAGTTGCCGGCCACGCGGGCATCGACGCCCCAGCGATTGAACGAGAGGTAGGCGTTGCCGGTGTGCCGCGGCTGCTTCGGGAAGGCGACCCTCTGTCCGGCGCGAGCCGGCTGCGTCGGGTGGTTGCGGGGCAGGGTCTGGAGGAAGGGAATCGTCTCCTCCGAATCCGCGTAGGTGTAATTGGTGCCGAAGCCGAGCCCGTCGAGGGGACGCGGGAGGAAGCCGAGCTCCATCCGCCAGTCGAACTCGAGGCCGCGGATGCGGGTCGTGTCGGCGTTGCCGCGCGAGACGACCTGGATCGTGTCTCCGGCCGCGAGCCGGTTGGCGGCCGTGCCATAGCGCGCGACGTCGTCCGCCGTGGCGCTGCGCAGCGTCACTTCCTTGAAGACCCGGTCCTCGATGTTCTTGAAGAACGCGCCGACCTCGAGAATGCCGAGCGGCCGGAAGCCGAAGTACGAGAAGGTGAGGTCGCCGCTGAGCGACGTCGACGCCTTCAGGTCCGGATTGCCGGTCGTGAGCCGGAACGAACTGCCGTCGTCGCTCGTGCTGGCGCGGAAGCTGGCGAGGCCGGCGACGTCGGTGAACTTGGGCCGGCCGACGTTGGTCGAGAGCGAGGAACGGACCACGAGGTCGCGCGACGCCTGGTAGCGCGCGTGGATCGAGGGCAGGAAGTTGGCGAACGAGCCCTTGCCCGGCGCGGCCTTGATCACGTGGGGATAGGCGGCGACAGGATCGACGCCGGTGTCGATGACGGCCCCGACAGGGGCGTTGGCCGGGATCGTGGCGTATGCGGCCTCGTCGTAACCGTAGTTCACGTACGCACCGTCGAGGCGCTCCCAGCGCACGCCGCCCTCGAGCCGCAGCCGGCGGAAGTCGGCCACACCCGAGACATAGGCGGCGTAGAGGTCCTCGCGGGCGCGGAGGTCCTCCACGATCGAGTCGCTCACCGAGCCCTCGGGCCGGTAGCGGAACACCGTGCTGCGCGAGGGGCCGTTGAAGAGCTCCAGCATGCGGGACTTGTCGAGGACGAAGACATTCCAGTTGTCCTGGATCCGCGTCGGCGGCAGCGCGGGAAAGTCGTTGTAGGTCAGGACTGGCGTGCCGGCGCCGAAGACGTACGACCAGGCGTCGTCGGACTTCTCCGTGCGCGCATACTTCACGCCGGTCTTGAGGCGCGCCGGGAACGGGAGAAACCCGAGGTCGCGGCGGTAGTCGGCGAACCACGTCCAGCGCGTCTCCTCCTGGTAGTTGCCGCGGAACTTCGCCTCATCGAGCGTGAAGAGCGCCTTCTCCGCGGCGGTGGTCGGCACGCCGCTGCTCGCAGTAAAGCTTCCCAGCACCGGGTAGGGTTTCACCGGGTCCGACTGGTCGAACGTCACGTTGATCACGTTGTTCGCGGTCCGGAAGACGTGCTTCTGGTTCTCGGGCTTGTCCTCGTCGGAATAGGAGTAGACGGCGCCCACCCGCAGCTCGTTCGGGCCGAGACGCGACTCACCCGAGAAATCCAGCGTGTAGAGGCGCTTCTCGCGGTGATCGCGGACGAACTCGTTCTGGTAGCGGCGCTGGTCGGCGTGGATCTGCGCGCGGTCGTAGTCCGACTTGTCGTCGTAATTGGCGTAGGAGGATTTCAACGACAGCGTCGTCCCCGGCGCCGGCTTGTAGTCGAGGTTGGCCATGTACGAGGTGCGGACGAGCGTCTGGTTGTAGCCGTTGGCGCGCGCGCGCTGGATGATGCCGGCGGCGTTGTACTGCTGCGGGATCACGCGCTCGACCCGCCGGTCGCGATGCTCGTGCGTCACGGCCAGCAGCGCGCCGAAATTGCGGCTCGCGCCGAAGAGGTCGCTGAAGGCCAGCGAGGCGCGGTAGCCGCCGCGGCCGCCGCCGAGGTCCGCATGCGTGTACTCGCCGGAACCGATGAACTCCCGGCCGCCCCGCGTGAAGGCGGTCTTGGTCTTCACGTTGACCGCGCCACCGAGGCCGGCGCCGTCCATGTCGGGCGTGGTCGTCTTCGCGACCTCGATCGAGTCGATCAGGTCGACCGAGAAGATATCCAGCCCCACCGGCCGGCTGGCGAGATTGCTGGTGCCTCCGCCGGGCGTGCCCGCGGACGCCACCTCGACGCCGTTGATCGTGATGTTGTTGTAGTCGGGTTCGATGCCGCGGATGGTCACCCCCGTGGCCTCGCCCTGATCCTCCTCCACGTTGACGCCGACGAGCCGGCGCAGCGCGTCGCCCACGTAGGCGTCGGGGAACTGGCCGACCGCGTCGGAGGAGACGACGGTGAGGAGGTTCGTCGCGCTCTTCTGCTGGGAAAGCGCCCTTGCCTGGCCCTCGCGCGTCCCCTGGACGACGAAGGCGTTGAGCTGGATGGTCGCGGAGCCGAGCGCGAAGTCGCCGCGCGCGGTCCGTCCGTCCGCCACCTCGACGCGCCCGCGCTTGTCGGCGTGGCCGAGGTAGCTCACCTGGAGGTCCCATGTTCCGGTCGGGACGATTGGCAGAAGATACTCGCCCTCGCTGTCGGCGACGGCGGACAGCGCGGTGCCGGGCACGGTGATGCGCGCACCCGCGAGCGGGGTCCGGGTCGCCGCGTCGGTCACCAGGCCGCGGATCGCACCGCGGCCTTCCCCGGGCTCATGAGCGGGAGCGGGAAGCGGGCGGTCGCCGGGAGCCGTCGGCGCCGCCCGCCCTCCGTTTGGGTCGCCGAGGCGTTTCACGGCGAGCGCGCCGGACTGCTCGTCCTGCCGGGCCTGCAGGCTCGTCCCGGACAGCATCGCGGTGAGCGCCTCCAGGGGCGTGAACTCGCCGCGCACGGCGTTGGTGCGCACGCCTCGCGCCGCGTCGGCGGCAAAGATGAGTTCGCGGCCGGAGATCGTCGTGAAGCGGCGGAACGCCGCGACGGCGTCCTCGGCCGGCAGATCGTAGCTGCGCTTGATCTCCGCGGCGGGCGCGGAGACGACGAGGAACAGCAGGCCCGGGAAGAGCACGCGGGCGGCGCGGATGAGGGCGCACCTCAGGGTTTGGCGGGGCGTCATGGTGGACCGGTGGGGTGGAACGGTTATCCGGGGAGACGAACGGCGGCGAAGTTTCCGTGTCGCGCCCGCGCGGCGCGCGAAGTTTCCGCCCCGGTGGGGTGGCGCCCGCGTGTCAGCGTGCGCGTTGCAGCACGATCTCGCCGGGCACTCGCTCGACCGCGCGCAAGTCGAAGGTGTACTCGAGCAGGCGCACGAAGCCGTCAACGTTGTCGACGCGGAAGATGCCGCCGATACACAGGGTGCCGAGCGCGGGATCACCGAGAAAGATGCGCCGCGCCGGGCCGCCCGCGCCATGGCGGTTGAACTCGGCCACGGCATCCGCGAGCGGCGTGTCGTGAAAGTGCAGGCGCGGCTTCTGCCAGCCGAGGGTGGCGTTGATCTCGTCGGCCGAGGCCGCCAGCGGAACCGGTGGTGCAGCCGCCGGCGCCAGCGGCACGACCAGGCGATGCCCCGCGGCCACGAGCGTCGCCGCCGTCGCCGTGCCCGGGGCCGCGGTCGCTGGCGGAGCGGCCGCCTCCTTCGCGACGCCCTCCGGTCCGATTTGCACGCGCCCTTCGGTGACGAGCACTTCGACCTCGTTCGCGTCGATGCGGACGTTGAAGGCGGTGCCGACCGCCTGCACGGCCACGCCCAGCGCGTCGACAACGAACGGCCGGTCGGGATCGCGCGCCACCGAGAAATGGGCTTCGCCGCCGCTCAGCGTGACTCGGCGCTGGCTCGCGCTGTAGTGGACCTCGATGCGGCTCCCGTCCTTCAACTCGACCAGCGAGCCGTCGGCGAGGACCTGGCGCTCGTTGACGCGGAGATAGGAGGCGCCGGGCGTCGCTCCCGGAGCCGGCGGGCGCGGGCGCGTGGACGCGACGAACAGGCCGAGCACGAGCAACGCGGCCATCGCCGCGATCCATCCCGCGCGCGGCGAGCGACCGCGCGGGGCTGCCGCGGGGGCGAAGAGGTCGGGATTGGGCTCCACCGCGAGAAGCGGTTGCCATTCGCCCAGCTGCATCAGGCGGCTCAGCGCCGCGGCCTGCCGCGCGAAGGCGGCGGCATGCCGGGGATCGGCGCGCCGCCATTGCAGGAACGCGTCCTGTTCGGCAGCGGTCAGCCCGCGGTCGCAGCGAGCCAGCCAGCGTCCGGCGCTCTTCTCAATCGCCTCGTCAGAGAAATCGATTGGGGCGGACATGGCGCGGACTCAGGCCAGGCCCCGGCGGGCGAAGAACTCGGCGCAGCGGCGGCTGCCCTTGGCCAGTTGTTTCTCGACCGTGTTCTCGGAGATCCCGAGGCGCTGGGCGATCTCGCGCTGCGAGAGGCCGAACGCGACGCGCAGCGTCAGCACCTGGCGGCAGCGCTCCGGCAGGGCCTGGATGGCCTGGGTGAGGAGCGCGATCTCCTGCTGCTTGCTGACGGTCTCGGCGACGTCGGCGGGATCCGGCAGCTCCGCCGCGGTGCGGGCCTCGGTGAGCGGTTCGAAGACGACCCGCCGCTGGCGCCGCATCGCGTCGATCGCGAGGTTGCGCGCTGTCGCGAACAGAAGCCCGCGTGGCGATTCGACTGGCGCCTTCTCCCGGGCGTGCAGGACGCGCACGGCGCATTCCTGGACGACGTCGTCCACGTCCGGCAGCGCCGGGTACCGCGCGAGCAGGAACGCGCGCAGGGCCTCGCAGTGGGGCTGGACCTCGCGCGTGTACCAGGCGGCGTGTTCTCCGGCGGGCGGGCTCATGGGGTGGCGGCCGTGGCAGGGATTTTGCCCAATTCGAACGCGTCGTGCAACGTTCCCGTGACGGTCCATGCCTCGTACTTCAGCGCGGCGCCGTCGACCGCGATGACCTGGAAAAGCTGCTGGCCGGTGTCGATTCGCGCCATCAGGTGAGCGTGGGTCGGATTGACCGGGTAGAATTTCGGGCCGCTGACCGAAACCGCGTAGACCGTGCCAGGCTGGTCGTCGGCCACTCTCCGGCCCGACCGCAGCCGGTGGGTGCGGCCGTAGCTGTGGTCGTGGCCCTGGAGGACCAGGTCGACGGCATGCCGGTCGTATACCGGCAGGAGCGCCTCCCGGAGCCGCGGGTTGTCGCGGTTCTTCCCCGTCGAGTAGACGGGTTGGTGCATGAAGACGATCGTCCAGCGTTGCGGCCGGGTCGCCAGGATCCGATCGAGCCATGCGACCTGGTCCTCGATGCGTTCGTTGCCGTTTAGGGAAATCAGGCGGACTCCCTGGTAATCGACGAAATAGGTCGTCTCTTCCAAGCCGGGTGGGCCGTTCTCGGGCAGGGTGAAGTGGGCGCGGAACAATGGCGAGGCCGCCTTGCGCTGCCGGCCGCCGACGAGGAACTGCCCGTAGTCGTGGTTGCCCGGCGTGGTCAGGCCGGGAATCTCCCGCGGCAGCCAGCCCGCGGCGTAGAAGAGGTCGTCCCACTGTTCGTCGACGATCGTGCTCGTCACGAGGTCGCCCGCGATCAGGTAAAACGCGCTGTCGGGCGCGAGGCGCTGCGCAGCGCGGAAAACCCGGGCGCAGTGTTCCCGCAGCCCGTTCTGGGGATCGCCGAAGTAAAGGAAGCGGAATGGCGCGGATCCGGCCTCCGCCGTCCGAAAGGTCGACCATTCGCTCCAGTGCTCCGCGCCGTCGCCGACGCGATAGGCGTGCACCTGTCCCGGCGGCAGGCCGGCCAGGATCGCGTGGTGATGCCAGGCCTGGGACGACGCATCCCGTTCTACCCGTTCCGATCTCGCGGCGACGCGGCGGGCCGTGGCCGGGTCGGGCGGCGCCGTCGTCGCCGGGGCAATCTCGACGATGGGCTGCGTCGGCGGGCGGGACGTGCGCCAGGTCACCGCCATGCTTTCGGCTGGCGCGGCGGTGAGGTTCAGGACGATCCGTTCAGGCAGGAGAGCTGGATCACGGTGCGTCGGCGCGGGGGCGGCGGCCCCGGCCGATCCGGCGACGCCCGCCGCCAGGAGGCAGACGAATCGGGACACGGACCGGGGGGGCGGGCGGCGCATGCTGAAACGGGCTGATGCCACGATGACGTTCGGGCCACCTGTTTCCGGGTCGGCGCGACGAGATTTTATTTCAAGCCGCCTACGGCGGCACCGCTTCCGCCAATTCTCGGCTTCCCGTTGGCAACAACCTTGCTGGAAGGCGGCGAGCCTTGTGCTCGAACCGCCGCGTCCGGATCGGTCAAACGTCAGCCGCAGGGAGACAAGCACCTCCTCCCGGCCGGATCGCTCCGGCTCAAGCCGTCCCGTCCGACGTCGGCCGCCCCACCAGCCAGGCGTAGAGCACGAGCAGATCGCTGACGGCGTGGGAGCGAAACTGCGGCGCGAGCGGGACGGTGCGCAAGTCGGCAGGGGAGCCCCGCACGCCGTCCTCGTGCACGAGCTCGAAGCCGTGGGCCCGCAACAGGGCGCGGTGGTCGGCGAGGCGCAGCCGGGTCTGGGGAATCATCGGGCTGTCGAGCCAGCGCCACTGCCGCTCGGAGTAGCGGAGGAAATTGTAGGGCGTGATCGAGCGGTCGAACGACGCGAACTGGTCGGCCAGCCCGATCTGGTGGCTCATGACTCCCTCCGGCGCGAGCACCCGCCGGAACTCGCGCCAGAGTCCGGCCAGCACGTCGCGTGGGATGTGTTCGCATACGACGGTCGAGAACACGAGCGACACCGAGCTGTCGGGCAGGTCGGTGCCACGCGCGTCGCCGAGCCGGGCGTGGATGTCGAGCCGCGCCAGGGTTTCGGCCGGCGTTTCCGCCTCGGCGCGGTCGATGACCGCGGCGAGCCGCTCCACCCGCTCGACCTGGCTCGACAGCACGCGCAGGCGTTCGACCTTGCCC
>ERZ761602.2601-NODE-2601-length-27680-cov-4.660597_pt1 | contig 27680 bp, 26 predicted proteins | sample MGYA00512165_ERZ761602 | MGnify/ENA primary metagenome ERZ761602 (study PRJEB28899, sample SAMN02445085) | bioreactor sludge metagenome | biome: EBPR sludge; isolation source: Thorneside wastewater treatment plant | place: Australia: Brisbane, Thorneside...
GCCCTTGGTCGCTAGATGAACACGCTCCCGTCGGGGAGCCCGGCACCGCTCGCGGCTGAAGCCGCTCCTACGGGGTTCAGGCGGCCTTGCGGCCTTTCAGCCACTGCTCCAGGTCGTCGGCGCCGCCGATGTGCTCGCCGTTGATGAAGACCTGGGGCACCGACGTGCCGCCGGCCACGGCCCGCAGGGTGCGGTCGGTGAACTCCTTGTTGAGGGTCAGTTCCTCGTAGCCGATGCCCGCCTCCTTCAGCCGGGTCTTGGCCCGGACGCAGTGCGGGCAGCCCTTGCGGGTGAAGATCGTCACGTCGAGGGGCTTCGGGGCCCTGGGGGCCAGGTACGCGAGCATGGTGTCTGCATCAGACACCTTGAACGGATCGCCGGGCTCCTCGGGCTCGATGAACATCTTCTCGATGATCCCGTTACGGACCAGCATGGAGTAGCGCCAGGACCGGCGGCCGAAGCCGATGTCCTCCTTGCCGACCAGCAGGCCCATGCGGTCGGTGAACTCCCCGTTGCCATCGGGCAGGAAGGTCACGTCGAAGGCGTGCTGGTTCTCCTGCCACTCGTTCATGACGAAGGCGTCGTTCACCGAGATGCAGATGATCTCGTCGACGCCGTTCTCCCTGAAAACCGGCGCGAACTGGTTGTAGCGCGGGACATGCGTCGACGAGCAGGTCGGGGTGAACGCGCCGGGCAGCGAGAAGACGATGACCGTCCGGCCATCGAAGATCTCGGCACTGGTGCGATTGACCCAGTCCGCCCCCTGGCGGGTGCGGAAGGTGACATCGGGGACGCGCTGCCCCTCGCGGTTCTGCAACATGACAGTGGCTCCTCGGGTTTGGCTGGAGGTCACTGTAGGTAAACGCAAAGGTACTGGAAAGTAGATTATTCAGATCACTATGATAGGAAAACCACCATAAGGAGCGGACATGAACCTGCCCAGCACCAAGCAGCTGCGGTACTTTGCGGCGCTGGCGGAGCACCGCCACTTCGGCAGGGCCGCGGCGGCCTGCTTCGTGTCCCAGTCGGCCTTCAGCATCGCGATCCGGGAGCTCGAGACCCTGCTCGGCGTCCGGCTGGTGGACCGCACCAACCGGCGGGTCACCATCACGGCCCTCGGGCAGGAGGTGGCCACCCAGGCCCGGTTGTGCCTCAGGGACCTGGAGGGGCTGGTGGAGCTGGCCCAGACGGAGCGCTCCCCCCTCGCTGGACCGTTGCGGCTCGGGGTAATTCCCACCATTGCGCCCTTCCTTCTCCCACGCGTGCTGCCCCGGCTGCGCAAAGCGCTGCCGAAGCTCCGGCTGTTCCTGCACGAGGGCACCACCGCGGAAATCCACCACAAGCTCCTCAAGGGCGAGCTGGATGTCCTCCTGCTGGCGCTGCCCTTCGAACTCGCCAACGCCGAGGTGCTGGCCCTGTTCCGGGACGGTTTCCGCCTGGCCTGCCGCAAGGACACCCGGCTGGTCGATCCCCGCCATTACAGCTACAGCCGCCTCGACCGGGACGCGATCCTGCTCCTGGACGACGGCCACTGCCTGCGGGAGCACGCCATCGCGGCCTGCCGGCTGAAGAACGCGGAAAAGGTCAGTCCCTTCGCGGCCTCGAGCCTGCTGACGCTCATCGAGATGGTCGACGCGGATCTCGGGGTCACCTTCCTGCCCGAGATGGCCGAGGGCTCGGCCCTGCTCAAGGGCACCCGGGTCGAGACCTACCCGCTCGCCGAGCGCAGCTACCGGGAGATTGGCCTCGCCTGGCGCCAGGGCTCCACCCGCGGGGCCGAGTTCCGCCAGCTCGGTGAGCTGCTGCTGCGCTTCCGCGGGGACTGAGCGCGCCAATGGCGTGCGTCCCGACCGCGGGACGCCCCAGGCCGGTGCAGCGGCCCGTGCTGGCCGCGGCGCGGGTCGCGCAATGACGCGGTCTGCCGGGCCAGGGCGCGCTGGCACGACTCCTGCAATACGGGACGGAACCCCCCTTGTTGCACGAGGTGCGAGATGGATCTTTCGCCCACCACCGAAGCCTGGACCAGCACCGTTCCCTGGGCCCGTTCGTGGCGTCGACCGCCGGTTGCGCGGCGCAGCCGCCCCGCCGCCCCGCCCCGGACGCTCCGCGCGGTTCCGGCTGACGTGCCCCTGGAGGCGGCCTGGACCACCGCCATGGGGGAGCTGGCCACGGCCCGGCTGGGCCTCGCCGAGGCGGGGCGCCTGGACGACGCCTGGGTCGAGGCCATGGCGGGCCACGCCTTGTACCTGGCGGTCCGCCGGGTCCGGGTCCTGGAGGAGCGGCTCGGCGTGCCGGACGGGCCGGTGCACTGGTCGGGCGTGTAACCTGTTGTAACAATGAGAGGTAGACGCGCGTCCTTAAATTGACACCATGTCAACCCGGCCGCTAGTCTGGCGGCCATGGACCCCCTCGCCGCCCGCCGCCTCGAAGAGAAGGAACGCCGCCGCAACGAGATCCTCGATGCGGCCGAGCGCGTGGCCGGCGCCACGGGACTCGAATCCCTGACCATGGATCAGGTGGCCCGGGACGCGCGCCTGTCCCGCGGCCTGCTCTACGTCTACTTCGCGGACCGGGATGACCTGATCGCCGGCATCTGCGAGCGCGCGCTCATCGGTCTCCACGCGCGCTTCACGGCCCTGCTCGATCCGGGACTTCGCGGCCTCGACCAGGTGATTACCCTCGGGCGCGCCTACGTGGCCTTCGCCGCCGAGTGCCCGCTGCAGTTCGGGATCCTCGCCCGCTTCGAGGCCACCGACGCCTCGGCGATCGACGCCGATGGGAACCACGGTGCGTGCCTTGCCGCCGGTGCGCGGGTACACGCGCTGCTCACCGCCGTGCTCGAGCGCGGCATGCAGGACGGCTCCATTGCCGCCACGGCCGGTTCCCCGCGCGCCATCGCGCTGTCCCTCTGGGCCATGACCCACGGCACCATCCAGGTCGCCAGCATGAAGCGGGCCGTGCTGGTCCAGCAGGGCGTGACACCGGAGGAGCTCGTCGAGCAGACGCTGCGCTCGGCGGCCATCGCGCTGAGGCACGGGGGATGAGGTGCGCGTCGCTGGCAGTCCTGCTGCTGGTTGTCACGGCGACCCCTGCCGCGGAGCCCGCCGTCCAGCGGCCGCTGGCCGAGGTGCTCGCCGGCTATATCCGGGAGGCGCTGGAGGCCAACCTGGCCCTGCGCAGCCAGGGCTTCGACGTCGAGCGGGAACTCGCGCTCCTGGATGAAGCCCGCAGCCGCTTCCTGCCGCGGGTGGACCTGGATGCCCGGTACTCCTGGGCGGACGGCGGCCGCGAGATCTTCATCCCTCCGGATACCTCGTTCCAGTTCCTGCGGGAGCGCGAGCAGGACACGCGGCTCAGCCTGCGCCAGCCGCTCTACGCGCCTGCCATACCGGCGGCCTTCCGCGCCCAGCGGGCGACCCTGGATGGTTCGACCTGGGCCCGGCAGGCGCTGGCCAGGCGGCTCGAGCGCGACGTCACCGTCGCCTACCTGGACTGGCTGCGCGCCCGGGCCAGTGTCGCCATCGTCGCCTCCAGCCTCGCCCTGCTCGAGGAGAACCTGCGGGTGAACGATTCCCTCTACGCCAACGGCCGGATCACCCAGGACCAGGTGCTGCGCGCCCGCGCCGAGCTGCTCGAGGTCCGGCAGCAGCTCCGGGAGGCAGACAACCTCACGGCCCGCAACCGGCAGCTGGTGAACTTCCTGCGGAACCAGCCCCTCGACGCCCCGCTCGAGGAAGCCGACGTCGGCGGGGCCACCGGCGCCCCCGTGCCTGGCGACGACCAGGCGCTGCGCACGAGCGCCCTCGACCGGCGCCCGGAACTCCGCGAACTCGAGGCCCTCGAGCAGGCGGCGGGCTTCCAGGCGCAGCAGCAGCGGGCCGCGCGCCTGCCCGAGTTGTCGCTTGGCGTCGATGGCGGCATCCAGGGCGAGGACTACGACTTCGGCACGGGGTACAACTTCGGCGTGGCCTCCCTGCAGTTCCGGGTGCCCCTGTTCGACGGTGGCGCCATCCGCTCCCGCGTGGACGCGGCACAGGCCGTCGCCCGGCAGGCCGCAACGCGCCGGGAGGAGGCGGCGCGACAGGTCGAGCTCGAGGTCCAGCAGGCAATCGACAGGCTGCGCACGGCGGCCGACTCCCTGGCCACTGCCGAGGCCCGGGCCGACGCGGCCCGCGCCGGGTTCCGGATCGCGAGCAGCAAGCGGGACCTCGGTGTCATCAACCAGGTGGACTTCCTCGATGCCCGCAACGCCCTGACTGGCGCCGAGCTCAACCTGAACGTCACCCGCTTCGCACTGCTCTCGCGCCAGGCCGAGCTCGACTACGCCACGGCCACCAGCCCGCTGCCCCTGACCGACGGAGTGACCCCCCGATGACCCTGCCCCTCGTGCCGGCCCTCCTGGTCTGCGCCGCGCTGCTGGCGGGTTGCGGCCCCGCGGGTCCGACGGCGGGCCGGGAGCCCGCGCGGGTAGGCGCAGCCCCCGTCACCACCGGTCCTGCCGAGCCGCCCGTGCAGACCAGCGGCGTCATCACCACCCGGGACGAGCTGCCCCTGTCCTTCAAGGTGGCCGGCTTCGTGCGCCGGATCAGCGTCGAGGAGGGCGAGGCGGTGCAGGCGGGCCAGCAGCTCGCGACCCTCGAACTCGCCGAGGTCGATGCCCAGCTCGAGCAGGCCCGCCAGCTCGCCGACAAGGCGTCCCGGGACCTGGCCCGTGGAGAGAAGCTGCGCGCCGACGAGGTGATCAGCCAGGAGGAGCTCGAGGCGCTCCGGACCCAGGCGGCCGTGGCCCGCGCGGCGCTCGATGGTGCGGAATTCAACCGCAACTTCTCGACCATCGTGGCGGCGCGACCGGGCCTGGTCCTGCGCAAGCTGGTCGAGGAGCGGGAATTCGTGCAGCCCGGGCAGCCCGTGCTGGTCCTCGGTCCGCGGGCCGGCGGCTACGTGGTCCGCGCGGCGGTCTCGGACCGGGACGTGGTTCGGCTCCGGCTGGGCGATCCGGCGGTGGTGACGGCCGATGCCTATCCCGGCCAGGAATTCACGGGTCGGGTCAGCGTGCTACCGGCCGCCGCCAGCCCTGCGAGTGGCCTGTTCGAAGTCGAGGTGGAGCTCGCGCCCACGGCGGTGCGCCTGGTGAGTGGCCTCGCGGCCCGACTGCGCATTGATCCCGCGGCGGCCAGCGAAGCCGTGCTGCCCTACGCGCCGGTCGCCGCGATCATCGAGGCCGACGGCGACCGGGCGGCCGTCTACGTGCTCCGTGATGGCGTGGCCCGCCGCAGGCCGGTGCGCATAGCGTTCATCGCCCCCGCGGCCGTGGCGATCGCGGAGGGCCTGGCGCCCGGTGAAACGGTCGTGACCGATGGCGCCCTCTACCTCGCCGATGGTGCGAAGGTCACGGTGGTCGCGTCCCCGGACGGCCCATGAACTTCCTCGAGTACCCGATCCGGCGCTTCCAGCCGACGCTGGTCGCGTTCCTCTGCCTGGTGGCGCTCGGCATCTACGCGTTCCTCGGCGTGCCCCGGGAGGAGGACCCCTACTTCAAGATCTCGGCCTTCATCATCACCACCGTCCTGCCCGGGGCCGATCCCGTGGACCTCGAGCGGCTGGTGGCCAAGCCGCTGGAGGACACCCTCGCCGAGCTCGATGACGTCAAGGAGATAGAGACGACCGTCCGGGACAACGTTGCCGTCGTCGTCATCGAATTCGAGGCCTTCACCGATCCGGACCGGAAGTACGACGAGGTCCAGCGGGAAACCAATGCGCTGCGGCCGAGCCTTCCGGCGGAGATCACGCGCCTCGAGATCCGGAAGTTCAGTCCGGCCCTCGTCAACACGGTGCAATTCGCCCTCGTGTCGCCCACCGCCACCTACCGGGAGCTCGAGGACCTGGCACGGGACTTCCGCGACCGGCTGAAGAACGTGGAAGGCGTGCGGACCGCCGAGAGCTGGGCGTTCCCGGGGCGGGAGCTGCGTGTGCAGGTGGACCTGCGGCGAATGGCCGAACTGGACGTGACACCGGGCGACGTGCTCGAGGCACTGCGCAGCGAGAACAGCAACGTCCCGGCCGGTACGCTCGACCTAGGCCCCCGGAGCTTCACCCTGAAGACCTCCGGCAGCTACGAGACGCTGGACGCGGTGCGGGACACGGTGGTCGCCGGCCGTCCCGGCGCCATCACCCGGGTGCGTGACGTCGCCGAAGTGCTCTGGGCGGACGAGCCGCTCAGCTACACCGGGCGGTTCAACGGCGAACGTGCCGTGTTCGTGACCGCCAACCAGAAGGACGGCTACAACATCCTGAAGGTCCGGGAGCGCATCGCGGCCGTCGCCGCTGCCTTCGCGGCAGAGCTGCCGGGCCGGGTGAGGCTCGAGTGGGGCTTCGACCAGTCCCGCAACGTTGCCAGCCGCCTGAACCGCCTCGGCCTCGACCTGGCCATCGCTATCGGACTGGTCACCATCACGCTGCTGCCCCTCGGCCTGCGGGCCGCCGGCATCGTGATGGTCTCCATCCCGCTTTCGCTGTCCTTCGGCCTCGCGTGCATCTACTTCCTGGGCTTCTCCCTCAACCAGCTCTCGATCGCCGGATTCGTGCTGGCCCTCGGCCTGCTGGTGGACGACTCCATCGTGGTCGTCGAGAACATCAGCCGGCACCTCCGGCTCGGCTACTCCCGTGCGGAGGCGGCCCTCAAGGGCACCCAGCAGATCTTCACGGCCATCCTCGGCTGCACGGCCGCGCTGGTGTTCGCCTTCCTGCCGCTCATGGTCCTGCCCGAGACCGCCGGCAAGTTCATCCGCGTGCTGCCCCTCACGGTCGTGACCACGATCGCCGGGTCGCTGCTGATCGCGCTGTTCATCATCCCGTTCATCGCGAGCCGTGTGCTGGAGCCTGCCGCCGGGGCCGGCGGCAACCGCTCGCTCCAGCGCATGATGGGCCTCATCGAGCGCTGGTACCGGCCCGCCCTCGAATATTGCCTGGCCCGGCCCCGGGCCACGGCCGTCGGCGTGATCGGCGGATCCCTGGTACTCACCGCAGCCCTGGTGCCCGTGGTGGGCTCCAGCCTCTTTCCCACGGCCAATACCCCCGCCTTCCTCGTCAAGATCGAGACGCCCAATGGCTCGAGCCTCGCGGCGACCGCCGACGCCCTGCGCTTCGCCGAGGAGCGGGTGGCCGCCCTGCCCGGGGTGCAGGGCTACTTCGCGAACCTGGGGCACGGGAACCCCCAGATCTATTACAACCAGCTACCGCGGGAGGATGCGCCGGACTACGCCGAACTGTTCGTGCAGCTGCGGGACTACAGCACCCGGGGCACGCCTCGCCGCCTGGAGGAACTACGGCGCGAACTTGCGGCTTACCCGAACGCCCGGATCCTGGTGGAGGAGTTCGTGAACGGACCCCCGATCACGGCCCCCATCGCCGTGCGTGTCGTGGGCCCCGATCTCGCCACTCTCGAACGGCTCGCGGGCGAGGTCGAGGCTCTGGTCCGGGAAGTGCCGGGAACCCGGGACATCGACAATCCCCTGCGGGTGCCCCGCACCAACCTGCGGCTCCGCGTCGATCCGCAGAAGGCAAGCCAGTTGGGTGTACCGACCGAGGCCTTTGACCAGGCCGTGCGGCTCTCCGTGGCGGGACTCGAGGTTGGCCGGTTCAAGGAGGCCGATGGGGAGCAGTACCCCATCGTGGTCCGCACGCCCGTCGCGGCGCGGCCCGACCTCTCGACGCTCGGCGAGGTGCGCGTCCCCGCCGCGAGCGGCAACCTGCTGCCCCTGTCCCAGCTCGCCGTCCTCGAGTTCGAGAAGGCGCCGAGCCAGATCCAGCGCTACGACCGGGAGCGCTCCGTCACCGTGAACGCGGATGTCGAAGGCAACCTCAATACCGCGCGGGTCACGGCCGAGGTGGTGCGCCGGCTGGATGCCTTCGACTTTCCCCGGGGCTATCGCTATGTGCTGGGCGGGGAGGCGCAGACCGGTTCCGAGTCCTTTGCCGGCGTCGGTACGGCGGCCATCGTCGCGATCTTCGGCATCTTCGCCGTACTGGTTCTGGAATTCGGCAGCTTCCGCTCGACGCTCATCGTCCTCACCGTGGTACCCATCGGGGTGGTGGGCGGCTTCCTCGCCCTGCTACTGACGGGCAACAGCCTGTCGTTTACAGCGAGCATCGGACTGATTGCGCTCATCGGCATCGAGATCAAGAACTCGATACTCCTGGTCGACTTCACCAACCAGCTGCGCGCCCAGGGCGTTGCGCTGGACGAGGCCATCGAGCGGGCTGGCGAGACCCGATTCGTGCCAATCCTGCTCACGTCCGCCACCGCGATCGGTGGCCTGCTGCCCCTCGCCCTGCAGAATGTTGGGCTGTACAGCCCGATGGCCTGGGTCATCATCGGCGGGCTCGTGACCAGCACCTTCCTCGCACGGCTGGTCACGCCCGTGATGTACAAGCTGTTCACACCTGAAGTCGAGGTGCGGTCGGCGCCCTTCACCTGACGCGATATCCGTGACGGCCCTCACGCCGCTCTGCGGCCGTCGGCGCGACGATCGAAGCGCCATGGCCAGCACCCATCGACAGCGCCCGGATCCCGAACGGCACGGCGACCTGATCCGCCGGCAGTACGGATTGCATTTCAATGACTGCGAGGCCGTGGGTCGCCACTCGCCCGTCTACTTCGCCTACTTCTGCCGCGACCTCACGCCATACCTCCTGGCGGCCCTGCGCGAACTCGAGACCCGCGCGTCCATGGTCCTTGCCGGGGAGCCCCGGCGCCGGGTCCTCGCCCTGCTCTACGACCAGCAGGACGACTGCCCCGACCGGCTGGCGAGCGTCTTCATCCAGTGCTCGGACGCCGTCTCGCCCTGCCAGCTGGGCTTCGGGCACGTCGGGTGCGGCCACATGGGCATCACCGATCCCGACCTCTGGCAGCGGCACCTGGACGAGTTCCGTGAGAACATCTGGAGCACCGTGGTCAGGCAAAGTCGCAGGTCCCTGCGCCCCAGTCCTGGGAACTAGCCGTTCACTGCCGGTCCTTGCGCTCACCCTCGCGGCGCTGGCTGGGGCTGTCGCCGCGGCCCCGCCATTGGCAGACACCTACCTCGAAGCCACGCTGGTCCGCGTGATCGACGGCGACACCGTTGTCGTGCAGCTGGACGGAGGTCGGATGACCGTACGCCTGCACGGGATCGATGCCCCCGAAGGGCGGCAGGCCCATGGCCGGGCCGCAACGAAGGCTCTCCGAAGCCTGCTGGAAGGCGAGGCCCTGGAACTCGAGCCGGTGGAGCAGACCGACGGCTACGGACGCCTGGTGGCCAGGGTCATGGTGGCGGGGGACGACCGGAACGCACGCATGGTGGCCAACGGATATGCCTGGGCCTATCGCCAGTACCTGGGTCGAGGAACCGCCGACGAGCGCTATTGCCAACTGGAGGCGGACGCGCGCAGTGCCGGCCGCGGGCTCTGGGCCGCCGGATCCGGGGTCCCCGAGCCGCCGTGGGAATTCCGGGCGCGGAGCCGGGGCGGGCGGCTCCCCGCCAGGGATTGGACGGCGGAGACAGCGGCCCTGTGCATCGCTGCAATCGGCGGAGCCCCCGCCGGTTGTCACATCAAGGGCAACATCAATGCGCGGGGCGACCGCATCTACCACCTGCCGGGCTCCCGGTCCTGGGCGGCCACGCGCATCGACACGGGTCGAGGCGAGCGCTGGTTCTGCACCAGCGAGGAGGCGGAAGCTGCCGGCTGGCGTGCGCCCCGGCGCTGACGGCCGCGGCCGCGCGGGCGTTCAGCCGGCCGCCCGCGCCCGCAGCGCGCGCTTCAGCACACGTCCCACCGCCTCGGCGAGGGGCGCGTCCTCGGCGGCGAGGCCCCGCACCGACAGGTAGACGCGGCTCGTGATCGGGATCTCGGTCCACTGCTCCGGGGCGCCGGGCGGGGTGCGCCGCGGATTCAGCGTTGGCCGCAGCTCGAGTTCCCGCAGCAACTCGCCGAGTTCCGGGTCGTTGGTCCCGGGCGCCATCCCTGCCGGGAGGCTGGCTGGGGGTGGCCCACCGGGGTCGAGGGCGGGCAGGCCGGGATGCGTATCGTCGTGGTGAATTTCCGGGACTGGCGGCGGTGCCGGGGAGGCCGATGGCCCGCCACCAAAGCGCTGGCGGATACCCGCATCGGCGAGGCCATAGCTGCGCCGCTCGCCGGAGGGGCCCGTGACAGGGGCCGGAACGGCGGCTGCCGGTGGTGGCGCGACCGTCGCACTCACTGGCGGGGGCTGGGGCGGGGGCGGCATGGGCGGCGATTCGGCCATTGGCGTGGCAAAGAGCTGCTCGAGCTCCGCCACCGGCAGGCCCCGCTCCAGCAGGTCCCGGATACCGGCGGCGTCCCGGCTGGCGAGGGCCTGGCGCATTTCCGCCAGGGTGGCGGTGAGCAGCTGACCGCCGGCCTGCAGGGCCTTGACGCCCTTGATGAACTGCAGCCGCGTGAGGCACTCCTCCGGGTAGCGGGTATGGGGGCCTCGCCGGCCGACCTTGGGCAGCAGGCCGGACTGGATGTAGTAGACGATGGTCCGCCGGTCGAAACCGGACAGGGCCACCAGCTCGGCCAGGGAATGGCTGCGCGGGGTCATGGCCGGAGCCTAGGCTGCCGTATAGACAGTGTCAACTAGTGGCAATTGTGGCGCCGGCCCGAAGGAAGATGCACCTAAGTAAGCCTAACGTCGCCGAAAGTGGCTGCAATTCTTCCGATCATGTCGCTACCGACGGACGCCAAGGCCCGGGCGAACGCCGACCGCGGTCAGGCCCGGCCAGCTGTTACCATCCCGCGACCCCATGTTCCCCCTCAGCGACGAAAATCCACACTTCCTCACGCCCTACACCACCTACGCGCTTATCGCGCTGAACGTGGCGGCCTGGATCCTCCTGCAGGGGCTCGGCATGGAGCCGCAGCTGGCGACGTCCGTGTGCACGCTCGGGCTCGTCCCCGGCGAGCTTCTGCAGACCCTGCCCGCCGGCACCAGCTTCCAGGTTGGTCCCGACGCCGTCTGTACGCTCACCGATACGCCGAACTGGCTCACCGCGATCAGCCACATGTTCCTGCACGGCGGCTGGCTGCACATCATCGGCAACCTGTGGTTCCTCTGGATCTTCGGCAACAACGTCGAGGACTCCATGGGCCATGGGCGCTTCGCGGCCTTCTACGTGCTCTGCGGGCTGGCCGCGGCCGTTGCCCAGATTCTTGCGAACACGCGATCCGGCGTGCCCATGGTGGGCGCGTCGGGGGCCATCGGCGGTGTGATGGGCGCCTACGTGCTGCTCTACCCGAAGGTGCGGGTGAAGATGCTGCTCATCCTCGGCTTCTACATCACCACGATCAGCATCCCGGCGTTCTGGATGCTGGGCTACTGGTTCCTTGCCCAGGTGATCGGGGGCGTTGGCTCCATCGGCGCCCACGGCGGTGGCGTCGCGTTCTGGGCCCACGTGGGGGGCTTCGTCGCGGGCGCCGCACTGGTCCTCCTGTTCCAGGATCCCGAGCTGGTCCGCCGCCACCCCAACCGGGGCTGGAACGCCGACCCGCGCTAAGGCCTCACGGGCCCAGGTGGCGCACCACGTGGTCCACTTCGGCCGGGCTGCCGAGGATCACCGGCGTGCGCTGGTGGATATCGGTCGGTTCCACGTCGAGGATGCGCTGGCCCGCCCCTGCGAGTGCCTTGCCACCGGCCTGCTCCACCAGCCAGGCCATCGGGTTTGCCTCGTACATGAGGCGCAGTTTGCCGGCGGGGGCCTTGCGGGTCGGGGGGTAGAGAAACACGCCGCCCTTCAGGAGGATGCGGTGCACGTCCGCGACCATCGCGCCAGCGTAACGGCTGGAATAGGACTGTTCCTGGGCCCAGGAAAGGTACTTCTGGTACCCCTCCGGGAAGGTCAGGCGGTTCCCCTCGTTGACCGAGTAGCTCTTCGATGCGGCGGGGATTCGCACGCCCTGCTGCACACGGACGAACGCACCGATGGCAGGGTCGAGTACGAACAGGTCGACACCCCCACCGATGGTCAGCGCGAAGACGGTGGATGGCCCATACAGGATATAACCCGCGGCGACCTGTTCGCGGCCAGGCTGCAGCAGTGAATCTTCCGCCCGGGCCGCCCGGCGGTCCTGGCGGAGGATGCTGAAGATCGTGCCCACGGCACCGCAGACATCCAGGTTCGACGAGCCGTCGAGCGGGTCGAAGAGCACGCAGTAGCGGCGCTCGCCCTCGCGCTCGTTCCGCAGGATCACCGGTTCCTCGTTTTCCTCCGAGGCCACGACCGCGACGCCTTCGCGCCCCCCGAGCGTGCGCAGCAGGATTTCGTTGGCGATGACGTCCAGCTTCTGCTGTTGCTCCCCCTGCACGTTCTCGCCGCCGGAATTGCCCAGCACGTCTTCCAGCCGGGCGCGTCGCACCTGGGAGGCGATCATCTTCGCCGAGATCGAGAGTGCGGAGAGGATCCAGGACAGGGTGCCCGTGGCTTCCGGGTGGCGGGTCTGCTGCTGCAGGATATGGCCCTGCAGCGTGATGATTTCCCGGACGTTGGTGATGTGTCCGGCGGGGATGGCCATGGTGTGTTCCGGTTGTTGAAGGGATGCTTCGCGCGCGCTAGCTTGCCATGGCAAAATGGCCGTCGGAACCGCGGAGACTCCGCTTATGTCATTCGTTCGCCTCTCGCCCTGCGCCATCTCCCTGGCCGCGGCCCTCGCAGTCTTGTCGGCCCTCGCGCCGGCGCAGGCGGCGAAGCAGCCTGAACCCCGCATTGCCGGCGCGGCACGCGTGGCCCAGGGGGGGCGGGTGGACCTCGCCGCCTCGAACCTGACGGCGGCCGATCTCGCGGCCCTGCGTCCCGAGTACGCCCGGCTCAAGCCGCGGGCACGCACCAACGCCGAATAGCCGGCCGCCACCCATGGCCTTCCTCCGTTTCCTGCCGGGGCTGCTCCTGGCCGCCGGGCTGGGCGCCTTCGCGCCAGGGGCGCGCGCCGAGACGGTGAACCTGCTGAACGTTTCCTATGACCCGACCCGGGAGTTCTACCAGGAATACAACGCCGCCTTCGCCGCCCACTGGAAGGCCCGCACCGGCGACACCGTGCGGGTACGCCAGTCCCACGGTGGCTCCGGCAAGCAGGCCCGGTCGGTGATCGACGGGCTCCCGGCCGACGTCGTAACCCTGGCCCTCGCGCATGACATCGACGCCATTGCCGCCCGGGGCAGGTCCCTGCCGGCCAACTGGCAGGGCCGTCTCGCCGATAACAGCGCGCCCTACACGTCGACCATCGTATTCCTGGTCCGGCGGGGCAATCCCAAGGGTATCCGCGACTGGAGTGACCTGGTACGGCCGGGCATCCAGGTGATCACCCCGAACCCGAAGACTTCCGGCGGCGCGCGCTGGAACTACCTGGCGGCCTGGGCCTGGGCGCTGCGCCAGCCGGGAGCCACCGAGGCGAGTGCGCGCAGCTACCTCAAGCAGCTGTTCAGGAACGTGCCGGTGCTGGACACCGGCGCCCGGGCGGCCACCACGACGTTCGTGCAGCGGGGTCTGGGTGACGTGCTGCTGAGCTGGGAGAACGAGGCGTTCTTGGCGCGGCAGGCTCTCGGCGCCGGCAAGGTGGACATCGTCGTGCCTTCGCTGAGTATCCTCGCCGAGCCGCCCGTGACGGTGGTCGACAAGGTCGCCCTGCGCAAGGGCACCCGCGAGGTGGCCGATGCCTACCTCAAGTACCTGTACTCCATCGAGGCCCAGGAGATCATCGCTCGCCACTACTTCCGGCCGCGCAACCCGGTCGTGGCCGCCCGCTATGCCGACCGCTTCCCGAAGCTCGAGATGGTCACCATCGCCGACCTGGGGGGCTGGGACCGGGTTCACCAGGTCCACTTTGCCGACAAGGGAATCTTCGACCAGATCTACGGCACCCGGTAGGTAGGGCCGCTGCCTCAGCTGGCGAGCAGCCTGTAGCCCGCGCCGGGTACCGTGAGGAGGATTTCGGGATTCGTCGGGTCCCGTTCGATCTTCTGTCGCACCCGGTGCACCAGTTGCTTCAGCAGTTGCCGGTCACCGGCTCCCCGCCGGCCCCAGACCTGCTGCAACAGGCGGTCCGAGCTCACCGCGTGTCCGGCATTGGCCAGCAGCAGCTGCACCAGCCGCAACTCCAGCTTGGTCAGGCGGACCGCCGCCTGGCTGCCGACAGTGAGCGTGTGCTCCTCCAGGTCGAGGCGCAGGCGTCCGGCGCTCACCGGGCTACTGGCCTCCATGCCCGCCCTGCGCAGCAGCGCCTTGACCCGGGCGAGCAGCGTGCGGGGACTGAACGGCTTGTTGAGGTAGTCGTCGGCCCCGAGCTCCAGCGCGCGAACGAGATCCTCCTCCGCGCCACGGACGGTCAGCATCATTACTGGCACCCGTGACTGGCGCCTGACCTCCGCACAGACCTCGAAGCCACTCATGCCGGGCATGTTGATGTCGAGGATCAGCAGGTCGGGGGCTTCCGCGGCGAAGAGGCGCAGCGCCGTCGGCCCGTCCTGCGCCTTCAGCGCGAGCAGGCCGGACTGGGCCAGGGTGAACGCCACGAGTTCGAGCAGGTCCCGGTCGTCGTCGGCGACGAGGATCTTCATTCGGTCCGGGTCACGGGCAGTGTGATGGAGAAACGGGTGCGGCCGCCGGTCGTCCGCCCGGCGGCCACGGTCCCGCCATGCCGCTCGACGATGGATTTCACGATCCAGAGGCCGAGCCCCAGGCCGGTGGGTTCCGGTTCCGTGTCCTTCCCCCGGTAGAAGCGGCTGAAGATTTCGCCATCCGCCAGGTCCGGCAGGCCGCTGCCCTCGTCCTCGACCCAGGCCTCCAGGTCACTGGCGCCGGCACGTCCCCCGATTCGTATGGTCGAGCCCTCCGGGGCGAACTTGCTGGCATTGGCGAGCAGGTTGACGAAGACCTGTATGAGCCGGGGGCTGTCCCCGTCGATCGGAGGCAGGTCACCCGGGAGTTCCACGCTCAGTGTCTGGTTGCGCTGGACCAGCAGGGACGCGAGCAGCTCCCCGGCCTGGTCCACTACGTCGTCGAGGACCACGGACTGGCGGCGCAGGCTGAGCTCGCCCGACTCGATCCGCACGCTCTCCAGCAGGTTGTCGATCAGCCGGGTGAGCCGGACGGTGCCGCGCTCGAGGGACAGCACCAGGTCCCGCCGGGCCGCCGGGTCCAGGGTGTCCAGTCCGTCGCGCAGCAGCTCGATCGACGCGAGCTGGGCGGCGAGCGGCGTCCGGAACTCGTGCGAGATATTCGCCAGCACCGAGTCCCTGGCACGCCGCACGGCTTCGAGCTCGGTCTCGTCCCGGATGACCTGGACCTGCAGTTCTCCGGCCATCGCCGAGCTGGTGATCACGACCGTGCGGGGGGAGCCTCCTCCCGGCGCGAGCTGCTCGGTGGCCTGGGCCGAGCCCTGAGCCCGCGCCTTGAGTATCGGGCAGGCAGACTCGCAGGGACGGACGCCACCCTCCGGTTGCGGGCACAGGACGTCGCCGCAGAAGCGGCCTACCGCCGTGGTCGCGGAGACGCCCAGCAGCTCGGCCGCGCGGGGATTCAGGTAGCGGATGCGGCGCTCCGCATCGACCGCGTAAACGCCCTCGACGATGCCGTCGAGTACCGCCTGTGCCTCGGCCTCCCGGCTGCGCAGGGTATCGGTCAGGTCGACGAGGCTGCGCCGCATGTCCTCCATCGTCCTTGCGAGGGTGCCAACCTCGGCGGCGCCCCGGGCGGGGATCGACGTGGAGAAGTCGCCCTGGCCGAGACGGCTGGCAGCTTCCGTGAGCTGCCGTACCGGGCTTGATACCCACCGCCCCAGGAAGATGCCGGCGAAGCCCGCGAGGACGCCGAGGACCGCCGCCACGACCGCGAGCTGGCGTACCAGCGCGTCCAGCGACGACTCCACGGTGGCCACGGGCAGCCGGGTCTCGATGATCCCGACCGGCTCGCCGGTGGAGGCGAAAAGGGGGTAGCTCGAGGCGTAGATCCCGGGTTCCTCCAGGCGCTCGGCGGTCAGGCGGCCATTGGCGAGCGACTGGGTGTGCAGCGGGGTGAAATTATCGGCCTGCTCGTCGGCGAAAGTGTTGTAGTTCAGCAGGCGTACGTTCATGCCGGCACCCTTCGACAGCCGGGCCGCGGTGTCCGTGTCGAGGGCCCGGACGATGATCAGGCGGGCGGCCGGCGCGTCCACCGAACCGGCGGGGACACCGGCCACCGCACCGACCTGCGGGTCGCCGGCGGTCGACGGCGCGACGAGCAGTCGCTCTCCCTGTTCCTCGCTGGCCTCCAGGATCTCGTCCCAGGGCAGGACCTGCCCGGCCAGGATCGGCGCACTGCCCGGCGCGGCTAGTGCGCAGGCAGTGGCCCCGGCCTGCTGGCAGACGCGCCTCAGGTAGGCCTCAAGGGACCGCACCCGCTGCTCCCGCCAGAGCCTCTGCAGGGTGGGTCTCTCGGCCATGGCCCGGGCCGTGAGGAGGGCGTCGTCGGAAATGTCGCGGATATCCTCCCGGGCCGCGGACCCGGCCACCTGCACGCGGGCCAGGCCCTGGTCGTCGGCAAGGTCACCGAGGAGATCGACCGCCACCCAGCTGATGGCGCCGAGCACGAGCACGACGAGCGCGATGTTGATGCCGCCGAGGAGCACCGCGAGGCTCATCCGACCCGGGTCGAGGCGCCCGGGGCCGGGGGAAATTGTCAGAAGTTCACGCCAGCTGGGCATGGATCAGTGTCCGGTCGCCTTGCTCGACTGCCATTCCATGATGCTCTTGATCACCAGGGTGATCACCGCCAGCAGCGTCAGCAGCGAGGCCACCGCGAACGCGCCCACGAACGCATACTCGTTGTAGAGAATCTCGATATGCAAGGGCATGGTCGTGGTCAGTCCCCGGATATGGCCCGAAACGACCGATACGGCGCCGAATTCACCCATTGCCCGGGCATTGCACAGGATGACTCCATAGATCAGTCCCCAGCGGATCTTCGGCAGGGTCACACTCACGAATGTCATGAGGCCACCAGCGCCGAGGGTAATGGCAGCCTCTTCCTCGTCGTTGCCAAGCTGCTCCATCAGCGGGATCAGTTCCCGGGCCACATAAGGGAAGGTCACGAACAGGGTCGCCAGGATGATCCCGGGCAGGGCGAATATCACGTCGATATTGTGCTCCTGGAGCCACATCCCGAACCATCCCTGGGCGCCGAACAGCAGCACGTAGACCAGCCCGGAGATGATCGGCGAGACGGCGAACGGCAGGTCGATCAGCGTGATCAGGAAGGCCTTGCCGCGGAACTCGAACTTGGCGATGGCCCACGCCGCGCAAATGCCGAAGATGGTGTTGATCGGCACGACGATCGCGGCCGTGAGCAGGGTCAGGCGGATCGCGGCGCCGGTATCGGGGTCCTCGAAGCTCGCGAGGTAGGTATCGATGCCCTGGCCGAGGGCCGTCGCGAACACGGCTGCCAGGGGCGCCAGCAGGACGGCCACCAGGAAGGCCAGCGACAGGCCGATGAACAGCCAGCGGACGAGCAACGCGGATGCCGTGCCGCGGCCAGGGCGGCTGCCGGCGTCGGCGGCCGAGGCAGGCAGGCCGGCCATCAGGCCCGTGCCCCCACGAGGCGGCGCCGGCCCCAGGCCTGCACCAGGTTGATGGAGAACAGCATGACGAACGACATTGCCAGCATTACGAAGCCCAGGGCGGCCGCGCCGTTGTAGTCGAATTCCTCCAGCTTGATCACGATGAGCAGGGGCGTGATCTCGGTCTTCATGGGCAGGTTGCCGGAAATGAAGATCACGGACCCGTATTCGCCGACTGCCCGGGCGAAAGCCAGGGTGAAGCCGGAGGCCAGGGCGGGAACCACCGTCGGGAGGATGATCCGCCTGAAGATGTAGAACGGGGTCGCCCCCAGGGTCTCGGCCGCATCCTCCAGGTCGCGCTGCACCTCGAGCAGTGAGGGCTGTACCGAGCGAACCACGAAGGGCAGGCCGATCAGGGTGAGGGCGACCGTAACGCCCAGCCACGTATAGGCCACCTTGATCCCGTAGGGCTCCAGGTACTGGCCGATCCAGCCGTTCTCCGCGAACACGGCCGTCAGCGCGATGCCGGATACGGCCGTGGGCAGGGCGAACGGCAGGTCGATCATCGCGTCGAGTATCTTCCGCCCTGGAAAGTCGTAGCGCACCAGCGTCCAGGCGACGATGAAGCCGAACACCGTGTTGACCAGCGCCGCGGCCAGCGATGCCCCGAAGGACAGGCGGTAGGATGACAAGGCCCGCGGGCTGGTGACGACGGCGACGAAATCCGCCCAGCTCATGCTGGCCGCCTTGAGCACCAGCGCGGCCAGGGGCAGCAGCACGATGCCGCTCAGGAAGAAGGTGGCGAAGCCGAGGGTGAGGCCGAAACCCGGCAGGACACTTGGCTGGCGGAAGCCTTGCATCGACGTCACCCGTGGCGCTCAGGCCAGCAGGACGGGCCAGCCGGGGGAGCGGGTGAGCAGGGCCTCGAAGTTCTCCGGCAGCAGGCCGGGTTCAGGCAGCCCGAGGATCAGCATCTGGCCGGGCTGGCTGCCGAGCTCCCGGAGGAGTTCCTCGATGCGGTCGCCAAGGCGCAGTTCCGTGCGTACATCCAGGCCGTGGCCAGCCTGCGCCTCCGAGCGCACGTCGAGCAGCTGGCGGACCCCGGCAGTGCGCGTACGCTCGGGGCTGCCGCTCGGCAGGATGCCGAGGAAGACCGCCTCCGCGGGCACGTGGCGCAGCAGGCTCGCCGTCATGGCGAGCGTGGCACGGCGGGCCACCTGGCCGGCGAAGTGGACCACCACGCGCGCCGGCGGCTCCGTGTCCTCGGGCAGCACGAGGACCGGGGTGACACCCCGCTCCAGCAGGCGGCGGACACGGGCGGGGCAGCCCTCGCCTGCGGCAACGACGGCGACGCCCGCCGGGGGCGCGGGCGGCTCGCCATGGTCGCCGGTCCCCGGCTCCACCTGGGCCGTGAGCCGGGTCTGCATCCGGGCAGCGAGTTCCCCCAGCCAGTGGTTGCCGAGTAGCCGGTCCGCGCCCTCGCGGGTCTCGGCGCAGACCGTGAAGCTCGAGAGCGGTGTCGGCAGCACGTGGATGCGCCGGGTGCCAATGGCAACCAGCCGGCCCGGCGACAACGGAAACGCCCGCTGCTCCGGCTGGGTGCGCGTGACGTCGATCCACACGGGTGGCGTCGTTGCACTGGCCCCGTCCTGCGCAGAGCCTTCGGCGCTCATCCGGACCCGCAGGCGCTCCAGGGCCCCGGTGAACTGCAGCTCCTCCACGTGCCCGTAGCCCAGGAAGCTCGTCATCAGGCTGTCCCGGTCCGGCGCGAGTTCGGCCTCCTCCGGCCGGAGCATGGCGACCACTTCCTGCTCGCGACGGGCCGCCATGGCGACCGCGTGCCGTCCGCCCGGCGGCCCGGAATCCACCGGGACACGCGCCTCCCGCCGGAGGATGAGGTTGGCGGCGCCGAGGAAGGTCGCCACGAAGCGGGTGGCCGGGCGGCTATAGAGCTCCGTCGGCCGGCCAGCCTCGAGCAGGCGGCCGAGGTTCATGACCCCGAGCCGGTCGCCGAGGGCAAAGGCTTCTTCCTGGTCGTGGGTGACGAGGATGGTCGTGATCCCGAGTTCCCGCTGGACGGAACGGATCGTGCGCCGCAGTTCCTCCCGGATCTTGGCATCGAGGGCGCCGAAGGGTTCGTCCAGCAGCAGTACCTTGGGCTTGTGGGCCAGCGCCCGTGCCACTGCCACCCGTTGCTGCTGGCCACCCGACAGCTGGCTGGGCAGCCGGTCGTCCATTCCGGCGAGGCCGATGAGTTCCAGCAGCTCCTTCCGGCGACGGACCCGCTCCGCCGCCTTCTCCCGCCGCACGCGGAGCGCGAACTCGATGTTCTCCCCCACGGTCATGTGCCTGAACAGCGCATAGTTCTGGAAGACGAAGCCGACCTCCCGCTCCCGGGCGGAGACCTGCGTGACGTCCCTGCCGAACAGCGTGATGCGCCCGTGGTCGACCTCGGTGAGGCCCGCGATGGCCCGCAGGAGGGTGCTCTTGCCGCTTCCGCTCGGGCCGAGCAGCACGAAGAACTCGCCCTCGGCGACGGCCAGGGACACGTCGTTGACGACCGGGTTGCCCTGGTACTGCTTGGTGACCTGGTCGAGGGTGATGGACATGCGGCGGCAAGGATACCGGCCGGCCGGTCACCGGGTCAGTTATGGACCGGTTACAAACCGGTCGCACGCGGGTCCGAGGGCGGGGCCGGGGGGCGGCCCTCCGGAAGACTCGCGGACTCGATTTCCGTCGGGCCGCCCCCCGGCCCCGCCCTTGGACCCGCCTATGGCGGCAGGTTCTGGCCCCGGGTCTCGATGACCCAGGGAATGAAAAGGAGGCCCACCAGGGGTACGAAGGCCACGGCGAAGAGGGCGTTCAGGATGACCGATGGCGCCCCGGAGCCAGCCGCCGCCACGGCGCCCACGACGAAGGGACCGGCCGCCGCCACGACCCGGCCGATGTTGTAGCAGAACCCCGAACCGGTGGCCCGCAGCCGCGTCGGGAACAGCTCCGGCAGGTAGTAGGTGAAACTGCCGAACACGCCGAACACGCTGAGGCCGATGAAGAAGTACATGTACAGGCGGAGCTCGTCGGGGATGTCCAGGCCGAAGGTGGCCATGAGCGAGAGCGCGGCGATGGCGAAGTACACCGCGAACATCGGCCGGCGGCCGTAACGCTTGGCAATCGGCACGGTGAGCAGCGTGCCAATGAGGCCGCCGAGGTTGAAGGCGGTGGTCGCGATCGTTTTCCAGCTCTCGACCAGCGCGCTAGTCGCGGCCTTGTCGAGGCCGGCGGCCGCGGCGGCGTTCTGGCCGAGGGTGGCACTAACGACAGGAATGAACGCATTGCAGCTCCACCAGGTAAGCAGGGCCACGAAGGTCATGAGCAGCGCGCTGCGGGTGCGCGGCCAGAATACGGGATTGAACAGTTCCCTGATGCGTGGGGGTGGTTCGGCGGCTGCGGTGGCTTTCCACCGTTCCGGCTCCTTGATGAACAGCCGGACGAGGAACGCGACACCGGCCGGCAGAAGGCCGAACAGCAGCACGAAGCGCCAGCTGAGCTCCGGATTCTCGGTCATCAGGTTGCCCGCCACCAGGGCATTGACGCCGGTCGCGAGGAACAGGCCAAAGGGTGCTGCCGTGTAGAGGAGGGCGCCGGCCTCCACGCGATTGTCCTCGTCCACGACCTCCGCGACCATGGCGGCCCCCGCGGCCCATTCGCCGCCGATGCCGAGGCTCGCGATCAGGCGGCAGGCGGTGAGTTGCCAGATGTCGGTGACGAACGCACAGGCGGCGGTGCCCCGGCGGCCGAACCGGTCGCTGATCGGGCCGAAGATCACGCCACCGACCGCCCAGCCGATCAGGAAGAGGGACGTCAGCAGCCCCGTCCAGTAGAGAGTCGCCGATTTCGCCTCCGGGCTCCCGAGCGGCAGGCCGAGCAGGGTGGGCACCGCGTTGGGCGCCACGTAATTGAAGAGCAGCCCGTCGAAGACGTCGAAACCCCAGCCGAGCCAGGCGGCCGCGAGGACTGTCCACTGGTAACGGGTGAACCGGAGCATGCGGGCGGCATGGTAGCAGCCGCCAGCGCCGGCGCGCGCGCCGTCCCGGGCAGGGCTTGACCTATCCCCCTGGAGGGGATAAGAATGGCATTCTCCCGTTCTGTCCAGGAATCTGCCGTGTCCGCCAGGCCCGCTGCCCACGCCCACGCTCACTCACCCGTCCAGGATGCGGCGACTCACCGCACCCACAAGGACGTGGTCAACCGCCTGCGCCGGGCGACCGGGCACCTGCAGACCATCGGCGGGATGATCGAGTCCGGCCGGGACTGCGCCGACATCGCCCAGCAGTTGCACGCGGTCATCCGTGCGCTCGAGGAGGCCAAGTCCACCCTGATCCACGACCACATCGAGCACTGCCTCGAGGCTGCCATCGGCCCCACCAGCCGGGACCAGCGGGCGACGATCGACGGTTTCAAGAAGATCAGCCGCTACCTGTAGGGCAGGGGTCGGGAAGATGGCACGCTGGCGGGACGCACTGGACTGGCTCGGCTTCGGCGAGCATGGGCATGCCGCAGGCCACGGCCACCACGGGCATGGTCATGGCCACGATGGTGGCCACGGCCATACCCATGGCGTGATCGACCCGACCATCGCCACCACCGAGCGGGGCATCTGGGCCATCAAGTGGTCCTTCGTGATCCTCGCCATCACCGCGGCCTTCCAGGTGGTGATCGTGCTGATCTCGGGCAGCGTGGCCCTGCTGGCCGACACGATCCACAACGTGGGTGACGCCGCCACGGCCATCCCGCTCTGGATTGCCTTCGCATTTGCCCGGCGCAAGCCCAGCGACCAGTTCACCTACGGCCTGGGCCGGGTCGAGGACCTGGCCGGCATGGTCATCGTCGCCCTGATCCTCTTCAGCGCGCTGGTTGCGGGCTACCAGACCATCGACCGGCTGATCAATCCACAGGAGATCCGGTTCCTCGGGGCGGTGGCGGCGGCCGGCGTGATCGGCTTCATCGGGAACGAGGCCGTGGCCGTATTCCGGATCCGTGTCGGCCGCGAGATCAACAGCGCGGCCCTCGTCGCCGATGGCTATCACGCCCGGGTGGACGGGCTCACCAGCCTCGCCGTCGTCGGTGGCGCACTGGGTGTGTGGCTGGGCTTCCCGCTGGCGGATCCGCTCGTGGGTGGCGTCATCACGGTCCTGATCTTCGGCATCGTCTGGCAGTCGGCCCGGGCCGTCTTCACCCGGGCCCTGGATGGGGTGGAGCCGGAATTCACAGCGCTGCTACGGCACACGGGGGAGCATGTGCCGGGCATCCGGGGCATCCAGAACGTGCGCACGCGCTGGATCGGCCACCATCTCTATGCGGAAGCCGACGTGGTCGTGGACGATTCGCTGCTGGTCCGCGAGGCGGCGATCCTCACGGAGAAGCTGAACGCACAGGCCCGGCAGCACCTGCCGGCCCTGGCCTCCCTGCGCCTGGCGCTCGCCACCGGCATCGATCCTGAGGAGTCCGTGCGGGCCCGGCAGAATCCCGCGCCGGCCCACGAGCATGGTGACCACGACCATGACCATGACCATGACCATGACCACGGTCATGCCGGCCATGTGCACTGATCCGGGGGCTGTTCAGCTCCACCACTTGCTGCGGGCGAGCCTGGCCATGCGCCGGTATACGCGCCGGGGCGAGAAACGCTGTTCGTAGAGCGGCAGTGCCGCCCGCCAGTTCGCCACCACCGTGATCTCCGGCCTGCGCTTCGCGAGCCCGCGCACCATCAACCGGCCGGCCTCGACCGCATCCATGCCGCCGCCACGTCCCCACTTGCTCTCCCGCCCAACCCGGCTGCCGTCCGCCTTGAACGCGTTCGCATTCACGTTCGATTTCACCGCAGCGATGATGAGCGTGGAGAAATGGAGGCCATCCCCGGCATGTTCGGCGCGCAGCGCATCGCATAGCCCATGCACCGCGTGCTTCGAAGCACAGTAGGCGCTGCGATTCGGGATGCCGAACTTGCCGGCGACGCTGGAGGTGACGACCACGTGGCCACTGCCCTGGGCCCGCATCACGGGCAAGACTCCGTGTATGTGGGCTGCGGGACCCATCACATTGACCTCCAGGATCGTCCTGAACACGTCGAGACCGGTCTCGGCGAAGCGACTGCGCTGGGAAATGCCCGCATTGCAGACGAGAACGTCGATCCGTCCGAGCTGCGCGACTACCGCGCCAATCCGCTCCGGCAGCGCCGCCGCCTCCGTGACGTCCATGGGCAGCACGAGGTGGCCTCCGCCCGGCAGGCGGGCGAGGACCCGGTCGAGTTCGTCGCCGCGTCGGGCCGAGAGCACCACCCGGGCCCCGGCCTCCGCAAAGGCCACCGCCAGCCCTTCACCGACGCCGGAGGACGCGCCCGTGATCCATACGACCTGGTCCTCGTAGAGCGCCCGCGCCATCACCGGGAATATAGCATCGGGTCCGCGCCCGCTGTTGACGGTGGCCTGCCCCGCAGTGTCGTGACCAGGCCGGAGCTCACCAGCTGGAATTCGGTTGGATACCAGAATTGCTGCCCCGTGCGGATCCAGTTGCCGATGAACCAGTCCGGCAGCCCCCGGTTTCGCAGGTAGCGCAGTTCGGCCTGGTAGCCCCGGGCGACCGGGTTCGAGGACAGGGGTTCCCAGTTGCGGGGCAGGTGCACGCCCATCCTCGCCCCGCGCTGCAGGTAGCGGAACCGCCCGCCGGCGAACGCAGAGACGCAGGCGCTGGAGCATTCCCGGCCCGTGTAGGTGTCGAGGCCCTGGGCAAGGATGAGCTCCCGCAGGCGGACGGCCTCCGACAGTGCGCCGCCGCCGCTCTCGAGCCGGATCCGCCGCACCGCGGGGTTGGCGGCAACCAGGGCCGCGACATCGTCGGCCACCCCGAAGCCGAGGCCGCCGGTCACGGTGATCAGGTGTCCCCGCTGGCCAACCGTTACCTCGTAGCTATAGGGGCCGAGGGCAAGGGCCAGCCGCCCGCCGATGGCCGTCTCCGCGGCGAAGACCAGGCCCCGCATGCTGATGAGCAGGGTGAACAGGAAGGCCGCCACCTGAAGTGCGCGCCCAACCGGCCAGCCGCCGCTCATCACCAACCGGTTCCCGCAGCGCCAGAGACCCACCAGCTGCCACAGGGGCACGAGGCCAAGCTGGAGGCCCTGGAGGGCAGTGAGCCCGATGAACTTCGCCAGCGTATCCGCCGGCACCAGACCCGCCCGGAGGGCGAGAGGTGGCAACAGCCACCAGAGGGCGGCCGTGAGGGCCACTCCGTTGACCCACCAGGTAAGCCACGGCCGCAGTGCACCCCGCCAGTGGCGAACGAGGTAGCGGATCACGACGACAGATCAGTGACCGAAGTCGATGGCCTGGCCCGAGCGGGCCTCCGCCGGATTGAAGCGCACTGGCTGGCCGTCCCTCATCCAGACCCAGATGGCCATGCCGAACACGGCCAGGTTGGCGATGCCGGTGAACACCACGGGGCCGGAGATCATCCAGTGGTCGAACAGGAATCCGCCCACGAAGCTCGTCACGAGGATGCCGAAGGCGCCGCACAGGCCCGCGAAGCTGATCACCGAGCCCCGGACGTTCACGGGGGTCTCCTGCCCCATCAGTGCGGTCACGGTGAGGATGACGCTCATCTGCCCGATGCCCACGAGCACGGCGCTGAAGTAGCCGAGCGGGGTGAATGGATTCTCCTGCATCCCGAGCAGGAAATACCCCACGCCGGCCACGCCCAGGGCCCCGCATACGCACAACAGGCGGTGGAAGCGGTCGATCATGATGCCGGCGACCGGTGCCCACAGCACGGAAGACCCCTGGATGAGGAGGATCATCAGGCCAGCGGATTTCAGGGCCTCGGCCGCATCCATGCCCTGATTGCGTCCGGCCTGGTTGAGCCACAGGGAGACGAACACGGCGATGAGGGTGAGGTCGGCCCGCGCCACGAACGAGCCCGTATAGCAGACCAGCAGCCGCGGATTGGCCAGCCCCTGGCCGATGCCGACCTGGAAGGCCTGCTTGAGGCTGACCTTCTGCACCTTGCCGGTCGGCGTGCCGCCCTTGAGTCCGAGCTGCATGATGATGGCGGTGAAGATGGCCGCCCCGGCCATGGCGAGCAGCATGTATCGCCCCGCGTCGGCGGAACTGGCACCGCGCGCCATGAACATCGCCGGGAGCTGCGGCAGTATGAAGCCGGCCGCTACTGCGACACCAAGCCCGTTCAGCAGACCCGTGACGCCGGCGAGCTTCCCGCGGGACGATTCGGCCGGGTAGTCAGCTGCAGTGACTGCGATCATTACGCCGGCCAGGGTTACGCCCAGTGCGTACACGAACCGGTAGATGTACAGGTCCATGACCGTCTCGGCGGTGGAATAGAGCGCGAAACCCACGCCCGCCATGAACACGCCTAGGGCGTAGAGGGGCCGGCGCCCGACCCGTTCCGACAGCGCGCCGACCAGGTTGATGAGCAGGAGCGAGACAATCTCCTGCATGGTGGACAGGTAGCCGGTCAGCCGGCCCTTCTCGTCGGCGGCGACTCCCACCAGCTCGTCCAGCACGTAGGGCTGGGAGATGCTCAGGAAGCTCACGACCGGCATGATCATGAAATTGAGGTAGAGGAAGGTCCACGCGTTGACCCCGGAGACCCCGGGCGCGAATTCAATCGGTCCAATGCGGAAATTTCGACCCTGGGTCAACTTTGGTCCTTCCCTCTGGTGGCCCTGCCCGTCACGGGGGTGTGGGGGGGTGTCAGGAGCGTGGCGCACTCTGAACGGGGTCCGTCGGGCAAGTCAACCCGCTGGGCGACCGCCAGATGCCCATTCTTATGTCGCGGCCTGACCAGGGATTCGTGCCCGGACCCGCGCCGGATGTGGGGGGCGGCCGATCCGCGACGCCGGCTCTGGCGGCCCGCCGGCCGCTCTGGCACCGTAGCCACACCATGCGCAGAGTCCGGCCCATCATTGGCGTCATCTCGGACCGGCGCACCCTGGGGCTCCACCCCTTTCAGGTGCAGGGCGAGAAATACCTCACGGCCATCGTGGCCGGGGCGGGTGGCTATCCCGTGGGGCTGCCGGTCCTCGGGCCGGCGTTCGAGGACGGATTCGATCTGCTCGAGGTGCTCGAGTCCCTCGACGGCCTGTTGCTCACCGGCTCGCCATCCAACGTGGAGCCCCATCGCTACCGGGGCCCGGCCAGCGAGCCGGGCACGCTCCACGATCCGGAGCGGGACCACTCCGCCTTCGAGCTGATTCCGGCCGTCATTGCCAGGGGCCTGCCACTCTTTGCCGTCTGCCGCGGGTTCCAGGAGCTCAACGTGGCCTTCGGCGGGACGCTCCACCAGGAGGTCCACAACGTTCCCGGCAAGCTCAATCACCGGGAAGACAAGCATGCCTCCCTGGAAGTTCAATACGGTCCGGTACACGAGGTCCGCTTCCGCCAGGGCGGCATGCTGGCCCGCATCACCGGGCAGGAGTCGGCGCAGGTGAACTCGGTTCATTCCCAGGGCGTCGATCGCCTGGGAGACGGGCTCGTGGTGGAAGCCACGGCTCCCGACGGCCTGATCGAGGCTGTGACCGTCGCGGGGGCACCCGGCTGGGTGCTCGGTGTCCAGTGGCACCCGGAGTGGCGGGTCCGCGAGAACGAGGTTTCCATGGCAATTTTTCGGGCGTTTGGCGACGCCTGTCGGAGTCACCGTTCATGAATTCCATGACCGAAGAACAGCTGCGCGCCTGGCTCGTCGATAACAAGATCGATGAGGTCGAGGCCGTCGTGGCCGACATGGCGGGCGTGGCCCGCGGCAAGTACATGCCGGCCCGGAAGTTCACCGAGCAGGGCGGGATGCGCCTGCCCGAGTCGGTGTTCATCCAGTCAGTCACCGGCGAATACATCGACGACTACCTCGAGGAAGGGGTCATGAACCCCGCGGACCGGGACATGGTCGCGCGGCCGGATCTCGCCACCCTGCGTCTGGTGCCCTGGGGCGAGGAGCCGACCTGTTGCGTCATCCACGACTGCCAGACCCAGGAAGGCAGGCCCGTGGACATCGCCCCGCGCCAGGTGCTCCGGCGCATCATGGCCATGTTCCGGGAC
>ERZ761602.2602-NODE-2602-length-27672-cov-5.822428_pt1 | contig 27672 bp, 27 predicted proteins | sample MGYA00512165_ERZ761602 | MGnify/ENA primary metagenome ERZ761602 (study PRJEB28899, sample SAMN02445085) | bioreactor sludge metagenome | biome: EBPR sludge; isolation source: Thorneside wastewater treatment plant | place: Australia: Brisbane, Thorneside...
ATTGTCGGGCGCCCCAATGTGGGCAAATCAACCCTGCTCAATTATTTAGTCGGTCAAAAATTAGCCGGAACTTCCGCGAAGCCTCAAACGACGCGCGATGTTATTCGCGGTATTTTAACCGAACCGCGCGGGCAAATTGTTTTCATTGATACTCCCGGTGTGCATCGTCCGCATGATTTACTCGGCGAAAGAATGGTTAAGGGGGCGGAAGGCTCTTTGAAAGGCGCTGATGTCATTTTCTTTATGATCGTGCCGCATTTCGCGGAAGAGGAAGAGCATCGCATTTTAAACTGGATTAAGCAGCAAAAGGCGCCGGCGTTTTTGGTGATCAACCAGGTTGACCGTTTTCCGCGCGACAAAATTTTGCCCGTGATTGAATCGTATCAGCTGCTGCATACGTTCCAGGAGTACATCCCTATCAGCGCGAAGCAGGGAATTCAGATTCCTCTTTTGCTTGAAAAAGCTTTTGATAACCTGCCGGTGGGCGAGCCCTTTTTTCCGGAAGACCAATTGTCGGATCAAAGCGAGCGGTTTCACGTGCAGGAAATGATCCGCGAAAAAGTTTTTCGCAGGCTGGGACAAGAAGTGCCCTATTCCACCGCCGTGCGCATGGATTCTTTCAAAGAAGATGTCGGCAAGAAAATTGAGATTCAGGCGGCGATTGTCGTGGAGCGAGATTCTCAGAAGAAAATCGTGATCGGCGCCGGCGGGGAAAAGATTAAGCAAATCGGGATTGACGCGCGCGTCGATATCGAGAAGTTTTTAGGGCGTAAAGTGATTTTGAAATTATGGGTACGTGTGCGCGAGAATTGGAAAGATAATCCCGGACTCTTAAAAGAATATGGGCACTGACAATGGATAGAAAAAGCAAACCTGAAATCAAATCGGTTATTTTTGATTTGGGCAATGTTCTCGCGCTGCATGACGCGCGGATCGCGGCGAAACGTTACGCGAAACTGACGGGGATGAATTTTAAAGAAGTTTGGGATACGATCCTGACTTCCAAAACCGAAAAGGCCTACACTCGCGGAGAAATCACGAGCTATGAATTTTTTCGCTATGCCAAGAGTTTGGCTAAGCCCGGAACAAAAATGACCTACGCGCAGTTCCGTGATATTTGGAATGAGATTTTTGTCGAAAATATCGGCATGGAAAAAGTGCTTAAAGATCTGAAAAAAAACTACCCGCTTTATTTGATTTCGAATACCAACGCGATGCATTACCGTTATTTGGTAGGGAAATACTGGCATTTGCTCAAGCATTTCCGCCGCCGTTTTCCGTCCCATGAGGTCGGTGCGCGCAAGCCCGATCCCGAGATTTACCGCCGGGTTTTAAAAGCGATTAAACTGAAGCCTGAGCACACTGTGTTTGTGGATGATCATCCCGGCTTTATCGAAGGCGCGCGCTCGGTGGGAATGCACGGCATTCTGTTTAAGAAGCCCGCGCAACTTTTGCGCGAGCTGAAAAAAATGGGCGTCCGCGTTTCTTAAGCTTTTTCCGCGATTGAAGTTTTTATCTTTTCTTGCCGTCATAAGAACATGACCCACATGATTAAAACCGCCTTATTGCTTACTTTGCTGAGCGTCCTGTTATTGATGACAGGGCAATTGTTAGGCGGGCAGGCCGGTTTAAAGACCACCTTTATTTTGATGTTGGCAATGAATCTGGGCAGTTATTGGTTTAGCGATTCGATTGTTCTCAAAATGCACCGCGCCGTTCCTATCACCCAAGAGCAGGCGCCTGAAATTTTTAAAATAACGGAAGAGTTGGCTGCTCAGGCGAATATCCCCATGCCGAAGCTTTATTGGATTTCATCGGCGTCACCGAATGCTTTTGCGACGGGCCGAAATCCGAAACATGCCGCTGTGGCTTTGACGCAAGGTCTCGTCCAGTCTTTGAATCAAGATGAGCTTCGGGGTGTCATTGCGCATGAATTGGGGCATGTCATTCATCGCGACACTTTAACCTCCACGATGATTGCTGTGATTGCCGGAACCATCAGCCATGCGGCGATGATGTTGCGCTGGTCTTTGGCGGGGCAAAGGGGATCAAGCGGCGGACGCGACCAGCAAGCCAACCCTATTTTATTGTTACTTTTTGCGGTTTTGATGCCGCTTGCCGCGGCGATGATCCGGCTTGCTGTTTCGAGAACGCGGGAATATGCGGCGGATGACAAAGGCGCGGAGTTAAGCGGGAATCCGCTTTATCTTGCCAGCGCGCTTCAGAAAATTTCAATCGGCGCAAGAAAAGCGCCGATGCCGGACGCGAATCCCGCCGCGGCGCATCTTTTTATTGTGAGTCCGCTTTTTGGCGCGAATTTCAACAGTCTCTTTGCTACGCATCCGCCGGTTGAGAAGCGGATTGCGCGTCTCGAGGCAATGGCGCGGGCGTAATTTTTTACGTCTGCGTTAAGACTTGATCTTAGTTCAGAAATCGGTTTTATTGACGATACTCTTTCTCATCGGTACAATTCAAAAGCTTTCATCATTTATTTTAAGGAGTTATTTATGGCGTATGTGATTACGGAAAAATGTTTAGGTGAGCGTTACGCATCGTGTGTCGCGGTATGTCCGGTTGATTGTATTTATCCCGGAGACTATAAGGGCGAAGAGTTTATGGTGATTGACCCGAATGTGTGCATTACCTGCGGCGCTTGCTTGCCGGAATGTCCGATCGGAGCGATTGTGGAGGGAGAAGATTATTCCCCGGATTGGGCGAAAATTAACGCTGAATTATCCCCTGGCTATCAGCCGAATCCGAAGGTTCCCGAGCGGCCGCGTGATGATAAGCCGCGCAAAGAAGGCAATAAACTAGTCAATTGACATTTTGCTCTGAGCCTACGGCTCAACCGCAGAAAAGACCGCTCTTTTAGAGCGGTCTTTTTGCTTTATAGCGCTTGTGGCGGACGGCGGTATAAAGCTGTAAAATAGCCCTCTTATGGAAAAACCCGCTTCCGGAATTATCCGCACCAGTTTTGGTTTGCAGTCTTCGATTAAGCCGCAGCTTGAGCAAAGCTATTCCAGCGTCATGATTGATGAAATGCGCTCAAATGGTTTTGCGCGCAGCGCCGGCCGCGTGCAGCTTTTTTTAGCGGAAGAATTTGGTTTTTGTTACGGCGTTGACCGCGCGATTGATTATGCTTATCAAACCCGCGCGCAGTTTCCTGACCGCCGAATTTTTCTAACCAATGAAATTATTCATAACCCCCGCGTCAATACCGAGCTGAAAGAAATGGGGATTGATTTTTTGCCGTCTTTACCCGGAGGTTCTTGTGAATTAAGCGGATTGACCGCCAAAGATGTTGTTCTGATGCCGGCATTCGGCACCACCGTAGAACTGCAAAGAAAATTAGAAGCCATCGGCTGCGTGATTGTGGATACAACCTGCGGCTCGGTGATGAGCGTTTGGAAGCGCGTGGAATCCTACAGCCGCGATGGGTTTACTTCGATTATTCACGGTAAGTATAACCACGAAGAAACATTGGCAACGAGCTCGCGCGCGCTGAAATACCCGGCCGGAAAATATTTGGTGATTCGTGATAAAGCCGAAGCGCAAAAAGTTTGCGATTATATTGAAAAAGGCGGCGACAGTGTGACCTTTCTCAAAGAGTTTGCCTGGTGCGCGTCCGCGGGGTTTGACCCCGACCGCGATTTACAAAAAATTGGCTGTGCGAATCAAACCACCATGCTTTCCAGTGAGTCGCTTGAAATCGCGAATATGCTCAAAGAGTCTGTTGCGAAGCGGTCCGGCGAGGCAAGCTTGCCCGCGTGTTTCCGGCATTTTGACACAATTTGTTCCGCGACCCAGGACCGCCAAGACGCGGTGATGAAATTATTGCAAAAAAAGTTGGATTTGATGCTTGTCGTGGGCGGGTATAACTCAAGCAATACAGGACACTTGGCGGAAATGGCCGCTGAGTTTTGCCCGGCTTATCACGTTAAGGACGCGACCTGTCTCATTTCTGAAAAAGAAATCGAATATAAAGTTATCTTTCGTGAAGACATCCGCAAAGCTGCGAATTGGCTTCCGCAGGGGGAAATCAAAGTGGGAATTACGGCCGGAGCATCGACTCCGAATCGTGTTATTGAAGAAGTGATTGCGAGATTGTTTGAGCTCGCGAATGGAGGACAGAAATGAAAGAAGTTAAGGTTTACTCAAAAAGCCATTGCCCGTACTGCGTGAAGGCAAAGCAGCTTTTAAAATCAAAAAACGTTCCTTTCCAAGAAATTGATTTAACGAATGACTCCGCGACGCAGGATAAGCTGGTTCAGGAGACCGGCTGGCAAACCGTCCCTATGATTTTTATCGGCGGAAAGCTGATCGGCGGATTCGATAACTTGAACGCACTCAATCAAAAAGGCGAGTTGGACGCTCTTTTGGCATGAACCTGGATGGACAAAACGTTCTGATTACCGGTTCAGCGGTCAGGTTGGGCCGTGCCATCGCGCTTGAGTTGGCCGGTGCCGGCGCCAACATTCTGATTCATTACCGTAAATCGGCGCGTGAAGCCCGCTCTTTGCAGAAAGAAGTTGAAGCTTTGCGGTGCTGCGCTTTTCTGTGTCCTTTTGATTTTGGAAACGCATCGCTTTCAAAAATCCGTTCCTTTGTAAAAAATCTTCCGGCACCCGTAGACGTTCTGGTGAACAACGCCGCCATTTACTATCCGACTCCGGCCGCGAAAATGACCGAAGCTCAGTGGGATGATTTTTTAACCATTAATTTAAAATCTCCGGTGCTTTTGGCGCGGGAGCTGGGTTTGCAAATGGCTAAGCGCAAAGAGGGCGTGATTATCAATATGGCGGATATTGCCGGAGAAAAGCCGTTTTTGAATTATTTACCTTACTCTATTTCAAAGGCCGGAATGATTGCGGCAACGCGCGGTCTTGCCAAAGAATTAGCGCCGTTTGTGCGTGTGAACGCGGTTGCGCCGGGCCCGATTTTGGAGCCTCCTCACGGATTTGCTTCGCTCGCGCAGAAAAAGAAAATCGCGGAAGCGACTTTGCTGAAACGGTTCGGAAACAGCGATCATATCGCAAGCGCGGTTCGATTTTTAATCGAAAATGATTTTGTGACGGGGCAAGTGCTTGCCGTTGATGGCGGAAAATCAATCACTTAAAAGAGAGAAAAATATGTATACAGTGATTCGTGAAATTCATTTCAGTTATGGGCATCGTTTAGTAGGGCATCAGGGCAAGTGCCGTCATGTTCACGGACATAATGGGCGCGTCCAGATTGAAGTTGCTGCATCGACCCTTGATCAGCTGGGAATGGTGATCGATTTTTCCGAGATTTCCCGTACCATCGGTAAATGGATCGATGAAAACTTTGATCATGTGCTGATTTTGTGGGAAAAAGATCCCTTGGCTTCCGTTCTCAAGGAGCGAGGCGAAAAAATTTTGGTTGTCGCGGAGAACCCCACCGCGGAATACTTGGCGCGCCGTATTTTTGAAGAAGCCCGCAAAATGGAACTGCCCGTGGCGCGCGTGGTAGTTTGGGAAACGAATGACAGCTGCGCCTCGTATCAAGGCTAAGGCCCCGCCAGCCTCCGGCAGCCGCCAGCTTTTTGTTGGACCCGCGGGTTGCGGAAAATCCGAGAAGCTTTTGCAGCTTTTTGAAGAACGGCTTGCCCTAGAAAACCCGCTTGATCCGCTTTCTTACTTTATTGTTCCGTCTCAGGAACATGCCGAACGTGTCATTAAGATTTTGATTCTGCGCGGCTCCGCGGGATTTTTTTCCAATCGAATCACCACACTGGATGATTTAATCGAAAAGGCGTTCGAGGTTCCTAATCCGCCCGCGGCATCCAACCTGACGAAGATCGCGATTGTCCGGCGTTTATTGGCCGAGAATAGCAGCACTTACTTTGAAGCGATTCACGATAAACCGGGCTTTTTGAATTTGATTCTTAATTTAATTACAGAGTTGAAAGATCATTGCTGGTCGGCAGAAAACCTCAGAAAAGAAATGGCCCGGCTTAAAAAGCTGGAGCCGGATTCAGCGCTTAAGTATGAAGCGCTGGCGGATATTTACGAGCGTTATAATGCCGCGCTCAGGCAGCTGGGCTTAAGAGACCGCCGCGATACTTTGGGAATTTACCTGGAGCAGAAGAAAGCAAAAAATTTGAAACCGCTTTCTTTTCACACACTCTGTTTCGACGGATTTTTTGATTTTACTCCGCTACAGAAAGAATGTGTTGCCGAGCTTGTGGCATTGTCGCAGAAATCAGCCGCGGCGCTGACGTGGGATCTTTCTCGCGCGGGCGTATTTGAGCCTGTATCGGTGACCCAAAAAATGTTTATAGAGATGGGCTTTGTTCCGGTGGCGACGGAATCTGCTCTGCCCCGGTTTTTTGTGCCGGGGTTAGAACATATCAGCCGAAACTTATTTTCAGCTTCCTCCGTACCTGTTGCCTGCGCGGAAGAGGTAATTGATTGGTTTGAGGCGCCGGACCCTGAAACCGAAGCGGAGATGATTGCGCGCCGAATTCTTACTTTTATTTCTGAGAAGCAATTTCGCCCGAGCCAGATCGCGATTTTATGCCGATCCGTGCGCGCGCATCGTGCGCTATTTGAGGCCGTTTTGCGCCGTTTTGATATTCCGTTCCATGTGCATGAGCGTGAAAGACTGTCCGAAAGTGAGTGGATTCAAACTGCCGCGCGGCTGGTGCGCTTATTCAGAGAAGATTGGAAGAAAGATGATTTTTTAGGTTTTTTACGCTCGTCTTTTGTTTTGAGATTTGGCGCCGCGGCAAAGGATGAGCGAGCCCTGCATGCCTTTGAGGGCTGGTGCTGGCGTAAGGGGGTTCGGGCTGGAGCCGGAAGCTGGAAAACGGCATTGGAGCCGGAAAATCAAAAACCGGATCCGGGAGAAGCTGCCGCGCGGGAATTGCTCAATGTTTTTTCGGTTTTGGAAACTGAGTGGCGCAAAGCGCAAACAACCGGAGCTTGGACGGTTTTTTTTAAACGGATTCTTTACCGTGACTTCGGTATGCTGGAATGTCTCCAGGAGCAGTCGGGTGACGCGGGATTTCAGCATGAGTTTCACGCTCCGGCGCGATTTGAAAAAATATTGGACGAAATGGAGCGCGCTTCCGACGGACAAAAATCAGCGCAAACCGGGTTTGATCAATTCGCTGATGATTTTTTACGGTTAGTGGATTTGGATTTGTTCTCACTGCCTTATTTGAATCAAAATGCGGTTCAGATTTATGACGTTTCTTTGGCGCGACAGAAAGAATACGATGTTGTTTTTGTCGCGGGGCTTGCCGAAAAAGAGTTTCCGCAAATGGTCCGCGAGGAAGCTTTGCTTTCCGACTGGGAAAGGCGGCTTATCCGCGGATCGGAGTCCGGCTCCGCGGGAGGACTTCCGTCTTATGGCTTACCCGAACGAAAAGCACGCCAACAGCTTGAAAAGTATTTGTTTTATTTGGCCATGACGCGCGCCCGCCGCCATCTTTGCGTAAGCCACGCCCGCCGTGACAGTGAAGGCAAACCCGTTTTAAGGTCATTCTATTTGGAAGAACTTGCGGCATGTTTCCAAAAAGGGTTTAAGCCGTTTATCAAAAAGGACACTCAGCCGTACCCCTTGCCTGAGGAAATTCGCACACGTCAGGATTTACGTCTATCAACAATCGGAATTCTTTTTAATCCGTGGGAATGTTTGCCCGAAGAATCTTTTTTGAAGGTGCTTTTGGATGAAGCCTGGCAAGAGCCAGCCGCGCGCGTCAGTTTAAGAAAAGCATTGGGTGAAGATATGGCAAAGCTTGTCTCGGGTCAAATTTTAGAGAGACCGCCTTTTCACCTGAGCGCGCCCAGCCCGACAAGGCTGGAATCTTTCGCGCGCTGTTCTTACCGTTATTTTGCGGAACGTATTTTAAAATTGCAGGTGACCGAAGAGGATACGCGGGCCCGCAATCAGGGCAGTATTATGCACGGAGTTCTTGAAGATTTCTTTAAAAGCCCGTGGCGGAGTTTGAAGGAAGAAGAAGTGGAGTTGAGGATTGATGAACTATTGAAAACTTGGGCTCCGCAATATCCGCTTGATCTGGGGCCTTATCAGAAAGATTTAGCACTTTTTGAAATGAAAACAATTTTGTCCCGGTTTTTAAAGCACGAGCTTGAGCGTTTGCAAAATACGCCGTTTCAGCCGCGGCATTTTGAATATGAAATTCCCAAAGATCAGCCCATCACGCTTGAAAGCGGAAACGTTCGGATCAAGCTGCAGGGTAAGATTGACCGAATTGATGTTGACGAGGCTGGGGGATCTTTTGTGATTTCAGACTATAAGCGTTCAAAAAATTTTAAAAAATCAGAGCTGGAAAAAGGGACAAGCCTTCAACTCCCGCTTTATTTACTTGCGGTTGCAAAGATTTTAAATTTGAAGCCCCTGGGAGGGCAGCTGCTTAATTTGAAAGAAGCTAAGAGCCCCACCGGATTTTATCATCAGTCGATTGAAGGCCCCCGCGATAAAATGTCCGATGGCGAGTTTAATCAGGTGCTTGACCGGGCGCTGCGTTTTTCCGCCCGTTATTTGGATGAACTGGAGCAGGGTAAGATTGCGGTGGCTCCGCGCGATTGCGCCGATAATTGCTCCTTTTCTCCTTTGTGCCGCATTGAAAAATGGAAGCTGCCTGAAATCGCGGAAAAAATCCGCGCGGAAGATAAAAAGTTAGGTTTCTAGTTTGTGACTTAAGCGCATCCCGCACCTTGGATCTGCTCAGACAGTTGTGTCTTTCAGCACAAAACTCGCATCCCCAAGGTTTGGGATGCGAGTTTTCCGCAATGAGGAGTGGTGGGGCTGTCGGCGGAGAAACGCTAAAGCGTTTCCTGTTATACGCGGAGCTGTTTTTCGGCGTCGACGACGTCACGGTCGATCAGCTTGCGGGCTTTGGAGGCGGTGGCCTGTAATGCCGCGGGGGAATGGGGTGCGTGTTGAATTTCTCGCAAAAGCTGAATGATCATTCGCAAATGCCGGACAAAACTGCCTTCATCTTCAGTGCTGCGCTTTAAGGTTTCATCAAAAGAAAGTCCATGGGTCCATTTTTCAACGGGTTCGGCTAAAAAGAAATGCGGTCGCTTCGTGTAAGGAAAGACATCGAACTTTTCTTCATTTTTGTGGATGAGACGGTGATGGTGATTTGCCGCTTTCAAAAGCTCTTCATGCGCCACAGACAGAGGTTTCGCGAAATCGTTTTTGCGCGGTTCAAAGATCAATCCCGAAAGCAGAACGCAGAGATCATGCTCATTGAGGTTTGCGAGCTGTCCCGCGCCGTGCATTTCCGCGAGCATCAGCTCATAACCAAAAATGGTGGATGCGAATTCGCCCTTTTGCGTTAAGCCTTCAGGCGTAAGGTAGCCCATAGCTTGCAGCATGTCGATTTTATTTTCAAGCAGCTGTTTACCCTCATCTTGTTTTTTGCGCGAAGATTGATAGCAATGAAACGTGCGCGGATAAATTGTCAAAAGTTCACGGCCTGATTTGCGATAAAGGTTAAGCAGTGTCGCATAAGTGGTATTGAATTGGCTGCGCACGCGTTCAGGGTCTCCGAAAATAACGCGCATGACTTGGGAGTAGGGGATGCGGTCGGGTTGAACCCGTGAATAAACAAAACCTTCGTGATCTAATCCGCGCCGTCCCGCGCGGCCCGCCATTTGAAAGAAGTCGCGGGTGGTTAAAAAATCGAAGCCTGTGCCGTAGAACTTTTCAAGCTCGTCAAAGATAACCGCTTTGGCGGGCATATTGATACCGAGCGCGAAGGTTTCGGTGGTAAAAATAAATTTGATCAGTCGGCTTGTGAAAAGCCGTTCCACGACTTCTTTGAGGGTGGGCAGCATGCCGGCGTGGTGAAAGGCAATGCCCTGGACGATCAGCGGGCGGATGGATTCCGCCGAGGCTTCTTTCTCGATGCCGAATTGAAACAAGAGTTCGTCGAAAAGCCGTTCAACCTGAATGCGCTCTTCTTTGGTTAAAAAATTCCAGGTGAGTGTTTCAAACGCCAGCTGTTCCGTTTTTTTGCGGCCGAAGCAAAAGTAAATCGCGGGCAATCGTTTGTGATCAATCAGTTCTTTGATGAGCGGTGTCAGCAAATTGGGCTGAGGACGGGGCGGACGAATGCCGCGGCGTTTTTCGCGACTGCTGACGCGCCACGAATCTTTATTCCAATAGCCTTCGCGTAAAAGATGTTTGCTGTCTTCATAAACTTTACCCTGACATTGATAAAGAAATTTGAGCGGAACGGGGCGGTGTTTCTCGACAATCACTTGCAAGTCGCGGCCGTGAATGGTTTTAATCCAATCGGCAAGCTCACGGACATTCGGAATGGTGGCCGAAAGCGCCAGAATTTTAATTTCCTGCGGTGTGAAAAGCAGGGATTCTTCCCAAACTGTGCCGCGTTCGGCGTCGTCCAGATAATGGACTTCGTCAAAAATAACCCAGTCGACGCTGGCAACGCGTTCAGATGCTTCGAAAAGGCAATTGCGGTAAATTTCGGTGGTCATGATCACCACCGGCGCGTCGGGGTTGATTGAAACATCGCCGGTTAAAATGCCGACTTTATCGATGCCGTAGACTTCCTTGAAGTCGCGAAACTTCTGATTGCTGAGAGCTTTGATCGGTGCCGTGTAGATGACTTTTTTGCCTTTATCCATAGCCTGGCGCACGGCGGCGTCGGCGATGACGGTTTTACCGGCGCCGGTAGGGGCGGAAACGAAGAGAGAGTGCTCTTGTTCAATCCAGGAAAGTGCTTCCTTTTGAAAAGGATCCAGCTCGAAAGGAAAATTCTGCATGCCGTAGTATAGCAGGACGCTGAAAAAGGTCATCTGCGGCGTTACAAACTTCACTTCCGTGTGCGTCGTAGGTTTCACTACGACTCCGCGGGCGTTCGTTTGTGCCTTGCAGCTGAACCTTTTTGAGCGCCCTCTTTTGTTTGTATTGTATAATCCAGTTTCACAATAAGGAGAAAAGGTGAAGACTGTTTCTGATTTGCCGGAATTTAAATTTGCTTACGATGCGGTACGGGCGGGAATGCTGCTTGCGCGAAAAGTGTATGAGACGATGGCAGGACAATCCATGATCAAGGAAGACCATTCTCCGGTCACGGTTGCTGATTTTGCTGTTCAGGCGGTGATCAGCGCGAAGCTGATGAAGGCGTTTCCCGGTTCGGTTTTAGTGGGTGAGGAGACGGTGGAAGAATTGCAGACCGAAGCGGGACAAAAAGTTTTGCGGCAGGCCATTCAATTTGTGCAAACTGTTTATCCCTCGGCGCAGCCGCTGGATGTGATTAACTGGATTCAAAATGGCGCAAGTGAATGCTGTGATGATTTTTGGACTTTGGATCCGATTGACGGAACGCGCGGCTATATTGATGGCCGTCAGTACGCGGTTGCTCTGGCACATATTCAAAAAGGTAAAGTGGTGTTTGGAGCGCTTGGGTGTCCGAATACGGATTGCGTGCACGGCTCGAAGGGGGATGGACTTCTTGTTTTGGCAGGGCGCGGTCACGGAAGTTGGTCGGCATCTCTGACAGAGGGACAACCTTGGACACAGCTACACGTTTCTTCTCAGAAAAAAATAGAAGATGCTTTGATTGTGACTTCCTTCCACGGCAAGCACACCAGCCATAATCGCACTGAGATATTAAGGCAAAAACTCGGCATGAAACCGGAGCCGCATTTGCTGGATAGTCAGACGAAGCATGCTTTGGTTGCTGCGGGGCGCGGCGATATTTTCTTTCGTCTCTTGCCTAGGTCTAATCCGGATTATGAGGAAAAAATTTGGGATGCTGCCGCGGGCGTTATTGCGATTGAAGAAGCGGGCGGAAAAGCGAGTGATTTGGACGGCAAAGAACTCGATTTTAGCGCCGGAAAAACATTGGCAAGAAATCGCGGAGTGCTTGCCACGAATGGTTGGCTGCATGACGATGTTTTGCGCGGACTCCGTGATATTTAAATTCTGCTTCCGCGGCGCAACCGCAATGGAAAGCAAATGATTTTTGATTTAGGTTTGATGCTAGTTGCGTTCCTTTTGGTGATAAAGGGCGGTGGTTGGTTTGTGGATGCCAGCCTGGTGATTGCGCGCCATTTTCGCTGGCCGCGCATTTTGGTTGGCGGAACATTGGTCACGCTTGCCACGACTGCTCCGGAGTTAATCGTTTCACTGACTGCCAGCGTTTCCGGTCACGGCGGGTTGTCTATCGGAAACGCGGTGGGCTCTGTTATCGTGAATTCAGGTTTCGTGATTGGGGTTGTAGCCATGATGTCGCCCATGGTGATTCGTCCGGCTGAATTTCGTCCCCGCGCTTTATGGATGCTGATAGCCGCTGCCGGATTGATCGGTCTTTCCTGGTCTCTTCGCCTTGAAAAGTGGGCGGGTTTTTTATTGTGCGCGCTTGCGGCGGGTTATTTGATCAACGATTCTTTTCAAATGAAAAACCGAATCTCAATCCTTGAACAGGGGGTTGATGAAGTTGTTAATCAGCCGATAGTTAAGCAATGGCTTTTGTTTGCGATTGGCGCGGTTTTGATTTTAATCGGAAGCCGTTTACTGGTGATGAGCGCCGTGAGTCTCGCTGAACGGTTCGGAGTTTCATCCATTATTATCGGTTTGACTTTGATCGCGTTTGGCACCTCTTTACCGGAGTTTATTACCGCGGTGATCTCCGTGAGGCGCAATGCAGCGGATCTTTCGATAGGAAATATCTTGGCGGCAAATATTGTGAATTTGACTTTGGTTGCGGGCGGCGCGGCGTCAATTCATGCGATAGAACTGAACGAATTTACCCGCCGGTATTCTTATTCCGCCATGTTGATCCTCATGTTGGTTTTAACTGCTGCGTTTTGGCGCGGCAAAGCCGGGCGGAAAGCCGGAGTTGTTTTACTTTTTATTTATATCGCGTATACCGCAGGTTTAGTTCTTTTTCAAAAACAATGCGATGGTTTTTTTCAGCACGTTTTGCTTTGCTCGGATGTTCTTTGAAATTTGAGTGAAAGGAGATAATTATGGTTTTGACTCCCTCGACGATGATGGCTTTAGGAACGAAAGCGCCTGATTTTGAGCTGCTGAATGTGGTCAGTGGAAAAAAAGAGAGCCTGCTTGCCGCAAAGAAAGACAAGGGACTTGTGGTTATGTTTATATGTAAGCATTGCCCGTATGTGAAGCATATTGAGATTGAATTGGCGCGGTTTGGCCGTGATTACGCGGCTAAAGAAATCGGAATTGTGGCGGTGAGTTCCAATGACGCGGCAAACTACCCTGAGGATCATCCCGCGCAATTAAAGGAAATGGCGCGCACACTTTCATTTTCTTTTCCGTTTTTATACGATGAATCCCAAGCTGCCGCGAAAGCTTACCGCGCCGCGTGCACGCCTGATTTTTTTATTTTTGACGGAGATTTGAAATTGGTCTACCGCGGGCAGTTTGATGATAGCCGTCCTAAAAACACGGTGCCGGTGACGGGAAAAGATTTGCGTGTGGCGACCGATGCATTGCTGGCCGGAGATGCAATTTCAGGCGAGCAGAAACCCAGTTTAGGGTGTAATATTAAATGGCGGCCCGGATTTGAGCCGGATTATTTCAAATAAAAAGGTTGTTGATTATGGGATTAAAAGAAGGCGATAAAGCACCGGATTTTAAAGCAGCTGCGTCGAACGGCGAGATTTTGTCGCTGAAGGATTTTAAGGGCAAGGTTCTTGTGCTTTATTTTTATCCGAAAGATGACACTCCTGGATGCACGGTCGAAGCTTGCGGATTTCGTGATGCTTATAAAAAAATTGAAAAAGCCGGTGCGGTTGTGGTCGGCGTCAGTCCTGATTCATTGAAGGCGCATGAAAAGTTTATCAACAAATACAGCCTTCCTTTTTTGCTTTTGGCCGATGAAGAAAAAGAAATCTGCAAGGCTTACAAGGTTTGGGTTAAAAAAAGTATGTATGGGCGGGAGTATATGGGGGTTCAGCGCGCGACTTTTGTGATTTCCGCGGCGGGAAAAATTTTGAAAATTTATCCGAAAGTAACGCCGAAAGAGCATGAAAATGAGATTTTGGATTTTCTAGGCTCAATTTAAGGAGGGCATTTAACCTATCATGACGGGCAATCAATCAAAGTACCAGCATTTGCAATCCGTTTACCAGCCCATTGTGGATTTGGTGGATCACGATATTTTGGGTTATGAGGCCTTGTCCCGCATTGACGGTAAAGCGCCGCTGAATCTTTTAAGGGAATCATATCAAGACGGCGAGGTGATGGAATTTGATTTTGCCTGTCTGCATTCCGCCGTTAAAATTTTACCCAAACTGCCCCCCGGAAAACTTCTTTTCCTAAACCTCGAGCCGATTACGCTGTTTCAGGCTTTTGTGTCGGGAGGGTTGGGCGAGCGCTTTCTTAAGAAGCTGAAACCCTATGCGAACCGCATTGTGCTTGAGCTTACCGAAGGTGTGCGCATGAAGGATTTGGAGCCGATTCGAAAGGGCGTGGCATTTATTCGGAAAAGAAAATTCAGAGTTGCGCTCGATGATTTTACCGATATCGGGCCCAAAACTTTTGCGGTTTCTTCACTTAAAGTGGACTACATGAAAATTGATTTAGCGCTGATTATCGGAATTTCAGAAAATAAAATGTACCAGCAAATCGTAAGAGAGTTAGTGCGGTTGGCCAATATGTACGGATCTCATTTGGTCGCTGAGGGAATTGAAAACGAGGCGGATTTATTGCAGGTGCGCAAGATGGGGATTCGCTATGGACAGGGCTATTACTTTGCTAAACCGACTGCCGCGATTTTAGAAGAAATCAATAAGCCGATTGTCCGGGGTTAGAGCGGCACATCCCTAAGCTTATTTTTTTGAAGAGGCAATTCGCCCAAAACAGGCCGCGTTTTTTTCGATCCAATCCACCGCGGCTTCTTCCTCAGAGATTTTGTGATGGGTTTCCTGACTCAGCTGCTTTTGATAAGCTTTAATCAAGACAATTTCTTCCGCTAGCTTCGCTTTAAACGCGCTGGTGCTGTCTTTGAACTCAACTCCTGTACGGTAAAACCGCTTGGTGGGTTGGTTGGAGCTGTAAACCGTGAGGGCCTCTATTTTAAAAATGTGCCCTCGCACGCCGATGCTGATTTCAAGCTCAGCTCCAGCAGGGACGGGTTTCAAAGCGTAAAACGCGAGTCCGCCTTCCGACAAGTCATTGGAGTAGGTAATGGCCCGGCAATGCCGGTTGGTATCCTTGATATGAATGGAGGCATGAATCGGAAAGCGTTCAAATTTTCGTTTTTCAGATGCAGTCATAATATCTCCCCGATAAAAATTGCCGTTTGCTTAATAACGCAAAACCCCCGCGCAGAAGAGCCGGTTTAAAGCTATAATTTACGGCCTTAATAATTATCGACAGGATTGACATGAAATTAACTCCGGATCAGAAAAAAGCGGTGAACCTGAAAGGGCGGCATGCCCTCATCTCTGCCGGCGCGGGAACGGGCAAAACAAGGACGCTGGTTGAAAGGGCGGTGGAACTGGTCGCGCGCCGAAGCGTGCCTGTTTCGGAATTGCTGATTTTAACCTTTACCGAAAAAGCCGCGGGTGAAATCAAACAGCGTTTATCCCGCCGTTTTCAGGAGGAAAAACTTGTTTCCGCCCGCCAGGATCTTGAATCCGCCTACATTTCCACTTTTCATGGGTTCTCCGCACGGCTTTTACGCAATCATCCGGTGGAAGCCGGAGTGGATCCTGAATTTCGTGTGTTGGAGAACGAAGAGGCTGAGCTTCTAAAAGAGGAAGCTTTGGATGAAACCATCGCGGAGTTATTTGAAACTCAAGCGCCGGCTTTTGCTTTATTTCGCTCGTATGGCGAAACTGCAATCCGGGAAGCGATTTTGAGTGTTTACCACACGGCAGGACAAGAAGGTTTAAGTTTGGCGGATTATTTCTCTAAATGGAAAACCAAGCGCGCGGAAAATATTAACGGGTATCGGCAGCTGCTTGCCGCGCGTGCCGAGGAAGCCGCGCCTTCAGCTTCAGATAAATTTGATTTGGAAAGCTGGCTGAAGTGGATTCATTCCCCCTCATTGAATTGGCAGGAAATAGAGCTGTTCAAAAGTTGGTTTGCCGCTTGCGGACGCTCGCCCAAATTAACGCCGTGGAAAAATTTTGTACGTGATGAGTGGCTGCCTTTTCAAATGGAGAAATTCGCGGAAGAAGCGATGATTTTGTTTGAACAGGCCGCGCTTCAGTTTGAGACGGTATATGTTCAAAAAAAGCAAATTCAAAACGGACTCGACTTTGATGATTTACAGGTCCGTGCCATTCAAATGCTCCGCGGATCTCACCCGGGATCGAAAATTGTGGCGAATGCTTTACGCCGTCAATTTCGTTATGTGTTCGTTGATGAGTTTCAGGATACGAGTTATTTGCAAATGGAGCTGGTGCGTTTTTTAATGCCGCAGGCCGAGATTTTTCTGGTCGGTGACTACAAGCAATCCATTTATGCTTTTCGGGGAGCGGAACCGCGGCTTTTTCTTGAAACCGAACGTGAGTTTGAAGACTCGGAATCCGCGCTTAAGATTGATCTTGCGGATAATTTCCGCAGTGATTCCGGCGTGCTTGATTTTGCGAATGATTTTTTTGAAAAACTTTGGGATGAAGACGGACTGCCTTTTTCAAAGTTGAGAGCCGCGAAGAATAAAGAGTCATCGGCCGGGGACGGGCGCAAGCCCGAACTGTTAATTATTCCTTCGGATGTGGAAGGGGGCGCCGCGGAGGACCGTTTGCGTGAGGGCGCGCAAATCGCCGCGCGGATGACCGCGCTGAATCAGTCAGGTGTTTCTTACGCGAAGATGGCGGTTCTTTTTTCCGCGATGACGCACAGCGCGCTTTATGAGTACGCTTTGAGGTGTGCGGGCATCCCTTATGTTTCGGTTTCCGGAATGAGTTTTTATGAGCAGCCGGAAATCCGTGATTTGATCAGTTTTTTAGAATGTCTGCAGAACCCCTTGTCGGATGTGGCTTTGGCATCGCTTTTGCGTTCGCCGTTTGTACGCGTGACGGATGAAACTCTTTTTTGGCTTTCGGAAAAAGCAAAAAGCGCGGATGAAAAAATGCCGCTTTATGACGGGCTTTTAAAATTCCGCGAAATTCAAGGGCTTGCGGATTCCGACAAACAAAAACTCGATGTTTTTTTAAGGCAATTTGAAGCATGGCGTGTTCGAAAAGACGCGGGCCGCCTGAGCGATTTAATCGAAGACGCGGTTCAGAAAACCGGCTATGCCTTGTGGGCCTTGGCGCAGGCATCCGGTGTCCGGCGTTATGGGCATGTCAGAAAGTTTATTCAGCTTGCGCGCCGTCAGGAAAGCCGGGGACGAATATCGATTCACCGGTTTTTAGCATTGGTTCGGCGGCTGCAATTTCAGGAAGTGCGCGAATCCGATCATCAGGCGGCCGGAGAGGAAGTTCAGGCGGTGCGGTTGATGACGATTCATGCCGCCAAAGGACTCGAGTTTCCCTATGTTTTTTTGGCTGATCTGGGGCGTAAAAAAAACAATCAGGAGCGCAGCCCTGTTTTAGCGCTTCCGCACGCGGGATGGTCCATCAAGGTAAAAAATCCCGCCACAGGGAAAAATGAAGCCGTTTGGTCGCATGATCAAATCGGAGCGCACTTAGAAAAGCAAAGCCATGCAGAACGAAAACGTCTTTTTTACGTTGCCGTTACGCGCGCCGAAGAACATTTGATTTTAAGCGGAGTGCATAAGCCCGTTAAAACCGACCGCAGCGGATACGCGGACATGGCTTCCTGGATGGAGTGGGTTATGTCGGAGAAAGAAGCGTTTACGACAGTCTCCGAAGATTTCGTTTCCTTACCGGCTGTTCCGCGTTCTGCCGCGCCGGTTTGCGCCGCGGAAATGCCTGTTTTTAAAAAATGGATTCAATCCGTAAAGAACGGAGATTCTTCTTTGTTATGCCCAAGTTCTTCAGAGGAAGCGCTTCAAATTCGTAAACGGGTTGAAATGGATTATCAGCCCGAGTTTGCGAAAGTGATCGATTTGCCCGTCAGCGCTTATGTTCTTTTTTTGAAAAGTCCGGAAAAATTTTGGACGACTTACGGACAGGGCTGGAGTTTGCCGCAGGAAGAAGCGCGGAGCTATTTTTCACAGGAACCCGCGGAGCGGACAGAAGATGCCGCGGATTTTGGAACGCGCATGCATCGCGCGCTTGAGTTTTTAGATTGGGCCCAGCCGCAGAAGACGCTTGCCGAGAAAAATATGGACGCGCTTTTCGCGGGGTTTTCCGGTGAAAAAAGAAAAGAAGCGGAAAAGATTTTGAGCGGATTTTTCGCAACGGAGTTGTTTCGTGAAATGCGTCAGTCTGCGAAAGTTTGCCGCGAGTTGAGCTTCGTCTTGAATGCCCGGCGCGGGCTGATTGACGGCGTGATTGACGTGCTTTTTCTCAACGCGGACGGCTCTTATACGGTGCTTGATTATAAAACTGCCGAAGGAGATGAAGCTAAAACTGCCGAGCGGGGTTATGACCTTCAAATTAAAATTTACGCCTTGGCCGCGTCTAAGATTTTGAAACAGCCCGTGACGCGGGCACAGATTTATTATTTAAAAAATCACTGGACGGTCACCGTCGGGTTGGACGCGTTTGATAAAATCGAAAACGAAGTCAATGAACTGCAAAAGCAGCTTTTAGAATTTGTGAAAGGGAAGTGGAAGCATGCTTAAAAAATTAGTCGCGTATGATTTGGACGGAACTTTGGCGGACACGCGCCGTGACATTGTATGCGGTGTCCGGTTTATGCTTAAGGAAATGAAGAAGCCGATTTTAGATGAAATTCAAATCGAGAAATATGTGGGCGAGGGGTTGAACCATTTGGTTGCGATGTGCCTGGGCGAGGAAGACCCTAAAACCATTGACCGGGGCGCCGGATTTTTGCGGCGGTATTACAAGGAGCATTTACTGGATTACACACGCCTTTATCCGTCGGCCGAATGTGTTTTGGAATACTTTAAAAATCGAATTCAAGTTGTGGTGACGAATAAACCCGAACCCTTTACTTCTAAGATTCTGACCGCGCTTCATGTGATGCCCTATTTAAGCGCGGTTCACACGGGTGAGCAAGGCCTTCCGCGCAAGCCCGATCCGGCGGCGTTGATCAAAGAAATGTCTGACAGAAAAATAAGACCCGAAGAAGTGCTTTGGATCGGAGACAGCCAAATTGACGCGCAGACGGGAAAAAATGCCGGAGTGGAAACGGTGCTTTTAAGACATGGATTTGCGAGTCATGTGAGCTTAGAAAGCTTGGGCGCGGAATATGTGCTGGATGATTTCACGGCTTTGCTCGCTTTGGTCCGCGAAAAAGGCTGGTAGATAAGATCTGGCGAAACAGGCGGAAAAAGTCTAGAATCCGCACCTCTTAGCGTGTTTTTTTAACATATTCAAGATTGGGTGAACGATGTCAAATACCGAAGTTCTTTCCGGCAACGTGATCAAAGAAGGGGATTTGGTTCTTCTTTGGTTCGAAGATGAAAAAACATATCTTTTGAAAGCGGGTCGCGGAAAAAAACATCCGATTCATTGTGGCCGGCCTTTACTGCATGAGGACATTATCGGTAAAGAGTTTGGTTCCTATATTGAGGGAACAAGTCTCAAAGGTTTTTTCCTGAAGCCGTCAACCGAGGACCTCATGTTTAAAGCTTCCCGTGAAAGCGGGGTGGTGTATTCCAAAGACGCGGCATTGCTTGCCGTGAAGCTTTCGATTCACTCCGGTAAGAAAATTTTAGAAATCGGTACGGGGTCCGGCGCGTTGACTCTTTTTCTTGCGCATCAAGTCGCACCGACCGGAAAAATTTGCACGTATGATTTACGGACTGATTTACCCGCGAACGCGGTTCGCAATATCGAACGCTCCGATCTTCAGTCAGTCGTGGAGTTTAATCACCGTCAAAAAGGGGATCCTTTTCCTGAGAATGCTTTTGACAGTGTTATTTTGGATATTCCCACGCCCTGGGAAGAAGTTGAACTTGTTAAAAAAGCGCTTAAAGGCGGCGGTCGTTTATGCTCACTCAATCCCACGATCAATCAAGTTGAGCGCATGGCGGAAACTTTGCGCGACCATGGTTTTATTAATGTGGAAGCTGTGGAGCTTTTAGAACGTAAAATTCTCGCGCGCGCGGGAAAGTCACGTCCTGAGATGCGCATGATCGGTCACACGGAGTACATGCTTTTCGCGACCAAGGTGGGAGATATTCCGCCTGCCCCGCCCAAGGCCGAAGAGCCCGTAACCGCCCCCGCGGATCCTGTTTCCGTAAATTAAAATCAGCAAGCATTCCGGCTTCGGGCCGGAGTGCGTATATTTAAAGTTCAAGCCCGCCCTTCTTTTTGCCGAACATAATCTAACTCATTATGCAGGTTATATTTGCCTTTCTTCCTTTTCTGACGATTCTGATCACGCTGGTTGCGGCATGGCCGGTGCTCGCCGCATGGGTTCAAATGTGGCTTCTGCTTTTTCTCTGCTTCTTTGGTTTTAAGTGGATGACTTTTTATCAACAGCAAATCCATTCTCGGCAGCCCTTGTCTTGGATGCGTGTTTTTTTGTATCTCTTTTGTTGGTTTGGCATGGACGCGAAAAAATTTTTGAATCCGGATATCCGGCTTGATAAACCCGAGCCCGGATTTGGGCTGTGGGTGATCGGCTGTGCCTGCACCGGAGTTTTTTTAATTTGGGGTATTCCGCGTATTTTTCAAATCAGCGATTATGTGCAAGCGTGCTTCGCGGTTGCGGGTGTCTTTTATTTGCTTTATTTCACCTTGTTTCAGTGGAGCTCTCTGATTTTGCGTTATGCCGGGATGCATGCCGCGCCGTTTATGCATGAACCTTTCTTGCTAACGTCGCTTTCTGATTTTTGGGGAAAACGCTGGAATATGGCGTTTCGCCAGCTGATGCACGATTTCTTTTTTAAAACCGTGAGCATCAGTCACGGCCCGCACTTGGCAGCTTGGCTTGTTTTTTTTACGTCAGGGCTTTTTCACGAGCTTATTTTTTCATTACCCGCGCAGGGAGGCTGGGGACAGCCCATGCTTTATTTTATGATTCAGTGGTTCGGTATGCGTATGGAGAAAACAAAGTGGGGCCGCCGTCACTTAAAACGCAAACTGGCCGGAAAAATTTACGCGTTCGCATTTTTAATTCTGCCGCTGAAACTGCTTTTTCACGATCCCTTCATGTATAAGGTTATTGTTCCGTTTATGCGTGCGATTGGCGCGCATTAAACGAAACAAGCGAGACCCTTTTCGGCCGGTGTGTTTTCTTTTTCAGAAAAAGAAAATTAAGATTTTTTGCTCAGAGCTTCAAGCGCGGCAATGCGTTCGGGTGTGGGGGGATGCGAGCTGAGGAAAGTCGGAGTTTGCTGTCCTGTTTGAAGCTTCGTTAATTTTTGAAGAAAACGAGTTAAGCCATCTTGTTTGTATCCCGCGCGGCGTAAAAGCTCAAACCCGATGCGGTCTGATTCAGTTTCATCCGAGCGTCCGTAATAATTCAAAGCGCCGGTTCCGGCAACCTTCAGAGCCATTTGCTTAATCACGTTTGAATTGGCTCCCACGCGGTTAGCAAGCTGGCTTAAGCCGATTTGCCGTGTCATGGATTTGGCCGGATGGCGTTCATAAGCATGACCAATTTCGTGCGCGAGAACTCCCGCAAGTTCATGTTCGTCGCTGACAAACTGCATCAGCCCGGTGTGGACATAAATCGATCCGCCGGGGATGGTAAAGGCGTTGGGGGAATTATCTCCGACGACATAAAACTGATAGTCAAAATCTTTGTTGGGCAAAACAGAAACAAGGCGGTTGCCGATCGTTTTGACCGCATTGTTTAAAGCTGGATCCGTGACAATCGTCATCGACTTCGCGATTTCGGTCTGCATTTGTTTTCCCGCCTGCACTTCATCCGCGACAGAAATGATATTTGCGTCCTGAATCAGCGGCGAAACATATTCACAGGATGTCAGCAGGAATAAAGAGCAAACGGCAAGGAAGTATTTTTTGAATAGCATGGCGCGCATTATAATGGTTTAAATCGAAAGCGCAAATTTTCATTTAACGGAGACACATGGGTTACCAGACAGCTCTTTTTTTGCATGCCGCCGCGACTTTTTTTATGGTGGGACTTATTTGGGTTATTCAGTGTGTGCAATACCCTCTTTTTTTGAAAGTCGGCAGGGCGGACTTTCAGCTTTTTCACGCGGAGTATGTTCAAAGAATCGGTTGGGTTGTTGGGGTGATGATGCCGGTTGAAATGGGGTTTGCCGGGTATTTGTTTTTATCAGAGGCGTGTTCGGGGTTAAAGCCATGGGCAGGTGCCGGGCTGGGGTGTTTGGCGCTCATTTGGGGGATTACCGCGTTTGTACAGGCGCCTCAACATCAACGGCTTAAACAGGGTTATGACACCGCGCTCATTCGGCGGCTTGCCGCGGGAAATTGGGCAAGGACTTTGCTGTGGACGATTCGTGCCGTGCTTGCGTTAATCATGCTGGGCATTGATTGCATTTAAAAAATTGATTTGATAGACTGCTCACGTTTCGCACTTGTACTTTATTTAATTACCGGAGAGTCTCCACCATGAAAAAATTATTTTCTTTTTCTTTTCTTTCCATCGCCGCAGCTTTGCTTTTATTAAGCGGCTGCGCTTCCACCGGAAGCCGCGCTAACAGTCAAAATGCCGTAAACGCGCAGATGGGGGTTTTGGCAGATGAAGTTACGCGTTTAGATATGGCGCTACAGGAAACACGCGCGCAACTCCAACGGGAGCAGTCCCGCGTTGCTGAACTTGAGGGACGTTTGGGCGGCGCAGCCCCTGCTTACGCGCCTGCCGCGAATACTTCTTACGCGGCTGTTTCTTCCGAGCCTTATTCCGGAGTTTATCGTACGCCGTCCGGTTTTGAAATTCCGGCCGCGAGCATTCAAAAAGCGTTGAAGGGTTCGGGACATTATCAAGGCGAAGTAGATGGGAAAATTGGCCCTGATACGCGGGAAGCCGTCCGCAATTTTCAGCGTGATAATGGTCTGACACCGGATGGAATTGTCGGCAAAACAACCTGGAATCGTCTTAAAACGCATCTCGGTTCCTACGAGGGTTAATTCTTCAGAACCCCTCCGCAAGGGCTTTACAAAGCCTTTAGTTGCTAGTTTTAATAAAAAAGAAGGCCTTTTTGGCCTTCTTTTTTTGTTTCTGCCCTTGTAATTTCTAAAGACACTCAGTAAGTTTTTTATATCCTGCCTTTGAGGCGTTTTTCTATGTTTTTCTGTTTTATGAATCAACCCAGGGAGTTTCATGGATTTTGACTCAATGCACCGCATTAAGGTCGGCGGTCATTATTATCAATTTTATAAAACGCAGGAAGACTATCTCCAGATTTCTTTGTCCTTTTTGTATGCCGGGCTTAAAAAAGGAAACGCCTGTCTGTGGCTTGTGAACGATGCTATGGGAATTGAACGCGCGGAAAAAGAGTTTTTGGGAGTTTATCCGGACGCAACCGGATATTTACTTTCGCATCAGCTTCAAATCAAATCAGCGCAAACTTGGTACATGAAACGCGGATGTTTTGATATGAATCAAGCGCTTGAAAACGCGAAAGCATTTTTAGATTCGGCTTTTCAGCGTGATTTCGCCTGTGTACGTGGAATTGGTGATGTGGCCGCAATTCCGGATGATGATTGGATGCAGTTATGGGAGTATGAAGAGCGAATGCATTCCATGATGGAATCTGTTCCTTTGATCGCGGTTTGTGCTTATCCCATCCATCGCTGTTCCATTGCGGACACGAAAAAGGTGATCGAGCATCATCACCAGCCGCTGTCCGTGAGCTTAGCCTCTTAGAAGCTGCCTACCTCTGTTCCTGCCGAGAATTTGCTGAATCCGAAGCTATTCCCCTGTAGAATGCATCCCTATGATTTCTTCTCTAATCCAAAAACGAGCGTGGTTTGTGCTGCTTGCGGCCGCAGTTATTTTTCTGGGGTGGGGGCCAAGCCGTAAACTTCTTGAAACCTCCTATGTCGTGCCGCAAGACATTAGCGCGTATCACAATATTCGCGTGCAAGTCGGCTCGACAGACAAACCTTTTCAGGTTTCCTCGACAGGGCTTTTTCAGGTTGAAGGAAAGGATCTCGGTAATCTGATACAGGGCGCCAACCTTCCCGCAACAACGATTCGGGCGACTGCTTCCGGAATTCAATTCGGGACCAAGACGTTTAATACCAGTTCTATTTTTGTGCGTAGTGTAAATGGACCCGGCATTCGATTTGATAAACGGGTTTATAAAAATGGATTGGAAATAAAAAGAAAATCGGGCAATCAGCTTTTAATCATCAACCACATTGATCTTGAGCATTATTTAAAAGGAGTGGTTCCTTTTGAGGCGAATCCCAAATGGACGGAGGCGACGCTGGAAGCTTCCGCGATTGTTTCGAGAACATTCGCTTTGTTCAAGATGATTGAAAAACGCAATCAGGATTTTGATGTGGGAAGCGGCGTGTTGAGCCAAGTTTATGCCGGAGAAAACGTGCGGCATGACCGGACTGATCAGATTATTGATCGCACCAAAGGAGTTGTTTTGCTTTATCGCGGTGAAATTTTTCCCGCCTACTTTCACTCCGCTTCGGGCGGCCTGACCACGGGTGCCAGCGATGTTTGGCCCGTAAAATATCATCCCGCGCTTCAGGGGGTGAAATGCGAGTTTTGCCAGTCTTCCAAGCATGGCAATTGGTCGGTTTTTATTAAATATGCGGACATCGAAAAAGTAGTCAGAGAGCAAGGCGGGCTGGGAGTTCGGGCGATAAGCGAGGTTAAGTTGAAAAATTATGACCGTTCAGGCCGTCCGAAAGAGATGGAAGTGATAGGCCGCAACGGCAAATTTCGGCCCAATTTTAATGAGTTCCGGGTGTGGATCGGAGCCGAAAAATTGAAAAGCACCATGATTACCCGCTATTTGAATCAACCTGAAAAACAGGGTGTTACCTTTTGGGGACGCGGATGGGGTCATGGCGTCGGGCTTGATCAATATGGGGCGAAATATATGGGTGAGTTGGGTTATACTGCGCAGCAAATTTTAGAATATTTTTATCCTGGCTCAGCAATTAAAAAAATATACGAATAAAATCAGCGTGTCAGCGTATGCGTAATTTTAAAAACATTTTTCTCTTATTAGTCATTTTCTTGTGCGTGGCGCCATTGTCTTGGGCGGCGCTGCCGGATGACCGAAAGCTTGAGCCTACGGTTGATCAAATGATTGAGAGTTTAAATCAGCAGATTGACCTTACGGAAGAGCAGGTTGATAAAATTAGACCAATTTTTGAATATAATCTTAAAAAAAGAGAAAAGTTTTATGTGCGGGAAAAACGGGGAGCAAACAAAAAGAAACTTCGGCAGGAAGTAAGAGCGCTTCGGACGGAGATTGAGGCTCGGATTGCCGAGGTTTTGACTCCTGAGCAAAAAGAAAAACTAAAAGTTTTTTCACCGCCCGTCAATAATCATTAAGATAATTTAGTGCGTGCCCGCCCTTCGGCTATGCTCAGGGCTGGGCTTGTTGTAGATTAAATTTTTGTGCCCGTAGCTTTGCCTGTGAGCAAAGCGAACAGGACAGATCCCTCGCAAAGCGAAGCTTTGAGGGACAACTAGTAAATAGTGTTGCTGATAAAATCCGTGGAATTAAGTTTCGTGCCCGTAGCTCAACTGGATAGAGTACTGCCCTCCGAAGGCAGGGGTTGGTGGTTCAAATCCACCCGGGCACAGTTTTGTTTTGGCTCTGTGCAAAGCACAACCGCCGGACGGCTCACTTTGTTGCTCGACGCGAGAAACAAACATTATGTTTTGGTTCTGCGCAAAGCGCAACCGCCGGGCACTGCGTAAGCTCGACACCGGCATCTGTTAATCTTCGAAAGTGAATATGAAATTATCTTCAGTTGCGAAAAAAGTGGGGTTGGTCGCGGTTGTCTGCGTCATCGGCGCGGCGGCTTTTTCGATTCAGCAATTTCTTTACCGCGAAAAAATTTTAAAGCAAATCATCGAGAGGCTTTCCGCCGACAGCCGCATTGCCGAAGTGGTCGTGACTAAAAGCGAGCTGAATGAAGAAACCGGCAAAGTCATGACCACGATCAAGTTTCTCGAGTATGACGCGCAGAATAAACCGCTGGCGCCCAAGTATTTTACTTTCCGCGGTAATGTGATTCAGTTTCAATCGCTTGTGATTCGTTTTGACGACAAGCTGATTAAGAAAGGCGACAAGTTTCGTGGGAAAAGCGCCTATCTTTTTTTGAAAGCATTTGTGCTGGATTCTGAAGACACGCAGATTTTTGAAATGACGCCGTCTGAAGGTGTGCCGGAAGGCTACCGAATCGGAGAAAAAATTTCTGACTATGAACAAAGCCTGTGGGCCAAGTTTTGGCTTTATGCGTTGGATGCGGAGACTCGCGGGAAGTCCGGTATTAAAAATGCACAGATTGAGGCCCCAGGAACTTTGTTTTTACCTGGGACGATTTACACATTGAAAATTGAACATGACGGGGGGATGCGGATTGACACTCAGCCTGTTCCCGAAATTTTAAAAGGGGAAAAAATAGCATGAGTTCTTCCGCACCGCAGTCATCCGCCGGCCGTTTTTTAAGCGATTTTGATTATCCGCTTCCGAAAGAGCGCATCGCACTTTATCCGCTGGCGGACCGCTCCGCAGCCAAGATGCTGGTTTTGAACCGCAAAGATGAATCGGCCGAACATCGTACCTTTAAAGATTTACCGGAATATTTAAAAGCCGGGGATGTGCTCGTCGTGAATAACACGCGCGTGATTCCCGCGCGTCTTTTCGGCCATCGCATGACGGGCTCGAAAGCGGAAGTGTTGCTTTTGAAGCAGGTTGAAAAAAAAGCGGACAGCGTTGTGTGGGAAGCGCTTGTGAAGCCTTCGGGAAAAATTAAAAAAAGCGAATGCTTTGAAGTAGGACAGGGCGCGCATTTCATTACCGTAAAAGCGGTGGATCATCCGCGTAAAGACGACGGCCGCCGCTTGCTGGAATTCGAATGCTCTGATTTTCCCGCGTTTCTCGAAAAAGCCGGCCATATGCCTTTGCCGCCTTACATTCACCGTGACGATGAAGTTTCTGACCGCGAGCAGTATCAAACCGTATTTGCCGACAAAAAAGGTTCGGTTGCGGCACCGACAGCGGGGCTTCATTTCGACAAAGAACTTTTGGAAGCGATCAGGAAAAAAGGCGTTGAAATCGTTGAGGTGACGCTCGATGTCGGTTACGGAACTTTTCAAATTATGCAGGCAACGCGTATCCGCGACCACCAAATGGCGACCGAAACATTTACGATTTCCGAAGCCGCGGCCGCGGTGATTAATAAAGCCAAGCAAGAAGGCCGCCGCGTGATTGCCTGCGGAACCACCAGTGTCCGTACTTTGGAGGCGGCGGTTAATAGCGCGGGAGTTGTGGAGTCAGGACAGGGCGCAACCGGGCTGTATATTTTTCCGCCTTATCAATTTAAGGTGGTGGATGCGTTGATTACGAATTTTCATTTCCCTAAAACATCGCTGCTGGTTTTGGTGAGCGCGTTTATGACTTATGAAAAAACCATGGATGCCTATCAGACGGCGTTAGATATGGATTACCGATTTGCCAGTTATGGCGACGGAATGTTTATTCAGTAAATA
>ERZ761602.2604-NODE-2604-length-27668-cov-10.329664_pt1 | contig 27668 bp, 13 predicted proteins | sample MGYA00512165_ERZ761602 | MGnify/ENA primary metagenome ERZ761602 (study PRJEB28899, sample SAMN02445085) | bioreactor sludge metagenome | biome: EBPR sludge; isolation source: Thorneside wastewater treatment plant | place: Australia: Brisbane, Thorneside...
TCAGCCTCGCAGTCGGGTTCTTCCTTCTGGCCGTTATCGGCTGGGATGTCATCAGCTCGCAGATGGCGAAATCTGATGCCGAGCGACGCCTCGCCGAACAGAAACAGATCGCTGCCGAGCTCGAGTCCGTAATGAAGGAACAAAAAGAGCTTGAAGAAAAGATCGCCAGTATCGACGCCCGTATCGCCGCGATCAAGAGGCTCCGCGATGAACAGCGTGGCCCGAGTGCGGTGCTCGAAGCAATGCGTGAGCGGATCTCGATGGTTCCGGGGCTTTATCTCCAGAGCGTTGAGCAGACCGGGGACCAGATCGTTATCAAAGGCAATTCACCTGACGAATCTGCCGTAACCCAGTTCGGCCGGAGCCTTGAATTCTCGAACGGACTCTTCTCGAACCTCAACATTGAGACCCAACGCCAGGAGATCGTCAACCAGCTTGTAACGGCTCGTGAAGGACAGGAAGCACCTAAGGTGAACGTCATCAACTTCACGATCAAGACGGCCTACACGCCGTCAAAGGCTTCATCCGGTGAGAACGGAGCGACGACCGCAGCGGCTCCAGGTGCGCCGAATGCCCCGGCCGGCCAGGCCCAGGTTGCCAAGAACTAAGTGGTGCTTTACTAAGCTCCGATCAACAAAATATCTAAAGATCGAAGGACACTACAATGATAGAAAAACTCAAGTCGCTACAGTGGTACGTTCAGCTTATGATCCTGGTTGGGATCGCGGCTGTACTCTACATGTCGGTCTGGTACTTCGTTACAAGCGAGACCAGGGCCGAGGTCGCAACTCTGAACGAGCAGATCGCACAACTCACGGCAAAGAACGAGGCAGCGCGTGTCGCCACGCAGCGTATCAACGAGTTCCGGGCCTTGTATGCAAGCAAGTCTGCCGAGTATGAGGAATTGAAGGTCCTTCTTCCGGAACAGCGTGAGATCACGAACGTCCTTCAGGGGCTTCAGGATAACGCTAAAGATTCGCGGCTGGTCCTAATGCGGTTTTCGCCGCGTGACGACACGCAGCAGGATTCGATAATGGCCAAGCCGGTCGAGGTTGAAGTTGACAGTAACTTCAATAACATCCGCGACTTCTTTGACAAGATGGCAAAGCTTCCGCGTATTGTCTCGATCACGGACTTTAAGATCAATCAACTTGACAAGCAGTCGGCTGATAAGACCTTGCACGCACAGTTTCTCTTGACGGCCTATTACGCAGACCCTGAAGCTCTGACCACAAAGCCGGCCGCTCCCGGCAAGCCCGGAGCACCCGGTCAACCGGCCGCCCCCGGAGCTAAGCCCGCAGTTCCCGTCGCCCCGGCAGCAAAATAGTGCAGCGCCATGACGCACACCCATTCCTTTCAGAGAGAGAAAGCCATGATTACCAAACCCAAAGTATTTCAGTATGTCGGCTACGGATTTGCGATCCTCGCATTAACGCTTGTGGCCGGAGACCTTTCGGTCCAGGGCCAGTCGCGTGACCCGTTCGCAAAGCCGGGTTGGGCGCGTACAAGGGATCGTGCTACCGGTACGAATTCGACCGGCACAGGAAAGGCGGGCGAGAAACCGGTAGAGAATCTCGGTGCACCGCCGATCGAACAGCGAATCTCGTATTACAAAAGGCTTCGTGACGCAGCCGTCGCGAGCGGCGGCGAATTGCCTAAGGTAACGAGCGTACTAACGCTAAGCGAGATGTCTGTGACGGGAATCTTCAGGACTCCTCGAGGCCTGGCCGCGATGGTCGAGGCTACACCGATCAAGCTCTCATACACGATCTACCCCGGCGAGAAGTTCTTTGACGGACAGCTCGTTGCCGTTGAGGAGAACCAACTCGTCTTTCGTCGCGTGACGAAAATGAGCAACGGAAAGTTCGTCTCGTCGGTCGAGAACAAGCTCCTCAGGCAGTACACGGACTCCGAACAGATACAAGGAACGGCTCCGGCAAACACGGCGACCGCCGTGGCTCAGCCGCAGCCCTCAGTTGATGGCAAAGCGAGCCCGGTTTCGATCGTTTCGCCCCTTGCCGAAATGGAAGCACAGCCGGCCGAAATTCCCCAGCGATCGAACGCCAAGGGTAACCGGAAGGTAAGGACCGCGAAGAATCAGAAATAGGCATCTCAGATGCGAACAGTGTCAGTATAGACCCACCAAAGAGTTCTCAATCACGTCGACGACCCCGCTTTTTGAGCCGCTCGACCGAATTTGCAACGGAGGAAACATGAAATCTCTTCTTTCTTTAAGCGGAAAGGCAACACGCATTGCGGCCGCTATCACAATCACGATCGTGCTGGGAATTACCGTCTCGGCCCAGAAGATCGAATCACGTCAGCAGGGCAAGCAGTATGGCGACGCCGGATTCCGCGGTGAGCCAATCAGCCTCAAGATCGTCAACATGGATATTCGCGATGTGCTCAGCTACATCACGGAGCAATATGGGATCAACTTCGTAATCGACAAGTCGGTCAAGGCAGTGCCGGTGACCGTGAACGTCAACGAAGTCCCGTGGAACGTGGCTCTGGACTCGATACTGCGTTCGCAGGAACTTGGCGTCCAGGTCAACGGGCCGATCCTTCGTGTAGCCGACGCAAAGACGCTGGCGACTGAAGGGGAGATCCTTCGCCAGGCGATGGACACTCAGCTTGATTCTTCGCCTTTGGTCACCGAGTTCATCCGGCTCAATTATGCCCGTGCTGCGGGCGCGATCGGCCGCGGACAGGCGACCAGCGGAACGACGACCGGCTCGAGCGGCAGTTCTTCCGGCGGCTCGGGTGCCGGAGCAGCCGGCGAGGGCCTTTTGCCGATCATCAAGCGTCGTCTCTCGCGTCGTGGAGCCATCGAGGTTGACGCTCGAAGCAACTCGCTTATCGTCACGGACGTTCGTGAGAACATAGAAGCGGTACGGCAGCTTGTCGCAATCTTGGACCAGCCGGAGCCGCAGGTCGAGATCGAGGCCCGCATCGTCGTGGCAACGCGCAACTTTAGCCGAGATATCGGCGTCCAACTCGCGGCACTCGTCACAGGTGCACGCGGCAGCCTCGGATCGGGCTCGACCCTTCCGGGAACGAACAACACGACCGGAACGCAAGGGCAGGGAATTCCGTCCGGCCTTGGCGTCCAGCCAAACAACGATTTGCTCTCGAGCATTCCGAACACCATTATCGGCCTGACCACCGGTATTTTCGGGACCGCACAGATCAGTGCATTGATCTCGGCGGGCGAACAGACCGGCCAGGCGAAGATCATTGCAACGCCGCGGGTTACAACGCTTAACAACCGTAAGGCGAAGATCGAGAGCGGTACCAAGATCCCGATCACGACCATTCAGCCCGGTGCAGCGGCAGGCGGTGCGATCGTAGCAACCACGGAATACGTAGACGTACCCCTGAAGCTTGAGATCACTCCGCAGATCACAGACGTAGGGACGGTCGTTCTCGACATTCTCGCCGAGAACAGCTCGACCGCTCCGATCGTTGGCGGTGCGCCGCCGGCAATTAACACGCAGACGATGGAGACTCAGGTCACGGTTCCCGATGGCGGAACGACGGTCGTCGGCGGAGTTCTCTTCGATGACGAACGGGAAAGCCAGGATCGAACCCCGGGCCTTTCGCGGATACCTTTGCTTGGCAACCTATTCAAGAGAAAGGGCGTTCAACGGAACACGAATGAGATCCTGTTCTTCATCACTCCGCGGATCTATCGCCCGGACTTCCCGGCGGTGACCGGTACTTCGGGGACCAACCCGAATGCAACGGTAGTTCAGCCGGTGCCGCTTGGCAACCCGGCCTCGAACTCGGATCAGCAGCGTCCCGCTAATAATCCGGTTCTGAACGGTATGCCGGTCCTTCCAGTCACCCAGCAGCCGGCTCCGCAGCCCGCAGCTCCGGAACGTCCGTAGACAACTTGGCTAGCGGAAACCTCGAGTTTCCTCCGAATAAAAAGAGCCCGACAGGCAACGGTAATGCCTGCCGGGCTCTTGTTTTTTGCGTTGCCTATCTGGCGATGTAGCCGGCCGGGATCGGGTCGTCGCCCACGATGCCGAACGAACGAACATCAAATCCTTGGTCGGAGCTACGGTAGATGAACCAAATTCCCTCGCGGTAAACGGCATTGTCGGTCTTGCCGTCGCCGTCGTAATCGCCGGGAACCGGAACATCGGTCGCGATCCCGAATTGCACCGCACCAAAACCCTCCGAGCTGCGAAGCATGTACCAAACGCCGTTCGAGGGCCGATAAACCGCACGGTCAACGCGGCCATCGCCGTCATAGTCTGATTGGACCGGCATATCACCGTCTTGGCCAAACGGGACGAACGAAACGGCCTGGTCGCTACTCCTCCAAACGTACCAGGTTCCGTTCGATTGGCGATAGACGGCGATGTCCGTCTTTGCGTCGCCGTCGAAATCACCTTGAGCTACCTTATCGGTCGAGATGCCGAACTGTCGGACGTCGTAGGCCTGATCGGAACTTCGGAAGATATACCAAACACCTGTCGTCGGACGCCAGACAGCAAGGTCACTCTTGAGGTCGCCATCGTAGTCACCGACTACCGGAATATCGCCATCGGCACCGAACTGGACGATCGTCAGGCCGCCGCCGCTGCCTTGGATGTACCAAATGCCATTTGACGGCCGCCAAACTGCAAGGTCAGCCTCGCCGTCGCCGTCGTAATCTCCAGGGACGATCACATCGCCGGCCGAGCCGAACTGAGCGGCCTCGAAACCGTCATCGGAGCTGCGAAGAACGTACCAGGTGCCGTCCGAGGGGCGAAAGACAGATACGTCGGTCGCGTAGTCCGTGTCGAAATTCGCCACACCCGAGCCTGATAGCGTCGAAACGGCGGTCGTGTAGATCTGGTCGCCATTCGGCCCTCCGTCGCTGTTTGCGGCGTTACCGGCGGCAAAGAAGTCGATCTTGCCAACCCGCGTAGCCGGGGCCGTCCAGGTAAATGTCCAAGTTTTTGAACCGAAGACGGGTGATGCGGTTCCTTCACTTGTGTGCGACACGTAACGCCGCTGAAGCCCACCGATATTTCCATTGTCTATCTGTATTTGCGGTGGGTTGCCGGAGGGTAGCGTGTATGCACCGATCCGCTCGCCCGTTCGATCGATCGTGGTTAATTGAAAGCCCCAGATCACGCCGTCGCTTTGTGTGACGGTTACGGTAACCGGGATCTGCTGCCCGGGCCTGTAGTTCTTCAGAATGCCCGTGATCCGGACATTTCCCGTACCGCTATTAACCGGAAACTCAGTATGACACGCGGTGCAGTTGGTCTCGCCGGGTGCATTAGTGTGCCCGGGTGTCGGGCCTTGAGCCGAGGCCCGAACCTTGTCGCCCGGGATCAGTCGTAGAACCGCGGCTCCAACGATGACAGAGCCTACAAGAAGAAGGAGAAGTACCGAGCGGAATCGAGATAAGTTCATTGTTTCATTCCCTTTGTTAGACCAATGTCTGGTTTAGACGGATTCGCTTGAGGAAAAGTTCGACAATTACCTAATTGTAGTCGGTGAGATGGCGAAACGCCACAAAAAACCGCCGCCCTTGGAAAAGAGCGGCGGTTCGGTCAAGAGGTTGAAGGGCGGAACGGGTCCGCCCTTGTTAGTTTACGGATTGGCAGCGGCCGGGGCCGGTTTGTCGGTCGCGATACCGAAGTTCGCGATCGTAACACCGCCGCCGGAGTTGTTGATCCACCACTGGCCGTTGCGATAGATAGCAATGTCGTCCTTGCCGTCGCCGTCGTAGTCACCAACGACCGGAAGGTCGCCTGTGGCTCCGAAGGGAACGATCGAAGGCTGGCCATTGCTGCTCTGCCGGATGTACCAGACACCGGTCGAAGGACGGAAGACCGCCTGATCGACGATGTTGTCGCCATCGAAGTCGCCCGGCGTGGCGATGTCGCCTGCCTGGCCCCATGCGATGTTGATCGGGTTTCCGGTCGAGCTGGTGCCGACCCAGTTGCCGTTGGTGAAGATCACACCGTCAGCCTTACCGTCGCCGTCATAGTCAGCCGGGACCGGTGTCGTTCCCGGATTGTTGACTATCACATTGGCTCCGTTCGAGCTAAGGATGATGTACCAGGTGCCGTCCGAAGGACGATAGATACCTACATCCGCCTTTCCGTCGCCGTCATAGTCGGCCACAACGGGCTGATCGCCAACGGTTCCCCAGGCATAGCCCGAGAAGGTGAATCCGTTGCTGTTGAGGATGTAGAAATCCGTCAGGCCTTCGCCTACCGTTCCGCGGAACACTGCAGTGTCGGTCTTGCCGTCACCGTCGTAATCCGCCGGAGCGAGAGCGTCCGTATCGATACCCCAGTTGAGCACCTGGAAGCCAGCCGTCGAACGGTTCAGGTACCAGTTGCCTTCGCTACCGCGGAAGACCGAAAGGTCGGTCTTGCCGTCGCCATCGAAGTCAGCTCGTGCATCGCCACTCGGAACTGCTCCGCAGCCGCCCGGTCCCTGATTACATGTTCCTGCCGGAAGCGTCCAGTCGATCTTCATACCAGGCATGATAACGCCCTGATTGAAGGAGAACTGGGTGAACTGCGTTCCGCCGTTCGTTGCCTGAATACCAACAGTCGCTGAACCACCGTTTGCCTGTCCACCGGCACCGGTCAACGTGTAGTACACCGAGTAATTAGCTGACCCTTCGTTTAGCACGACGGCATAATTGATGGTCATCATATTCTCGTTCACACCACCGTTGAAGTGCTGTGCACGCCACTCGACGATCAACTGCCGGTTCGGAGCGGTTCCGATCGTCTCAGTGTAGACGCCAAGACCCGCACCGCGTGCAGCCGTCATAATGTGATCATCCCAGAACGGGAAGATACGCGGCCCGGCTGGCGCGGTAGTCATTGGGAGGGCCGTGTTGCCGAACGTCGTCGGCGAGGTGCCGTTGACTTGCAGCATTCCGTTCGCACCAATACTGAGCGAGGTAACCGCGGTGTCATAGATCGTCGAGGTCCAGCCGCTCGGGAGCGGAAGCGAGGTCGAGGGTGAATCGTCAACCTGCGTACCTGCCACAAGCGTGCGGTTTGCCGGATTGCCAGGAGCGGTACCGGTTCCCGGAGTGGCAACATAGGTATTGCCCTGTTGACCGACCGGAAGCGTGTACTGGAACTGGCCCGGCGAGCCGCCGCCGCCGCCCGAGTACGTTACTGTCAGCGTAAGGCTGATGTTGGTGAAGCACGCCAGCGTATCTGCGGTCGAGACCTGATACGGGGTAGTGTTCATCACACCGGTTCCGCCTGCCGGAATGTCCGGATAGGCCGAATTCGGCTGCGAGATCGTAACTCCCGGTGTGTTCGACGAAAGAACTGCCGTGATGCCGGTCGCCGCTTCTGCTGAGTTATTGTTCAGCGGAATGTTGAGCGTGTTGCATTCATTCGGTTCGATCAGGTTGTTGCCTGAGGTCACCGCTGCACCACCGCCTGCACCAAGCTGTGGAAGGTCAAAGCCATCGACGACGTTCGCCGGCGAGGCACTGATCACCTGAGCACTGAAGCCCAGTCCGCGGGCCGCAAAGCCGGCCCAGAAGTCGGCAAGGTCTGCCGGCGTTCCGCTTGCCTGAACCGCTGCGAGGATCGCATTGCGTTCGGAGACGAGCGTCGGTCCAAGCGGAGCAAGCTTCATACCGTCAGTGACGTACTGAAGCGTCTTCCGGTTGCCTTCTGCCCAGTCGAGGCGGGTGATCATCCTATGACGAACTTCCCATAGGATCGAGCTCCAGATCTCACCGATGTTGTGGACCTGGTCGCACTGCGATGAGCCGATCGGACCACGAGCGAATGCGAAGTTCGCATTCGTGAAGCGAGTGGCACAGCCTGCATTGATGTCGCTGAAGACATAAGCGTTATGCGGCTTGTTATTCGCACCGCCCGTGAACTGAAGCGGTGCCTTCGGATAACGGCGAATACCGTAATAGAAGTTACCTGTGAACCCAGCGGAAACAGCAAGCGTCGAATATCCGCCTGTGGTGTAAACACCATCCGCCGGATCCGTCGGTTCTGAAAGCATTGCATGGCCATAGAAGTCCGACCAGCCCTCACCCATTCCGCGGGCCATGTTCGTTGAGAGGCCCGAGGCGTTGCCGTGGAGGCGGTTCGAAAGGCCGTGAGTTACTTCGTGGATAATGATGTCCGCGTCAGCGGTACCATCGCGGTCCGGATCGGGACCGGTCCAGAGGAACATCTGCATTCTTCCGCGGCCGCCGTCTGCAGGGGTCGAGAAATTTGCGTTGTTCGTTCCTGAGCTGTCCTGGCCTTCGGACGAAACGCGGTCATTGCCCGTGCCGCCGCGGCCGAAGTTGTCAGTCTGGAAGTTGAAAGCCTGCTCCGTGAAGCCGAGGCGGTACATTTCCGACTGGTACCAGTTCATTACGTAGAACATCTGGATAACAGCGCCACGCTGTGCGGCAGCCGTCAATGGAGCATCGGCCGGTGCCGGGTTGCCCGGCGGCGGGTTCCATGTCGAGGTGAAGACGCGGCAACCTGCTCCCGGACATGCGGTGTCGCCAGGCTGAGGTGCATCGACACCATTTGTGCCGTCGCGGTCGATACCTGCTTCGTTGAAGTTACCGTCGGTCGAGTTCGCTCCATCCGTGATCCAGCCATTGTTGACGAACGTATAGGGAGCCTCATTACCGATGCGAGTAACGTTAGCACGCGTGAGAAGTGCACCCTGAGTGCCAAGCGCCGGGTCGATCGGTCCGGGTGAAAGCGGTGCCGGACTGTCCGCGACGTCGATCATCGCAGGCGTGTTCCGATAGACCTGATAGGTGGCAGCCTGGGTCTGGTCCTCGGTGATGTTCTTACGCCAGAGCATCGTGCCCGTGTTGGCATCGACGATCACGTAGAACGCATTGACCGGCTGCCAAATTAGAACACGATGGGCCGGAACGACAACGCCCGGCTCGGTCGGAAAGTACATCCGCTCGGCGGTAGTCGCCCAATCGCCGCGGCCAAAGACCGTCTTGTTGTCACTCGAAGCCGATTCGTTGACCGAAAGGTCAAGCGTCGAGACGTCGACATTGATATGGCGTGCTGCATGCGTTACTGCCTGCAGCGGGTCGCCGAAGTTCTTCGAGACCGAGTTGTACTCAACTCCCGGTGCGAGGTTGTTGATCACGCGGATGATCTCGTTGCTCTTGGTGAAGCCTGCCTTGATCTCTCCACGGAAGACCGGTACTCCGTCGATCTGCTGCTCGAGATGCACGAACGAAAGGACGCCGTCCGGGTTCGTGTAGTCGGCCGTAACCTTTAGCTGGTTGACCTGCTCGTCGTTGACACCGATCAACTCGCTGTTCTGTTTGGCGAAGTTGCGGAGCATATCGACTCGGCTACCAGCGGCCGGGCCGGTCAGGAAGTTGACTCCCTGCTTAACATCCGGGCCGATCACCTCGGGGATACGGATATCCGAGTTGTATTCGACCGCCAGTGAGGGAACACGCGTCTTGAGCGATTCCTCACCGCGAGCGAAGCCATCGCGGACATCTGCGACAAAACTGGCCGACTTACCGGCCGAGTCACGATATTTCAGAAGCGCCTGTTCCACTTCCGGCGACTTCTGCTGTTCGCGAATATCGTAATTTTCGAGCCCTTCGACATGGCTCTCGGTCCGTTGAGTCAAGCCTTTGCCCTGACTGCTGACCTCCCAATCGAACTGGGTCGGAATGACGGCCAACGCCGCTACCAACGCCAGAACGACGAAACTCACCAAAAGACCCAACCGGGTCTCGGTGCTCTTACTGCTGTTCTGCATCTAAAGCCCTCCTAAAGCTACAAGAAATGAACGATCCCTACCGCAATGACGGCAGGAACATTCGGGATTACCTTACGTAAAAGGACAGAGCAAATATGAAAATAACGTAAATCCGCCGGAAAACTCCTGAGTCGTGAGTGAGGCGACGGGCAAAGGTTCGAGGAGGAAATAAATGGTTATAGAAATTTCCTCGGAATTAAATGAAAGAGCGAAAAAGTTCCTAAAAAGTAACAGAAAAGAGTCCAATCGTCAACAGGGAACGGCGAGATCAACTTCGTTGTTGGCACTTGTCAGGTTCAGCCGAAATCCTGGTTGAAATCGATTAGAGTTTTTATTATCTAAGACCAGCAAAAGCCGGGACCGGCCGATCACCGGAAACACCGAACGGTGTGATCAAAACACCGCCGGTCGATCTTTCAACATACCAGACGCCGTCGCGGTAAACCGCTGCGTCCGTCGTTCCGTCCCCGTCATAATCGCCCGGCGAAGGAATATCTCCCGCGATGCCGAATTGCTTATATGTGACGCCGCGATCCGAACTCCGGAGGATGTACCAATATCCATCGGAGGGACGAAAAACGGCCGGATCGGTCTTGCCGTCACCATCAAAATCGCCGGAAACGACGATGTCGCCAGTGGTTCCGAAATTTTCAATGGCAACGCCTCCTGAACTCTTCAGTATCCACCATTCGCCGTTCCTGAAAACAGAAAGGTCTGCTTTTCCGTCACCGTCGAAGTCGCCACGAACCGGAACATCGCCGTTCTGTCCGAACTGGACGATGGTAATGCCGCCGGAGCTTCGGAGCACATACCAAACACCGGTCGAGGGCCGAAAAACCGCAACGTCCACTCGTCCGTCGCCATCGTAGTCCGCCGCGGCCGGAATGTCGCCGAGGGCTCCGAACTGAAACGCAGTAAATCCCTCCGTGGAACGAAGTAAATACCATGTTCCGTTTTCGGGCCGCCAGACTGCCACGTCGGTCCGTCCGTCGCCGTCAAAGTCTCCGGGAGCGATAGTGTCTTCGTCTATGCCAAACGAATAGGCAGCAAACCCCGCAGTCGACTGCTGAAGATACCAAACGCCATTGCTCGGCCTGAAGACCGAAATATCTGTTCGCCCATCGCCGTCAAAATCAGCGGGTGCCCGGCCGTCGCCGATCGTGCACGAAACATTTCCGGCTATCTCAACGTCGTCGATGAACCAACCGACAACCGCTGTGTTGTTATCTGCACCGAATCGCCAACGAAGCCGAACACTCTGTCCCGCCGCCGCGGCCGGAAGCCGCACTACCGAGCGAATGTAGCCGCCTGAATTTCCCGTCCACGCGTTACGTCCAGCGAGCGGGTTGTTTACGCCGTTCGAGCCGAGCACACCGTTGTAGCCGTTCTCAAGAAACGCTCCTCCGGCGGTAATGATGTCCTGAAACGGGCCTTCGGCGATACTGATCTCAAGCACGCCGCCGTCCCAGCCGGCTTCGGTCGCGTAGTTGTTCCGAAACGAAACCGTCGCTGAGGGCGAACTGATTTCGAAGACCGGGGAAGTCAGGTCGGTGCCTCCGCCGACCGATGATGGGTTCGCAGCAAATGCTGCGTTCGGCGAACTGAATGGGGACGCGGTTGATGTGACGAAATTAACGCCGTTGCTGACCGGTTGTGCTGTCCATCCGGCGGGGAACGTTGGAGCCGTGACGCCGTCAAATTTCTCCGAGGCTGATACGAACGGTTCGCCGAGTGTGATCGAACGCGTGAACGTCTGCGCCCCGAGGCTGCTGGTAACCTGAAACTCAACCTGGATCACGCCACCGCACGGGCTCTCGGCGGGAACGGTGAATGTGATATTCCGAGTTACGGTCTGAGTGTGGCCGATGTTGCCGTAATCGGCAGAGCCGCCTCCGGTCAAAGCCACGCTAACGTTGTTTGCTGGTATACCGGAACTGTTGGTCAGCGGAAGCTCGACCAAAACGGACTCGCCGGGATCGGGAAAGCCGCTGCCATTGCCGACCGAATCGTCGATAGAGATAGCAGGCGTCTGTGTAAGGCCAGGTGTATCAAACGCTTCGGTCACGACCGTATTGTTGTTGCCCGTACCCTGGTTTTGAATGCTTGCGTTTACTCCCATTCCGCGGGCGGCAAAACCCGCCCAAATATCCGCCACGTCTGCCGCCGATGCAGGCGATACCGAACTCGCCTGAGCCGCGGCAAGTATCGCATCGCGTGCCTGGAGAAATGTCGGTGCAAGCGGCGAGATCTTCATTCCGTCTGTCACAAACTGAAGTACACGCCGATTACCTTCCTGAAAACCGAGCCGTTGAATGAACCTAGAGCGGACTTCCCACAGCGTAACCGACCAGATCTCTCCCATATTATGGGTCTGATCGCACGTGGTAGTTCCGATCGGGCCTCGCGGAAACGCAAATTCCGTTTCCGCAAGACGAGGGTTGCAGCTTGTATTGGCGAAGCTGAAGGTCAGGGCATTGTGCGGCTTGTTATTGATACCGCCGGTATAGCTCAAAACTGCCTTCGGATAGCGGCGGATGCCGTAGTAATAATTGTTCGTGAAGTTGGAAAATATGAAATTCGTCGTGTAGCCGGCTATCGAATAGGTTCCGTTCGCGGGATCGTCCGATGCGGCCAATAAGGCACTTGCGTAAAAATCTGACCAACCTTCACCCATTGCCCGAGCCATGTTGGTCGTAAGGCCAGCTGAATTGCCGTGGAGCCGATTAGAGAGCCCGTGCGTGAATTCGTGAATTACGATCTGGGCATCAACGGCGGCGTCGATATCGACCGGTGGCCCGGTCCAGATGAACATCTGCATACGGGGGCGGGTTCCGTCGGCTGGAGTGGCGAAGTTGCCTCCATTCCCACCGCTGCAGTCTTGCGATTCGGCCGACAGCCGATCGCCCTCGACGCCACCACGCGCGAAATTCAGATGCTGGAAGTTCCGGGCCGCCTCCGTGAACCCTAGGCTGTAGAAAGCTGCGTGAGTCCAATTCGTGATGTAGAAATATTGGGTAACGGCAGCCTTCTGCGCGTCGGAAAAAGCATGCGGCTGCGGAATCTGACCGCAGTTGAAAGGCGGCTCGCCCGGCGGAGTTGGAGAATCGCCAGTTCCAGTATTCGGATTATAGGGCGAAAACGGAAAATCAAATACGCGATTGTTTCCGACCGCCCTGCCGTTAATCGCGTCAACTCCGTTGGTCGGGTCGCGGTCGAGTCCTGCTTCAACGTTGTTTCCATCAGTCTCATTTTGCCCGTCCGGGATCCAGCCGTTGGAATTGAACTGGTACGGCGGTTCATTGCCGATGAGGGTAACGAGCTGGCTGGGCAAGGCAGGCCCCTGCTGGCCATTTGGCGCACTAGGCCCGGGCGTGAAGGGGAATGGGCTGTCGGCAACATTGATTGCGCCATTCGGGTTGTTCCAAATGCGAAAAGTAGCCGCTTGCGTCTGGTCCTCGGCAATGTTTTTCCGCCAAAGGAGTTCTCCGCTTTCTGCATCGACGATCACGTAAAAAGCATTGACCGGAAGCCAGAAAAGCACCCGCCACGCAGGAACTGCCACGCCCGGCTCGACCGGAAAATAAATCTTCTCTGCGGTCGTCGCCCAATCGCCTTTGCCGGAGCGGAAGACCCTGCCCGAAACAAGCTCTGTCACTTCCTGTTCGATCCGAATATCCCGGCCGATATGTTTGGCAGCTCCTTTGATCGCACTATCAGGCTTGCCGAATTCGATGGACAGTGATCGTTCATCGACATCCGGAGCAAGGTTGTTGATCACCCGAACGATCTCATTCCGTTTAGTAAAAGCAGCCTTTACTTCACCTCGAAAAACTGGGATGCCGTTGAACGATTGGGTTAGTTCGACGAACGAGAGAACGCCGTCCGGGTTTGAATAGTCCGCGACCGTCTCGAGCCGATAGGCCTCTGCGTCGCTGATACCGAACAGGTTTGCGTTATTCGAAATGAAACGCTTCAAGACATCGGGACGACCTTCCGATCCTGAGCCGCTGAGCGGAGCAAGCTTGAATCCACCGTCTGCACCAATGACCTCGGGATTCCCGGATTCAGGGCTGTATTCGACCCGTGCGTTCCCAACGGCTGTAATTAGATTCTTCTCGCCGCGGACAAAACCATCGCGAATATCCGCAACATCCGAAGCCGATAAGCCGAAGCCGTCGCGAAACGCCGCCCTTTTCGAAAGAGCAGTCGGATCCGTCCGAATGTCGTAGTTAGAAAGCGCCGGATCATGGCTTGAGGTCTTTTCGCGAAGCCCGCCGCCGGGGCTCGCCGCATCTGTCTTTAATAGAAGTGCCGGAGCGGAAAGGGTCACAGAAACGAGAGCGATCACGAACAGATTCACGATCAGGCGGCGATGCAGGTTCGGGCTTGAAAATATTTTCATCGGGAATGCTCCATCGGCGGCAGAGTGTCTGGATCACTCGCTTCGACAACCCCAAAGCCGTGAAATACAATCTAGCTTTGGTGTAAGTCGAGCAATGAACGCGAATCTGGACAAGGATGGCCTACAATTTCGCGCTAGGGTAAAAACCCTATTGTCGGCCTCAACCGTCGATTAGTCAATAGATTACTCTTCCAGATGCCAGACGATTTCATACAACGCGTGTTCGGCCCGGACGGCTTGATCGCGCGGTTTCACGAGAACTACGAGTACCGCGAGGGCCAGGTCGAGATGGCCGCGCGCGTAGCAGACGCATTCCATGCCCGGAAGCACCTGATGGTCGAAGCAGGAACCGGCACCGGAAAAACGCTCGCCTATCTGGTGCCGGCGATCGCCGCGGCGGTCGGGCAAAAGAAGCGGGTCATCATCTCGACCGGGACGAAGAACCTTCAGGAACAATTGATGGAAAAGGACATCCCTTTCCTCAAGAAGGTCTTGCCGACGAAGTTCACTGCGGCGTATATGAAGGGCCGGTCAAACTACGCGTGTCTCTACCGGATCACAAAGGCCGAGGATCAACCCGTGCTCGATGGGCTCGACCAGATCGATCATTTCCGCAAAGTTGCCCGATGGGTGAAGGAAACAGAGACGGGAGATAGACGCGAACTTGTTGACCTGCCCGAGAATCTTTCGTTCTGGAACCGCATAAACGCCCGCGGCGAGATCTGCATCGGGCAAAAGTGCCCGGACTTTGAGCCTTGCTTCATAACGCGGATGCGGAACCGTGCCGAGGCCGCGGACATAGTGGTCGTAAATCATCACCTCTTTTTCGCCGACCTGAATGTCCGCGGAAACCAGTTCGGAAAGGTGCTGCCGGACTACGGAGCCGTCATTTTTGACGAGGCACACCTGATCGAGGATATCGCTTCGGACTATTTCGGATTTCAGGTATCGAATTTTCAGCTCGATGAGCTGGTCCGCGATATCGACGGACTGCCGATCCATGACCCCGTTGTTACACGTGAGCTGACGAAGCTCGCGGCTAAGGTCTCGGGGCTCGCGGAGACGTTTTGGATGCGCTTTTCGCAGGCTAAATTTGACGGACGATACCCGCTCCTGCCGGATGCTTTTGTATACCGAAACAGCGTCGGCGGAACGGAGCCGACAGCCATTGGTGAAGCTTACGAGACGCTTGAAGATGCTCTCAAAACGCTTGAAAAAGAGATCGAAGGCTTCGCCGCCGATATGCCGGAGGCCGATAGCCTTTTGAAGCGAACACGGCAAGCGCGGTTCGACCTCGAGTTCATCGCAACGCAGACCGAGCGGAATTTCGTTTACTGGATCGAGCGGCGGGGGAAAGGAATTTACCTGAGGGCTTCGCCGGTCGATGTTTCGGAACTGCTTCGAGAAAAACTCTTTGACAAGGTCGAGACGTGTGTCTTGACCTCGGCAACGCTTTCAAGCGGCGGCTCGTTCAACTTCGTTCGCGAACGGCTCGGGCTTGACACAGCGAAGACCAACGCTTTTACCGCTCCGTCTTCTTTCGATCATGAACGGCAGGCCGTGCTCTATCTCCCGAAGGCGATGCCGGATCCGCGGTCGAACGAGTTTACCCAACTCGCTGCCGGCGAGATCGTCAAGATCCTTCAGGTAACGAGCGGCCATGCATTTGTACTTTGTACGAGCAATTTCTCGATGAACGCTCTTTATGAACTGGTGTCGTCACGCGTGAATTTTCCTTGTTTTGTCCAGGGTTCGATGTCGAAGGCCGGGATACTTGACCGCTTTCGGACGACAAAGAACGCTGTGCTATTTGCGACTGCAAGTTTCTGGCAAGGTGTTGACGTGCAGGGCGAGCAACTATCTTGTGTGATCATCGACAAGCTCCCGTTTGCCGTCCCGAGCGACCCGATAGTCGCGGCGAGGTCGAGGTTCATAGACGAACAGGGCGGCCGGTCATTTACCGACTACAGCATCCCGCAGGCGGTGATCACTTTAAAGCAGGGTATAGGCCGGCTGATCCGCAGCCGGACGGACCGCGGTGTGATCGCCATTCTCGATCCACGCCTTCGTACAAAGCCCTATGGCCGCCAGTTCCTCGAAAGCCTCCCGCGAATGCGGATCGTCTCCGATGCCGAGCAGATCAAGGAAGTTCTCTATCCCCAATAAAAAAGGACCGCCCGATGGCGATCCAAAAATGACCCTTCGCAAAGGCCATCAATTTTCAGCGACGAGTGTCACATTGAGAACGTCATCCCCAACGTTCAAAACAATAGGCAGAAAAACATGCCCCTTCGAAGACACCGAAAGTATCTGGGTTGAGCCTGCACGCACGCCTTCGACAATGAAATGGCCGAATTGATTTGTACGAGCTATCAATGTTATGCCCTTGTCATCGGTAAGTACGATCTGGGCATTCCGCACCGGCTCACCACTAGCCGCAAAGGCAGTTCCACCCACCGTTACACCGGCCGAGGTCGGCTCTAGTTCGCCAACGAACGTCACCGAACCGTTTTGAAGATTGGCAACGGGATCGGTCGGGCCATCTTCATTAAAGAAAAAGTCACCAAAATTAAGCGGTGAAACAGACCCGACGCCGCCAAGCCGCTGGAAATTGAAATTGATCAGCGGCCCCGACCCCGAGAGCGGAGCGAAGCCAAATGCGAAATAAGTGATCGTCGAGGTGTTCGGGAAGAGATTGCAGGTCACTATAAATGAAGCACTCAAGGTGCCCGTATTTGAGCACCCAAAATTCGGGCCGAAAGGCTGAATTACTGCAGGATCAAAAACGATTTCACCGCGGTAACCCAAAATATTGAGCCCGGTGAGGTCCGTGGACTGCATGGAGACGGTGAAATTCGTTGTGTTCACCGCATCCAGCACGAGCGTTGGGAAGGTCAGTGTCGCGTCAGCTCCGAGCTTTGTCTGACCGACACGCGATCTTTCCACGATCTGCCCGGAGGCTCCGATCGGGAAAGCCGTAAGGATAGCGATCAGCAAAATGTAGGTAGTAAATCTCATAGAACTTTCCTTGTTTGTCAGGGAGTTGGCCGGGAACAGCTCGAAGCTCGAACTATTCCCGGCCCGGTCAATTCGCCTTATTGGTCGGCGATCATTTCGACCCCGTTCAACCCGGACGACAAGGTGATCGTCCTCGGAGCAAACGTGCGTTCGCGAGCGGCGGCGGTCAACGTCACAGCCTGGCCGGTAACGATGTCGGCAAACTCGAAGTACCCGAAGGAGTTCGAGATCGCCGTTCGCGAGAGGCCGGCTGCGTCGGTTAGCGTGATCACTCCGCCGCGAACCGGCTCGCCAGCCGGAGTTACAAGGCGGCCACGGAGGGTGGCATCGGCTACTGCCTCAACGACCTCGAGTGAACCGTTCTTGGCTTCGGTCCTGATGTTGCCCTCATTGAAGATGAAGGTATTCATCGTCAAAGGAGTGCTCGAGCCTACTTCGCCGTGAACATTGAAGTTCAACCGGAGCAGGACGCCTTCGCCCGTAGCTGGTGTTGCACCGTAAACGGCGACGCGAAGCAGTCCGGACTCTGCCGAGTTGAAGACGACCGTCATATCCGAGCTTACGGAGTTCTCAATATCGGCGGCGAGCTCGGCTGGCGAGATGACCTTCGGATCGAAGCCGACCTCGAAGCGATAGGCGATCACACCGCGGCCGCTGACATCGCTAACGACGACCGGAATGCTAAGGCCGGCATGACGTGCAGCCTTTCCAGTTGGCAAGAGCACCTTCACGGCTTCCGTTTCGACTCCAGGAACGCCGCCGAAGTCGGGAGCAAAGCCCGGCCCGAGCGGATTCCAGTTGCCCGTGACGTCGCCCATCAAGATCGCACTGTAGTCCTGGTTCACCTGATTGGTTTCGGCATTGGCATAGTTGCGGCTTGCCGGCAGGAAACGCCATGAGCCGGTGATGCCCGGATTCGGAATTCCGATCGACCACTGCGCGATGTACGCAGCATCGAGCGGCGAGACCGTTCCGTTGTTCGTCACATCGGCCGCGATCAACTGGTTCGCGTTCAGCGTGATGAAGCCCGCACCGAATTGAGCGATCAGGGCCGAATCCGATGGGCTGATGCCGTTGAGAGTGGCGATCGGCTGCGGAGCCCGCGACGGCGTAACCGTGTAAGCACCTGTGCCGAGTCCGCTAAGCGTGTAATCGCCATTGGCATCGGTCACATCGCTGACCGGAACCGAGCCGGCACCTGATACGGTGGCATTCGGCACCGGAGTCAAGACCGGAGCATTCGCGTAGGTGATGCGCCCGCTGATATCTGCCGAGATTATAGTCAGATCGCCATTGGACGTCGTTGAGCACGGAACACCTTCGTTGAAGCTGAAGCTCGAGAAGTTGATCGGGCTCACCGAGCCGATCGGACCGTTGGCAAAGAACCGGAGGTTCAACAGCGTTCCGGAACCGCTCGGCGGTGTTGTGCCAAATGTGAAGATCACAAGCTGGCCGGGAGTGCCGCTATTGATGGTCACGCTGAAGCCGCTGCTGAGTGTTCCCACCTGGTCGAAGCCAACGTAGGTGAAGGCCGCAGAGTTGTACGTAATGGTCGTTTCGTAACCGAGAATATTTCGTCCCGTTACGTCATCGACCTGGATCGGGACGCTAACCTGCTGGTTGCGGAGTGTCGTCAGCCCACTCGGGATCGAGACGTTGTTACAGGTGAAGTACGTCACCGAATTGTCCGTCGAGGTCGAAGCCTCGCTCGGAGCGTTCAGCGTATTGACCGCGGCCGAATCAACGACCGAAGCCGTTACCGTGCCGCTGCCGGTCATACCTGAGACCGCGACGTTATAGGTCGTCGGCCCACCGGAGACGACTGCCGTGGTCGGTGCCGCCGTGCCGCCGAGAAGAATATCTGACCCATCAAACCCGGTAACAGCTTCGCTGAATGTTGCAGTGAAGTTGATCGCGGTGTTGCTGGTCGGGTCGCCCTGCCCTGCGGCCTGGTTGATCGTGACCGTTGGGCGGCCGGGCTCGAAGTCAAAGGTCGTCGAGGATTGGTCGATGCCGATCTCGAAACCATCGACGTGGCCGACAAAGTTGCTGCCGACCGGTCCGCCGGCCTTGAAGCTCAGCACGCCGTTGACCGAAGGTGCACGTATTCCGGCATTCGGAAACGCAATCAGAACCTCAGTCCATGTGCAGGGATCGGACTGTGGACAAACACCGTTGCCCGGAGCTCCGGTCGCCCACCAATTTCCGGCGAGCGGATCCCAGGTCTGCCAGGTGTTCTGCTGGACCGTTCCGCTGAAGTACGGCTCATAGACAAGGCGTCCCTGCCAGGCTGTATTGGCATCGGTCGTGTCGTAGTCCATATCAAGCTGGAGCGACGGTGCGACAAACGCATTGCCGCTAACCTGATGCGAACGATAGCGGAGGTGGGTGATGTCGTTCAGAAGAACACCCGCGTATGCAACGGTGCCGATGCTGTGCCGTCCGGTCGCATCGACCGTCAGGTTCGCACTGCCGACGCCGAGCGGCGGGGTCGGCGGGCCGCCGACGAACGCGCCGGAGGAGGTTGCTCCTTCGCTAAATAAGAACCAGCCGGTTGCTGATTCGGCAGTTACGACGACCGGACCGCCTTGGAACCCGAAAGTTCCGCGTCCCGGCGTCGTCTCGACATTCGTGTCTGTGCCGTTGGTAAGCAGCGGATAGATCTGAAGATTTGCCGAGGCTTCGCCGGCGATGTCCGGCTGACCGCCCGGAGGCGTTGCGGTTCCGCCGAAGGCGACCGGGATCTGTGCTGAATAACCCGGTTCCGTTGTTGGAGTATTTGTAACGACCGGAGCTGTGGTTCCGAGCCAATTACCGCGGAAGCTCTTCAGGTTCGCACCCGGAGCTGGAAGCGAGCCGCCCGTTTGCCGGTCAACGACCTGGCCATACCAGTTTCCGCTGATGTCGTTGTTCGAGAAGGTCGAGCCAAGCGATCGCTGGAGCGGGGAGTTGCTTCCGCCGCTGGCGTCGATAAAGAGAACACCAAGCGTCCAGTTATCCGTTATTGAGTTCTCGACGACGTTCAGGTTGTCGGTCTGATTGCGGAAGAGCATTCCCGTCCGGTTATTCGTTATGACATTGTTCCGAATGGTGTGTCCGCTGCTATTGTTGATGTCGATACCGGTGCGGTTGCCGGTGATGATGTTGTCGTGGATCACAGCACCGACAGGTGATCCCTGGATTGCAATAGCCGCGAAGTTCAAACCTCCGTTGTTCCAGTCGGCTGGGTTGTTTCCCTCGCGCGTGAGGGTGAACCCGCTGACCGTGACGTTACTGGCCCCGATGCGAACGGTCGCGCCATCCGGACCGCCGATCACGCCTGAGATGGTCGTGGTCGCGGCACCGGCTCCCGTAAGAGTCAGCGGCTTGTTGATGTTCACATCCTCGACGTAGGTCCCGGATGCGACCAGCACCGTCCCGCCTGCAAGGGCGCCATCGACTCCGGCCTGGATCGTCGTGTAGGGATCAAGCGAGCTTCCGCCGAGCGGGCCGGCATTATTAACGTACGCCGTCGCCCGGCCATTCTCGCCGCCGGTATATTGAGCACAAATGAACGCATTGCTGTTTGCAAGGCTCATCGCCAGCCGCGACGGATAGTTTGCGGGATTGACCGTCGGGATCATTGCGATATCGCATGCCTCGTTCTCAACTGTGCCCCAACTGTTGCCGACAATGTTGTATATCGCATTCGCTCCGTCCACGACCCAACCGCGTGTTCCATAGACCACGTTGTTTGTCACGGAACCGGAGCTCGAATCGAGGTAGCCGGGCTGCCGGAGCGTATGGATCGTGTTGTTTGCAAGGTTCAAGCCCGAGCGGCCCGGCGAAATAACGAACGCACGGCTTACGATCCCGCTTGCTCCCCAGGTGTTTCCAGGGTCGGGTCCGTAGATCAGGTTGTTTGTCGCCGTGAAGTTGTCCGCTGTTACCGAGATAAGGTTGTGAACGCCGGCAACGTCGGTCTTTTGGATCTCGAGGTTGTCGAGAGTTACGTCGTTCGCAGTGATATTAAAAATGTTTCCCTGCGCCTGAGCGATCTGGAGGACCGGACGTGTCGGACCGACGCCCTGAATCATGATACCCGCTTTATTCAGGTTCATCGTCGCAGCGGTCGGATAGGTGCCGGGGCAAACGCGGATCGTATCGCCGGGGTTGGCGAGAGCAAGCGCAGCAGCAACGGTCGTCGAAGCGGCATCCGCATCGTCGCAGCTCGTAGCCGAGGCTTGTCCGTCATCGTCGACCATGAAGGTAGATGAGCTTGCGCTGACTGAAAACTGAACCGTACCGAACGAGCCCCAATTCGAATCCTCTCGGAAGATCCCGACTCCGGCGGCTCCGTTATCTTCGTAGTTGCCGACCGTTGAGGTATTCCAGAAAAGGTTGTCGGTGTTGTCGTCGCTTCCGGCCGAAACGGAACCAGATACCGCGACATTGAGTGAGTTATATGGCCCGTCAACACCGATCGGGGCCGCTCCCCATGTCTGAGTATTGTAGGCAATGCCAACAACCACGTTGTCCGGCAACGTTGCGCCGAGCGAACTCATATCGAAAGTAAGATTGAACGCGAGCCCGTTGTAGCAGTTTCCATCGCCCGCACGCCATGCTGTCGGTGTCGAACAGGTCGGATCTGCCGCCGGACGCCACGGAATGAATTTGTTTTCCGTTAGCGTCGCGATCAGTGAACCGACACCGCGTGTGCCGGGCGTTCCTGCACCGATGTTGTAAATGTTCACCGTGATCGGGTGGACAAATCCGCCCGGAGGGCATAGTGAAGGATTGTTCGTACAGAATGTTACGTTTGCCGGGGTTGATTCGAGAGCCCAATTGCTCATGGTCACGGTAACGCTGTCAAGTTTCCGGGCATATCCGCCCAACTGCACGTAATCTCCGAACTGAGCAGTCTGCGTCGCCTGATATCCAAGGCTTGCATAGTTCGGGGCGAGCGGCGAGTTGACGGCATTGTACACCGCAACCTGTCCGCTGATTGCGAAACTGCTGAAAAGAATCAAAGTTGAAACAATCAAAATTCGTTGTCGCAAATGAGTGAATGACTTAGCCTTGTGAAAGCTGCTCAGAACTCTTACGGCATTAGTTGCAGATCTGAAATCCATGCGGGCACGTTCCTCCAAAATTCAATTACGCTCACGTGAGCGATTGGGTGACGGTCTCAAGCCGGACGGCGTACGCCCGACACAAAATAAGTGGGAGGAGATGTTTTTCGCGTCCGTACCGATGCGGGGGTGAGAGTGACCGAGCAGGTAAACGAGGCACCTCGGGAAAACCTGATCCGTTATCCATCGAGGCTTCAAGGTTGTTGTTTTACTTTTGTGGTCGGAGCGACTTCGACCATTGTCTGTTAAAGATATGACGGATGTCGTCACCCATTTGGGGTAAATTTCAAGATTCTTTTCCGTCACGGGAGCGGATTCCCGAAAGGCCCAGGACAAATTTGACCAGATTTGCCTGTCGATTCGTGCCGGCTTTCTGCAATGCTCGCTTCAGATGAGTGCGAACGGTGTGCCGGCTGAGTTGAAGCCGGTCGCTAAGGTCGTTGACGGAGAGTCCGTCCGCCAGCAATATCGAAAGCTCGGCCTCGCGTTTTGTCATGCCGTAAATGACCATCAAGTCTTCGTTAAGAGAGGGAAGCGGCCGCGTTGGGTCGCTTATCAGCATCATTGCGTAGTGCTTAACTGCCCCCGTATTTGCGTCAGTCTCCGATTGTGGGGAAACGAGCACGGCGACCGGCCGGTCCGAGCTTCGAGTCCTGAGGTTTATCACTCCGCCGACACTTCTCACGGACAGGTCCGGGAAACTGGTCACGCCTTTAATCAGCGTGCGAAGTTCGCCGGTTCTCTCCGCACGATAGCAGTTAATGATCCCTTTTGGGCCAAGGTTAAAAATACCATCGTCGCCAAAATAAGGCTCCGCCGCACAGTTCTGAAAATAGAGGCTCCCGAAGGCGTCGGCAACGATGACCGGTTGAGCAAGCTTGTCGAGCGATCTCGTCAGCAGCCGCTCGCGTTCTATCTTTTCGGCTATTTCGATCCTGATGCGGATCGCCCGCTGAAGATGCGGAGTCAGAACACGAAGTGCCTCAAGTTCCTCATCGGAAAATGGCTGCATCGTCTCGGGACGTGTGAACGTAACTCCGGCAGCGGCGTCCCCGTTCTCTATCAGGCAAACGTGGGCAACGTGAAATATGCCCTTTTCCTTGAAGTGATCGCGATAAAGTTCGATCTCGCGATATTCGGAATCCGGCAATGCGGCCGAGCGAACGAAGATCTCACCCGGTTTCAGGCCCGCAATGTTGTTCTTGTAGGGCATCATGTCGAAGTACTTCGCGTTAAATTCTTCGATGAATCCGGGCTCGTTGGTATCTGCAAGCGTCTCAAACCGCTCCTGCCGCCGAAGATAGAAATGTAAGCTGCCCGGTCCTGAAGAAAGCATACGGCTGAGTTCGCGATAGCTCTCCTCCCAACCGTCCTTTCGTTCGAGCGAAAGGCCCTCATAGATCTGGCCGATCATTCGCTCAATATCGCTTTGTTTGATCTTCGACATATTTTTCGTTCCAGCCTCGAGTCAGGGGCATGACCATCGGGCAATTCCAGGGCGTGTACGACAATTCATCAAGGAAACCGTATCCGCGGGGCAGCATGAGCCCTACGCTCTTGCCATAGAAAGCATTCAAACTACGCTTAGCGAGACAAGCGGAGCGGTCGAAAAATTGGCTTCGGGATACAATCCGAACAACAGACGTATATTTGTCTAAGGTTTTGCACAATTTCGCGAACTAAATCGCAAAATCTTTTCAAAAGTACTCGAACTTCGCGAAAAAGCCAAGATTTTCTATACTTTAGAATGATCTTGATGTTTACTTCTCTCTGCAAAACAGCTCGAAAGGTATCGTGTATGACCGCGCTTAGCATCGTGCTGGCCTTTCTGATTGTTGCGGTTCAGGCGGTAAACGCTCAGTCAAATTCGGGAAATAACGCAAACGCCTCAGCAAATTCATCGCCAAGTGCCTCGCCTACGTCTACGCCGGTCCCACTGACCGCGATCGTCGCCGAGGCTGAAAAGGCAGCAAATTCCGTCCGCGATGCGTCTTCGTATGTTGCTGCTCGAAACGTTCCGGAAACGGTTAGGCAGGGAATCGCTCAAAAACCGGCCGAGATCGCGAGACTGCAAGCCGAAACTGCCAACACGTTAGAGCGATCCCCCACGCTCGATGAGCTAAACAGCGCCGAACGTCAATGGAACGACCAAGCGACGCGGCTTCGAGGATGGAAGTCCGAACTGCAGGCAAAGATCAAGGAAGTTGATGCAAAGATCGCGGAGCTGAAATCTTTGAAAAGCGTTTGGCAACGGTCGATCAGAGCCTTCGACCCTGACGCCGACCCCGCAAACGCCAATTCGAATGATCCGGATTCCGTTCCCGCGGAGGTGCGGCGACGTGCGGCTGAAACGCTCGCTTCGATCGAGTCGTCGGAGAAACTCGCCGAGGAAAGGCGGGCTGAGCTTCTGACAGTTGAGTCGGAGATCTCCGACCTCCAGCGTGCGGTCGACGAACGGCTCGGCGAGATCAAGAGCCGTCGTGATGCAGCCTTCAGCGGCATTCTGAATGCAAATGAGCCTCCATTCTGGGCCGTGAACTGGCAGGCGATGACCTGGGGCTTCTTCGTCCGTGAGATAACAGGATCGCTTCGTGAGCAGTGGTCGAGCCTGGTGAAATACGCGAGGGCTCATGGCAGCCTGTTCGCCCTCCATGCCTTAATCCTCGTTCTGCTGGCGGCAGCTTTCTTTTGGGCAAGGAAGCGGTTCGTCCCGATAGTTGAAGAAGAGCCAAAACTTGCCCGTGTCGCGGCTTTCTTTCAGTTTCCGGTCGGTTCGGCGGTGGTCCTGTCCGTAATTATCTCAGCGTTTATTTATCAGGATTCGCCGCGGCTCCTTAACGCGTTACTTGGCGTTTCGGCGATCGGGTTTGGCGTTTTTGTTCTGAGAAAGTTGGTCGCTCCGCCGCTTGATCTTTTGCTCTACGCCCTTCTTGGGCTCTTTTTTCTCGACCGCCTCCGTGAGATCGCACACGCCCTTCCGCTTACGACGAGGCTGCTGTTCTCGTTCGAGCTTCTCGCGGCCTCGGTCTTTTTGTTCTGGTTTTACCGTTCAAAGAAGGTCGCCGCCAGGGTTGCCGCGGGGGATGTAGCGGTATTCCAGAAGATCCATCGAGTATTGCCAATTGCGGCCGGAATTTTGCTGATCGCGCTCGTCGCAAACGTTGTAGGGCTTGTTGATCTTTCGCTCTTGCTTGGCGGGACGGTCCTTCGTGCTTCGTATCTCGCACTCGTACTTTACACGGCGGCCCAGATCATCAACAGCGTGATTGCATTTGCACTCAGGGTCGAACCGTTCACCCGCCTGAATGCGGTGCGGACGAGCCGCAGCCTGATCCGTGCCAATATAATGCGGGCCGTCAATTGGGCAGCGATTTTCGTTTGGCTTATCGCGGTTCTCAGGATGCTTGCTCTTCAGGACCGCGTTTTCGGACTGATATCAACGGTCTGGAACGCTGGATTCACAATTGGGGCATTGAACATTACCGTCGGCAACATCGTGGCGTTCGCGATTGCGATCTGGCTTGCGTTTCTCGCTTCGCGGTTCATGCGTTTTCTGCTTGAGGAAGATGTTTACCCCCGAATGGACCTCGGCGGCGGTGTTTCTTATGCGATCTCGAGCGTTTTTCATTACCTGATCCTCGTCGGAGGTTTTGTTCTTGCTATCCTGGCGGTCGGCTTTGAGTTCTCGCAGTTCGCTTTCATAGCCGGGGCGATCGGTGTCGGAATCGGGTTTGGTATGCAAACGATCGTGAATAACTTCGTCAGCGGCCTTATCCTGTTATTTGAGCGGCCGGTAAAGGTTGGAGACTCAGTGCAAATCGGTCAGCACATCGGAACGCTAAAAAGCATCGGGCTCAGGGCGAGCGTTGTCCGCAAGATCGACGGTTCCGACGTCATAGTTCCAAATAGCCAGCTCATTTCGGAAGAAGTGATAAATTGGACGCTATCTGACGACAAACGGCGGATCGATATCCCGTTTGGCGTGGCCTATGGCACCGATCCAGCACGGGTGAAAGAGCTGATCTCGCCGATCGCAATTAGCCGCGAGGGCGTTTTGACCGATCCGGAGCCGCAAACGCTCTTTATTGGGCTTGGGGACAGCGCGCTGAACTTCGAACTCCGCTTCTGGACCATAGACCCCGACGGCTGGGTTCGCCTTCGCAGCGAGATGGTCGGCGAGATTTATAACACGCTGAACGCAGCCGGAATCGAGATTCCATTCCCGCAGCGAGATGTGCATATTAAAAGGAACCTCGAATAGAAAGTTATGTTCGTCCTGAATGCTCGATCCCGATTATTCACAATTCTTGTGGGGCTTGCTCTTTCAATAGCGGTGACGAATGCCCATGGACAGTGGTCGCAGCCTGAACTTAGAGCGGAGTTGCTTGAGATGCGGAGGGTGGACCAAGACGGGCGGCTGAAGTGTCTTGGATCAGCCGAGGAGCAGATGAATTGCTTTCGCGAAATCGCGGAAAAAATCGACGCTCCGCACACGAAGCGGCTCAATGAGATCTTTGATAAGCACGGGTTTCCGGTGGCGGCAATGGTCGGTAAAGACGGCGTTGAAGCATTCATGCTGTTGGTGCAGCACGCGGTTTCGGACGAGATCCGCGAACGCATAATGGAGCCCATGCGACTGGCGTTTGAGCGAAAAGAGATACCGCCGGACCGCTATGCAGCGTTCATTGACCGGCTGCTGGTCAATCAGGGCAAACCGCAAATATACGGGTCGAATTTTGAGATGAAGGATGGACGGATGGTGATGAGCCCCGTGGAAGATCCGCCGGAACTGAACAACCGACGAAGAGCTGCTGGGCTTCCGCCGATCGAGGAATATGCCGAGATGCTGCGTGAGCTTTATAAGATCGAGGTTGTGCTGCGGGGCAAGGAGAATTAAAAAACATGGCTTCCTTTTTTGAGGTGATGATCGAGCGGGACTTTTCGTCGGCGCATCAGTTGCGGGGCTATAAGGGGAAGTGCGAGAACCTGCACGGGCATAATTATAAGGTGGAGATATATGCCCGCGGCGAGGAACTGAACAACATCGGGCTGCTGATCGATTTTGGCGACCTTAAAAAGGCGGCGGACGAGATTACGCGGTACCTCGACCACCGGAACCTCAACGAACTGCCTCCCTTTGACGAAGAGCTGAACCCCTCGGCCGAGAACATCGCCCGCTTTTTTGTCGAGTATCTCAATTCACGCGTCGGCGACGAACGTGTCAAGGTCTATAAGGTCCGCTGCTACGAAACGCCGACGAGCGTGGCTACTTATGTGGTTAGCAGTGAGCGGGCTGGACAATAGCTAAAGCGGCTTCTCGAGGACGTCGTTGATGCCGGTGGTCGAGCCGTATGGGAAGGTTATGGTGCCCACCTTGCGGAAGC
>ERZ761602.2605-NODE-2605-length-27657-cov-7.955474_pt1 | contig 27657 bp, 24 predicted proteins | sample MGYA00512165_ERZ761602 | MGnify/ENA primary metagenome ERZ761602 (study PRJEB28899, sample SAMN02445085) | bioreactor sludge metagenome | biome: EBPR sludge; isolation source: Thorneside wastewater treatment plant | place: Australia: Brisbane, Thorneside...
CCGAGCGTTGGGTAACCCGGCACTGGCAGCTCAACTACGAAGAAGAATGGGTCAACTAAGCTGACCGCGATATCTGAGTTATGATATTGAGGCGGAGCGTTCTTTTGGCGTTCCGCCTGTTTTATTGCCCAAAGGCTTTTTGGCAAAAGGGCGAACCGTCGGCTGGTCGGCGGCATCAGATTGTTCAATGAAGACCCTTATTGCTCTCTTGCTGGCATTGCTCTTTGCCCTGCCGGCCGCGGCACAGGAAAAGCCGCTCACGCAGCAGGAATTCGTCCGCATGCTCTACGCGCTCGAGGCACGGTCGAGTGACCGCACCGAAGTTCTTGATGCATTGCGGACCCGAGGAATTGCCTTTACTGTGACAGACGGGATCCGGTCGTTGGCGCGTTCAAAGAGCCGCAACGACCTCGAACTCCGCCGTGCCCTGGATGAAGCCGAACGCCGCCGGCAAAACCCCTCGGCAGCAAAGCGACCTGACCCAGCCGAAGCTGACGAAATCTTAAAGGAGACACGTTCGAACACGCTGGAGGCCGTCGATCAAATGCCGGACTTTGTCGTCAAGCAATTGATCCAGCGTTCGGCTGGATTTGCCGGGACAGGAAGTTTTCGCAATCTTGACCGGCTTGTTGTTGGCGTAAGCTACCGGGCGAGCGGCGAAGAGGAATATCGAGTGCTCTCGGTAAACGGCGCCGTTCAGGCGGACCAAACGCCGAAACGGACCTATGAGGAGGTCGGCGGAACGAGTTCGACCGGCGAGTTCGTTACGGTCCTGGCCCTGATCTTCAAGCCCGAAAGCGAGACGCGTTTTGAACTAGTCGATACGGATGAGATCCGCGGCCGGCGGGCGGTCGTCTTCGATTTCGAGATAGATGTTGAGAAAGCACGCCAGCAGATCCGTGCGACCGGTCTTACGACCCAATCGACCGTCACCGGCGTCCGCGGACGGCTGTGGATAGACCGCGAACTCAAGCGGGTTCTCCGCATCGAAAGCGATGCCGTCGGCATTCCAAAGGATTTTCCGATAACGGCCGCCCGCCGCGTAATCGATTACGACTGGACCATCATCGCCGAAGAGAAGTATCTTCTGCCGCTGGTCTCCGATGTTCGCTTGACCATCCGCGACGGCGCGCGTAATTATGAGACCCGCAACCTGATCCGCTTCCGCGAGTATCAGAAGTTTGGAACCGAGGTCATCATCCGCGACGAGGACGAAGAACCTTATGTCGAAGATAAGCCGAAGGATCAGTAGGCAAAGATGAAGATGGCAACAACGGCAGCAGAAAGGCGACGGCTGTATATCGCGGTCGTGCTTTTCTTTTTTGCGGGTGCGATCGGGGTTTCGGGGCAAAACGGCCCGCCCAAAGAAGAAAGCAAACGAGAGGCAGATTTGATCGAACTAATTAAGCTTGATCCGACCATCAAGCTCGATATCCGTTATGCAACCGACAACAACTTTGTCGGAAAAAAGGTCTATCCCGAGGCTCGGGCGTTCCTGCAGCGGCCGGCGGCCGAAGCGGTCGTCAGGGTCCATAAAAGACTCGCCGCCGATGGGCTCGGCCTTGCCATTTTTGACGGCTATCGGCCGTGGGCGATCACGAAACTGTTCTGGGAAGTGACGCCCGAGGACAAGCGAAAGTTCGTTGCCAACCCCGAACGCGGCTCAAAGCATAACCGCGGCTGTGCCGTTGACCTGAGCATCTTTGAACTCAAGACCGGCAAGCTCGTACCGATGCCGTCCGACTATGACGAATTCACCGAGCGAGCCTCGCCCGACTACGCCGGCGGCACCGAAGAGGAACGCCGCAACCGCGACCTACTTCGCAAGCTGATGGAAGCCGAAGGCTTTACTGTCAACGCCAACGAATGGTGGCACTTCGATTACAAGGACTGGGAAAGCTACGCGATCTACGACATTTCATTTGAGGAAGCCGAAAAGGCTTCCTCGAACTAGATCGCGTTGTTCAGGAAAAAGCGACACTTCGTTCGATCTCTCATCCTCTTTGTGAACCCTGTGAAAAACTCAGTAGGCTCTGCATTGAAAGTTCATCTAACGCATCTGTAAAAATAGTGTTGTTATAAAGATGCAGTTGTATTATGTCGCTATAAGTAGGGTGGTGGTTTTTTGAGATCTTTGACAGCAAAGATCTCGTTCACTTGTTCTTAACTCGTTAGAGTAATAGCTGGAAGCGACTCACTCATTCATCTCTTCGGCCATTGTGAAGATGATATTTTTCCATCAACTTATCGCCGATGAAGTTGTAATCCGCGCTTCTTCGGTTCGAGCTTTTGCTGAAGCCGTCTATTTCTGGTCTTTTTCTTTCTTCGAAAAGTAACCCTTGCGGTGGGTCAGTTCGACCTTCTGCCTTTGCAGTTCGGGGTTCACGAGCTTTATCTCGATAGTGCGGTATGACCCGTCAAGCCGGGTATCCGAGGGCTCATAGGCGACCAGATACTGCGACCGCATCTCTTCCTGGATCTGTGCAAATGCCTCGCGAAGTTCGCGTTCATCGCGGGGGAAATACGCTCGGCCGCCGGTCCGCTCGGAGACACGCCGTAGTGAGCCTTTATCGACACCGTCGTAAAAGTTGTCTCCGATGCCAATTGAATAAATTACAGCTTCCGAACGCTGGGCGGCCTGAACCGCATCGTCAAGTTTCTTCTGACCGAAAGTGTTTACGCCGTCGGAAAGAAGGATGATAGCTCGCCGCGTCCGCTCGGGTGCCGGGCCGAGAATTTCCTCGGATGCGACCCAAACCGCATCCCATATCGCGGTCGAACCCTGCACCTGCTGGTTGCGGCCTGAGATCGGAGGCGTTCCGGGAACGCGGGCCGCAACGCGTCCGCCGATGTAGCCAGCCGGCGGAGTGAAGCGGACGTTCTCGATCGCTCGGCGAAGCCGCGTCATATTGCTCGTCATCCCTTGCTCGAGCGTCGCTTCGCCGGTAAAGCTAATGACCGCGACCTCGTCCTTGACCGGTCGGATCACGGAATCAAGAAACGACGTAGCGGCAAGCTTCAGCTCGGGAAGCGTGCGCTCCTGCGAAATGCTGACGTCGATAAGGATAGCAAGGCTGAGCGGAAGATCTATTTGCTTAGAAAAACCGGCAATGTCCTGCAGTTGACCGTTCTCAAAAACCTGGATGTCCTCCGGTCGCAGCGTCAGCACAAGCCGGCGGTTGCGGTCCTGCGCGGTGAAAAGCACGTTGACCGTTTCAACGTTGATGCGGAGCGGTTCATCCTCGTCCTCGATCGGCGGCGGGGTTGGCGTAGGCGTGACCTGAGCCGAAACCTGTCCGGTGAAAAAACTTCCCGTCAACAGCACGAACATCATGCTGAGAAAAGCGGGCGATCGAGAAACCTTGAATGACCAAATCTTCATTGCAAATTACCTTAAATTGTCGCGGACGGCCCGATAGCTCGATTTCGTCCGTATCTTGTAGTCCTTTGTCTTGTCCCGGTCGCGGAATCGGACCTCGATCCGGCGTTCGCGGCCGTCATAGTTTTGATTTGCCGGGCGATAGGTCAGGATGTACTGCCCGCGAAGTTCTTCCGAAATACGCTTAAATGCCCGCTCGAGCTCAAGCATATTTCCGGTGAAGAACGCCTGCCCGCCCGTTTTCTCACAAAGCTCGACGAGGTTTTTGTCGCCGGCGTCCTTGACCTGTCCGGCCTCAACGCCCGGCACGGTCCCGAGAAATCCTGCCTTTGTAGAGATGGCAAAAATGGTCGTTTCGGTTCGCTGAGCAATATCGATCGCGTCCGCGAGTACCGCACGGCTAAAGGTGTCGTCGCCGTCCGAAATAATGACGATGACGCGGCGGCCCGGGGCATTGCGGAGCTTCTGGTCCGAAAATTCCCAAATGGCGTCATACATTGCCGTCTGCGAGCCCGTTTTCTTGATCCGCTCAACTGAACGATCAAGTAGGTCGAGCTTGTCGGTAAAGTCCTGATGCAGCGTTATCTCGTTATCAAAGGTCATGAACGCTGCCTGGTCCTTGCGGAGCCGTGTGACCGTATAAAGAAAGTTTTTTGCTGCTTCTTTTGAAAATCCCAGTTTACCGGCGGTCGAGGGCGATGTGTCCATCAGCACACCGACAAAGACCGGAGGGTTGGTCCGTTCGTCGCTGAAGAACGTAACCTCCTGCTCGACGCCGTCCTCAAGCACGATGAAATCGCCCTTGGTCAGGCCAGAAACAAGTTCATTCTTCTTTCGGGTAACGGTCACGGGAAGCCGAACCTCGAAGATCTTGACCGCGTCCGGATCATCGGGCGGCGGCGTAGGCTGAGGCGTTTGAGCCCCGGCCGCGGCGGCCAGGGACAATGTGACAAGCGAGAACGCACAAAAGGAGATCGCGAACCTTTTCATAATTACAGTCTCAAATCTCAAGATATGATGATGCCGTAGGTGACGTATTTGTTGCCCTTAGGTAAACTTCAGTATAGCAAAACAAGCATCTGCAGGGCATTGCGGGTAGCATTCATAGGAAGTTCGACCCGAGTCCGCGTTTCATTTGAGCAGCAATGGACCTAAACATCTTTCGTGAATACGACATCCGCGGCCGCGTCGGCCCGCAGCTTAACGAGGCGACCGTCGCGACCATCTCGCGGGCACTCGGCACTTTTTTTGCCGCGAACGGGGCAAAACGGATCGCCGTCGGTTACGACGCCCGCGAGAGTTCGCCCGTATTTGCGGCGATAATGCACCGCGGGCTGAATGCCTCGGGTTGTGACGTCGTAAGCATCGGAATGGTGCCGACACCGGTGCTCTATCACACTGTTTACACGGCGGACGTTGACGGCGGAGTGATGATCACCGGTTCGCACAACCCAGCCGACCACAACGGCTTCAAGATCTGCCTTGGCAAGGGAACGCTCTTCGGCGAGCAGATCCGCGAGATACGCGACATCGCACTCGCCGCCGAATTTGCCGAAGGCAACGGAACAGTCGAGGAACGGAACGTGCTCAACGCCTATTGTCTCGACGTCGTCTCCAACATAAAGATGGGCGACCGGAAGCTCAAGGTCGTTGTCGATGCAGGAAACGGTATGGGCGGCGTGACCGCCGTGCCCGTCTATCAGGTCCTCGGTGTCGATCTGATCGAGCTTTTCACGAAGCCGGATTCGTCGTTTCCGAACCATCATCCGGACCCGACCGTTGAGGAGAACCTCCACCATCTGATACACGCCGTGACCGAGTTCGAGGCCGATATCGGAATTGCATTTGATGGCGACGGCGACCGCATCGGCGTTGTCGATGAAAAGGGTCGGATAATCTGGGGCGATGAGCTGATGGTGCTCTTTTCGCGGGCTGTGCTTCGCGAACGGCCCGGTGCGACGATCATCGGCGAGGTGAAGTGCTCACAAAGGCTCTACGACGACATCGAAAAACACGGCGGGCGCAAGATAATGTGGAAGGCTGGCCATTCGCTGATCAAGGCCAAGATGAAAGAGACCGAAGCGGCCCTGGCCGGCGAGATGAGCGGACACATCTTCTTTGCCGACCGCTATTTTGGCTTCGATGATGCAACCTATGCGGGTGCGCGCGTGCTTGAGATTCTCTCGAAAACATCCGAACCGTTCTCGAATTTGCTGGCCGATCTGCCCGAAACACACTCGACGCCCGAACTTAGGGTGGATTGTTTGGACGAAACGAAGTTCAAGGTCGTCGAAAGGGTCTCCGATGCGTTCGCCCGTACTCACGAAGTAATTACAATTGATGGTGCGAGAATCGTGTTTGAGCACGGATGGGGGCTTGTCCGTGCCTCAAACACACAGCCGATGCTTGTTTTGCGGTTCGAGGCGGATACCGCCGACCATCTCGAAGAGATCCGTGATGAAGTGGAAGCGAAGGTCGCGGCACTGATCGCGGCGACCTCCGCCTAAAGGCTTTATGGGAAAATGCCGAGTTCCATATAGCTGACGGCTACCTTGTCGATCGCATTTACGAATGCGGCCGTCCGAAGGTCGGTTATGTCATATTTAACGGCGGTCTCGCGGAGCTGATGATAGGCCGAGATCATTGTTTCCTCAAGTCCCGAATAGACCAGATCGGTCTCGTCGGCACCGCGGGCGGCCATGCTTCGCTCTTCGGCACTCAGCGGCCGGCCGGTTTCCTTTTCAACAAGCGAAAGTATCCGGTCATAGGCTGCCTGCTCAAACCGCTTCTCGATCCGCCCGAAACGCACTCGCGAAAGATTTTTCAGCCATTCGAAATATGAGACCGTAACACCGCCCGCATTGATATATACATCAGGGACGACGAGGATGCCTTTCTGGTGAAGGATCGGCTCGGCATCGGACGTGACCGGCCCGTTAGCCGCCTCGACGATCATCTTCGCGTTGATATTGCCCGCGTTTGCCGAGGTTATCTGGTTCTCCAAAGCGGCCGGGATCAGGATGTCGCATTCGATCTCAAGTCCGGCTTCGCGGGACGGCAGATCGGTCGCACCCGGGAAGCCGAGGATCGAGCCCGTTTCTTTGCGGTGAGCCATCAATGCCGGGAGGTCGATGCCGTCCGGCTTATGTATGGCGCCTTCATATTCGGCCACGCCGACCAGCTTTGCTCCGCCTTCGGTAAAAAACTTTGCCGCGTGGTAGCCGACATTGCCGAGGCCCTGAACAACGAAGCTCTTGCCCTCAAGCCCTTTGTCGAGCCCGAGCTTGTGCATCTCCTCCGAGCTTTCACAGATCTCCCGCGTGCCGTAATAAACGCCGAGCCCGGTCGCCTCCGTGCGGCCGCGGATGCCGCCCTGCCCGACGGATTTGCCCGTTACGCAGCCGAGCGCGTCGATCTGTTCAGGGTGAAAGGCGAGATAGGTATCGGCGATCCATGCCATCTCGCGGGCACCGGTGCCGTAATCGGGAGCCGGCACATCGAGAGCCGGGCCGATGAAGTTCTTTTTGATCAGCTCGGCCGTGTAACGGCGCGTTATTCGCTGGAGCTGGTCGGCGTCAAAGTCCTTTGCATTGATCTTGACCGCACCTTTCGCACCGCCAAAGGGCACATCGACGATCGCGCATTTATATGTCATCAGCGTCGCGAGTGCTACGACCTCCTCCTCATTCGCATCGGCCGAATAGCGAATACCGCCCTTGACCGGCAGCTTATGGTGGCTGTGCTGTGCCCGCCACGCCTGGATCACCTTATAGCCCTCGTCCGTGCGGATCGGGAACTGAAACGAATAAACGCTATTGCAAACACGGATCTGCTCAAGCAAGCCCTTCGGGTGCTTGGTCAGCGCCGCGGCCTTGTCAAAATAATGATCTACGCTCGAAAGAAAGCTTTTTCCCTGATCTGAACTCATCGTGATTTCTCCTTTTCCGGGAATGGTTTAGGAACGGTATTTAAGCACAGGTTCAAGCCTATTGCGAACCCGCATCTTTGCCTTGCTTTGATGGAAGATGGTCCTGAGGTAAACTTTGGAGGAAAACTCACGCTTTCCCCAAGACCGTTAAATGAAGAAGATAAATTTGACCCTCGCAGTTTTGTTTTTGGCCGCCGGTGCGGTCTCCCTAGTCCATGCCCAAACGAAGCCGGTTTATTCCCATTCGGCTCAGAAGGCGTTCATCCCGGCTGACCTCGGAAAGGTCTATCTGGGCATGCCGCTTAAAGAATTCGCTAAAGCAATCGATCTTTCCAAGGCCGAGTCGGACTATCGCTACAGCTATCTTGAGATGGTGATTCCCTTTGCCAAGGGCAGCGTAACCGGCCTCCGCGTACGGGTCCATGGGCTGACGGCCGAGCAGCTCGACGCGATGCATACGGAAGCAACGGTCAAAAAGAAAGGTGAAAGCGGTGACGAATACGAGGCGACCATTAAGCGGCCCCGGGTCGCGGCGATCCCGGCCGAAGGCGTGGTTTATTCGATGTATATCGAATTCAAGGACGGCTTTGACCTCAAGAGCTGGGCGGAGAAAGCCTACGGCAAAGGCGAGGTGCGGGCCGCGAACGACGAGTATCATTTCTACGACCAGCAATGGGCCAAACGTTCGGGCGACGGCCTCGGCTGGCTCATCCGGGCTTTCTACCTTGGCAAGGGCAAGAGCCTACAACTCCTCGGCCGCGTCCCCGGCACCGAATGGGACCCCGAGGCCTAGCCTCATGTTATTCGATGTGTGGACTAGCCAACCAATGTTTATTTCCCGCATCAAATCACTGTGTTAGCGTTTTAGCCACAATAAACGAATCTCAATCGCTTCCCGATGAAAGGGTTTATTTCACTCTGCCTATTGTTGTTCACTTTTTCGTACGTGGTCTCGGCGCAGTCTGTTTTCTTTCAGACCGGTCACACGCACGATATATTGCAGGTTAAGTTTAGCCCTGACGACAAGCAACTCATTTCGTACTCGGCGGCAGACGGTCGTTTATGCCTATGGGAAGTTGGTTCTGGCCGTCTCCTGTGGATGACGAAGACCGGCTTCATACGTCGAGCGGACGAAAGGATCAACCTCAACGAGTTTTACTGGAGTCAGGATCGTAGATCGATCCTCACAAGAAGCGAAAACGGAACTTTTCAGGTGTGGGACATTGGAACAGGAAAGATTCAGGCACTTGAGGATTCTAAACCGAGCATACCGCTCCAAGTTTCAAACAGAGAAAAGATCGCCCATACAAAGGACGGTGACAAGATCAGCCTCGCGGATACGGGAGTGACTGGTGGAAGGCAGATTGAGCGATTTGGGAACAACTCGGCTTACGATGTGAGCAACGATGGATCAATGATCGCTGAAGGTGGCAGCTGGGGCGACGCATCAATCAGGATCACCGAGGTCAAAACGGGGAGGTCATGGTGGCTTGATGGCCATCCGAGCGTTGTCGGCGGCATCGCTTTTAGTGCGGACGGGCGATCCCTGGCGGTCGGTGGAAGTGACAAGGTTATTTATATCTTTGATGTCCCGAGGCGTGAGCTTACCGCCCGCTTGATCGGAAGCACGAGGCCCGTAAAATCACTAGCGTTCAGCCCGGATGGTCGTTCGTTGATCTCAACTGAAAAGTTTGGGGTCGCCAGAGTCTGGGGTTTGAAGGAAGGCAGACCGATCGTTGAGGTGAAGGCGGAGAGCAGCCTTGGGTTTGAGAGCGTTTCCTATTCGCCGGATGGAAAGTACTTTTTGCTGAAAACCGATAGTGCCGAGATCCAACTCTGGGACGCCGCCAAGCTCGAAGTCGCCCACCGCTTCAGAACTAAAGAGAAATTTGCAGAGTCAAGCGGTGGTATGACGTTTGGCTACGATGCAGTTCCGGTTTCGTCCGCGGCGTTCAGCAGCGACGGAAAAAGAATCGTGGCAGCTTACGCTGACGGCACCATACGTGTTTGGGGCATACAAGAACGAGCGCAACTAAAGAAATTTAAGGCATGCGAAAACGTTACCATGGCGGCATACAGCCGAGATGGTCGGAAGTTCATTGCATATTGCGATAAGGCTGACAATGAGCGAATCGCACTTTTCGATTCGAGTAGTGGGCGCGAGGTCTTTCGGTTTAATGACAAGGTGACCGGATCGATCAAGAGTATTTCGATGAGCCCGGACGGAAAACACTTCGGTACATCTGACATAGTCGGTGACGTTTATCTATGGGAGTTGAACAGTCCGAAGCCGGTTCGTGAGTTCAACATAGGTTTTTCGGGCGATGACGCGATCGCCTTCAGTCCTGACGGGAAACTGATGGCAGTCGGTGGAAGAAATCAGAATCTCTTTCTATTCAATACGAGGACCGGCGAAAAACTTTGGCAGTTGATTCCCTCGTACCAACCGGGCGAACTGGAAACAAGACTGGACGAAGAAAGTAAAAAGCGCCGGACCGCTTTATTTAGGTTAGAAACTGATCGCGACAGAAAGGCCGCGATCGAGACGGAGAAGTATCGATCGCAGGTGTATATCACATTTTCCCACTTTGGCGACATGGGTGACCCCGGTGAGAAGCGAATAATCGAGTCGAACGATATGAGGGAAAGCGTAGTGAAAAAGCTGGAGACGGAGTCAAACGCTGTTTGGCTGCGTCTGCACAACGACTCTCCGCTGCCCATCAAGATTCCGACGCAAAGTATGTATCTGCCGAACAAGGATTGCTTTTTTGAGTTTCCGGGTGGCGGTAAGGTTCTTGGTTTGTGCGACGATCGTGAGGTTTACGTCTGGCATGGACTGCAGGACAAAGATCGAAAGTGGATCCCGTTCGGGTTTGATTTTGGCTCCAGCTCTCTACTATTGCCCAAAACTTCGGTCGTCTTCCCCGTTCCGCGTTCGGTCCTGAAAGGCGGAAACTCTATAGTGTTTGATTACACGTTCCTGAATGTGGGGTTGAATGAAAAGGTCAGCGACTACGGGCCTGAAATGACCTTAAGGTTTCAGGAATCGGACTTGCCGTGAAGGCAGTCAGCAAGCAGTCGCTTTACGACTATCACCGAGCCTCTACCCACCGCGAATTGTTAGCTCTCGTTGACCTTTAGAACTGCCAAAAAGGCCTCTTGCGGGATCTCAATGCGGGCGGCATTTATTTTATCGTGACGATCTTCGTGACCGGTTGACCGCAGAAGCCGCAGCCATCGTCCACGCGTGCCGAAATGGTATAGGTTCCGGGCGGAACGCCGGTCAAATCCCAAACGACATTTGCTCCGGTTCCAATGATCCGTCCGGCGGAAACCACATAATCGTACATGAGCGGGTCATTTTCAGGGTCTTGGGCCATCGTCGCTATCTTTATCTGCTTCGGCGTCAGTGCAGTTATGAGGTCGCGTTCAAGTTCAAGCCCAGTGACGTTTGCAGCATGGTTCCCGCAGGAAGTGGTTTCGGTTCGATCCTCAAGTTTTGCACTTCCGAACCAGCTTTCCATAGAAAGAAAATCACGGGCCTTTTCCGAACCGCACGGTGTGGCTTTTACGTTTACAGGCGGGAAAAGGACAACATCCTCGACCTCATCACTGTCATAAACATTAACTGCAATCCCGATCTTCTTATCGTGATAAATGAAACTCGAGTCATTGTCGCGATATTTCTGTTCTTTCCTGAAATTAGAAAGTTCAAATCCTAGTTGCCCTATCTCTAAGTCTCCAGATGGTGAAATGACGATCCGAACAACCTTACCGGCTTCTGTTTCGAAAATTTCATCTTCATCTTCGTCACATTCCCCGGTTGAATAATAAACAGTTATGTCCAGGTCTCCGAAGGTGAACTCATCGCGGTTGTCGTACGATCCGTCAATCGTGAAATCAAAAAATGCCTCTCTTACAGCAATGCGGTCCGATTCTAAGAGCTTGACGGTCCGTGCCCGCTCAATTACATCACTCATCGACTGCGAATACACACCAACGCCGGAAACGGTCACAAAAACAGCCATCAAGAAAGCTGCTCGTAATGCTTTGCTGTTCAAGCTCATCGATTCTCGGCGGCCCGGCCCGTTTTCGCGGAGCCTGGCTGATTCTACTCCAGCCTGTCCCATGGATCAGGTTCTACAGCCGGAACTTGCGCAAGGATCTTTTCAAATTCTTCGCGGCTTCCTTTCTTGGCTCGTTCTTTCAAGTAATCAACGGTTAGCCAAGCAGAAGCCTTTTCTGCGGTCGCCGACACGATGAACTGTTCAATTGATATGCCTTCGCGCTCGGCCAACTTGCGCACCTGTCTTAAGAGTGATTCCGGAATTGCAATCTCATTTATTACAGTCATCGTTGTTCCCCGATCAGCCGTAGAAATCCGCTAGGCGTCTCGACCTTAAGAAAGCCGCCTTCTGCGAGTATAAAATCCCTTGTGTTAAAGGTCACGATATACTCTACTTGGCTGCGCAAAGCCAATTCTAACAGAAAATCATCATTTGGATCTCGCAAAGTTGGTCTCCACAAGTAATAAATCTCGTGTAGATTTGAGATCTTGCAGATAAAATTAACCAACCGGTCAACGTCATCACTCGACAGAAAGATCTTTTGATCCGGTCTCTTGAGAACCGTCTCATATTCAAAGGCCAACGCAACAGAAATATATAGTTCGAATTGAGACTTTCCGATGAGCGATACGAGTTTGTAGGCCGATCCAAATCTAGATCGAAAGGCGGACACTAGAACATTCGTATCGAGAACGATTTGTATCGGTTTATCCCTCATTCACCTTCAGCACTGCCAGAAATGCTTCTTGCGGGATCTCCACGCGGCCGACCTTTTTCATTCGGCGTTTGCCCTCTTTCTGTTTTTCAAGGAGCTTGCGTTTGCGCGAGATGTCGCCGCCGTAGCATTTGGCGATGACGTTCTTGCCCATTGCTTTGACGGTCTCGCGGGCGATGACCTTGTTGCCGATGGCCGCCTGGATCGGCACCTCAAAGAGCTGCCGCGGGATGAGTTCCTTCATCTTTGCTGTCAACAGCCGGCCCTTTGACTGCGCTGTTTCCGAGTGGAGAATGAGCGAAAGCGCATCGACCGGTTCGCCGGAGACGAGGATGTCGAGTTTGACGAGCTTTGATTCCTGATAGCCCGAGAGATGGTAGTCGAGCGAAGCGTAGCCGCGGGAGACGCTCTTTAGCCGGTCGTAGAAATCGAGCACGATCTCATTGAGCGGCAGTTCATAAACGAGCATTACGCGGTCCTTCGTAACGTACTCAAATTTTTTCTGCACGCCGCGTTTTTCATCAAGCAGCGGAAGTATGCCGCCGAGAAACGAATCGTTGGTCAGGATCGTCGCCTCGATAAATGGCTCTTCGATCTTGGCGATCCGCCCGGTGTCCGGCATTTGCGAGGGGCTGTCGATCTCGTGGACCTCGCCGTCGGTTGTCGTTACCCGATAGCGGACGCCCGGGGCCGTTGTGATCAGGTCGAGGTTGAACTCGCGTTCGAGCCTTTCTTGAATGATCTCCATATGGAGCAGGCCAAGAAAGCCGCAGCGGAAGCCGAAGCCGAGTGCGGTCGAGGATTCAGGCTCGTAAAAGAACGAAGCGTCGTTCAGCCGCAGCTTGTCCATCGCGTCGCGAAGGTCTTCGTACTGTGCCGAGTCGGTCGGGTAAAGCCCGGCAAAGACCATCGGCTTTACTTCTTGAAAGCCCGGAAAAGGCGTATCGACCGGGCGGGAAGATTCTGTGATCGTGTCGCCGATCTGCACGTCGGCGACCGTCTTGATCGAGGCGGTGATGAAACCGACCTCACCCGGGCCGAGCTCGCCGATCGGAGTTGCTTTCGGGCGGTTTACGCCGACCGTTTCGATCAAATATTCGCGGCCGGTGTTGAAGAATTTGATCTTCGTGCCTTTCCTGATCGTCCCGTCGATCACGCGGAAAAGGACGATCACACCACGGTAGCTGTCGTACCAACTGTCGAAGATGAGGGCCTTGAGCGGTGCATTTCGGTCGCCCTTCGGCGGCGGTATCTTCTCGATTATCGCTTCGAGCACGTCCTCAACGCCGATGCCTGTTTTGGCCGAGGTGAGAACGGCCTGGCTGGCATCAAGCCCGACGATGTTCTCGATCTGCTCCTTTATCCGGTCGGGCTCGGCCGAGGGCAGGTCGATCTTGTTGAGCACGGGAACGAGCTCGAGGTCGTTCTCGATCGCAAGATAGGTATTCGCCAGCGTCTGCGCCTCAACGCCCTGCGAGGCATCAACGACGAGCAAAGCCCCTTCGCAGGCCGAAAGCGACCGCGAGACCTCATACGAGAAATCGACGTGGCCGGGCGTGTCGATCAGGTTGAGCACATATTGCTTTCCGTCGCGTGCTTTGTAGTCGAGCCGGACGGCGTGTGCTTTGATCGTGATGCCGCGTTCGCGCTCGAGGTCCATATCGTCCAAGAGCTGGTCTTCCATCTCGCGCTCGGCGACCGCGCCCGTAAGCTGGAGAATGCGGTCGGCCAGGGTCGATTTACCGTGGTCGATGTGTGCGATGATCGAGAAATTTCTTATCGAGTTCGAGTTCATATCTATCCGCCCTAATTAGCAGAAAGCAAGACTTACAATATCAAAGCATGCGGTCTTTCGCATTTCATATATCACTATCCTCATCTCTTGTGCCGACGATTCGGTTTCCCAGGTCGCGGAGACTGATTTAACCGTGGCCAGAAAAAATCAAAACGATCCTGAATCCAATCGGAAAGACTAATCGAAAGAATTAGCAGTCGTAAATTACAAAGCCGCTCAAGCCGCTTCGTTAATCCAAGCACTCTCTCGGGAAGGCTCGGTAGTCTTCGGTTCTCTTGACAACACAGACAGATCGCGAATTCTTACCTATTCGCAGACACATTTCCATCGGGGAGGTCAACTATGCATTTTCGTCATTTAGGCAGTTTTTTTGCCGTTTTTTCGTGTTTACTTTTACTGTTTGCACAATCGCTCGTAGCCCAGCAGGAAGGTTCGTCGGTAACGGCCACCAACATCTATGCGGTCAACTCTTCTTCAAACACTTTGATCAGATTCAATTCGAGGAATCCCGGCACGGTGACGGTCATCGGGCCGATCACCGGATTGCAGGGTGGAGAGAACGTTGTCGGAATAGATTTCCGCCCGGCGACGGGGCAACTGTATGCAGTCGGTTCAAATAGCCGACTGTACTTGATCAACAAAATGAGCGCTGCGGCAACGTTTGTCGCTACTCTTTCGACCCCCCTCAACGGAACGAGCTTCGGCGTCGATTTCAATCCTGTGCCCGACAGGCTAAGGATAATCTCTAATACAGGCCAGAACCTTAGGGTCAATGTTGTCAATGGCGTCGCGATCGTGGACGGAGCGATAAACGGCCCAACGACAAGTGTTGACGGAGCCGGATACACGAACAGTTTTAATGGAGCAGGCTCGACGACGCTTTACGATGTCTCGTCTGCTACCGACACTCTCTATGTCCAGAATCCGCCAAATAATGGGACGCTTGTCGCGGTCGGACCGCTAGGTGTCGATGTCTCCTCGGTCAATGGTTTTGATATCTCGCCGATAGGCAATTCAGCCTTTGCCTCATTGACGGTCGGCGGTGTGACTGGGCTTTATTCGATCAACCTGACGACAGGTGCGGCAACCTTTCTGGGAAATATTGGAAACGGTACGAACCCTTACTCCGGTCTCGCGGTCGAGACCGCTATGACACCAAATTTCGCGGTGTTTGGCGTCACTGTTGCGAATAATCTGATCAGGTTCAACAGCAACCGGCCCAATACGATCCTTTCGTCTGTTGCGATAACGGGTTTGCAGAGCGGCGAGAACGTTCTGGGAATCGACATTCGGCCGGCGACCGGAGAAATGTTTGCTCTTGGCAGCCAGAGCAGAATTTATAAGATCAATACCGCGACCGGTGCGGCGACACTCGTCGGAGTTCTGACGACGCCGCTTCTTGGGACGAATTTCGGGTTCGACTTTAACCCGGTTCCGGACCGTATCAGGATCACGTCGGACCTCGAGCAGAACTTGAGAGCGAATCCGAATGACGGCTCGAATCTGGTCGATGGTCTGCTAGCTTATGCGACCGGCGACCCGAATTTCGGAGCCAATCCGAACATAGTAGCATCTGGCTACACAAACAGCTTTGGAGGGGCGACATCGACAACTCTCTACAACATCGATTCGGGCCTCGGTATCCTGACAACGCAGAACCCGCCAAACGCCGGGACGCTGAACACCATCGGCTCGCTCGGTGTGGCCACGACGGGTGAAGCCGGCTTCGATATTCATCCGGGGAACAACACGGCATTGGCTGCGTTCCAGACTCCCGGAGCTTCCGGCTCAGCTCTATACGCTGTTGACCTTTCGAGTGGTTCGGCCTCGATGATCGGACCGATCGGCGGAGGATCTGTGGTGAGGGACATCGCTATCGGGAAAAACACTGCATCCGGCTCCGCATTCGCCCAACTCGATTTCGACGGAGACGGCCGATCGGATCCTTCCGTTTTTCGAGTAAGCAACAACACGTGGTTTGTAAATCGCAGTTCCGACGGTTCCTTTTTCGCGGTTCCGTTCGGACTTTCTCAGTCGGACATCCTGACGCCGGGCGACTACGACGGAGACGGACGCACAGACCTTTCGGTTTGGCGGTCAACCGACGGCATATTTTATGTGCTACAGAGTTCCGACAACACAGTTACGGGATTTCAGTTCGGTATCCTCGGAGACGAGCCGCTCGCCCGCGACTATGACGGCGATGGGCGAACGGATTACGCGATCGCGCGTCGCGAGGGCGGGCTGCTGGTCTGGTATATCCGAAACAGTTCGAACGGTTCCGTCCGGATCGAACAATTCGGCCTCGGGTCGGATGTCGCTGCCCCGGCAGATCATGACGGCGACGGTCGGGTTGACCTTGCGGTTCACCGTGGCAGCCCCGGAGGGCAAGGCACATTCTTCGTTAACCGGAGCACGCTTGGGTTCCAGGCAGTTCAATGGGGTCTTGGTGGCGACCTGGTGGTTCCCGGCGATTATGACGGTGACGGCATCGCTGATTTCGCAGTTGTACGGGCCGGGACGGTCTATGAATGGTTCATCCTGAAGAGTTCGGACGGACAATTGCTTGCCGGTCCGTTCGGTGAAAAACCGCAATTTACCGTCCAGGGCGATTTTGACGGCGACGGAAAGACGGATCGAGCCACATTCGACCCGCTGATCGGTACCTTCTTTTTCGTTAGGAGCAGCGACGGTTTGGTCGGCAACAAACAGTTTGGAATGAACGGTGATTTCCCGGTGGCAAATTACCAGACCCATTAAGCATGCCACCTTCGGTTTCGGCCGGTTTGGTGTAATCCGCTGGCCGAATAAAACCCAAAGCAATTCGAAACAGGGAGTTGAATATGAATAGGAAGATAGTCAGAAAGTTGAATGCGATGCTTGGTCTGATTCTGATCGTCGCAGTCTCGGGAGTGCCTACGCTGGCCTCAAGCCATGCCGAAGCCCCGCTGATCAGTATGGATCGCTTCGCAGACAATACGGATACCTATGCGTTCCGTTCGGTAGAACCGGGCAGGGAAGGATTCGTTACTTTGATCGCCAATTTCATTCCGTTGCAGGAGCCTTCAGGCGGTCCGCAGTGGTTTCGATTTGACGATTCCGTACTTTACGAGATCAAGATCGACAACACCGGGGATGGCCGTGAGGACATCACTTACCAGTTCCAGTTCAAGACCTCGATCGTAAACGGGAATACGGTACTCGGGCAGTCAACCGTTAACGAAGATGGAGTGATCTCAAGTCTCACAGATCCTGACTACAATATGCCCCAGACGTATTCTGTCCGACGGGTCGATTCGAGCACTGGCAGACGAGGGCGTCTGCTCGGCAGCGGCTTTCGGACGCCTCCGGCGAACATAGGTCCGCGAGTGACGCCGAATTACGAACAGAATCTCGGTGCTCCAGCCGTATATGGCCTCCCCGGCGGCGGCAAGGTCTTTGCCGGTCAGCGGGATGAGTATTTTTACATCGACCTCGGTGTCTTCGATGCTCTCAATCTCCGCTCGGTCGGCATGACCGGCGGCATCGATACGACCAAAGGATACAATGTAAGTACGATAGCGATCGAAGTTCCGATACAGGACCTGACCCGCACTCGGACGATTCCCGCTGGCCCGACCTCGCCCGATGCCGTTATCGGGGTTTGGTCAACAGCAAGCCGCAGAACGGTTCAGGTAATCGGTTCGGACGGTTCAAGGAATACGGCAGGAGCGTGGCAGCAGATCTCGCGTCTCGGAAATCCGCTCGTAAACGAGGTAGTAATTCCTCTGAATCTTAAGGATGCGTTCAATTCGCTTTCGCCCGAGTTTGATGCGGTTGCGGCCCCGTTCGTTCTCGATCCCGAACTCGCCCGGTTACTTTCGGCGGTCTTTGGGATCACGGTTCCTCCGCCTCCGAGAAATGATCTGGTAGCAATATTTGCGACTGGTATTCCGGTGAACGAGGTTACCGGCCCAAATTACACAACCTTCCTATCCGACGGGCAGCCGCACGAATATCTCCGGCTCAACGTCGCGATTCCGATAACTCCGATCGGCAGCATCAACAGGCTCGGACTGCTCGGCGGTGATGTAGCCGGATTTCCTAACGGTCGGCGGGTACACGATGATGTGACCGATATCGCGCTCCGAGCGGTAGCAGGTGGTACACCCTTCACGCCTGCGACCAACGTACCGCCAAATAATCAACTTGGCGATGGCGTCAGCATGAATCCAGAAGGTCCGCTGCTTACGAGATTTCCGTATCTTCTTCCGCCAAACGCGGGGAATACACCTCGCACCGGAAACGAGCAGATCGCCGAATCGAACAAGGAATGGGATCCAAAGAAGATCCCTGTCGTCGATGAACGAGGGTTTTTGCGTCGATAGTAATCGGCATTAATCGGTCCGGGCATATCTCGAATGTCCGGACCGATCCATGAACTGTTATGAGATACCGATCGATCAATTTCTTAGCAATACTAGTCACTTTTTTCCTTTCCACTTCATGTTCCAACGTTGCGAATGTGGCTGAGGTGGATCTTCCGGCAGGATCAGCGGCGAGGTCGGACGAGATTCGTCAGGCAGAGGACCTTATCAAGAAAATGCCGGACGGCCCTGCAGGCTACAGAGCTCTCGGAATGGCTTACATAAGGCTTTCTCGCGAGACCGGCGATCCTTCTTACAATCAAAAGGCGCTTACGGTAATCGACAAAGGCCTTGAAGTGCAGCCGGGCGATCAGCTCCTTAAAAAACTGAAAGCTACGGTTCTTTTGGCGGATCACGGCTTCGCAGCGGCTCGCGAGATCGGTCAGTCTCTAGAACAGGAGTTGCCAAAGGACCCGTTCGTGATGGGCATTCTGACCGATGCTAACGCCGAACTTGGCGACTATCAAGAGGCCGCCAAATACGCCCAGAAGATGGTGGATCTCCGTCCTGATTCGCAGTCGTATGCAAGAGCGGCTCATATTCGCTCGCTTTTCGGCGACCACAAAGGAGCGGTCGAAATGTACATCCTAGCAGCTCGCACAGCCGACCCGGCAGACGTTGAGGCTCAGGCTTGGTGTCTTGCACAGCTTGGTAACGAATACTGGAAGAACGGCAAATATCCGGAGTCGCTACGTGCCTACGATGAATCTCTCCAGATCTTTCCTGAATACCATCACGCTCTTTTCGGCAAAGGGCGCACCCTGGCGTCCTCTGGGGATCTTCCGGGTGCTAAGGCCACACTGGGACGCGCTCAGCAAAAAGCACCGATGATCGACACCGTTCTGCTGCTCGGCGATGTTTATCAAAAACTTGGCGAGAGCGAAGCCGCCTCGAGGCAGTATGCGATGGCGGAAGCTGGAGAAGAAAAGCTCGGGCCACATTATGACGAACATCGGATGGCTCTCCTTTGGGCGGATCAGAACCGGAATCTCGACCGGGCACTTGAGGTCGCACTGGCAGATTATGCCCAGATCAAGGACATCTACGCCTCGGACATTCTTGCGTGGTGTTACTACCGAAATGGCAGATTCGCCGAAGCACGCGAGCAGATCGCGCTTGCGATGCGGCTGAATACGCGTGATGCCCGTATCAGGTATCACGCAGGTATGATCGAACTCGCTTTAGGGAACAAGTCGGCGGCTAAGAAACATCTGTCGGAGTCTCTCTCGATCAATCCGGTGTTTGACCTGATGAAGTCCGAGTCAGCTAGGGAAGAATTGGCAAAACTGTGAAGAGCTTTACTCAATTTCCACTTCGCTAAAGAGGATGTCTGAAAGTTAAAGATTGCTCACCAGCCTTATTTGCGAAATTCACTGCGGCCTCTGCGTTGAGATCATGTAAACGCAGAGGTTGCTTAGATTTAGGCAGAGGTCGCTGAGCTAATGTTGCCAGTGTTACGCGACGACCGGGTTCCGTCATACTGCTTTTCAGACAGCCTTAATTTTATGAGAGAACGCATTTTTATTGTCGGTATATGAATAAACTTGGTATAGTAATTGCCCAGACCTTATTTCGTCCGATATTATGTATGAAACAGGTACAGGAGAGATTTATGAGAAACGAATACGATAGGGAAGACGCGAATGTAAGCACAAAATTGACCTATTTGCTTATCGGCGGCGGGATCGGGGCGATAATTGCACTGCTTTTTGCGCCGAAATCGGGAGTCGAGCTTCGCGGCGACATCGCAGATGCGACCCGCAAGGGACTTGAAAAGGGCCGCGAGGCCGCACATCACCTCCAGGAAACGGCCGAGGAATATTACGAGGTCTCGCGTGAGAAGGCGAGTGAGTTCATTCACACGGCACAGGAGAAGGCCGAGGAAGTGGCTGAGAAGGCCCGCTCGGCAGCGGCCCGCACGGCAAATCCGTTTTCCGCAGCGGTCGAGGCAGGCAAAGAGGCGTACATAGCCGAAAAGCGAAAGACCGAAGCCAAGGCGATCGCAGAAGGCCGGCCGAGCTATCCGGTAAAGGATGGAGAGAACAGCTAGGCAGCTTTTATGAATGTAAATGAACCGCAATTCTGGATGATGGTCGCTTCGATCATCATCGCGGTCTGTTTTGTGGTGATGGCGTTCTCAATGATCGCCATCGCCTTGATCGTTCGTAAGGTGATCGGTACCGTTAACCGGATCGAGGAACGGGTCGAGCCGCTGATAGCCAAGGTCAACGCAATGAGCGACCAGGGCAAGGTGATGTCCGTTCATCTGACGGAGGTTTCGGAGAACCTCTCGACGGCTACGAAGTATCTGGCCGAATCGACCGAACTCGTCAAGGACGAGGTTGCCGAGCTCAAGCAGCTCGTCGGCTCGACTGCGATCGTCGCCCGCGACAAGGTCGAACTGGTCAGCCAGACCATCGACCGGACGCAGCGGCAGGTCACGACGACGACCGATTTCGTTCAGGCAAAGATCGTCGAGCCGGCACGCGAGATCGCGGCCGTGATGGCCGGTGTTCGGAAAGCTCTTGAGGTGCTTTTTGCTCCGGCTCCGAAACGCATCGACCGCGTTTATGTCGAGGACGAAATGTTCATCGGTTAAGATTTAAGCTGTCGCATAAGAACAGGGCACGGGGGGCTTTCGAACTCTCCGTGCCTTTTGATTTTCCTTACAAGCGGCCTTGCGGCTGCCAAAGAAAGATTGAACAAACGCGTTAAAAATATCGTAAGATAGGGGCGACGATGCCGAAAAAATTCGACACAAATCCGCTCGATCCGGACTTTCCGGAGAAAGCAAAGGCCGCCGCGACCGCCGATGTCGGCGGTTACACGGCACCGCAAAGCCCGTACAAGACCGCCGAGTTTCCGACCGCGCCGCCGAGCGTTACCGAAGACGAGACGCGGCGTTTCGACGAAGCTGAGTTCAATGCCTATTCGTTTCAGGGCGGGCCGGCTCCAGTCGCGGCCTATGCCGCGCCGATGGCCGAGATGAACCGAGCTTCAAGCCGCAAGGTGGAACGGACCGGACTACCCGAAAAATGGCTCATTGGGCTGCCGTATTTGCCCTTCAAGATCGGATTGATCGCCGGGCTGATCCTGCTGCTGATCATCCCCAAAGAAGAGAGCAAAGTTAGGTTCCATGCCGCTCAGGGCCTTGCAGCACACGTCGGCATTCTGATCGTTATCACTATCCTTGGATTCGTCGGCAACGCTACGGACCTCGCCGATCTAGGCAGCATCATCTTTACCATCGTTACAACGATAATGCTCATTGTTTTTGCGATACGGGCGTGGACGGGGAAACCTGTACATATCGAATCGGTTGACGACCTGACCAACTGGCTTGAGGAAAAGATCGGGCCGATGAAGAGTTAGATTATGTACTGTGAGCGGTGCGGGAAAAAGATCGACAACAGCCTGAATTTCTGCAACGGCTGCGGGGCTCAGCTCCGCAAAGAGAAAGAAAAGGACGAGGAGAAATCGATCTTTAGTGGCTTGCTTTCAGCCCTGATCGCCATCGCGGTCGTTGGTTTTGGGGTGTTGGTCGGCTTCACAGCGATCCTTTTGGACAAGATCGAAAAGACCGAAGCAATATTCGCGTTCGTACTCGCCTATCTCGCAACTCTCTTCGCCGTTCTCTTTATGGTCGTACGTCAGCTCGCGAAAGTGATCGACCGAAAGATCGAAGCAGAGCCGCGGTCGAAGCTCCAGACACTCGCCGACCCGCAGCCGCTTGTTCAGCTTCCGCCCAAATCAACTAACCCGCTTGAGGACTTCAAAGGCCCGGCGAGCGTAACCGAGCACACAACCAGAACGCTCGATGAAGTTCCGGTCGAACGCCGCTAGTCCTTGGCCCCGAAGACCTCTTTCAGAACCTCCGAATATTCAAGTATCGCCTGCTCGCCGTCGCCCGAGTAGATCGAACCGTGCATCGAGGCGATCGTCCGCGGCTTTAGCCCCGCGACACGTTTAAGTGTTGCTTCGGTTTTCGGCGTGTAGGGCAAGTAGTCGGCGAGCGGGCTAGCCTGCATCTCGAGCATCGACTGCCGGACGCGGTCGATAACGCTCTCGGACGTCAGGGCCGGAACGTCGCCGTTCTGGTGCAGAATGTCCGAAGCGAAGAGAACGCCGGACGTCGTCTCAAAAAGCAAACCGGCCTCCCAGTTGTGCGGCACGTGCGGCGTTGAAATGAACCGGAACGTGTGCGTCCCGGTCGAGAATTCCTCGCCGTCGATCATCCCCTTCGCCGGGTTCACATGCGAGAAATCATCCAAGCTGACCATTTTCCCGACGATGCTGCAAACGGCCGTCGCCTGCGGGGCGATGGCCTGCCATTCGTTGAGCGAGCCGCATTCATCGGCCTCAAAATGGCTGAACCCGATCCAGCGGAGCTTTACCGGATCGATCAGCGAAGCGACCGCTTCGCGAACCATCGGGAAAAGAGCACGCATTCCGGTGTGAAATAGCAGCGGTTCCTCATCGCGGACGAGGAACTGGCTAAAGCCGAGGTTGCCATCCGGCACAAACGTATTGATTCTAAAAATTTCAGGTGCGATCTCTGTTATCGTGGTCATAAGTCCTCCAAACGCACGAGAGCGTATCACCAGTTAACGCGAAACCGTATTCCGAAAAGTGTCAGAACGCTGCCTCGGGTTCGAGGTCGGGTGGTGTTCGTCCCTCGCTTCTGAGCTTTACGAACGCCGTTACTACAAGAAAGATCGCGAGCCCGATGAGGACGAGCGACGCGAGGCCATTGACCATTTTGATATCGAATCCGGTCGAGGCTTGGAAGTTCCCGATGACGAGCGACACGAGTGCCCAAAGCGTTATCGAGAGTACGAAAAGCATCGGCAGCAGCGTGAAGGCGATCCGCTTACGTGCTTTGTAAAGCCAGGCGGTGATCGAAAGCAAGGTCAATGCCGCCAGCAATTGATTCGAAGCACCGAAGAGCGTCCAAAACTCTACCCACGAGCCCGGCTTCGCATAAAAGATCAGGAAGAACGGCAGAGCGACCGTTGCGAGCGTCCCGATAACGGCTCCGAGCCGGCCCGGCACTCCGATCAATTCTTGCACAAGATATCGGCCGAGACGCATCCCGACATCGAGCGTGTCGAATACGAAGGTTGAAAACGCCATCGCGCCAAATGTGATCGCAAAGGGCAGGTTCTCTTTTCCAATAAGCAGCGTCAGGAATTCGCCGATGCCGTTGCCGTAGATCTTTCCGGCGGCAAATGCTTTTCCGTCCGGTCCGTAGAGCAGTTCGTTGCTCGCGATCATCACGATGACAAGTGCCATGAACGCGACGAAGCCCTCCGCGAGCATCGCACCGTAACCGATCGGCCGGGCGTGCGATTCCTTATCGAGCTGTTTTGAGGTCGTCCCCGAACAGACCAGTCCGTGAAAGCCCGAGCATGCTCCGCAGGCGATGGTAACGAAGAGGAACGGGAAAAGCAGGCCGGTCATTCCGCCAACGTCGAAAGACTTGAATGACGGTTGCTGAATTGTGTAACCGCCGAAAAAGATGCCGATGATGCCGAGTGCGATCGCCGAATAAAGCACGAAACCGCCGAGATAACCACGCGGCTGGAGCAAAGCCCAGACCGGCACGAGCGACGTGGCAATGCAATAGAGGAGAATGATCATTCCCCAGGTCTGATGGCCGAAGGCGAAGACGTTGGAGAACATCGTCCCGAGATAAGCAACGCCGAAGGTCGCCGGGACGAAGATGACGGTCGCGAGCCAAAGCGGAGGCTTGAGGAACCGCTCGACGAGGCCGAGCAAGATCGATAGGCAAAGATATGCGACCGAAGCGAAGGCGACCGCACCGCCCGGGTTGAACGCGGTCGAGCCTGCAAGCGCCTCATCGCCCGAAACGAAAGTCCCGGCCGTAATGTCCGTAAAGGCGACGATGACGTAAACGAGGGCAAGCCAGATGAACGCCATCATCGCCCGGCCTGCCGCTCCTCCGAGCTTGTCGCGGGTGATCTCGGCAATGCTTCCGGCACCGTGTCGAACGGAGGAAGTAAGTGCCGAAAAATCGTGAACGGCACCGATCAGCACAACGCCGAAAGCGATCCAGATAAGACACGGCAGCCAGCCGAACGCCATTCCGGCAATTATCGGCCCGGCAATTGGGCCCGCGGCGGCGATCGCCGAAAAGTGCTGGCCGAAGAGATAGAAAGGGGCCGCCGGAACAAAGTCCTGCCCGTCTTCGAGCCGGTTAGCCGGCGTTATGCGCTTGTCGTCAAGCCGAAATTGGCTCGCGATCCAGCGTCCATAGCCAAAATAGCCAAAGACCAGCCAAGCGATGAAAACGACGGCAAGAAGTGTAAGCATAGGCTTTCGCGGGCCGCCCGTGGGTGTGCGAGGCGTCGATTGAATCTACACGAGGCCGTGGCGTTAATTCAAGCCCCGCGAATCTTGACAAATATTTCTTGATTCGATATCGTTCTAGCTGACAATTAGGCAAGGGGAGTAGATAGCCCTCCAGCGGTCCTTCAGGTCGTCAATACGAGCAGCGATGCTCCGGCCCGAAGGCAAAGTATCAAGACCTTGCACGACGTCACGTTTGATGTCCGTGTGAGGTTTTTTCTTTTGCGGACGTGAATTCGCTCGTTTATTGAGGAACACGTATGAGTCTATTTCCGTTTGCTGAATACTGGTGGTTCTATCTTGCATTCACCGGTTTTGTTCTTTTAATGCTTGCTCTTGACCTCGGTGTATTTCACCGAAAGGAGCATGAGGTCTCCTTCAAAGAAGCATCGGCCTGGAGCGTTGTCTGGGTCACGCTTGCTCTCGTCTTTAACTATCTTCTTTACCGCTACACGCTCTGGAAGTTTCCGCAGGACGAACGGCTGATGTCGATACCGGGTTTTGTTCCCGACATAGCGGCATGGAATGTTTCGCTTGAATTCCTGACCGGTTACATCATCGAGAAATCGCTCTCGGTCGATAACATCTTCGTTTTCGTCATAGTATTCGCTTTCTTTGCCATTCCGGCGAAGTATCAGCATCGCGTGCTTTTCTACGGCATCATCGGTGCTTTGGTCTTCCGTGCGATCTTCATCGGTGCCGGTTCATGGCTGATGCAGTTCCACTGGATCATCTACATTTTCGGCGGGTTCCTTATCCTCACCGGTGTGAAGATGATGTTTGGGCCGGAGAAGGAGATCGACCCGGAGAAGAACCTCGTCATCAAGCTCTTCAAGCGGGTAATGCCCGTTACGTCAAAGCTCCACGGCAAGCACTTCTTTGTCCGCGAGCATGGCCGCCTGGCCGCAACGCCGCTCTTCATCGCTCTGCTCTTTCTTGAGATGACGGACATCATCTTCGCGGTCGATTCCGTCCCGGCGATCTTTGCCATAACGGCCGAGCCGATGATCGTCTTTACCTCGAACATCTTCGCGATACTTGGCCTTCGAGCGATGTATTTCATGCTCGCCGGAGCGGTCAGCAAGTTCTATCTGCTCAAGTACGGGCTCTCTATCGTGCTGATATTCGTTGGGCTAAAGATGGTCTGGCTCAACGACGCTTTTGGCGGCAAGTTCCCGATCACCTGGTCGCTCGGCTTCATCCTTTCGACCATCGCGATCTCGGTCATCGCGTCGCTGATGTTTCCGCGAAAGGAAGAAGCTCCGGACGGCGATCCGCTTCCATAGTGATGCGTTCCTTAGGCCGCGGCCAACGCTGTGCTAAAATTCCGCCGAGCTATGCACAGCGAAAGATCGGTACAGGAAATATATTCGCCGGGCGGGATCTGCTTTGGCTGCGGCCCGGCGAATGAGAAAGGGCTTCATATCAGGAGTTTTGAAGAGGGCGACGAGCTTGTCGCCGAGTGGCACGCCGAGCCGCACCATCAGGCATTTCCCGGCGTGCTGAACGGCGGCATAATCGGCGCCCTTCTTGACTGCCATTCCAACTGGGCGGCGGCAGTTCACCTGATGAAAAAGCGGGGCGAGGACGCGGCACCGTGTACGGTAACCGCCGAGTTCCACGTCAAGCTGCTCCGTCCGACGCCGGTCGATGGGCCGATCTCGCTTCGCGCCCGCGTTGTTGAATCGACCGATGACCGGGCGACCGTCGAGGCCGAGCTGATCGCCGGCGGCAAGGTCTGCGATACCTGCCGCGGCGTGTTCGTCGCCGTTACCGAAGGCCACCCGGCTTACCATCGCTGGTAAAGTTTTCTAAACAGAAATGGACAAAGCAAAGATAATTGAGGACCTGAAGAGAACATACTTCGGATTCATTGCGTTCATCGAACCGATGTCCGAGGCCGACTTTACATTTTCGCCCGACGGTGTGAAGTGGACCGCCGGCCAGCAGGCTGATCATCTTTGCCGTTCTCTAGCACCGCTCAACAAAGGGGCCGGAGCACCCGAGTTTGTCCTGAAATCGATGTTCGGAAAGGCGGATCGTCCATCGGTCGGCTATGACGAACTGGTTGCCCGGTATCAGGCGGCGATTCCGGGGGTCGTTGCTCCGGATGCGTATAAGCCGGAGGCGATCCCGTTCGGGATGAAAGAAAAGCTGATAAGAGATCTTCGCGGACAAGTAGAAGCTCTCTGCAAGAACGTCGATAAGTTTGATGAGAAGAAGCTCGACATCCTCGTGCTTCCGCATCCGCTGCTCGGCAAGCTTACGCTTCGCGAAATTCTCTACTTCACGATCTACCATGCTGAACATCATCAACGGCACGTCAAGCAGAGTCTCGCTCAGAGGCCGCCGTCAGCGTCGTGATCAGTTCGGTGTAACGCGGCAATAGTCCCAACCGTTCGAGCCATTCCGATTGCTCTGCCATCAGGCGGGGGAGATGGACGACGTCCGAGAGGGCGTAATCGACGAGTTCGTCGGTCCAGATGCCGTCCCATTTTCGGGTAAATTTTGCCCGCTGCGTTTTATCCAGATCGACGGCGAAATAGCGGTAAAGCGTATCGGCCAGCGAAGCGGATTGGTTCGCACCGCGGGTCAGCACCTTTTCGGCGATCATCGTATCGAAGACGTTGTTGACCGAGTGGCCGGCGGCAGAGAGAAAATCGAGGTCAAAGCGGGCGTTGTGAAATATCTTGATGATGCCTTCATCCGTAAGAATGTCCGCCAGCGGCCCGAGCCCGACGCCTTCGCTGAGCGGCACCAACACGTTGAATTCACCATCAGAGAACTGCACCGAATAGAGCCGGCCCGACGAAGGGCTTAGCCCCGAGGTCTCCGTGTCGCAGCCGAGAGCCGCGGCCGTACGCAGCCGCTCGAAAGCTTCCGCAATTTCAGCTTCGGTCCTCGTGATAAAAACGTCCATCTTGTGAAGCTATAGTCTCACGCAAAGCGGCGGAGGAAGCAATTGGGAGAAGAGGAGAAGAGGAGAAGAGGAGAAGAG
>ERZ761602.2607-NODE-2607-length-27626-cov-16.219361_pt1 | contig 27626 bp, 23 predicted proteins | sample MGYA00512165_ERZ761602 | MGnify/ENA primary metagenome ERZ761602 (study PRJEB28899, sample SAMN02445085) | bioreactor sludge metagenome | biome: EBPR sludge; isolation source: Thorneside wastewater treatment plant | place: Australia: Brisbane, Thorneside...
CCCGCAACGTCCTCGCCTCCGGCGTGGTCCCGCAGATCAGCGCCATCCTCGGCCCGTGCGCCGGCGGCGCGGTCTACTCGCCCGCGATCACCGACTTCATCCTCATGGTCGAGGGCACGTCGTACATGTTCATCACCGGCCCCGAGGTCATCAAGACGGTGACCCACGAGGAGGTGACCAAGGAGGCGCTCGGCGGCGCGCGCAGCCACGCGTCGCGCTCGGGCGTGGCCCACTTCGCCGAGGCCGACGAGCTCGCCTGCCTGCAGCGCATCCGCGAGCTCGTCTCGTTCATGCCCGCGAACAACACCGAGGATCCGCCGACGCGCCCGTCCGCCGATCCGCACGATCGCGCCGACGCCGCGCTCGACGCGCTGGTCCCGCTCGACGCCAACAAGCCGTACGACATGAAGCAGCTCGTGGTCGGCGTCGTCGACGACGGCCACTTCGTCGAGGTCCACAAGGACTACGCCAAGAACATCATCTGCGGCCTGGCCCGCCTCGGCGGCCGCCCGGTGGGCATCGTCGCCAACCAGCCCAAGCACCTCGCCGGCTGCCTCGACATCGACGCGTCGATCAAGGCCGCGCGCTTCGTGCGCTTCTGCGACTGCTTCAACATCCCGCTGGTCACGTTCGTCGACGTCCCCGGCTTCCTGCCCGGCACGACCCAGGAGTACGGCGGCATCATCAAGCACGGCGCCAAGCTGCTGTACGCCTTCACCGAGGCGACCGTGCCCAAGATCACGGTCATCACCCGCAAGGCCTACGGCGGCGCCTACGACGTCATGGCGTCCAAGCACATCCGCGCCGACATCAACTTCTCGTTCCCCAACGCCGAGATCGCGGTGATGGGCCCCGACGGCGCCGTCAACATCATCTACAAGGGCCAGCTCGACAAGATCCCCGAGGCCGAGCGCGCCGTGGCCCGCGCCAGGTTCGTCGAGGAATACCGCGACAACTTCGCCAACCCGTACAAGGCCGCCTCGCTCGGTTACATCGACGAGATCATCCGCCCGCGCGAGACGCGCGCGGCCCTCATCCGCTCGCTCAAGGTGCTGGCCAACAAGCGCCAGACCAACCCGCCCCGCAAGCACGGCAACATCCCCCTCTGAGTCGCGCCTCGGCTGAGGAGTCGCCTATCATGATTCCCATGCTTCGCGTCTCGCCCGTGTGTGGAGTGGCGGCTCTCGCGCTCGGACTTGCAGCGTGCAAGTTCCCCGAGCTCGCGCCGATCGATGAGATGGATGCCGGCGGCGACGCTGGCGAGGGCGGCATCGACGCCGATCCCGACGCAATGCCATGCGAAGGGGACCGCTACGGGTTCGCGATCTCGAACGTGGCGCACTGCGATGTACCGGCTGCCACCGCCGCGCTCGACCTCACCAACGTCGCAGCCATCGACACGTTCGCCGGCACCATGACATCGGTTGGCGGATCGACGGCACCGCTTCCAGGTACTGCGCTCGTGCCCCAGACCGACGGCAACATGATCCGCGTTGTCTCGGCCACCTCGCTCATCGTCCCGGCGGCGGCCAGCATCACGCTTCGCGGAGAGAACCCGATCGCGTTCCTCGTTCGTGGAGATGCTGTCGTCGCCGGAACGTTCAGGCTCACGGGCGACCTGTTACAGGCGTCCGGTCCGGCGGGGACAAGAGGCACGTGTGCCGGTGGCGGTTCCGGGACGGCAGGAACCGGTGCCGGCCTCGGTGGTGGTGGTGGCGGCGGTGCGCTCGGAAGCGCGGGCGGCTCGGGTGGCTACGGGAGTAACGACGTGACCAACGCCGGTCAACCCGGCACGCCCCTGGCGGTGGTGAGCCGCTCGCCCCTGGCAGGCGGATGCGCCGGTTCTCCGGGCAACGCGGGCGTCACGCCGGGCGCCGGCGGTGGGGCCATCCAGATCACCGCGATGGGCTCGGTCGTGATCGACGGCACCGTGACCGCCGGTGGTGGCGGCGCCAACGGGGGCGGAAACACTGCCGGTGGTGGCGGTGGCGGCTCAGGTGGAATGGTGCTGCTCGAAGCGGGAACCGAGATCCGCGGCACAGGCTTTCTGACCGCGAACGGGGGCAGCGGCGGCGGCGGCGGTGGAGCTGGAGGCAATGCTTCAGGGGGCGTCAGCGGATGCGCGCAGTGCGCGACGCCGACCGTGGGTGGAAACTCGAGCGGCGCAGGCTCCGGGTACGGGGGCAATGGTGCCGCGGGCGGCACCGGCGCAATGGCGGGCTCGAACGCGACCTACGCGGGTGGCGGCGGTGGCGGTGGGGCGGGAATCATCTGGCTTCGCTCTGCGAGCGTCAACTTCGGCGGCCTTGTCAGCCCCACGGCTCGGACCTCCACGCTGTAGTGTCCGCCGACGAACCGCTATCATTGGCGGCATGCGTCGTCCATGGTGTCCACTCGTCCTCCTCGCCTTGACCGTCGGTTGTGGTGACATCGTGCCTGGCGCCATCGACGCGGCGCCCGGCACGTGCGTACCTGCGTGCGATGACAATGCGACGTGCACCGGCGACACGTGCGCGTGCGACACCGGGTACGAGGGCGATGGCCTCACGTGCACCGACGTCAACGAGTGCATGACGAACAACGGCGGCTGCGATGCCAACGCCACTTGCTTCAACACCGCCGGCGGCCGCAACTGCGGCTGCAACACCGGGTACGTGGGCGACGGAGTCACGTGCCGCCAGGTGTGGGCGCCGCGTGGCAGCGCTCAGATCCGGCTGAGCAACGTCATCACCGGACAGACCAACGACGCCAACGCGACCGTCGTCGGCGGCAACCGGATCTACTTCGCCCCGGATATCGGCGATGACGGAGACACGAGCAATCATTTCCTGCGCTACTTCGACACCTCGACGATGCTGTTCAACACCGACGTGCTCGCGATCCCGCCGGCCGGCTCCAGCGACTTCTGCGCGTGCGGCCTGACCGAGATCTTCGTCGGCACCAACTCCAGCCTGTACATGTTCGGCAACGACGGATATCACTACTCGCCATCGACCAACCGCTGGACGGCACTGGCGAGCTACACACCCGCTGTTTCCCGTGGTGAAGCGGCGGGTGCGTTCGAGACCAACAACGGCGTGGTCTTCATGATCGGGGGGCGAGGGCCCTTGAACAATGCGATCAGGTTCACGGCGTCGACCGGCGTCGTGGACCCAGAACCCGGAACGCTCCCGTTCGCGCTCGAGCGAGCCCGGGCGTGGGCTCCCGCCGGCAACAATGTCACCTATGTCGCCGGCGGGTTGGCCAGCGACAACAGCCGTCAGCACTTCCTCCGCCACGCGACCGGCACCAGCACGTGGACCACGCTCCCCGACGCGCCGGCGGACATCGGCAACCCGCAGGGCATGGGCGACTGGCAAGGCAAGATCTGGGTGACGACACGTTCGAACATGTACTTCTTCGACATGGCGTCCAGCACCTGGGGCCCGGGCATCACCCTCCCCGGCGGCTTCATCACCGCGGTCACCGCGGGCAGCCCCAGTCGCGTGTTCGGCCTCTTCCAGCTCGGCGACACCCTCCAGGTCCAGGAGCTGATGGCGATCGAGTAGGATCCACGGCCGTGCGCCGGTCCGTTCTCGCTGCGATCGCCGCCGTCAAGCGCAGATTCGTAATGAACAAGCGTTCGTCATCCAGCGGATAACGAGTCCATGAGCCATGATCGCAACGACCGTATGCCGCCCGCGGGCACACGCTCGGAAAGCGTCCAGCAGCGCGCGACGCCGCCGGGAAAGCGATCCCTTACCTCGCATCTCCAACCACGAACGCACGCCCGTGAGTCGACTGAAATCCAAGAACCTGACGGTGGGCGCGCGCCACCCGCAGCCCCCGTAGACGAGCCCTATTTCTTCGGCGAAGGTGGCGGCACAGCACCCTCGCCGGAGGCGATCGATGCTGCCAAACAGATCGGGCTCGGCGACGTCAGCAACGTTCGCTTGCATACGGACGTCGCCGCGGATTCTGTCGCCGCTGCGCACGACGCTCGCGCCGTCGCGTACGGTCAAGACATTCACTTTGCGGCCGGTGCCTATCACCCGGGCACCGAGCACGGCGATCGGCTCCTCGGTCACGAACTCGCACATACCGCGCAGCAGCGGGGCGCCACACCTACGCCGGCAGCGAAGCCACTCGCAACGTCGCCGGGCGACGTGTCCGAGATCGAGGCCGACGTCGCTGGAGAATCCTTCCTTGCGTCACTCGGTGGTCGAGAGGTCGCGCCGATTCACGTAGCCGCGACACCTGTCATCGTCGCCCGCTTCGCGGGGCCGACGCCGGCTGTGACGGTGCGGCCGGGAACAGTAGGAAACCAGAACGCGCCAGACACCGTCGGCCGAGACGCTCACTCGAAGGGCCGAGAGGCCGCGGAGGGAGCACGTCAACAAGGTGCCGGGCGCGCCGGACAGGAAAGACCGACGCTAACCATCCGCCCCGGAGGTGACGCGCCCGGATTCGTCACAAGCGCGAACGAGCCCGGTCAGATGGTCCAGGGACCGTCGCCAGCCAACTCGCACAATGTCGTCGTCGATTTCACTCCGCGCAGGTTCCATGTTCTCCCGGCAATTCGACACGACGTTGCGCTCATTACGACGCCCGACGAACTGTTGACCCTGTGGACTCTCTACCTGCTCGACGAACCTCAGCCTGCACCCTGGTCTGGACGCGTTCCTCTTGCATCGCTGGACGACGATCCGCTGAGACTACGGCCAGAAGGTGGATCCGATGACCGTCCGCGCGCAGCCTGGGTCCAGCCCCGGGAGAAGATGCGGCTGCCAGCGGGCAGCTCCGCGTCACAGATCTTGTGGGGCGTCGTTCGGATGGAGGGACCGCATGATGATCCGGGAGGGCGCATGAGGCGCGACGCCCTGATCGAGACGTGTACTGCGAGGGCGAGAGACATCGTCGCGCTCCAAGGCTTGATACCTCCCGCTGCCAGCAAGGGCGGGGGCAAGGGCAAAGACAAGGGCGAGGAAGACGACGACGAGAAGCGCAAGAACGCGCAGAAACACCAGAGGCCGGCGTTGCCGCCGGGTGACGAGAAGAAGCCGAAGCACCGTGGGCGCATCCAGGTTCAAGGCGGCGGTGTCGAGAAGTCTCGCAACTGGACCCAGGACGTTCCGCGCAGTCGATCGCAGGGACAGCAGGATCTCGCTGCACTCAAAGATGAGCTCACGAAATCCCAGCTAAGAATTCGCGAGCAAGCATTCGAGAAGGCGGCGAGGTTTATCGACGCAACGACGTACACGGCACCGCCCGACCTTCATCGAACGTTTCGAAACGATGAGGTGATCGCACGGCGAGGATCAGAGCGAGTGGACGTCGAGATCCACGAGGGAACGGCGTTCGTATGATGACCGCGGCGGAGACCCTTTCCGAATTACGTGCCCGAGAGCGCTCACTCGTGCCGAACGCCGATACCAGTCAATGGAGCAGGGAAGTCACGACGCTGATGGACAGTGTCCCCCTCACGCCCGAGTGGCTCTCACGATTGGTCGACGAGTTCGCGAGCACAACGAATCCCGAGTTCGCCAACTCGCTCGCGTTCACCCTCGCAGGTGCAGCGAACGACGAGCAACGCGCGCGATGGGTGGCGCCACTCGCGGTACAGGCGATGGTGGGACTCAAGGTCCCCTCGCCGTGGCCACGGCTAAACCTCTGCACCACGGTCGAGCGCCTCCTTATGTTCGATGCCATGGGACCGGAGCTGGGTCGCCCCATCCCCGGGCTGGAACAATTGCTGATTTCCAGCATGGAAAGCACCGATCTGGTCCAGGCTGTCGCAGCCATCGTGACGTATCAACTGCGATGCCATGGCCCCGTCGACGCGCTCAGTGATGGCGGCCGGCAGCAGATCGAGCAGGCCGTGCTCGGCTGCATCGACAGTCCCAACGAGGAACTTGCGGGGATCGCCAAGGCGCTGCGCGACCGGATCGCGAAGGACCGCACGGATGGCCGACGATGAACTTCCGCAACTCTCCTTGGCGCGCCGCAGCGTGAGCCGGCGGACGCGCCGCTGATCGAGTAGGATCCACGGCCGTGCGCCGGCTCCCTCTCGCTGCGATCGCTGCTGCGGCGGCCGTCGTCGCGGCGGCGGGCGCGGGGTGTGCGCCGGCGGCGCCGGTGAGGCCGCCGCCGCTCGCGCCGGAGGCCTACGCGCACTACGTGCGAGGGCGGGCGGCGTTCTTCGAGGCGGACTACGCGACCGCGCTGCGCGAGCTGGACGAGGCGATGGCGGCGGCGCCCGACGAGCCCGGCGTCGCGGTGGCGCGGGTCGAGGCGATGTACCGGCTCGGGATGCGCGTCGAGGCGAGCACGCAGATCGAGCGGGCGACGGCGCGCTGGCCGCGCTCGCCGGAGGTGTGGCTGGCCGCGGGTGACGTCCACCGCGGCACCGGCGAGCTGAAGCGCGCGGCGCGCGCGTATCGACGCGTGCTCGAGCTCGAGCCCACGCTGGCGGCGGCGTACCTCGGCCTGGCGGCGACCGAGACGCAGGCGAAGCGACCGGCGGAGGCGGAGAAGGTGTACCGGAAGCTGATCGCCGCCTTGCCCGAGTCGGTCGACGGGCACGAGCAGCTCGCGCAGATCCTGCTCGCCCGGCGCGACGACGCCGGCGCGGCGCCGCACCTGGTGCGCGTCATCGAGCTCGACGGCGATCGCATCGACGCGGCCCGCGCGCTCGCCGGCGTACACGTGCGCGCGGGGCGCGTGAAGGAGGCGATCGCGATCACGCGCGTCGCGTTCGACCGCACCGCCGGCGACCTCGCGATCGGCGCCGACCTGGTGTGGCTCCTGCTCGAGCTCGGCGACCGGCGCGCCGCGCTCGACGTGCTCGGCCTGTACGACGCGTCGGTGCCACCCGACGTCCTCGCCGACGCCGCCGGCATGTACGCCGCGCTCGGCGATCTGGAGCACGCGCTCGCCGCAGCGGAGACGGCGGACGCGCGCGGCCGCGACACGTCGCTCCTGCGCGCCCGGATCCTGGTCTCGCAGCGCCGCACCCGCGACGCGCTCGCCGCGCTCGACGGCATCGACGAGTCGCGCAAGGCGTGGCCCGCGGCGCAGGCGATCGCCGTCGAGGCGCTCCTCGCCGCCGGGCGCATCGACGACGCACGCGCGCGCGCCGACCGGGGCCTCGCCCGCGCCCCGGCGCACGCGTCGCTGGTCGCCGCCGCCGCCGAGGCCGCGCGGCGCGACGGCGACGTCGCCGCCGGGCGCGCCCTCTTCCGCAAGGCCGCCGCCACGCGCCCGCACGACGCCGAGCTCGCGCTCGCGTGGGCCGGCTTCGAGAGCAAGGCCGGCGAGCACGCCCGCGCCCGCGCCCTCGCCGAGCAGGTCCTCGCCGCCACGCCCGACGCGCCCGGCGCGCTCAACATGGTCGGCTTCGCGCTCGTCGAGGCGAGGCGCGACCTGCCCCGTGCGCGCCGCCTGCTCGCGCGCGCCCGCGGGCTCGCGCCCGGCGACGCGTCGGTGCTCGACAGCTGGGGCTGGTTGCTCCGCGCCGAGGGCGACCTCGCCGGCGCCGACCGCGCGCTCACGCGAGCCGTGCTCATCGCGCCGCACGAGCCCGAGATCCTCGCCCACGCCGCGACCATCGCCGCCGAGCGCGGCGCCCACCCACGCGCGCGCCGCCTCCACGCGCTCACGCTCGCCCGGCCCGCGGCGCCCGAGGTCCGCCGCGCCGCCGCCGCCGCGCTGGCGACGCTGCCGCCCGGCGGCGCTCCCCGGCTGCCGCCGTGTTACGCTCGCGTCCACATGAAGGCGCCCGTCCTCCTCCGCGTCACCCTCGGCTCGCTGCTGGCCACCGCCGCATGCTCCGAGACGCCGAGCAAGGGCCAGTGCGAGCAGCTGCTCTCGCGCATCATCGATCTCGAGGCGACCGCCACCGGCGTGAAGGGGACCAAGGACGAGGTCGAGAAGCAGAAGGCCAGCATCCGCGAGTACGCGATCGGCCAGAAGTTCATCGAGTCGTGCACGCGCGAAACGCCCAAGAAGGTCGTCGCGTGCGGCCTGAACGCGAAGACCATGGACGACCTCGCCGCCTGCGACAAGCAGTAGCCGCGGCGGCGCGTCAGTTCTTGCGCACGAACGCCGGGCTCACCTGGCCGCCGATCAGCGCGTTCACCGCCGGCGCGTGCACGACGATGCGCCCGACGGCGCCGCCGCCGCCGCCGCCGTTCGCGTTGCCGACGCCGCCGGCGACGGGCGGAGTGTCGAGCACGCCGCCGGCGCCGCCGGCCGCGCCACCGCCGGCCGGCATGTTGCCGCCGCTCGCCGCGATGAGCCCCGGCGCCCCGTCACCGCCGTCGGAGCCGGGCCCGATGCCGCCGCCCGACGCGCCGCCGCCGCCGTTGGACGCGAGCCGGCTCGCGTCGCCGAGCACGACGACCGTCGAGGACTGCAGGTAGATCGCGCCGCCCGCGCCCCCGCCACCGCCGCCCGCCGCGCACGCGCCGTTGCGCTTGCCGCCGCCGCCGCTCGCGTCGACCGTGCCCGTGATCGACAGCGTCTCCGCCGCGAAGAGCTGCACCGCGCCGCCGCCGCCGCCGCCGAGCGCGCGCGCGCAGGAGGCGGCCGCGCCGCGCCCGCCGCGCCCGCCGCCGCCGAGCGTCGTGATCGCGGCATCGCCGGCGAGCGCGCCGGCCGGGCCGCCGATCGCCGCGTTCGCCGTGCCGCCGGCCGCGCCGGCGGTGCCGTGGCCGCCGCCGCCGCCGCCGCCGTCGTCCTGACCGGCGCCGGTCGTCCCGTCGCCGCCGCCGGCCACGCCGGCGAGCAGCGCCCCGGGCCCGTCGTTCGAGCCGTTCGCCGACACGTCGAGCGTCCCGACGATGTCGATCTGGCGCGCGATCACCACCAGCGGCAGCGAGCCGTTCACGTCGAGCGTCCGGTTCGAGACGATCGTGAGCGCGTCGAGCCGCGCCAGCGCCACCTGGTTGCCCTCGTCGGTCGTGATCACCGAGAGCCACGGCTGCGGGTTGCCGTTGAAGGTGAGGGCGCTCGTGTCGAGCGTCCGGTTCTCGGACACGGTGAGCGCGACCGTGCCGAGCATCTCCTCGGCGAGCGGCACGTGCTCGATCACGCCGGCGCGCGCGTCGATCGGCGGCGCCGCGTCGTGGCCGCCGCCGTCGTCACCGCCGGCGGCATCGCCCGCGCCTGCGGCGTCGACGTCGCACCCCCCCGCCGCCTCGCACGCGTGCCGGGTCTCGCGCAGGCACGCGCCCGCGCCGGCGCCGAGCGCCGCCACGCCGAGCCATGCCGCGAGTCGCACCCCGGACCGCATCCAGACCAGCGTAGTCGCGCCGGCGCGCGCGCTCAACGGACTTGCGATGACACGACGGCGGCGGCCGCACGACCGATCGCCGCGCTCGCGGTGACGCCGTGGCCCCCGAGGCCGACCACCCGCACGAGCCACGGCGACGCCACGTCGCGCGCGACCAGCGGCGCGCCGGCCGCGAACGTCCGCTGGCACGCCCACACCCGCGCGAGCGGCGCCCGCGCCAGGCTCCGCGGCAGGCGCTCGCGCACCTCGGCCTCGGCGCTCGTCCGCGCGTCGACGACGCCGGCGCCCACGACGTCGCTGTCGCACGCCGACGCCCACACCTCCGGGCCGGCCGGGCGCACGTACCACTCGTCGCCATCGACGTCCCACACGATCGGCGCGTCGGCGGCGTTCGCATGGAGCGCCACGATGTGCCGTCGCCGCGACACCAGCCCGACGCCGGCGACGTGCGCGCGCGCCGCGACCTCGTCGCTCCAGGCGCCGGCGGCGACGACGAGCTGCCGCGCGTCGAGCGCGCCGTGCGGGGTGTGCACGACGACGCCGCCACCCCCGCCCCCGCGGCCGTCGTCGGGCACCACCGCCATCACCTCGGCGCCGGTGACGATCCGCACACCGCCGGCGCGCGCCGCGACGGCGTAGCTCTCGACGAGCACGCCCAGATCGATCACGCCGTCGTCGGGGAACCACAGGCCGCCGCGCGCGACCTCGAGCCCCGGCCACCGCGCGGCCACGTCCGCCGCCGTCACCACCTCGTGACGGAGCGCGAAGCGCAAGGCCCGCGCTCGAAGCACGTCGACCGCGGCCTCGCCGGCGAGCAGCACGGCGCCCCGTCCGTCGACGAGCGGCCGGCGCGCGAACCCGGGCGGCGGCGCGCGCAGGAACGCGGCGCCCTCGGCGGTCACCTCGGTCCACGCGTCGTCCTCGGCCAGCGCCCGGCACATCGCGGCGTTGCGGCCGCTGGCCTGGCTCGCGACCGCGGCCTCGCGCTCGAGCACGACCACGTCGCCCACCCCGCGCGCGGCCAGCGCCCAGGCGGTGGCCAGACCGGCGACCCCGCCACCGACGATGGCGACCTCGGCGCGAGCGGGCAACGGGTCCACGACCGCTTCTACCGCGACGGATCGGCACCAGCAACCGTGCGGTGATAGGATGGAGGCTCGTGCGCCGCGTGTTGCACATCGGGGGCGTCGGGACCCTCCTCGTCCTCGGGCTCGGGGGCTGCGATCGGGAGCTCGAGCCCGAGCTCTGCCCCGACGTCGCCGAGGGCGGGATCGTGGTCTCGGAGATCCGCGGCAAGCAGACCGTCAAGCGCACGCCCGAACCGGCGAACCAGACCATCCCCGATCCGTACGGCGAGTGGATCGAGCTCTACAACGCCAGCGGCGCCGCGCAGGACCTCTACGGCCTCCAGCTCCGCTTCCTCACGCTCGACGGCTCCAGCGAGGGCACGGTGATCGTGCGTCGCTCGCTCACCGTCGCCGCCGGCGATCGCGCCGTCCTCGGGTACTACCCCGACGACGACGCGCTGCCCGCGCACGTCGACTACGGCTGGTTCCCCGACTTCAAGAGCTCGAGCGGCGGCGCGGCCTCGCTCTTCCCCACCGGCGTGGTCGACCTCTACGCCTGCGGCGTGCGCGTCGACCGCGTGCGCCCCGACGGCCTGCCGACCAACGCGACCTGGGCGTTCCCCGTCGAGCCGCCCGACGCCGCCGCCAACGACGACGTCCTCGCCTGGTGCGACGACGGGACCGGCGCCACCGACACCGAGTACGCCCCGGGCACCCCGGGTGAGAGCAACCGCCCATGTCCATGACCACGCGCACGCCTCGGCTCGCCGCCGTCGTCATCGCCGGCCTCACCGTCGCGCTCTGCGCGAGCGCGTGCGGCCCGTCCCAGGGCACCCGGTACCAGCGCAAGGCGGCGCAGGCGTCGCTCAAGAAGCTGGAGACGCCGGGCCTCGTCATCGGCGAGTTCCACCTGACCAAGGTCACCGACGGCGACACGATCCGCGTCGACGGCCTCGACAGCTCGCTGCGCCTCCTCGGCCTCGACGCCGAGGAGACGTTCAAGAACGATCACGATCGTCGCGCCGCCGAGACCGACTTCCGGAAGTACCTCGCCGACAAGCGCGCGGAGAGCAAGCACCCGGTCAAGGCCGCCAGCCCGCTCGGCGAGGTGGCCAAGGAGTACGCGCGTCAGTTCTTCCACGGCCGCACCAAGGTCCGGCTCGAGCGCGACGACGCGCGCGAGATCCGCGACCGCTTCGATCGCTACCTGGCCTACGTCTTCGTCGAGAAGGACGGCAAGTGGGTCAACTACAACGTCGAGTGCGTCCGCGCCGGGATGAGCCCGTACTTCTCCAAGTACGGCTACTCGCGCCGCTTCCACGACGAGTTCGTCGCCGCCGAGCGCGAGGCCCGCGAGGCGCGGCGCGGCATCTGGGACCCGGCGCTCGATCACTACGACGACTACGACGAGCGCAAGGCGTGGTGGGACGCGCGCGGCGACTTCATCGCGCGCTACCAGCGCCAGATCGACAGCGACCCGAGCTTCATCGTGCTCACCCACTGGGACGCGATGCGGCGCATCGAGGAGCGCGTCGGCCAGGAGGTCTCGATCCTCGCCACCGTCGGTGACATCCGGCTGGGCGATCGCGGCCCCACGCGCGTGTCGCTCTCCCGCAAGATGTTCGGCGACTTCCCGCTCATCTTCTTCGACAAGGACGTCTTCGCGTCGAGCGGGCTCACCCAGTGGAAGGGCGAGTTCATCGTCGTCAAGGGTGTGGTCTCCGTCTACCAGAACAAGCACACCAAGCGGAAACAGCTGCAGATCCAGATCGACCGGCCCGGCCAGATCGTCCTGTCGCCCATCCCGGGCCTCACCCGGCCCGGCGACGTGACGAACCCGACCGACAGCGCGGCCGGACTCTGAGAGGATCCGAACCATGCGAGCTTCGTTCCTTGCCAGCCTGGGAGTCGCCGGCCTCGGCCTCGGTCTCGTCGCCTGTGGCCCCGGCGACGACGGCGACGGCGACTGCGCCGGCCTCGTCCTCGGCGATCTGGTCATCACCGAGGTGCTCGCCGACTACGGCGCGCCCTCCGGCGGCAGCGGCACCGACGAGGGCAAGGAGTGGTTCGAGATCCACAACGCGTCGAGCGCGCCGATCGAGCTCGCCGGCGTCGTGCTCGAGCACGGCCGCCCCGACGGTCTGCCCCAGGACCGCAAGCGCCACGTGATGGGCGCCGTCACCATCCCGGCGAACGGATACCTCACGCTCGGCAACGTGCTCCCCGATCTCGCGCCCGCGCACGTGAGCTACGGCTATGCCAACGCGCTCGGCGACCTCTACAACTCCGGCGGCGGCCGCCTCGCGCTCATGTGCGGCACGACGCTGGTCGACGAGGCCACGTACGACGGCGTGCGGGCCGGGCGCAGCCTGGCCCTCAACGGCCGCACCCCACCCGACGCGCTGGTCAACGACGACCTCACCAACTGGTGCGCGACCGAGCAGAACGCCTCGTTCGAGTACGAGCCCGCGAACTACGGCACCCCCGGCGCGGCGAACCAGGACTGCAACATCGTCGTGCCCGGCCAGTGCGACGACAACGGCACCATGCGCCCGACGGTGCCGCCCCAGGTCGGCGACCTCGCCATCACCGAGGTGATGCCCGACCCCGACGCCGTCGCCGACACCGCCGGCGAGTGGTTCGAGATCGTCGTCAACCGCGACGTCGACCTCAACGGCCTCGCCGTCGCCGGCGCCACCGGCAACGGCAACACGCTGATGTCGACCGCGTGCGTGCGCGTCACCGCCGGCACGCACCTCGTGTTCGCGCGCAACGCCGACAACATGACCAACGGCGGCCTGCCGGCGGTCGCCGGCACGTTCACCTTCACCATGGCCAACTCCAACGGCACGGTGCGCGTGCTCATGGGCGGCGCCGAGCTCGACTCGATGACGTGGACGACGGTGCGCGCCGGCCGCTCGCTCCAGCTCGACATGGGCCTCACCGCGCCCACCGACAACGACCTCTCGACCAACTTCTGCGACGGCAACGTGGTCTTCGGCGCCGGCGACCAGGGCTCGCCGGGCATGCCCAACCGCGACTGCGGCGTCAACACCACCGGCATGTGCCTGGACACCGGCACGCAGGCCTTGCGCCCGATCGTCAAGCCGACGGCCGGCCAGCTCGTCATCAACGAGTGGATGCCCGACCCGACCCACGTCGCCGACTCCGCGGGCGAGTGGTTCGAGCTGCGCGCGACCGCCGACGTCGACCTCAACGGGCTCCAGGCCGGCGGCGCGACCCTCGGCACGACGCCGCTCATCCCCGCCGGCGGCGACTGCGTGCGGCTGGCGACCGGCGGCCTCGCGCTCTTCGCCCGCACGCGCACCAACCCCGACGTGGTGCCACCGACCAACAACGGCCTGCCGTCGGGCATGGACGATCCACCCGTCGTGGCGACCTTCGGATTCGGCCTCACCAACGGCGCGTCGAGCTTCCAGATCGGCATCGACGGCGCGAACCTCGCCACCGCCATGTGGACGTCGACCTCGGTGCCCGGCTCGTCGTGGATGCTCGACAGCGACGGCACGCAGTGCACCGCGAACCTGACGACGCCCGCGCCGGTGCCCGCCTACAAGAACGGCACCGCCGACGGCACCGATCGCGGCACGCCCGGCCTCGCCAACAGCCCACCCGAGTGTCCGTGAGCGCCCGGTCAGGGCGGTGACAGCGGGACCGCCGCCACGAGGACATCGTAGCCGCCGCGCGACGTCAGCGTCTTGCCGAGCGCGTTGATCTGCGACTGGAACCGGCCCCCCACGACGAGCACGTTGCCGGCGCGCGCGACGCTCTCCGCGACGTCGAAGCCGGTGCCGTTGATCCGACCCGCCCAGCTCGCGGCCCCCGTCGTCGGCGACAGCTGGGCGACGAACATGTCGCTCTGGCCGCTGTTGGCGAGGGTGGTGCCGCCGAACGCGAGCGTCGCCGACGAGTAGTAGCCGGTCAGCGCGAGCGTGCCGTCCGCGAGGACGGTGAGATCGATCGCCTGGTCGGTGCTGTTGCCGCCGTATCGACGCGCCCAGGCGAACGTGTTCACCGACGTCACGGCGCCGACCACGATCTCGGTGCCCGTGCCCGTGCCCGCGAGGACCTGGCCGGCGAAGGTCACGTTCTCGCCGACGATCGCCTGGTAGCCAACGCCCATCGAGACGACGCCGTTCACGTCGGCCGCCACCGTCGCGACGCTGTCGGAGCCGGTGCCACCCACCTGCCGCTGCCACGAGAGCGCGCCGGTCGTGCCCGCGAACCGGCCCACGAAGCCGTCCTGCGGGCCGGACGGCGTCATGTTCGTGGCGCCGAGGTTGCAGGTCCCGGAGAAGGAGCCGGCGACGTACACGAAGCCGTTCGGATCGACGGTGAGGTCGTTGGCGAAGATCTGCGAGCCCGCGCCGCCGAGCTTGCGCTTCCACACCACCGCGCCGTCGGTGCCGGCCAGCTTGCCGAGAAACAACTCCTGCTCCCCGGGCGTGGTGGTGACGTTGCCGTCGCCGAGGTTGACGAGCGTGTTGAAGGCGCCGGTCACGAAGATGTCGCCGTTGCCGTCGACCGCGACACCGCCGAGGCCCGGATCGTCGGCGTCGTCGGCGTGGATCGCGCGCTGCCAGAGGAGGCCGCCGTTGCCCGCGGCGTACTTCACCACGAAGAAGTCCTTGGTGTCGCCGCTCATGAGCGGCAGCGGCGTGGCGCCGCCGAACGAGGTGTTCGCGCCGTACGCGCCGAACATGACGAGGTCGCCGGTCTGTGGCACGACCGCGATCCCCTCGGAGTAGTGCTCGCCCGCGCCGGCGATCGCGCGCTTCCAGATCACATCGCCGGCAGGCGACAGCTTGGCCACGATGATGTCGGTGCTCCCGACCGCCGGGAAGGTCGTCCCGTCGAACACGACCTCGCCGGTGTGCGACGCGGCGACGTACACGTTGCCCTGGCCGTCGCCCGCGACGTGCACGTTGCCCTCGAAGCCGACGCCTCCGAGCTGCGTCGCCCACGCCGCGGTTCCCTGCTGCGCGAAGCGCGCGCCGACCGAGAGCGGGGCACCGTCGACGGTGAGCATGCACGTCGGCGCGGCGCCGCACGACTGGGCGGCGTCTCGCCAGCCCGAGAACGCCGATCCGGCTGCGCTCGACGCGGTGAACGTGATCGGCGTCCCGTCGAGGACCTGCGCCGTGCACGCCGTCCCACAGCTGATCCCGCCGACGTTCGCGGTGACCGCGCCGCCGCCGCTGCCCACGTCCACCGTGACGGTCACCTGGTGCATCGCGGGCGGCGCGTCGATCGGCGGTGGACCGTCGAGGTCGTCTCCTCCGTCGGTGTTCATGGCGTCGACGTCGCCCCCGCCGTCGGTGTTGTTCTCCTTCACGGAGCCACACCCGAGCCCAACCGCACCTGCAAGAGTCAAGTAGACGAGCGTTCGCATCGGTCGATCACGCTATCACGGCGTCAGGAGATGACGGCGTGCGTTCCGCCAGTGCCAGAACCTGCCGTGTGGGTGGGTTGGCCGTGTTACCGTCGGGGTCGGGGCCGTGCTGCAGTCGTTCCTGACGATCGTCTCGACCGCGAGCGCGCTGGCGCTGACCGCCGCGTGCGGCGGCGGGGGGGACGACGGCGAGACCGCGACCGTGGCGCGCGTGATCGACGGCGACACGATCGAGCTCACCGATGGGCGGCGCGTGCGCTACCTGATGGTCGACACGCCGGAGTCGACCACCGAGATCGAGTGCTACGGCCCCGAGGCCAAGGACTTCAACGTCGCGCTCGTCGACGGCAAGTCCATCACGATGACGTTCGACGTCGAGCGCGAGGACCGGTTCGGCCGGCTCCTCGCCTACGTCTCGGTCGATGGCGTCGAGGTGAACCCGGTGATCATCGAGCGCGGCTACGGCTGCGTCCTCCACATCCCGCCCAACGGCGACGATCGCGTCGCCGAGTTCGACGAGCTCGAGCTGCGCGCCCGCACCCTCGGCCGCGGCCTGTGGACCGCATGCACCCCACGACCATGCTGAAGCGCACCCTCGCCACCTCCACGCTCGCCGCCTCGCTCGTGGCCGCCGCCGCCACCCCGGCGCGCGCCATCCCGTACGAGGCGTTCATCGACATCGAGACCGAGGACGACCTCGACGACCTGCTCGCCTCGGGGCAGATCGAGGTCGACACCCACGAGGCGCTGCGCGTGCTGCTCGATCGCGGCGTCGTCCTCGACACGGCGACGCGCGAGGAGCTGTACTCGCTGCCCAACCTCACCTACGCCGACGTCGACGCGATCCTCGAGTACCGCAAGCTCAACGGCTTCATCGCCGACCCCATCGACCTCGTCGTCGCCGGCGCGCTCACCGAGGAGAAGCTGCTCGCGATCTCGTCGTTCCTCGTCGTCGGCCGCCGCGCCCCCTCGAAGTACGAGCCCCACGGCTTCGTGCGCGTCTTCACCCGCGGCACCCAGGCCGACCGCACCGTGCCGCCCGTCGGCGCCCGCGTGCGCGTGCGCGCCGGCAAGGAGCTGACCGCCGGCCTCGCCGCCACGCTCACGCGCCACCGCGTCGGCGAGGTCACCTGGGATCCCAACCGCGACGCCTTCCTCGCCGACGAGCGCGCGCCCCGGGCCCACGTCCCCAAGGCGTTCGTCCGCCTCCGACAGGACAAGCTCGACCTCATCGCCGGCACGTACCGCATCGGCTTCGGCGAGCGCCTCACGTTCGACACCGCCACCGACTACACCCCCAACGGCATCTACCTCGACGATCAGCTCTCGCGCGACTACGACCTCTCGCGCGACTGCGTCGAGTCGACCGGCGAGCTGGCGGCGTCGCCGTGCGCCGGCGACCTGCGCTACGAGTACGTCACGCCCGACTTCAGCTGGAGCGAGGGCCTGCGCGGCGTCGCCGCCGGCACGGAGCAGATCCCGCTCGGTGAGGGCCGGCTCCAGGCCTACGGCTGGGCCAGCTACCAGCACCGCAGCATCTACCAGTACGAGATCGCCAACCGCGCGGCCGGCGTCTGCGACGACCCGCGCGACGACGGCAACGCCGCGTGCGCCGCCCCCGACGTCTACGTGCGCCCGGGCGGCGACCCGCTCGCGCCGACGCCCGAGTACTCGTACCAGACCCTGCCCGAGATGTTCGCCGAGTCGCTCGTCGGCGGCAACGTCACCTACTTCGCCGCGCGCCGCGACTTCATCGGCGTGACGGCGTACGGCGCCACGACGCAGTGGCTCGCCGACACGCCGGCCGACGTGCGTCTCGACACCCAGGAGTGGTCGCGCTGGCCGATCGGCGGGCGCCACGGCGCGGTCGGCACGTCGCTCGGCGTCGGGCGCGGCATCTACGACGTCTTCGCCGAGGTCACGCACAGCTTCGATCGCATCCCCGCCGGCGACGGCCCCATCGACGGCGGCGGCGGCCCGGCCGCGATCCTGCGCGCCACCCGCAACCAGAAGAAGAACGAGCTCGAGCTCACGCTCCGCTACTACGCCCCGGACTTCGTGAACCCGTACGCCGGCTCGATCGCCGCCCCCGACGAGATCGAGGGCCAGCGCGCGCGCGGCGAGCACGGCGCCCGCGTGCGCTACACCGGCAAGCACGGCGCCGTCCGCCTGCGCGTCGGCGTCGACGCGTGGCGCACGCTCGTGCCGATCATCGAGCAGGTCGCGCCGTCGGTCTTCGAGGACGACTTCGTCTACGTCGCCCGCGGCGACGTCTTCGTGCGCACCGACTTCGACGCCAGCGAGCAGCTGCGCTGGGGCGTGTGGCTGCAGGCGACCGACAAGGGGCTCGATCGCGGGGCGCCGCGCGACACGATGGGCATGGAGATCGCCGAGTGCTACGAGGTCCTCTTCACCGACGGCGAGATCGGCGAGCCGATCACGTGCACCGGCCGTCGCTTCGTCACCACGCTGCGCGCGCGCTTCATGCCGCAGCGCCGCCTCACGCTCTACGCCCAGGCCCGCCACGCGCTCATGAGCGACAGCCGCGGCGACGATCAGCGCCAGGACGTCTCCGGACTGGCGACCGCGCTGTGGAAGCCCGACGATCGCCTCCGCCTGCGCGGCCGCCTCGCGTACCTGGACGAGGACATCGCCGACGACGGCTACCTCGAGACGTCGCTCGAGTCGTCGCTCGAGGTCGGCTACCGCCTGCGCGCCAAGGATCAGCTGCGGGTGCGCGCCGACGCCAAGTTCTGGCTCGACGACCGCGCCAGCACCGCCGCCCGCACGCCCTCGCCCGAGCTCTGGATCACCGCCGATTACGAGGCGAAGTTCTGAGCTGAACCGAGGCGCCGCTACGGCACGGCGAGGTAGCCGGGCGGCACGGACTCGACGAGCCACACGCCGTTGGCGGTGACGAAGAACGCGAAGCCGTCGCCGTGCATGCGCGCCGCGTCGACGTGCAAGACGACCGCGCGGCCATGACGGCCGCCGACCTGGCGCGCCGTGGCGATCGCCGCCGACAGGTGGACGTGGTGGCGCGCGCGGCGCTCGAGCCCGGTGGCCAGGATCGAGGCGAGGAAGCGCTCCGCCGTCCCGTGGTAGAGCACGGGCGGCGGCACCGCCGGCGCGTAGCCGAGGTCGACGTCGACCGAGTGCCCCTGGCTGGCGCGGATGCGCGCGCCGTCCTCCGAGTACGCGTACCGGCGCTTGCCGTCGGTGGCGACGATGCGGTCGAGGTCCGTGCGCGAGAGCACGGTGCCACGCGCCGTCAGCCCGGCCAGGAGCGCGTCGACCTCCACCCAGCCCTGCGGATCGAGCGTGACACCCGCCTCCTCCGGATGATGACGGAGCACGTAGCTCAGGAGCTTGCTGGCGGCGCGGTCGCGCGGATCGTCAGGCGTCACGACTCGTGCGATTCTATCGGGGTCCGCCATGCCGATGCGCAACATCCTGCTCGCCACCGACTTCTCCGCGCCGGCCGACCTCGCGCTCGCGCGCGCCCTCGCCGTCGCCCGCCAGCAGCAGGCGCACCTCACGATCGTGTTCGTCGAGACGCCGGCGGAAGCGTCGGCGCCGATCACGCCCGAGGCCGAGGTCGCCGCGCTCGAGCTCTCGAGCCTGCAGCGCGATCTCGCCGAGTACGAGGAGCGCGAGCTGGCGACGCGCGTCGAGCGGGCCAAGGCCGCCGGCGTCGACGCGACCGGCGTGCGCAAGGTCGGCGAGCCCGAGGAGACCATCGCCGCGCTCGCGAGCGAGCTGGACGCCGGCCTCATCATCTGCGGCACGCACGGCCGCACCGGCGTGCGCCGCTTCTTCCTCGGCTCGGTCGCCGAGCGGCTCTCGCGCCTGGCCCACAAGAACGTGCTCGTCGCGCGCGGCGCCGCCGGCGACGGTCGCTTCCACAAGGTGCTGGTCGCGACCGACTTCGCCCGGGCCGCCGATCACGCGCTCGAGAGCGCGCTGCGCGTGGCCGCCGCCGACGCCGAGATCCACGTCGTCAACGCGTGGCAGTATCCGGTCGGCTCGTGGGGCCTGTCGGCGCTCGGCGATCGCACCGGCGCGCTGGGCACGCTGCGCGGCGCGATCACGCAGGCCGCCGCCGAGCAGGGCGCCAAGATCGAGGCCGCGCAGGCCGCCGCCGGCCGCCCGATCACGTTCCGGCTGCTCCACGGCTCACCCGCCGATGTCGTCACCGAGCTCGCCGCCGCCGAGGGCTTCGACCTGGTCGCGGTCGGCACCCACGGTCACCGCGGCCTGCGCCGCATCGTCCTCGGCTCGGTCGCCGAGGCGATCATCCGTCACGCCCCGTGCTCGGTGCTCATCTCTCACTCCGACTCGTCGATCGACTGACCGTCCCAGCTGTGGGACGCGGCGGTGACGTCCTCGCCGAAGAAGCGCAGCGCCTTGCGCTTCCACGCCGCGGTCCACTCGATCTCGCCCTTGGCCACCATGCCGAAGAAGCGGTAGAGGCCGTGCTCGCGCGGCGGCTCGCCCATCGGGTGCTCGGGGCCGATCGCGGGCAGCGCGAACTCCATCGACATCACGCCGGCGGAGATGGCGACCGCCGGCTCCCGCGGCGAGAGCGACTTCACGAGATCGGCCATGCCCTGGTTCGAGCCCAGCATCTCGCAGCGGAACGTCTTCACGCCGCGCTCGCTGGCGGCGGCGACCAGGCGCTGGAAGAGCAGCGAGCCGAGGCCCTTGCCCTGGTGCGCGTCGAGGACGGCGATCGCGGCCTCGGCGACGCCGGGCTCGCCGGCGAGCTGGATGAAGCGCGCGACGCCGAGGCCGTCCTTGCCGTCGGCGGTGGTCGCGCCCAGGGCGAAGTGGCGGACGCCGTCGACCTCGGTGAGGTACCGCAGCTCGGCCGGCGTGAGGTCGTGCTTGGCGGCGAAGAAGCGCCGGTAGCGGCTCTCGGCCGAGAGCGCGAGGAAGCCGCGGTGGAGCAGCTCCTTGTCATCGGGACGGATCGTCCGCACCACGACGTCGGTGCCATCGCGCAGCGTCACGCGCTCCGCGTAGTCGGCGTCGAAGAACATGCCCCGAGCTTAGCCCGGGTCAGTCGTCGGCGGCACCCGCGCCGATGCCGACGGAGACGGTCATGCCGAACGCGAAGTACGCTTCGTCGTCGGTCTGCATCGACGACTCGACGTGCGGCATCGTGCCGCCCGACGCCATGAACGCGACCCGCGCCCCGTGGAACCACGCGTCGCGGTGGCGCAGGAATTCGGCGGCGATGCCGACGTGCGCCGCCGGGAACACGCCGCGCGCCGTGGCCGACACGACCGGCTTGGGCGGCTCGTCGGGCTCGGCGCAGTCCTGGCCCCAGCGCATGGTCTCGTCGGTGCAGTAGGTGCCGGCCGCGGTGAGGCGGTGCACGTTGAAGCCGCCGAACACGTGCGGCTCGATCCAGCGGTGCCGGAAGATCCGCACGTCGCCGGCGAGCTCGCCGCCGAGGCGCGTGGCCTCGTACGACGCGCCGTTCTCCTCGTGCTCGGCGTGGGCGCCGTAGAGGAAGCCGGCGACCGACGCGGCGCCGCCGGCGAGCGCGCGGCGGTAGCCGATCACCGGCTCGATCGGCCGGTCGCCCTCCTGGCCGAAGGCGCGCACGCCGAGGACCAGGCCGGGGATGCCGACGAGCTCGTCGGCCTGCGCGGCCGCGGACAGCTGCTCGATGCTGCTGCCGTCGGGCGACTCGACGACCGACGAGCTGAGGTAGTGACCGGGCAGGAGGCCGGCCTGCACCTCGAGCCCATCGCGCGGCATCGGCCGCGCCGTGAAGCCGGTGGTCGCCGGCGTCGGGCCCATCGAGGTACACGCGGAGGCCAGGGCGGCCGCCGCGACGGGAAACGAGAGCAGGAGTTGGTGACGCATACCTCCCAGACACGTGGTTGGACCACCGCGGGAACTGCGCACCCGTTCAGCGTGGAGGGAGCCCCGTTCGGGTCCTTCAGCGAATCATGGAGGATCGAGCGAAAGCGCCGCGATCTTGCCCTCTTCCTTGGCCGCGTCGTCCGCGCCGGGGAGGGGCTTCTTCTGCTCGGTGATGTTCGGCCAGGTCGACGCGCCGTCGATCGCCGCGGCGATGTTCGCCGGCAACGCGCTCTTGTCGATGTCACCGGCGCTCTTGGCGCCCGACACGACCGCGTTGATGTCCTTGTACGCGGCCCACTTCGCGGGGAGCTCGCTCTCCTCGAAGATCGCGGTCGTGGGGCACTCGGGCTCGCACGCTCCGCAGTCGATGCACTCGTCGGGATTGATCGCGAGCGAGTTCTTGCCTTCGTAGAAGCAGTCGACGGGGCAGACCGCGACGCAGTCGGTGTACTTGCACTTCACGCAGGGATCGGCAACGACGTAGGCCATGGACGCTGGCTCCTCGGGGCGCGCGCAGGCGCCACACCCCGTTCATAGCGGGAACCGGCCGCCAGTTCCAGATCCGAGGCCGGGTACTATGGTCGCGGCATGATGTCCCGACTCGCCCTCAGCCTCACGCGCACCCACGCGCTCGTCGCGCTCGTCGCGCTCGCCGCCTGCCAGAGCGGCGGCGACAAGCCCGCCGCCGGCGGCGGCGCCATGCGTCGCGACCTCGACAGGATCTGCAACGCCAAGCAGCTCTCCGGCGCCGACCAGGACGCCACGGGTCAGGGGACCTACATGATGGCGCAGTGGCTGAACGCCAACGTGACCTCCGACGAGGGGCGCGCGTTCCTGGTCGAGTTCGCCCAGCTGGGCCAGGACAAGCCGGCGCGGCGCAAGAAGCTCGAGGACGCGGCGGCGAAGCACGGGCTCACCAGCTGCCCGCTCGTCGACGACTGGCGCTGAGCGGGCGCGAGCCCGGCGGCTACGCGGCGCGCTCGTCGAGCGACACCGGCACGAGCTTGTAGCGCCGCTCGAGCAGCTCGTGCAGCGCGTAGATCACCGGGGTCATGACGATCGCGGCGAAGAGCTTCACCGCGTACGACGTGATGATGATGTTGACCAGCACGCTGGTCGGCAGGTGCGGGAACGCGATCGAGATGACGAGGATCGTGTCGAGGAGCTGCGACACGAGCGTCGAGCCGGTCGCGCGCAGCCACAGGAAGCGGTTGCCGGTCGCCTGCTTGATGAAGAAGAAGACGCCGATGTCGAGGAACTGCGCGCAGAGGTAGGCGATCATCGACGCGATCTGGATGCGCGTCGCGCTGGTGAAGACGTTCTCGAACGCGGCCGGCGTGATCGCGGTCTTGTCGGAGAACGGCACCGCGGCGGCGAGGTGGATGATGCCGAACGCGAGCGCGGTCATGAAGAAGCCGAGCATCGTGATCTGGCGCGCCGCCTTGCGGCCGTAGAACTCGTTGACGATGTCGGTGAGGACGAAGGTGAGCGGGAACGAGAGCTGCCCGACGGAGATGAGGCGCTCGTCGCCGAACAGCGTGATCGACGTGAGCTTGCCGCCGATCAGGTTGCCGATGAGCAGGCACGTGAGGAACGTCCCGACCAGGTAGAGGAACAGCCGCAGCCGGGCGTCGATCAGCATGGGCGAGCCGCGACAATGCCACGACTCGCCTATCCAGTTCGCCTGGGCAAGCCGGCGCGGCGCGCGCAAGCGCGCGAAACCGCGCCGCGCCGCCGTGGAACGACGGGTGCAATCGCCGGCGCCATGCCGAAGCTGAAACGACTTGCCATCCTGTGCCTTCCCCTCGCGGCGTGCGTCGACACCGACGACGACACCGTCCAGCTCCTCGCCGACGAGCTCCCCGCCGAGGTCCGCATCGTCGGCGAGCGCGCCAACCCCGCGCTCTACGGCGTCCACGAGGTGGGCACCGGCTGGGACCACGAGTACATCGAGGTCTGCTGGGACGCGAGCGCGTACGGCGCCAACGCCACCGACGAAGCGCTCATGTCCGAGGCCCGCGACTGGGTGAAGCAGATCGTCCTCCAGGAGTGGGGCCGCGTGAGCCGCATCCAGTTCCACGAGGTGTGGCCGTCGTGCGCGTACCCGATCTACCAGCCCGACATCCGCATCGGGCACAGTGATCTGCTCGGCTGGTCGCATCAGGGTACGGAGGCGCGCGAGATCGCGTCGGGCCCGACGATGGCGATCAACCTGCGCGGCCCCGAGGGCGCGACGTGTGTGCCCGACGGCAACGGCCCGGCCGGCGGCGGCGGGTACATCCCGGCGTGCAACGGGACGCTGCTGGGCGCCAACCCCGATTCGCGCGCGACCTGGACCGAGGCGCTGGCGCTGCACCTCTTCGGCTACGCGCTCGGGCTCCGCAAGGAGGACGTCCACCCCGCGGGCACGCCGTGCGCGGGCGTCGACGAGGCGCTCGACTCGGCGTACGCCAACGGCGAGGCGCTGTGGGGCTTCGACCCGGCGTCGATCATGTCGTCGTGCCGGCTCACGTCGCTCGCGTACGGCTCGGTCCGTCCGACCGTGAGCGTGGGCGACATCCGCTCGATCAACAGCCTCTACCCGGGCGTGGTGCGCCTCTTCCCCGGCACCCAGCTCGGCGGCGCGTCGTGGCCGCTCGGGCCGGGCTACTACACGCGGGCGACGCACCCGGCGCTGGCCGACGTGAGCTCGCTGGTCATCCCGCCCGGCTTCCGCGCGATGGTGTGCACCACCAGCAACTGCGCGACGTACACGTCGAGCGTGCGCGCGCTGTCGACCACGTACAACGACAAGATCCAGAACATCACGATCTCGCTCCAGGGCTTCGTCGCCGAGCAGCCGGGCTACATCGGCGCGTCGCAGTGGCTCGCGCCCGGCGTCTACAAGGCGTCGCAGGGGCAGCTCGCGACCGTCGGCAACAACGCGATCTCGTCGGCGTGGGTCGCGCCCGGCCACGCGATCACGTTGTGCGACGGCGAGGTGCCGAGCGCGGCCTCGTGCATCTCGGCGGTGGGCGGGACCCTCGGCGTGCCGCCGCTCTTGACCCTGCCGGGCGAGCTGGTGGCGACGTTCTCCGGGTGGAACATGGACAACGTCGCGTCGTACGTGAAGGTGTCGCCGCGCGTGGTCACGTACGCGTCGCAGGACTTCCGCAACACGTCGTACTCGGTGGCGCCGGGCGTCTACACCGTGTCCGGCGGCTCGACCTACCTGAGCCAGGTGCGGGCGCTGTCGGTGCCGGCGGGGCTCGAGGCGACGGTGTGCAACAAGGAGAGCGTGATGACGTTCCCGCGGCCCGTGTGCCAGACGTTCACCCAGAGCGGCACGGTCAACAGCAACCTGCTGGGCCAGATCAAGCGGCTCGAGGTGCGGGTGCCGCTCGTCGTCCAGCCCTGATGGATGGCGGCGCTTGTACGGCGGCGGCGTCCTGACGTACTCCTCGGGGACGCATGACGTTTCGACCTCCGTTCCTGATCGCGTTCGCGCTCGTCGCCGGCTGTTCGGGTGAAGACGGGCCGTGCGGCGAGGAGGCGTGCGCGCCGTGCATGGCGTCGAACCCGTTCTCGTGCAGCGGCGACACGATCTGCGTGGCCGACGCGTGCGTGCCGGCGTTCGGCCGGAGCTACGTGTTCACGGTGACGACCGGGACGCTGCCGCAGGTCGACGGCACGGGCGCGTCGTGGGACGAGGGCGGCGGGCTGCCCGACGTGTTCGTGACGCTGACGGTGAACGGCGCCGTGTTCACGACGCCGGTGGTGGTCGACAGCGTGACGCCGGCGTGGAACTTCGCGACGCCGCCGGTGCCAGTGCCCGCGGACACGGCGCTGCGCATCGCGGTCTACGACGACGACGAGCCGATGGACACCCAGGCGTGGGCGTGTTCGACGGACCCGGTGGCGATCGAGTTCCTCCGCGGCGGCGGGCTGGGGTGCTCCGGGCCGGGGTCGCTTCCGGGCGCGCGCGTCAACGTGACGGTGCGCCCGGAGTAGCCGGGCGGCCGATCCGTCCTTCAGTACGGGATGCCCTCGATGCGTACGGCCGGCGTGTCAGGCAGCGCGGAGAAGGGCAACACGAACATCGTGTCGTCGGCGGTCACGATCCAGCGGTAGCCGAGGTCGCTGCTGGCGACGGCGTAGGGCGAGGACAGCGCGTAGTTCTGGCGGCGCAGCGCGGTCAGCGGCCAGTTCGTCGAACCGTTGAACAGCACGGCGAGCGTGCCATCCGGCTCGAGGGCGAGAATGGATTCCCATCCCAGCGGAGCCGTGATCGCCTGCGTCCCGGGGGTGACCCAGGCGAAGTGCGGGCTGCGCGCCTCGGTCGGTGCGCCGTCGCGGAAGCGCCAGAGAAGAACCTCGCCGTCCGTAGTCAGCATGGCAAGCGGCGCTTCCAGGCCGAGCGGGGTTTCGGTGGACAGATGCGGCTCCCAGGGACTCCAATCGACGATGTCGGCGGTCCACGGCCCCTCGGCGACACGGGCGAACGGGTACTCAACGGTGCCGAGCACGCCGCCCTCGAAGGCCACGAAGCGATCCGTGTCGTCGTAGACCACGACGGCGTGAACGTGTCGCCCCTGGTTCGGTGTCCAGACATCGCGTGCCATGACGGCGGCGACGGAGGCGCCTGGAGCGACACCGAGTCGATTGATCGGTCCAACGATGTCGGGATGGCTGCAGTTGAGTCTGATGAGTGCCGCGAGCAGCTCGGATTGTGGGCCGACGCTATGATCGACCAGGACCGCGAGCCCTTCGCCGCCGATCTGTACCAAGGCGCCGCCCGACCCGTCGGGGAACGGATAGGGAACTTCGCGCGGCTCGGTGGTATGGATCGAGCGACAGTAGAGACGCGGGCCCCCGGCCGCTGGCTCGATCCAGAAGACGTCCGCGTCCAGAAGTAAGGCGAAGCTCGTCGGCGGCGCTGAGACGGGTGCAAGCGAGGTCGACTGCTGCATCGAGTCGAGCACGTGGAGTGCCTGACGGTCGGGCGACATGTAGGCCTGCCCGAAGATGATCTCGTCGATCGAGTCGGCTAGCCGGAAACGCACGGGCTGTGCATCGAAGATGATGCGGGGTTCCCAGCACTCAGTGGTGCACGTCGCATCCTCGGTGCCGTTGAGCGCGCCCTGATCGCAGAGCTCACCAAGCTCCTCGTGTCGAACCCCGTCGCCACACCTCGGTGGCGCGCCATCCACATCGTCCTGTGCGCCGGCACCACAAGCCGACAAGGCCGCGAGCGCGCCCAGCGCCACGCCCAGTCGACTCGCGCGTCCCGTCACGGCCAGAACGCTACCATCGAGTTCCCGGCCGTCCGCGTCGAATCGGAAGCGAGCCCTTCGGCCGCCGGTGGCTGACACCGCGTGCGTGGCCGGTGGGCCGGACGGGGGTGTCCGGTGGGCCGGCCGCGGGCGTCCGGAAACCGGACAGAGAGCGCGAGGATCCGCGGGGTTGCGCGTGGCACGCGGCGCGCAAAGGGCGGCGGGCAGGAGGAACGGATGTCGCAGGACAAGAAGCAGAAGGCGATCGCGGAAGCGATCAAGGTGATCCACAAGCAGTTCGGGTCGGGGTCGATCATGCGGCTCGACGGGAGCGAGACCCGCGAGGTGGAGGTGATCCCGACGGGATCGATCGCGCTCGACGTGGCGCTGGGGACGGGCGGGCTGGCGCGCGGGCGGATCATCGAGATCTTCGGGCCCGAGTCGAGCGGCAAGACGACGCTCACGCTGCACGCGATCGCGGAGGCGCAGAAGGCGGGCGGCGTGTGCGCGTTCATCGACGCCGAGCACGCGCTCGACACCGAGTACGCCAAGCGGCTCGGCGTACACCTCGAGGATCTGCTGGTGTCGCAGCCGGACTGCGGCGAGCAGGCGCTCGAGATCACGGACCAGCTGGTGCGCACGAGCGCGGTCGATCTGATCGTCGTCGACTCGGTCGCGGCGCTGACGCCGCGCGCGGAGATCGAGGGCGACATGGGCGACGCGCACATGGGCTTGCAGGCGCGGCT
>ERZ761602.2608-NODE-2608-length-27623-cov-4.793674_pt1 | contig 27623 bp, 31 predicted proteins | sample MGYA00512165_ERZ761602 | MGnify/ENA primary metagenome ERZ761602 (study PRJEB28899, sample SAMN02445085) | bioreactor sludge metagenome | biome: EBPR sludge; isolation source: Thorneside wastewater treatment plant | place: Australia: Brisbane, Thorneside...
GCCAGGGCCTCGGCCGCCGGCTGCTGGCCGCGATCGAGGCCGAGGCGCAGGCGCGCTGGCCGCTTTCGGCCAGCCTCGTCGTCCACCGTTACGGCCGCCTGTTGCCAGGCGACCGCATCGTGCTGGCGATCACCTGCTCGGCGCACCGCCAGGCGGCGTTCGAGGCCAACATGTTCCTCGTCGACTGGCTCAAGACCAAGGCCCCGTTCTGGAAGCTCGAGGAACGTCCCGACGGCGCCGCCTGGGTGGAAGCGCGCGCCAGCGACGACGATGCGGCACGCAAGTGGACGACGCTCCCGATCAAGGCGGCGGAGTAGCGATGGCCGAGATCGTCAATCTCAGCAAGTTCAGGAGGGCGCGCGCCAAGGCCGAAGAGGCCAAGCGTGCCGCGGAGAACCGCGCCAAGCACGGCCGCACGAAAGGCCAGAAGAGCAAGGAAGAGCTCGAGCGCGAGAAGGTGCGCGCGGCGTTGGACCAGGCGAAGCGCGACGAGAGCGAGCGGACGTAGCGTTCCCTCGCCCCCCGTTCGAAAGCGACCTCCGAAAAATTTCCGGCCCAAAGCCAGGGCTGCGACGAAGCAGTGAACCCCGAGGGGTTCCGGCCCAAAGCCCGGGGTTGCGGCGAAGCCGCTACCCTGGGATGCCCACGGGAATTCCGTTCAACCCCTTCGGGGCTGATCGACATCTGCATCAAGATCCCAGGGTAGCCGCTGTGCGGCAGCCCTGGGCTTTGGGCCAGAACCGCGGCGCGGTTCTCCGGCCGCTACCGCCGCTCAATGCCGGTAGTCCGCCGCTTCCTTGTCGAGAATCCGTTTCAGCGCTTCGAAATGCGCGGTCTGCTGCGTGTGGCCGACGGCGCCGCGCATCTGCTCCGCGGTCCTGGCGCGAACCTCGGGCCGCACCAGCTTGAGCTTCTTGCCGGTCGACAGCGCGAGCACCGTCGTCATGCAGGCGCGCTCGAGATAGTAGAGCTTGTCGTAGGCCTCGTGCACCGTGCTGCCGGTGACGATGACGCCGTGATTGGCGAGGAAGAGCACCGAGCGGTTGCCGAGCTTGGCCGCCATGCGGTCGCCCTCGGCCTCGTCGAAGGCGAGCCCGTTGTAATCGGGATCGTAGGCGATCTGCTCGTGAAACATCAGCGAGGTCTGGAGGGCCGGGAGCAGCTCCGGCTCCTCGAGCATGGTGAGCGCGGTCGCGTAGGGCATGTGCGTGTGCAGGATGCAGCGCGCCTGCGGCGCGGCGCGATGCAGGCGCCAGTGGATGTAGAACGCGGTGGGCTCAGGCGGCGCGTCGCCCTCGATGAGCTTGCCGTCGTTGTCGACCAGCAGCAGGCTCGACGCCGTGGTTTCGCGCCAATGCAGGCCCTGCCGGTTGATCAGGAAGCGGTCGGTCGTGCCCGGCACCATGAAGCTGAAATGGTTGCAGATCGCCTCGCTGAAGCCGTGGCGCTCGGCCCAGCGGAGCGCGGCGGCGAGGTCGATGCGGGCCTGGCGGAGCGGGTCGGCGGCGGTCATGGTCCTGCACCTTCGTGTCCTCCTCCGCATCGTGCCGCGGCGGCGCGGCAGGTCAAGCCCCGGCGCCGGCCGCAATGCCGCGAGAAGCGCCATGCATCGTTTCGATGCGAAAACACTTTTGGCTAACGGTGATGTGATGCGCTTTGATCCCCGTCGCCAACCGGCGCTTCTATAGTCCGCCGCGTCCGCGCAACCCGCGCGGCGCTGCAACGACAAAACCCAAGAGGAGTTACCCATGAAGAAGGTTTCCGCCATCGCCCTCGCCTCCGCCGTCGCCGGCGCGCTCGCGCTCGCCGGCGCCGCCACCGCCCAGACCAAGGGCGCCAGCGGCTTCAAGTGCTGGGGCGTCGCCAAAGCCGGCCAGAACGACTGCGGCAACGCCGCGAAGACGCACGACTGCGCGGGCCAGTCGAAGACGGATTTCGACCTCGGCGAGTGGAAGGCCGTGAAGGACGCCGCCGAGTGCACGAAGATGGGCGGCGCCGACAAGCCCGGCAAAGGCAAGAACACCAACGTGAAGATGTAACGGACGCGCAATGCGGTGATGGCGGGGCCGCCCGTGTCCACGACCGACCATGGGACAGGACCCGGACCGGTTCCCGCGCGAGCGGGAATCGGGCTCCGCCATCCGCACGTCCAGCAATTCCTCGACGCCCCGCCGGCGACCGGCTGGGTGGAAGTCCATAGCGAGAACTACATGGCCGCGGGCGGCCTGCGCCTCTCGGCGCTCGAGCGGATCCGCCGCGATCTGCCGGTGAGCTGCCACGGCGTCGGCCTTTCGCTCGGCTCCGCCGAGGGCCTCGACGACGCGCATCTCGCCGCGCTCGCGCGCCTGTTCGAGCGCATCGAGCCGGGCCTCGTCTCCGAGCACGTGTCGTGGAGCGTCTCGGGCGGCGTCTACTACAACGACCTCTTGCCGCTGCCGCTGACCGAGGAGGCGCTCGGCGTTTTCTGCCGCAACGTCGACCGAGCGCAGGAGGCCTTCGGCCGCCGCATCCTGGTCGAGAACCCGTCGACCTATCTCGATTTCGCGGCCTCGCGCATTCCGGAGCCCGAATTCATCGCCGAGATCGCGCGCCGCACCGGCTGCGGGCTGCTGCTCGACGCGAACAACATCCATGTGAGCGCGCACAATCGCGGCTTCGACGCCGGCGCCTACCTCGCCGCGCTGCCGCTCGCGGCCGTGGGCGAGATCCACATCGCCGGCCATGCGCGCCGCAGCATCGGCGGCGAAACCGTGCTGATCGACGATCACGGCTCGCGCGTCGTCGCGCCGGTGTGGCGCCTGCTCGACGCGGCGCTGGCGCGCACCGGCCCGGTGCCGGTGCTCGTCGAATGGGACACCGACATTCCGGCGCTCGAGGTGCTGCTCGCCGAGGCGGCGCAGGCCGAGGCCGCGATCCGCCGCGCGGCGGCGCCGCCGGCCACGGCGCGAACGCGGAGCGCCGCCCATGCTGCGTGACCTGCAGACGCAAATGGCGCGGAGCCTGCTCGAGGATTTCAAGGCGCCGCCGCCCGAGGGCCTCGTCGCCGGCGACGCCGCGCGCGCCGCCGCGCGCTTCATGATCCACCGCGGCAACGTGATCGAATCGCTCGTCAACGCGCTCGGCCACTCGTTTCCCGCCGTCAAGGCGGTCGCCGGCGACGGCAATTTCCGCGTGCTGGCGGCCGCCTATGTGCGCGTTAGCCCGCCGCCGAAGCCGCAGCTGCTGAGCTACGGCGCCACCTTTCCCGAATTCGTCGGCGGCCACGCGGCCGCGATGCGCGATTTTCCGTTCCTGGCCGATCTCGCGCGCCTCGAATGGGCGATGAGCGAGGCCTACTACGCGGATGAAGCGCCGGCGCTGGCGCCCGAGACGCTCGGCGCAGTGGCGCCCGAGCGGCTGCCGGCGCTGCACCTGTCGCTGCATCCGGCCGCGCGCCTCTGCGTCTCGGAGTTTCCGATCCACGCGATCTGGCAGGCCGCTTCGGCAGGCGGCACCGCGCCCGATCCCGCGCTCGCGCCCGGCGCGCCGCAAGGCGAAGCCGTGCTCGTGGCGCGCCCATCCGGCCCGGTCGAAGCTTGGAAGCTCGCGCCGGGCGAATCCGCATTTCTGGGGGCCGTTGCCGCGGGGGCACCCCTGGAAAACGCCCTGGCCGAGGCCTTTGCGGCCGAAGCCGGGTTCGACCTCGCCGCGGCGCTCGCGGCGCTTCTCTCCCGCGGCGTCTTCGGCGCCGAGGTCTCGTTCGATCCAACGCTCAATGGAGGGGTCGCATGACCACCCTGACCAAGACTTCGGACGCCGCCCCGCCCCGCGCGAGCGGCGGCATCCTCTCGCTGGCCGGCCGCCTGTTCGACGCGCACGAGGCCGTCGGCCGCGGGCTGACGCGGCTCGTCGAGGCGCTGTTCAACGTCGCCGCGCGCCTCTGGATGGGAAAGATCTTCCTCGATTCCGGCATCGCGCGCGTCATCAACTGGGACAAGCAGGAGTTCCTGTTCCAGGAGGAATACAAGCTCGGCCTGCTCTCGCCGAAGCTGTGGGCGATCCTCACGACCGGGGCCGAGCTGGTGCTGCCGGTGCTGCTGTTCGTCGGCCTATTCACGCGCGTGCCGGCGCTCGGCCTCCTGATCATGACCGCGTTCATCCACTTCGTGGTGGGCTTCGCGAACGAGGACTACCTCGCGCCCTACCATTACGTGTGGATGCTGGTGTTCGGCTACCTGTTCATCCGCGGCGGCGGCCCGTTCTCGATCGACGGCTTCGTCAAGAGCCAGCGCGAATAGCGCGGTAGGGTGCACGCCCCGCCCCGCTCTTCCCATCGTGGCGCGCGAAGGGGATTCGCCAGATTCCGCGCGCGCACGAGGAAGGTTTGGAGGAGGCGTGCACTCCGCCCAAGCGACGGCCCGGCAATGTGGCGGAGGCCGAACCTTCTTGGCGGTGTCGTTCTAGCCCAGGCAGCGTGACGCCGGCGTCATGTCCAGCGTCAAGCCGCGGCGGCGCGGCGATGACGGTGCCTGCCTGCGGTTGCGACACGTGCAGATCGTGATATTTCAGAATTCGAGTTCGCAGCGACTGCGGAATCGGTTTGGCTCGCGCGCTATTGCAGCAGCCGCGGCAGGAACAGCACCAGCCCGGGCACCGCCGCCAGCAGCACGATGACCAGGATCTGGCAGACGACGTAGGGAAGCGCCGCCTTGGAAACTTCGCCGAGCGTGGTGCCGGGAACCACGCCCATCATCACGAACAGCAGCATGCCGAACGGCGGCGTGGTGAAGCCGATCTCGATCGCGATGAGCATGATCGTGCAGAACCAGACGAGATCGAAGCCCAGCGACTGCGCGAGCGGCAGGTAGAGCGGCATCGTGAGCAGCATGATCGACAGCGAATCGATGAAGCAGCCGAGGATCAGCAGGATCGCGAACATGACCGCCAGCATCGCGATCGGGTGGAGCGCCAGCCCGGCGGTCCATTTCACGAAGCCGGCGCTGCTGCCCGAGAACGAGAGCATCTGCGCGAAGGTGGAGGCCGCGACGATGAGGATGAAGCTCATCGCGGTGACGCGCATCGCGTCTTCGAGCGCGTGGTTGATCTTGCGCCAGTCGAGCACGCGGTAGGCGGCGGCGAGGATCACGACCGCGAGGCAGCCGAGCGCCGAGGCTTCGGTGGGCGTGGCGACGCCGAGGATCATCGTGCCCACGACCATGAAGACGATGAGGCCCATCGGCAGCACGTCGCGGACCACGAGCTTCAGCGCGGTCGCGAGCGGCGTGCGCTGCACCTCGTAGCGCGGCGCGGCGGCCGGATCGAGCCGGACCTGGAGGTAGATCAGCAGCACGTAGGACAGCGCGATCAGCGCGCCCGGCACGATCCCGGCCAGCAGCAGGGCCGCCACGTCGATGCGGGCGAGGCTGCCGAGGAACACCGTCATGCTCGAGGGCGGGATGATGACGGCGAGGCCGCCCGCCCCCAGCACCGGCCCCGCCGCGAGCGCGAGCTTGTAACCGCGCCGGCGCATTTCCGGCACCATGACGCTGCCCATCATGCCGGTGTTGGCGATGCTCGAGCCCGACAGCGCGGCGAACACGGTGCTGGCGGCCACCGTCACGTAGGCGAGCCGGCCCGGCAGCGCGCCGAAGCAGCGGTCGAGCGCGTCGAGCACCCGCATCGCGAGGCCGGAGCGGAAGAACAGCGTGCCCATGAACAGGAACAGCGGCACCGGCGCGAGCGAGAAGTTGGCGACCGATTCGGCGCCGTTCGCCAGCATCTGCACGACGCCGCGCATGCCGCCCATGAACAGGAAGGCGCCGAGAATGTTGGTGAGGAAGAACGCCACCAGCACCGGCAGACCGACGAACATCAGCCCGAGCGCCGCGCCGGTGAGCAGCAGCAGGAGCGTGTACCATTCCATGCCGCGCCGAACCCTAGAGCGAATCCGCGTCTTCGGCGCGGCGCTCGAACAGCGAATCGGGCACGAACAGATAGCGCGCGAACTCGATCGCGCCCAGCGCGAAGCCGAGCACGAGCGGCAGCATGTTGACCCAGCCGGGGATGTCGATCGCCTTGACCTGGAAATCGCCGGAGGCGATCGCGTCGACGGTCATGAACGCCGCGACGCCGGCCAGGAAGAGCAGCGCCAGGGCGGCCGTCAGCACGATGCCGCCTTCCCACGCGCGGCGGACGCGGCCGCTCAGCCCGCGCACGACGATCTCGAGCACGACGTGGCCCTTGCAGCGCACGAGGTAGGGCACCCCGAGGCCGGCCATGTAGACCATCAGGCTTTCGCAGACCGGAATCGTCCAGATCGGCGGCCGGCCGCCGAGATTGCGAATCGCGACGTCGGCGATGATCGCCAGTGCCATCAGCGCGAGGCAGGCCTTGGCGAGCTGCGCGAGCAGAAGGCTCGCGCGCCACGACGCCGCGAACAGAGACTGCATCCGGCCGCCCGGCCGGTTCAGCGCGTGTAGAACTTGGCGCGCAGCGCCTCGTAGGATTCCGGGGCGCGCGCCTTGATCTGGTCCCACGGCGCGGCGTAGGCGTGGTCGAGATACGCCTTGCGCGCGGCGCCCTGCAGCTCCACGGCCTTGACGCCGTCCTTGATCAGCGCCGCGCGGTCCGACTTTTCGATCGCCTGGAACGCCTCGTAGGACCGCTTCTCGTGCTCGACGCCGAGCTTCTCGACGAGCGCGCGCGCGGCGTCCGGCAGCGCCTTCCACCGGTCGAGGTTCACGATCACCAGCAGGTTGGTCCGCATGAAGCCGGGCTCGACCATGAACTTCGTGTATTGCTCCCACTTGAAATCGCGATAGCTGACGATCGGCCAGATCGTGCCGTCGACGACGCCGCGGCTGAGCGCGGTGTAGACGTCTTGCGGCGGGAGCACGACGTTGGTGCCGCCGATCGCCTCGACGAATTTGACCCACGGCGCGGCCGAGCGGATGCGCTGGCCCGCGAGGTCGATCGCGCCGTCGGGCTTGAGCTTCGGCTCCTTGGCGAGGAACAGGTAGAACGCGTTGCCGCCGGCGGCGTGATACACGATCTTGGCGTTCATCTTCTTCTGCCAGATCGCGTCGAGCAGCGCGAGGCCGCCGTTCGCGCGGTGCTCCATCGGCGTCGTCGTGCTGCCGTCGAGCGCCTGGCCTTCCGGCGCGAAATTGAGGCTCTGGCCGGTCGGATAGAAGATCATGTCGACGACGCCGTTCTTGAGCGCCGGCGGCTGCTGGATCGGCGGCGTGGTCTCCGGCCCGCCGATGTAGTTGATGCGGACGCTGCCCTTGCCCTCGGCGTTCACCGCGTCGACGAATTCGAGGAAGCTCTTCGTGTAGGCCGCGTTGCGCGGAAGGAACGAGAGCGCCTTGAGCGTCGCCTCTTCCGCCGCGGCCGACGCCGCGCCCGTCGCCAGCGCGGCTCCCGCCAGCGCGATTCGCAACAGCGATGCGAGTTTCATCGTTCGATCCCCCCTTTGGGCCGGCGGAACTGCCGGCGAAGTCGGTCAGGCCGCGGCGCGCCCGGCCCGGAACGAGCGCGCGAATTCCGGCGCCACCTCGCGCGCGAAGCGCGTCAGCCATTCGTGGCGCAGCGCCTGCGGAATGCCGGGCGTGTTCACCGTCACGATGAACTTGTTGAAGCCCAGCGCGGCGTAGCGCTCGATCTGGCGGCGGATCGTTTTCGGCGAGCCGAAGAACTGCAGCGCCGAGAACGGCCCGAGATTGGCCGGGTCCGAGAAATGCGTGCGCACGCCGTGAATGCGCGCGAAATCGTAGCTCTTGAGATGGCGGTAGCGGTCGAGATCGGCCTGGTAGTGCTTGACCTGCGCCTCGAAGAACGGCGGCATCACCGCGCGCGCGATGCGCTCGGCCTCGTCGTCGGTATCGGTGACGATGAGGTGGGCCTGGATCGGCAGCACCGGATCGGGATCGCCGCCGATCTCGCGGTTGGCCTTGTGCCAGTCGGCCAGCACCTCGCGGTGCATCTCGAGCGGGCGGAACGCGTTGCTGAGCGGCGGCAGCCCGAGCCGGGCCATGATCGCGGCGCTGGGCGGCGTGCTGATCGCGCCGTAGAGGCGGATCCGCTCGCGCGCCGGCCGCGGGCGAAGCTCGAGCGCCTGCGGCACCGAATGATGGCGCCCCGCATAGGTGAACGAGCCGCCCGCGAGCGCGCGCTGCAGGATTTCGACGATCTCGCGGAAGCGGTCGCGCGATTCGTCGAGCTCCAGGCCGAACGCCTCGTATTCGGAGGCGGCCGAGCCGCGGCCGAGGCCGATGTGCAGATCCGCTTCCGACAGCAGGCTCAGCATCGCGACGCCTTCGGCGAGCCGCAGCGGATGATACCAGGGCGCCACGATCACCATCGTTCCGAGCTCGAGGCGCGGATGGCGTCCGGCGATCGTCGCCAGGAACAGCAGCGGATCGGGCGTCGGATAGTAGTCCGAAAAATGATGCTCGAGCGCCCAGACGCCGGAATAGCCGAGGCTTTCGGCCAGCGCGGCATCGCGCAGCGCGTGGCGGTAGAGCTCCGCATCGGTCGCGCCGGGCGCATCCACCGGGCCGATGCAGATGCCGAACGTCGTCTCGCCGGAGGCGGAGGTCATGGCGTGAGCCCAAACAGCCGGACGGATAAACTGTGGAACGAACGTTTGATCGTGTCAATGCGCCGCACGCATTGTCACCGCGCGGTGCGCGTGGTTGTATTTTCGCCATGCAGACACGGGCACCGACGGCGCCGGCCGGGCGCAGACGGGCGGCGCGCGCGGCCGCGGCGGAGGGCCGCCTGCTCGACGCGGCCGAGGCGCTGTTCGCCCGCCACGGCTACAACGGCGTTTCGATTCGCGACATCGCCGGCGCCGCGCGAGCGAACATCTCGTCGGTCTACTATCATTTCGGATCGAAGCAGCACCTGCTCGAGGCGGTGTGCCGGCGGCGCATGCTGCCGGTCGTCGCCGAGCGCGCGGCCGCCATGGCGGCGGCCGGCGGCCGGCAGGCGTCGCTCGACTGCCTCGTCGCGGCGTTCGTCGGCCCCACGCTTCGCGCGGCGCAGGGGCGCGGCCGCGACGCCGCCATGTTCCGCCGCCTGGCCGGACACCTCGCGACCGACCCCACCCCCGAAGTGCGCCGCGCGATCCGCGCGATCTTCGACGAGTCGGTGCGCGCGTTCGTGAACGGGCTGCGCGCCGCCTATCGCGGCGCGGACGCCGAGCGCTTTTTCTGGGCGGTCGCGTGCGCGATGGGCGCCGCGCTGTTCGTCCAGAGCGATCTCGCGCATCTCGCGCGCATGCTCGGGCCGCGCGCCGTACCGCCCGATGCCGGGCGCGGCATGGAACCCATTTCGCGTTTCATCGAAGGCGGCCTCGAGGCCGCGTTGCGGACCGGGCCCGGCCGGCACGGCGCGCGTGGGGCGCGCGGCGCGCGTTGAGCGCGCGCTGCGCGGATTTCGCCTACTCCGCCGCCTTGGCCGCCTTGGCGCCCTGGCCGCGGACGAGCGCGTCGTAGTCCTGCATCAGCGCGCGCGTGATCTCGCCGGGCTTGAACTTCTTGTCGCCGATCGACTGGATCGGCGTGACCTCGGCCGCCGTGCCGCAGATGAACACTTCCTGCGTCTTGGCGAGCTCCTCGGGCTTGATGTGGCGCTCGACGATCTTGAAGCCGCGCTTCTTGGCGAGGCCGATCACCGTGCGGCGCGTGATGCCGTCGAGGAAGCAGTCGGGCGTCGGCGTGTTGATCACGCCGTCCTGCACCAGGAACACGTTGGCCCCGGTCGTCTCGGCGATGTAGCCGCGCCAGTCGAGCATCATCGCGTCGGCATAGCCTTCGCGTTCCGCGTGATGCTTGCTGATCGTGCAGATCATGTAGAGGCCGGCGGCCTTGCTCTTCGACGGCGCGGTGGCGGGATCGGGCCGCTTGTATTTCGCCCAGCCGAGCTTGATGCCCTCCATGCGCGCTTCGGGCGAGAAGTAGGACGGCCACTCCCAGGTCGCGATCGCGACGTTGATGCGGTTGTTCTGCGCCGAGACGCCCATCATCTCGCTGCCGCGCCAGGCGAGCGGGCGGACATAGCCGTCGGTGAGCTTGTTGGCCTTGAGCGTCTGCCGGCAGGCCTCGTCGATCTCGGCGACCGAATAGGGAATCTTGAAGTCGAGGATCGCGGCCGAATCGTGCAGCCGCTGCGAATGCTGGGTCAGCTCGAAGATCGTGCCGTTGTAGGCGCGCTCGCCCTCGAAGACGCAGGAGGCGTAGTGCAGGCCGTGCGAGAGGACGTGCAGCTTGGCGTCCCGCCACGGCACCAGCTCGCCGTTCATCCAGATGAAGCCGTCGCGGTCATGAAAGGGCAGCATTGACATCCTATTTGCCTCGCAGGTTTAGTCCGGCGCGCGACCGTTCCCGGCGCCGTCGGAAGCGCTGGTTTCAAAATTCCACGCAATAAAATTTCGCGGGAATGAAGTTTCCAGTAACATCCTAACGAAATCGAGTCAAGGATGCCCGAGTTCAGGGCCGGCGCAAGCCCCCTATTCCTGCGCGACGAAGACCTGCGCCAAGGCCTCGACCTGCTGTTCGTCGCCGGCCGCGATCTCGCCGCCGCCGCGGACGCGGGACTGGAAAAAGAAGGCCTTGGCCGCGCCCACCACCGCGCGCTCTATTTCGTCGGCCGCAACCCCGGCCTGCCGGTCGGCGGGCTGATGGCGATACTCGGGATCACGAAGCAGAGCCTGAGCCGCGTGCTGAAAGACCTTTCCGCCCGGGGCCTGATCGCCCAGGCGGTGGGCGCCGACGATCGGCGCGAGCGGCGCCTCACGCTGACCGAAAAGGGCCAGGCGCTCGAGCAGGCGCTGACGGCGCCGCAGCGCGCGCTGATGGCTGGCGCCTACCGCGCCGCCGGCGCCGAGGCGGTGGCGGGCTTCCGCACGGTGCTCGGGGGATTGAGGAAACGATAGATGGAGCTTCGCGCCCCCTACGAGGTCCGCGTGATGGGCCGCGCCGATCTCGACCGTGCGCTCGATTGGGCCGCGTCCGAGGGCTGGAATCCCGGCTTCGACGATGCGCGCGCGTTCCAGGCGGCCGATCCGCTCGGCTACTTCATGGGCTGGCGCGAGGGCGAGCCGGCCGCCGCGATCTCGGTCGTGGCCTACGATCCGGATTTCGCGTTTCTCGGCCTCTACCTCGTGCGCGCGGAATATCGCGGACGCGGCTTCGGCCTGAAACTGTGGCAGGAGGCGCTGGCGCGCCGGCCGGCCAAGCTGGTGGGCCTCGACGGCGTCGTCGCGCAGCAGGCCAACTACGCGCGCTCGGGCTTCCGCCTCGCCTATCGCAACATCCGCTTTGGCGGAAAAGCGCCCGCGGCCGCCGGCGGCAATGCCGGCGCGATGTTGCGTCCGGCGCGCACGCTGCCGTTCGACCGGCTGGCGGCCTACGACCGGCGCTGCTTTCCGGCCGCGCGCGCCGGCTTCCTCAGCCTGTGGCTGAGCCCGCTCGCCGGCGCCGCGATCGCGGCCGAGCGCGACGGCGCGCTGGCGGGCTTCGGCGCGATCCGCGCCTGCCAGAAGGGCTACAAGATCGGCCCGCTGTTCGCCGACGATGCCGCCGTCGCCGACGAACTCTTCCGTGCGCTGGCCGCCCGAGCGGGCGGCGAGACGATCTTCCTCGACGTGCCCGAGCCCAATCCGGCGGCGCTGGCGCTCGCCGCCCGCTACGGCCTCGCGCCGGTGTTCGAAACCGCGCGCATGTATACCGGCGAGGCGCCGGCGGTCGATCTCATGCGCGTGTTCGGCGTTACCACCTTCGAGCTGGGCTGAAAGCGCCGCTCGGTCCGCGCACATGAAAAGAGCGCCGCGAGCGGCGCTCTCTTCCCGTTTCTGTCCGCCCCATCTAGCGGATCTGGATGCCGAAATTGAAGCTCGGCGGCCCGTAGTAGTACGGCGTGAAGTAGTACGGCCGGTAATAGGGGCCGTAGTAGTACGGGGCGTAGTAGTACCCGTGCCAATAGCCGCGGTGATAGGCCTGCGTCGCGGCGCCGTCCGTGGCGCCGTTTGCGGCCGTGGTCTGCTGGCCGCTGCCGAGATTGCCGGCGGGGGCGGCCAAGGCCGCACTCGAGATGCCGATCGCCGTTGCCGCGGCCAGGGCCGCCGTCGCGATGCCGATGCGTTTCATGAGAGCCTCCTTACGGGAGTGTGGATCGTTGGGAAGCACCGGCTTCCCGCACCTCTCAAAACGCGCCGGCTGCGCACGGGTTCGCCGGTTGGGACAATCGTGACCATGGCGCGAGCGGCCGTTCATCCGGCGTTCAGGAGGCCCGCGCGCCTTCATCGGCCGCGGCACGAAAAAGGGGCGCACGTTGCCGTGCGCCCCTTGGCGATGCGCGAACTGGCGCGGAGACTAGAAGCCGATGCCGAGGCGCAGGCCCGGCGTGCGGATGTAGAGGCCGGTGTGCGGGCGGCGATAGCCGTGATAGCCGTACGGGTTGTAGCCGTAGGGCGCGTAGTAGCGCGGGCGTGGCGGCGCGTAGCCATAGGGTGCATAGCCGTAGGGCGCATAGTACGGCTGGTAGTAGTTGTTGTAGTAGTTGTTGTGATACGAGCCGTAGTGATGCACCGGCGTCGCCGCAGGCGCGGCGGCGGGCCCGGTGTCGGCGCCGAGCGCGAGCGCGGGCGCCGCGGCGGCGGCGCCGGCGGTGGCAAGCGTGCCGGCCGTGACGACGGCAAGTGCCGCGGCGGCAGCGCGGGCGATGCGAGCGATGTTCATCGTGTCTTCTCCTTTGACCCATGCACACGGAGCGTTCGCTCGCCCCGTTTTCTGCCCGACTGCATAACGGCCCGGCGCTGAACCCATCCTGAGCGCGCCATTCATCTATCGTTCAGTTTCGCCCTGCCCGGTCTATAATCGCGCGATGGAGACCGAACAGCCCCACGTGCTCGTGGTCGACGACGACCGGCGCCTGCGCGATCTGTTGCGCCGCTTCCTCGCCGACAACGGCTTCCGGGTGACGGTGGCGGGCGACGCGCGCGAGGCCCGCGCCTCGGTGGGGAGCTTCGCGTTCGACGCGATCGTCCTCGACGTTATGATGCCGGGCGAATCGGGGCTGCATCTCGCCGGCGATCTCCGCGGCCGGATCGAGACGCCGATCCTGATGCTCACCGCGATGGGCGAGAGCGAAGACCGCATCGCCGGCTTCGAGCACGGCGCCGACGACTATCTCGTGAAGCCGTTCGAGCCGCGCGAGCTGGTGCTGCGCCTGAAGGCGCTGTTGCGGCGCGCGGCTCGGCCCGCGGCGCCCGCGGCCGCGAGCGAAATCCGGCTCGGCGCGTTTCGCTTCCGCCTCGACCGCCTCGAGCTGCTGCGCGGCGAGGAGCGCGTGAAGCTGACCGAGACCGAGGCGCGGCTGCTGGGCGCGCTCGCGCGCAAGGCCGGCGCGCCGATGTCGCGCGAAGAGCTCGCCGCCGAGACCGGGGCCGAAGGCGGCGAGCGCGCGATCGACGTGCAGGTGACGCGCCTGCGCCGCAAGCTCGCGGAGGATCCGCGCGGACCGCGCTATCTCCAGACCGCGCGCGGCAAGGGCTACCTCCTGCTGCCGGACTGAGCGCGATGCAGTGGCTCCGCCGCTACCTTCCCAGATCGCTGCTCGGACGGGCGCTCACGATCCTGGCGGCGCCGATCATCCTCGTGCAGGTGATCGCGATCTGGATCTTCTTCGACAACCACGTGGACGCGGTGACGCGCAACGCCGCGCGCTCGCTCGCCGGCGAGATCGGCCTCGCGCTGACGCTGATCGAAACCAGCACCGAAGCGAAGCAGCGCGCCGCGGCGATCGAGCTGGCCGAGCAGTTCCTCAGCATCAACCTCACCTGGCGGCCCGGCGGAACGCTCGGCCCGCAGATCCGCCACACCGGCCAGGACACCCGCGCCGGCGCCGAGCTGATCGAGGCGATGGAGAATTTGCGCGTGCCGTTCCAGATCGACACGGTCTCGCTGCCGCGGCAGATCCGCGTCGTCGTCAAGGGCAACGGCGGCGTGCTCGAGGTGGTGGCGACGCGGCGGAAGCTGGGCAGCACGACGAACGAGATCTTCGTGCTGTGGTCGCTCGGCAGCGCGGCGGTGACGCTCGGCATCGCCGTGATCTTCATGCGCAACCTGGTGAAGCCGATCCGGCGGCTCGCGCAGGCCGCCGACGCGTTCGGCAAGGGCCGCGACGTGCCCGATTTCAAGCCCTACGGTGCGCGCGAGGTGCGGCAGGCGGCGGCCGCGTTCCTCATCATGCGCGAGCGGCTGCAGCGCCAGCTGCAGCAGCGCACCGAGATGCTCGCCGGCGTCTCGCACGATTTGCGCACCCCGCTCGCGCGCATGAAGCTCGAGATCGCGATGCTCGGCAACGAGCCCGGCGCCAAGGGCCTGGCCGGCGACGTGGCCGAGATGGAGCAGATGGTGGAGGAATACCTCGCCTTCGCGCGCGGCGAGGGCACCGAGCAGGCCGTGCCGGTGAACCTGCCCGAGCTGCTCGAGGACGTCGTGGAGGCGGCGCAGCGCAACGGCGCCAACGCGACGCTGCGGACAAGAGGGCCGCTGCGCGTCACGATCCGCCCCAACGGCTTCCGCCGCTGCCTCACCAACCTCGTCGCCAACGCCGCCCGCTTCGGCAGCGCCGTCCAGCTGCAGGCGCAGCGGAAGGGCCACTTCGTCGAGATCACGGTCGACGACGACGGGCCCGGCATTCCCGAAGACAAGCGCGAGGAGGTGTTTCGCCCGTTCTACCGCCTCGACGACGAGAAGCGGCGGAGCACCGGCGGCGCCGGCCTCGGCCTCACCATCGCGCGCGACGTGGTGCGCGGCCACGGCGGCGACATCCGGCTGACCGATTCGCCGATGGGCGGCCTGCGCGTCATGACCCGCCTGCCGGTCTGACGCCCGGCGCGGCGGCTCAGATGAACACCTGCATGGCCTCGTGCGGCGTGTCGGCGTTCACGAGATCGACGCGCTTCACGCGGATGCGCAGGCCCTCGTCGGTCGCGGCGAGGCGGTGGATGCAGGTGCCGGCGAGCACGCGCTGGCGGTTGTCCTGGACCTCGGTCATGTGGAAGCGCGAGCGCGCGAGGATGTCGCCGCCATCGCCGCCGCCGACCAGCTGGACGTTGCCGACGACGCGGCTCGTGCGGATCGGCGCGGCCACGCCGTGCGCGCGCGGATGCCGGAGCCGCTCGGCGCGCATCAGCATCAGCGGCCGGTTCTCGAAGAACAGCGAGACGTGGTCGAACGGGTCGCTCTGCGCCGGCGAGGCCGGCACCCAGTACCAGCCGTCCACGGTGAACAGCGCGATCCACGCCTCCCATGCGCCGCGATCGAGCAGCGCCGCCTCTTCGATCAGGAACTGCTCGACTTCGGCGCGGCCGGGCGTGCTCATGCTTCGGCCGCCATGTAGTCGCGCCAGGCGCGGTACTGGTTGCGGATGAACGCCTCGCTGAGCGCGGTCGAACGCGCGCCGTCCGCCCCCGCCGCTTCGGTGCCGCGGCGCTGGTCGAGCCAGCCCTCGCCCTCGGCCACGACGCCGCGCTGGACGCGGGTGTAGATCTCGAGATCGTCGGCCTTCACGATCGACGACGGCGAATGCACCGTGTTCGCGAAGGCGACGTTGCGACGGTGCATCCAGGCCGGCGCGCCCTTCATGCGCAGCACCCAGATGTCGACACGCGTCAGGTCGGCGGCCAGCGGCTGGATCACGCGGAGCTGCATGAACACCGGATGCACCGACATGCCCGGATAGAACATCGCGTTGTGGCGCTGGGTGCCGAGCACCGCCTCGGTCCGCTCCTTGCCGAGCCGCTCCTCGAGCTTCGCGACGTAATCGAGGTAGTACGGCTCGTCCGAGGCGGCGCGGCGGAAGCCGCGCATGTCGCTGTGTCCGCGCGCGTAGGACGTCACCTCGAGCGCGCCCATCTGCTCGTAGTTCTGGCCGTTGGCGGCGACGACCTCGGCGCGGAAGCGCGTGAGCGGATCGGCGGCCGCGGACGCCGCGGCCTTGCCGGGGCCGAACGACGACTGGTGCACGATCATCGCATGCGCGCCGTCGTGCAGGTTCTCGAGGTAGATCTTCCAGTTGTTGCGCTGGAGCGTCTCGAAGCAGCCGCCGGCGATCTCGAGCTCGCCGTCGGGCGCGCGGTCGACCATGTTGTCGAGATTGGCGGCGGCGGGCCCGAGAAACGCGGCGAGATCCGGCCCGTCGGCCGCGAGGCTCGCGAACACGAAGCCGCGATAGGAGTCCGCGCGCGGCACCAGCCGCATGTCGGCGCAGGCGCGGTCGAAGCCGGTGCCGGCATAGTCGCCCTCGCGCGGGATCGATTGCAGCGCGCCGTCGAGCCGGAACGTCCAGCCGTGATAGTCGCAGCGGAAACTCTCGACGTGCCCGCCCCGCCCGGTCGCGACCAGCGCGCCGCGGTGCGGGCAGCTGTTGAACAGCACGCGCACCGCGCCGTCGGCGCCGCGCACCATGATCACCGGCTGGCGCGCGAGCGTCGCGGTCGCATAGTCGCCGGCCTTGGGCACCTGGCTCTCGTGGCCCACATAGAGCCAGGCGCGGCCGAAGATGCGGCGCATCTCCAGCTCGAAGATCGCGGGATCGGCATAGATGCGCCGGTTCGCGCGCCCGTCCTCGACGAGCGCGGCCACGGATGTATCGGTGCGAGCGTCCATGCAAAATCCCGCGTGCCGCCGGCGAGTTTGCCCCGGTCGCGCGTTGACCTCAAGCGGCGCGGTGCGTAGCTTCGGCATGGAAGGCGCGCCAGTTGCGGCGTGCGCGGGGGATGCGCGTGAGAACGACGTTCGGCGGCGGAGTGCCGCGCCGCATGCTTGCCGCCTGAGAGCCGCGCGATGGCCCAGCTCGAAGCGCTCGTCCGCACGATGTTCGAACAGGGATTCCTGTTCGCGTTCCTGGGCCTCGGCGTCCTCATCACGTTCCGTTTCTTCCGCTTCCCCGACCTCACCGCCGAGGGCAGCTATCCGCTCGGCGGCGCCGTCGTCGCCGCGCTGATCGTCTCGGGCTGGCACCCGCTGCTCGCCACGATCGCGGCGACGCTCGCCGGCTCGGCCGCGGGGGTGCTGACGGCGCTCGTCCACACCAAGCTCAGGATCAACAACATCATCGCCGGCATCATCGTCATGACGGCGCTCTACACGGTGAACCTCCGCATCATGGGCGCGGCGAACGTGCCGCTGCTCGACCAGCCGACGATCGTCGGCGAGGTGGTGCGCGGTCTGAACCTCTTCGGGCTCGGCCTGCGCGACAACGCGGCGACCACGATCCCGATCATCTTCGTCCTGCTCGCCGTCGCCGGCTTCGCGCTCGTCCGGTTCTTCCACACCCATCTCGGCCTCGCCGTGCGCGCGACCGGTCAGAACGAGGCGATGATCCTTTCGCTCGGCGTCGACATCGACAAGACGAAGATCGTCGGGCTCGCGCTGTCGAACGGTTTCATCGCGCTGTCGGGCGCGCTGATCGCGCAGAACCACGGCTTTTCCGACATCGGCATGGGCATCGGCATTCTCGTGGCCGGCGCCGCGGCGGTGCTGATCGGCGAGACGATCTTCGGCGACCGCACCGTCGGCTGGTGGGTGGTCGCCGCGATCGTCGGCATGCTGATCTACCAGTTCCTCGCCGCCGCCGCGCTGCGCGTGGGCCTGACCGCGAACGACTTGAAGCTCGTCACCGCGGTGCTGCTGCTGGCCGCGCTCGCGGTGCCGCGCTTCCGGATGAGGATCCTCAAATGAGCATCCTCGCCCTCCGCGCGGTGACGAAATACTTCTTCCGCGGCACGCCGAACCAGGTGAAGGCGCTCGACGGCGTCGATCTCGCCGTCGCGGCCGGGGAGTTCGTGACCATCATCGGCTCGAACGGGGCCGGCAAGTCCACGCTCATCAAGGCCGTGTCCGGCCTGGCCGTGCCCGACGAGGGGCGGGTGGAATTCGAGGGCCGCGACATCACGCGCGAGCCGGTCTACCGCCGCGCCGCCGCGATCGGCCGCATCGCGCAGGACCCGGCCGACAGCACCTGCGCGGTGCTCACGATCGAGGAGAATCTCGCGCTGGCCGAAAAGCGCGGGCAGCGGCGCGGTTTGGGCATCGCGGTGAACGAGGCGGCGCGGGCGCGCTATCGCGCGGCGCTGGCGCCGATCGGCCTCGGCCTCGAGAACCGGCTCGGCGCGCGCATCGGCACGCTCTCGGGCGGGCAGCGGCAGACGCTGGCGCTGTTGATGGCGACGATCTCGGGCTCGCGCCTGCTGCTGCTCGACGAGCACCTGGCCGCGCTCGACCCCAAGACCGCCGAGATCGTGATGACGCTCACCGGCCGCCTGGTGGCCGAGCAGAAGCTCACGACGCTGATGATCACGCACAACATGCAGGACGCGATCCGCTGGGGCAGCCGGCTGCTGATGATGCATGCCGGGCGCATCATCTTCGACGTGTCCGGAGAGGCGAAATCGGCGCTCACCGTGCCGGCGCTGATCGCCAAGTTCCACGAAGCGAGCAAGGGGGACCTGACCGACGACAGAGTCCTCCTTTCCGGCGGAAACGGATAAGATCGCGCGTCCGGCGATCCCCGCCGGTTACGAGGGAGAGCTACATGACGTCATACGCGTTGACTCGCCGCGCGGCCCTAGCCGCGGCGGCCGTGCTTGCCGCCGCGCCGGCGCTCGCGCAGCAACGGACCGCGCCCGAGCCGGGCAAGACCTACCGCATCGGCTTCTCGCAGATCGTCGACCACCCGGCGCTCAACGCGACGCGCCAGGGCTTCATCGACGCGCTGAAACAGGCCGGCTTCGAGGTCGGCAAGAACCTCGTGTTCGACTATCAGAACGCGCAGGGCAATCCGGGCGCGGCGCGCAACATCATCGAGAAGTTCATCGCCGACAAGGTGGACCTGCTCGCACCGTGCACGACGCCGGTGGTGCTGGCGGCGCTGCGGCTCGCCAAGGACACGAAAATCCCGGTCGCGTTCGGCTGCGTGACCAACCCGATCGAGACCGGCGTGCTCAAGAGCGTGACGGAGCCGACGGGCACCAACGTGACCGGCTTCTACACGATCCCGCCGGTGAAGCGGAACTTCGACATCATCATGGCCATCAAGCCCGGCATCAAGACGATGGGCACGATCTGGAACTCGGGCGAGACGAACTCCAAGGCGCTCGACGCGCTGGCCAAGGCCGAGGCCGAGAAGCGCGGCATCAAGTGGGTGACGGTGACCGTCACCTCCAGCGCCGAGATCAAGAACGCGGCCGAATCGCTGGTCGGCAAGGTGGACGCGATCCTGACGCCGCAGGACAACACCGTGGCCTCTGCCTACGACGCGCTGATCAAGGTGGCGCGCGACGCCAAGATCCCGTGGTTCTCGCTCGACGTGCTCGCGGTCCAGCGCGGCGCCATCTCGGCGGTGGCGCAGCACCAGTATCAGAACGGCGTCGACTGGGCGAAGAAGGTGGCCGTGCCGATCCTGCTCGGCAAGGACCCCGGCACCATCGTGGCCGTCGAGGCGGAAGTGTTCGAAGTCCAGCTCAACACCGCCGCCGCCGCCGCCTACGGCCTCACGATCCCGGACGCGATCGTGAAGCAGGCGAGCAAGGTGTTCGACAAGTAGAGCGGGGCGCCGCGCGGATTGCCTGGCCGAGACGGCGCATATCTATGTCTTGGCCGGCGAGCCGCGCGGCGTGTCGTACACGGGCGTGACGACGAACCTTCCTGCGCGCGCCGACCAGCACGAGTCGGGCGCGGCGCCCGGGTTCACGGCGAAGCGGCGCGCTGGTCTCAGAGCTTCGGCAACGTTCGCGATGCAATCGACCACGAGACGCGCCGAAGGGGCGCGCCATGCTGCGCAGCATCCGGGACGACTCGCTATCGAGAGCGCAGGGAGAGCTCAGCGCGACCCGAACCGCTGGCCGAGATAGTCGGCGAGGTCGATCTTCTCGATGCCGGGGAATTTCCGCCGCGCGAACTGCTTCTTCATCGCGACGGGGGCGGTGGCGTCGAGCGCGAGCTTGCCGAGATGCAGATTGGCCACGTCGGGGCGCGAGAAGCCGGGCACGCCCTTCTGGTGCAGCACGCCGGTTTCGGGCGAGAAGCGCGTGTGGATCGCCCACAGCACCTCCTCCGAATCGTGCGGGTTCACGTCGGCATCGACGACGACGACGAACTTCATCCAGCGATGCGCGCCGACCGCGGCTTGCATCGCGGCCTTGGCGTCCTCGTCGCGCGTCTTGTCGATCGCGACGACGCAGCCGAGCAACTGGCCGGGGCAGCCGACATCGACGACGCGCGCGACCGGCGCGACCGCCTTCCAGATCTCGATCTCGAGCATGAGGCTCAGGAGCGCCAGGTCTTCCGTGCCGCCGGCGAGGATCACGTGATAGATCGCGTCGCGCCGGCGCGTGACGGCGCTGGCGCGGAACACGTGGTTGCGCCCGACCTCGACATAGGCGTCCATGAACTCGCCGAACGGGCCCTCTTCCTCGCGCAGCTTCGGTGCGATCTCGCCCTCGATGACCATCTCGGCGTCGGCCGGCACGAGCAGCGGCACGGTCTTGGCCGGAACCACGCGCAGCGGTGCGCCCTGCCAGGCGCCGGCCGCGGCCAGTTCGTCGGCCTCGAACGGAATCTTCGAGGAGGCGGCGAGCATCAGCGCCGGCGGCGCGCCGATCACGATCGCGGCCGGCAGCGGCTTGTCCGCCGCCTCGGCCGCCGCCTGATACTGGCCGAGGTGCTGCGGCGGCATCATGCGCACGCGCAGGCGGTCGCCGCCCACGATCTGCGCGCGGTTCCACGAGGCGTTGTAGACCCCGGTTTCGGGATGGCGCGCGAGGAAGATGCCGGCGGTGACATACGCGCCGGCATCGCGCTCGGAATGGACGACTTGCGGGATATCGCGCGCCACATCGAGCTCGTTCGCGCCGATCACGACCTCCTGTATCGGCGCGGCGGCGGCCGTTTCGGGCGGAATCGCCTTCGCCACCCGCGTGGCGAGATCGGGCAGCAGCCGCTCGGGCGCCAGGCCCAGCGCGGCCGCCAGCGTTTCGCGCCGCGACATCACGTTCGTGGCGACGCGCGCCGGGCTGTTCTTCACATTCTCGAACAGCAGCCCGACATTCGGCCCCTTCTGCGTCTTGCGCAGAACGGCGGCGAGCTCGAAGGCCGGATCGACCGGCCGCGCGACGCGCGCGAGCAGCCCGCGCCCGTCGAGCCATGCAAGCAGATCGCGGAAAGAGGTGATCATCGCCGCACGTCTTACGCGCCGCCCTTGACCGCGTAAAGCTTCAACCCGCGGCCGAACGTCGGAACGAAGCGCACCCCGGCGAAGCCGTGGCGGAGCAGCAGCGCGCGGAGGCTGCGATGCGTGTGATAGTGCTTGTGATCGGGCGCGCCGAAATCGTCGCGCCGCCGCGACCCGCGGCCGAGATATTCCCGCGCATGCGGGGTGGTGAGATAGAGCACGCCGTTCCGCCCGAGGCACGCCGCGAGCGCCGCCACGAACTGATCCTGATCGGGCACGTGTTCGATCACCTCCGAGCAATAGATGCCGTCGAAGGCGGCTCCGTCCAGCGGCGCCTGCTCGATAGGGGCGGCGACAAACCGGCAGGACGGATAGGTCTTGCGGGCGAAGTCGACGAGCGTCGGATTGATCTCCACGCCGATTCCGGCCAGACCGATGTGTCGCCCCGCTTCGACCAGGCAGCCTATGTTCGAACCCACGTCGAGCAGTTTCGGGCCCGGCATGCGGCGGGCGAGCCGGCGCACGCGGCGCCGGCTGCGGCGCATCTTCTGCGCGAGCTTGATGCGATACGAGGCGATGTAGCTGCGGCCGATTTCGTCGCCGCCGATTTCGGCGCGTGCGGCGGCCTCGTCGGCCATCGGGATCAGCCGCACGAAGCCGCAGGCGGCGCATCGCCACCAGACATGGCCGCGCTGCTCGGCGACGAACCGCCAGTCGTTGCCACTGCAGCCTGTGCACCGGGTGGCGCGGACGAGAGCGGCGATGCCTTCCACGCGCGCGGCCTAGAACAGCTTGCCGCCGTTGGGCACCGGCTTGTCGACGCCCACCAGGACCACGGCACCCTCGGCATCGGGGAACCCGAGCACGAGCACCTCCGACATCAGCGGGCCGATCTGCTTCGGCGGAAAGTTGACGACGGCCGCCACCTGGCGGCCGACCAGCGATTCGGGCGTGTAGTGCACCGTCAGCTGCGCCGAGGTTTTCTTGATGCCGATGGCCGGGCCGAAATCGACGTTCAGCACGTAGGCCGGCTTGCGGGCGCGCGCATTCGGCTCCGCGCCGACGACAGTGCCGACGCGGATATCGACGCGCTCGAAATCGGCGTAGCCGATGCTCTCCATCCCCGCACGCTCCCCGCCGCGGTTATTGCGCGGCGCGGGCGGCAGGGTCAAGCAGGCGCGCCCTCGCCCTGGTCGCCGCGCTCGCGCCCCTCGCCCGGCCTGCCCGCGCGGCGGAACGCCAAGGTGTTGGCGAAGCGCTCGGCGCGGCCGAGATTCTTGTCGAGCGCGGCCATCGTCTTGCCCATGTCTTCGCTTTCGTCGCGCAGCCAGGTCGAGAAGGTGGCGGCGTAGACGACGGCGAGCCCTCTGACGCGGCACGCGCCGGCCCAGCCGCCGGTGGCGATGCCGGCCGCCTCGAGCATCCAGGCCATCGACCGCAGCATGCGCTGGGCGCCGCAGATCGCGTCGCCGACCCCGACGCCGCCGCCCTCGCGCGCCACCGCTGCGAGCCCTTCGCGATAAGGCTTGAGCGCATCGAAGCGGCGCATCAGCACGTCGAACAGGCGGTCGCGCGCCGAGCTTTCGGGATCGGGCTCCGGCGTTCCGGCCAAGACCTTGCGGTCGGCGAATTCGACGACGCCGCGCAGGATCGCGGCCTTGTCGGAGAACTGCGCATGCAGCTCGCCGAGGCTCATGCCGGCCGCCGCGGCAATGTCGGCGAGCGCCGCGCGGCGCCAGCCGATGCGCACGGCCACGTCCATCGCCGCGGCGAGGGCGCGCTCGGCGGGATCGGCCGCTCTCTGCTTCGGCTGTTCGGGGCGCTTCGTCTTGCCGGCCTTGGCCATGGGTCGCTCCTCATACGTCCGATTGCTTTACCTTATCATACTCCGCGGCCCCCGAGATGCGAACTCGGCGGCGCCGTGCGGAGGATGCGCGCGCGCCGCGCTTGCTTTCCCGGTGCCGTGTGCGATGCTCGCGCGTTGCCTGGGGAACGGCGACGAACGGGCCCATGACCTTCTACGTGCGACGCAAGAACAGCATCCCGGCGGCGCCTGCGCATGCGGCGCGCGCCCAGGGCCGGCCAGGCCAGGCCGAGCCGCCGCTGGGCGTGGCCGAAGAGCGCGCGCTGGCCGAACGGGCGCGCGCCGGCGACGAGGCCGCGGCCGGCCAGCTCGTGCGTTCCCATCTCGGCTTCGTCGTCCACATCGCGCGGCGCTACCGGCGTTTCGGCATTCCGCTCAACGACCTCGTGCAGGAAGGCACCATCGGCCTGATCCACGCGGTGCGCCGGTTCGATCCGCAGCGCAACATCCGCCTCTGCACCTACGCCGCCTGGTGGATCCGCGCGCATATCCAGGCCTATGTCGTGCGCTCTTGGTCGCTGGTGCGCCTTTCGACCGGCACCGCGCAGCGCGCCCTCTTCTTCCGGCTGCGCCGCATGATGGCCGATCTCAAGGGCGGCGCCGGCCAGCTCAGCGAAGACGTGCTGCGCCCGCTGGCGCTGCGCTTCAAGGTGCCGATGCGCGAGGTGCTGGCCCTCGCGCGCCGCGCGGCAGGTTTCGACCGCTCGCTCGACGCGGGGCGGGGCGAAGCGAAATCTCCGGCCGCTGAGCTCGCCGATCCCGCGCCCAATCCCGAGGAGCAGGCGGCGGCGGCCAGCCAGCAGCGCTGGCGCCAGGGCCTGATCGCGCGCGCGATGAAGGCGCTGTCGCAGCGCGAGCGCGCGATCATCGCCGGGCGCTACCTCGCCGAGTTGGCCAAGACGCGCGACGCGCTGGCGCGCGAGCTCGGCATCTCCGCCGAGCGCGTCCGCCAGCTCGAGCAGAAAGCGCTCGAGAAGCTGCGCACGCTGCTGGCGCCGCTGCAGCGGGCCTAGCGCCGATCGGCGCGAGCCGAGCCGGAACTTTCGCCGGTCGGATTCAGACGAGATCGACCGCGTATTTCTTGAGATCGGCCAGCGAACAGTAGTCGAGCGCGCCTTCGTGCGTGGCGGCGAGGACGACGCGCGGCGCCGCGCCCGCGTCGAGCGCTTCCTGCCAGCGCGGCGCGCACAGGCACCAGCGGTCGCCGGGCTTCAGCCCGGGAAAGCCGTATTCGGGCACCGGGGTCGAGAGATCGTTGCCGGCGCGCGCGCTGAAGGCGAGGAATTCCGCCGTCATCAGCGCGCAGACCGTGTGCGAGCCCACATCCTCGTCGCTGGTGTTGCAGCAGCCGTCGCGGAAGAAGCCGGTCGCCGGCCGATCGCTGCAGCCCTGCAGCGGGCCGCCGAGCACGTTGCGCGACTCGCGCATGCGGCGCATTCCGGAAGCGTCGGGCATGAAGAACCTCGCGTGCAGATCGCGCCGCGAGAATAGACCCTCCCGGCGCGCGTGGCGATGGCGGTTGCCGCGCGCGCACCGCGCCTCTATCGTCGCGCCGGCATCCGGGGAGGGCGCGATGGGCAGGACGGCGCGATGCGCGTGCGGCAAGCTGAGCGTGACGGCGGAGGGCGAGCCCGCCGCCGTCCTGGCTTGCCACTGCACCGAATGCCAGCGGCGCACCGGCTCGCCGTTCGGCGTCGGCGCCTATTATCCGAAAGACAAGGTGGCGATCAGCGGCGCCTACAAGGAATTCGCGCGGCCCGGCGGCGACGGCCGCATGATGCACAACCGCTTCTGCCCGGACTGCGGCTCCAACCTGTTCTGGGAATCCGAACTTCTGCCCGGCGCGTGGGGCATCGCGGTCGGGTCGTTCGCCGATCCGGCGTTCCCGCCGCCGGCGCGCTCGGTGTGGGAGGAGAAGAAGCACGGCTGGGTGCGGTTCGGCCCCGAGATTCCGGGCCACGTGCAGGGCCGCGCGAGCAAGGCGTCGCGCTGACCCGGCGGCGCGGCGATCCCCGGCCCGGCACGAACCGGCGCTAGATTTCGATCTGCGTGCCGAGCTCGACGGTGCGGTTGGCGGGAATGCGGAAGAAGTCGGCAGCGCTGATCGCGTTGCGCTGCAGGAAGATGAACATCGCCTCGCGCCAGCGGCCGAGCCCGTGGGCGGCGCGCGCGATGAACTTGTCGCGCCCGAAGAAGTAGGACGTCGTTATCGGCTCCGCGGCGAAGCCCTCGCGGCCGTCGCACTGCTCGAGGACGGCCGGCACGTTCGGCGACTGCATGAAGCCGTAGCGCGCGCGGATGCGGTAGAAGCCGCAGCCGAGCTTTTCGAACTCGACCCGCTCGGCGAGCGGCACCCAGGGCCGGTCCGCGGTCTCCACCGTGACGATCGCGACGCGGTCGTGCAGCACGTGGTTGTGCTTGAGATTGTGCAGCAGCGCGTGCGGCACCACGCCGGCGCGCTGCGACAGGAAGACGGCGGTGCCCGGCACGCGCCGCGTGCCGTTTCCGGCCGGCGCCGCCTTCTGCTTCTCGGCGATGCGCGCGACGAAATCGGCGAGCGGCAGCGCGTCCGCCTCCGCCCGGCGCTGCGCCGCGCCGCGCTGGCTCACCCACACCGCGATGACGGTGAACACGAGCGCCGCCATCAACAGCGAGACCCAGCCGCCCTCGGGGATCTTGACCAGAGTCGCGAGGAAGAACGCGGCGTCGATCGCGAGGAACGGCGCGACGAGCGCGCCGGCGGCGGCCCGGCCCCAGCCGCGCACGCGGCGCAGGTAGAAGTAGGCGAGCACCGTCGTCGCCACCATGAGGCCGGTGACGGCGATGCCGTAGGCGGCGGCGAGATTGCTCGAGGTGTGGAAGCCGAGCACGAGGGCGAGCACGCCCGCGAACAGGAACGCGTTGACGTGCGGCATGTAGACCTGACCCATCTCGCGCGTCGACGTGTGGCGGATCGTGAGACGCGGCAGGAAGCCGATCAGCACGGCCTGGCGCGAGAGCGAATAGGCGCCCGAGATCACCGCCTGCGAGGCGATGACCGTGGCCAGCGTGGCCAGTGCGATCATCGGATAGAGGCCCCAGGACGGCACCAGCAGATAGAACGGATTCTCGACCGCCGCCGGCGCGCGCAGCAGCAGCGCGCCCTGGCCGAAATAGTTGAGCAGCAGGCCGGGGAGCGCCACGAACAGCCAGGCGAGGCTCATCGCGCGGCGGCCGAAATGGCCGAGATCGGCATAGAGCGCCTCGCAGCCGGTGACGGCGAGCACGACGACGCCCAGCGCCAGGAAGCCGACGAGCTCGTGCTCGGCGAAGAACGCGATCGCGTAGGCCGGATTCGCTGCCGCGAGCACCGCCGGCGTCTGCGCGATCGAGACGGCGCCGAGCGCGCCGAGCACGGCGAACCAGACGATCATGACCGGGCCGAACAGGCCGCCGACGAGGCCGGTGCCGCGCTTCTGCACCGCGAACAGCGCGACCAGGATCACGATGGCCGCCGGCACGATCCACTTCTCGAGCACGGGCGCCGCGACCTTGAGGCCCTCGACCGCGCTCAGCACCGAGATCGCCGGCGTCAGCAGCGCGTCGCCGAAAAACAGCGCGGCGCCGACCATGCCGAGCGCCAGCGCCCAGCGCCGCCGCGGCCCCGCGCCGAGCCGCTCGGCCACCAGCGCCATCAGCGCGAGCGTGCCGCCCTCGCCGCGATTGTCGGCGCGCAGGATGAACAGCACGTACTTGACCGTGACGACGAGGATCAGCGACCAGAACACCAGCGACAGGATGCCGAGGACGTTCGGCAGCGTGGGCGCGATGCCGGTGGCGGCGCCGAAACATTCGCGGATCGTGTAGAGCGGGCTGGTGCCGATGTCGCCATAGACGACGCCGAGGGCGCCGAGGGTGAGCCGCTGCCAAGCCTGGTCGCGGCCGTCATGCGGGGTCATGGACCCCTCCTCTCGATGGGGGAGATGCCGAAATCCTACGATCCATTCGCATCCGCAACATGGGCGAAAGCGCAATGCTGCAATGCGAAACGAGCATCCGGGGCGCCCTGGAACGGTCGTTTAATAAATCATCAAGATGCTGAAATCACGACGATAATGGCCGATCTCGCAAGAGCCGAAGATCGTCGGCGCCTAGCCCCGCGCGGGCCGCGCAGCCCCCTCAGGACGCTCCTCTCGCCGCCGCGAGGCGCTCGACGAGCGGCTTCGGCAGCCGCCGGGCGCGGGCGATATCGACCGCGTCGCGGCCCTGCGGGTCCTTGATCGCGGGATCGGCGCCGGCCGCGATCAGCAGCGGCAGCGTCTTCAGGCGCCGCAGCTGGGCGGCGTAGAAGATCGGCGTCTCGCCATGCGCGACGAGGTCGAGCCGCGGCTTGGCGGCGATGAGCGCGCGCATGAGAACGGCGTCGTCGTGGAACGCCGCCGTCCAGAGCGCGTAGCTCGGATCGGCTCCCCGCTTCAGCAGGAAGCGTACGAGCGGCAGGTTGCGGCCGCGTGAGGCCGCGTACCAAAGCGGGTTGGCGCGGAAGTCGCCTTCATCC
>ERZ761602.2609-NODE-2609-length-27618-cov-7.344193_pt1 | contig 27618 bp, 34 predicted proteins | sample MGYA00512165_ERZ761602 | MGnify/ENA primary metagenome ERZ761602 (study PRJEB28899, sample SAMN02445085) | bioreactor sludge metagenome | biome: EBPR sludge; isolation source: Thorneside wastewater treatment plant | place: Australia: Brisbane, Thorneside...
GCGCGTCCGCGCCCGCGCGGACGCCTCTGCCGGAACGTCGTCCCCGTGAAGACGGCAAGGCAAGCGGGGTGAGTCGCGCCCTTCGGGCGCTGCAAGTAGATGAGGAGCCAGTTGTTGGCTCCTCGCCGGCGACACAGCCGCCGACTTCCAGCCGCGCAGCGGCGACTTGCCCATCGAATTGCTGCAAAACAGCAAAACCCCCGCTATACTGCGCGGCCCTCCACGGCCCCGCGCCGTGAACGGGGATCGCATCATCCGCCGGCGCCCCCTGGGAGGCCGCCGGCTTTACCGCGAAAAGAGGTGCAGGAAGCGCCTCGTGTTCGCCAGACACGGAGTGTCGCGTGCCAGTCCCGGAGCCTAGGCCGCCGGGTCCCCGTGCTGTTGACGGGGCATGTCACGCGTCCTATACTTTCATGTCTGGGCGGGCCGGTTTACCGGCCTGCCTAGTTTTTCAGGAAGAATCCCCAGCCGATCCGGCGCTGCCCGTCCGTGGAGTCTCACGCGGACGGTGGGGGCTGGAACAGCTTGGACAACCGGGGCAAGGCATCCCAGAGGCCGCGCCCGTCGCTCTTTTAACGAAGGAATATCCGTCATGGCGGACCAAAAGATCCGAATCCGGCTCAAGGCGTACGATCATCGTCTGATCGACCGCTCGGCCAGCGAGATCGTTGAGACGGCCAAGCGGACCGGCGCGCAGGTGCGCGGCCCGATCCCGCTGCCGACCAAGATCGAGCGTTTCACCGTCCTGGTGTCCCCGCACGTCGACAAGGACGCGCGCGACCAGTACGAGACCCGCACGCACAAGCGCGTGCTCGACATCGTCGACCCCAACGACAAGACCGTGGACGCGCTGATGAAGCTCGAACTGGCGGCTGGCGTCGACGTCCAGATCAAGCTGACCTGAGGCCACCGAACATGACCGCGAAGAAATATTCGTTGGGTCTCGTCGGCCGCAAGGCCGGCATGACCCGGGTGTTCACCGAGGACGGCAAGTCCATCCCGGTGACGCTGATCGAAGCTACCCCGAACCGCATCACCCAGATCAAGACCCCGGAAGCCGACGGCTACAGCGCCGTGCAGGTCGCCGTGGGCGCCCGCCGCGCCTCGCTGGTGACCAAGCCGGTCGCCGGCCACCTGGCCAAGGCCAAGGTCGAAGCCGGTCGCGGCCTGTGGGAGCTGCGCGTGGAAGCCGACAAGTTGGGCGACTTCACCGTCGGCGGCGAGATCAAGGCCGACATCTTCGAAGTGGGCCAGAAGGTCGATGTCCAGGGCGTGACCAAGGGCAAGGGCTTCCAGGGCACGATCAAGCGCTGGAACTTCACCATGGGCGACGCCACCCACGGCAACTCGCTGTCGCATCGCGCGCCGGGTTCGTTGGGCCAGCGCCAGACCCCGGGTCGCGTGTTCCCGGGCAAGAAGATGTCCGGCCACATGGGTGCCGTGCAGCAGAGCACGCAGAACCTGGAAGTCGTCCGCGTGGACGCCGAGCGCGGCCTGATCGCCGTCCGCGGCGCCGTGCCGGGTGCGCCGGGTGGCGACGTGATCGTGCGTCCGGCGAGCAAGGGTTGAGGAGAACGACCATGGAACTAGCCATCACAGGTAGCGCCAACAAGCTGTCGGTCTCCGACGACGTGTTCGGCCGCGAATTCAGCGAGGACCTGGTGCACCAGGTCGTCGTTGCCTACCGCAACGCCGGTCGTGCCGGCACCAAGGCGCAGAAGACCCGCGCCGAAGTCAACGGCACCACCAAGAAGTCCAAGAAGCAGAAGGGCGGCGGTGCTCGTCACGGCGCCCTGACCGCGCCGATCTTCGTCGGCGGCGGCGTGACCTTCGCGGCCAAGCCGCGCAGCTTCGCGCAGAAGGTGAACCGCAAGATGTACCGCGCGGCCATCAGCTCGATCCTGTCCGAGCTGAACCGCCAGAACCGCCTGAAGGTCGTGGAAGCGTTCGACGTGGACGCCACCAAGACCAGCGCCCTGGCCGAGAAGCTGAAGGGCCTGGACCTGGGTCGGCGCCCGCTGATCGTCACCGAGGACGCCTCCGAGCACCTGTACCTGTCCGCCCGCAATCTTCCCTATGTGGAAGTGCGCGACGTGCAGGGCCTGGACCCGGCGGCGCTGGTCGGTGCCGACTCGGTGCTGATCACGGCCGATGCCGTCAAGAAGATCGAGGAGTGGCTGGCATGATCAGCAACGAGAAGATTTTTGCCGTGCTGCGTGCTCCGCGCGTCTCCGAAAAGACCGTGCGCCTGCAGGAAATTTCCAACCAATACGTCTTCGAAGTCTCGAACGACGCCACCAAGGCCGATGTGAAGGCCGCGGTCGAGCAGTTGTTCGACGTCAAGGTCGAGACGGTCAACGTGGTGAACGTGAAGGGCAAGAACAAGTCCTTCCGCAACCGCGCCGGCCGCCGCGGCGACTGGCGCAAGGCGTATGTGCGTCTGGCCGACGGTCAGGCGATCGACGTGTCGGCCAAGGCCTGAGGTAGACCCACATGCCATTGATGAAGTTCAAACCCACCTCCGCCGGCCGTCGTTCCGCCGTCCGCGTGGTGACGCCCGACCTGCACAAGGGCGCGCCGCACGCGCCCCTGCTGGAGAAGCAGGGCAAGACCGGCGGCCGCAACAACCACGGCCGCATTACCACCCGCCACATCGGCGGTGGCCACAAGCAGCACTACCGCATCATCGACTTCAAGCGCGACAAGGAAGGCATCCCGGCGCGCGTGGAGCGGATCGAATACGATCCCAACCGCACCGCGCACATCGCGCTGCTGTGCTACGTCGATGGCGAGCGCCGCTACATCATCGCCCCCAAGGGCCTGAAGGCCGGTGACCAGGTCATCGCCGGCAGCGACGCGCCGATCAAGGCCGGCAACACGCTGCCGCTGCGCAACATCCCGGTCGGTACCACGGTGCACGGCATCGAACTGAAGCCCGGCAAGGGCGCGCAGATCGCCCGCGCCGCCGGCGCCGGTGTGCAACTGGTCGCCCGCGAGCAGGGCTTCGCCACGCTGCGCCTGCGCTCCGGCGAGATGCGCAAGGTGCAGGTCGAGTGCCGCGCCACCGTCGGCGAAGTCGGCAACGACGAGCACAGCCTCGAGAAGCTGGGCAAGGCCGGCGCCAAGCGCTGGCGTGGCGTGCGCCCGACCGTTCGCGGTGCCGCCATGAACCCGGTCGACCACCCGCACGGTGGTGGCGAGGCCAAGGCCGGCCAGGGCAACCCGCATCCGGTCACCCCGTGGGGCGTGCCGACCAAGGGTTACAAGACGCGCAAGAACAAGCGCACGCAGCAATTCATCGTCCGCGATCGTAGGGGCTAATCGACCATGGCACGTTCACTCAAGAAGGGCCCGTTCGTCGATCACCACCTCGTCAAGAAGGTGGAGGCCGCCGGCGGCAGCAAGAAGCCGATCAAGACCTGGTCGCGCCGCTCCATGATCCTGCCGGAAATGGTGGGCTTCACGATCGCCATCCACAACGGCAAGAACCACGTTCCGGTGCTGGTCAACGAGAACATGGTCGGTCACAAGCTCGGCGAGTTTGCCGTCACCCGTACCTTCAAGGGTCACGGTGGCGACAAGAAAGCCGGCGGCAAGAAGTAAGGAGAGATGACCATGGAAGCGAAAGCCATCCTGCGCACCGCGCGCATCTCCCCGCAGAAGGCCCGCCTGGTCGCCGACCAGGTGCGCGGCCTGCCGGCCGAACGCGCCGTCAACCTGCTGAAGTTCTCGGACAAGAAGGCCGCCCACCTGATCAAGAAGGTCGTGGAGTCCGCCATCGCCAACGCCGAGAACAACCAGGGCGCCGACGTCGACGAGCTGAAGGTCAAGACCATCATGGTCGACGAAGGTCCGGTGCTTAAGCGTTTCATGGCCCGCGCCAAGGGCCGTGGCACCCGCATTCTTAAGCGCACCAGCCACATCACCGTGGTCGTGGGCGAGGGCAAATAAGTATGGGTCACAAAGTTCATCCGACCGGCATCCGCCTGGGCATCGCCAAGGACTGGAATTCCAAGTGGTTCGCCAACAAGCGCGACTACGCCGAGTACTTGGCCGCGGACCTCAAAGTGCGCGAGATGCTTCGCAAGAAGCTGGCGCAGGCGGGTATCTCCAAGATCCTGATCGAGCGTCCGGCCAAGACCGCCCGCGTGACCATCCACACCGCCCGTCCGGGCGTGGTGATCGGCAAGCGCGGTGAGGACATCGAGAAGCTGCGCAAGGAAGTGAGCGACCTGATGGGCGTCCCGGCGCACATCAACGTCACCGAAGTGCGCAAGCCCGAGCTGGACGCCCAGCTTGTGGCCGAGTCGATCGCCCAGCAGCTCGAGCGCCGCATCATGTTCCGCCGCGCCATGAAGCGCGCCGTGGGCAACGCGATGCGCCTGGGTGCCCTGGGCATCAAGGTCAACGTGGCCGGCCGCCTCAACGGTGCGGAAATCGCCCGTTCCGAGTGGTACCGCGAAGGCCGCGTGCCGCTGCACACCCTGCGTGCGGACATCGACTACGGCTTTGCCGAGGCGAAGACCACCTACGGCATCATCGGCATCAAGGTGTGGGTCTACAAGGGCGAAGTCTTCGATTTCAGCCAGGTGGGTCAGGAGAAGCAGGACGACTCGCGCTCCGAGCGCAGTGAACGTCCGTCGCGCCCGGCTCGTGACCGCGACGCGAGGTAATCAGTCATGTTGCAACCCAAGCGAACCAAATACCGCAAGATGCACAAGGGCCGCAACGACGGCCTGAGCTGGAGCGGCAACCTCGTCAGTTTCGGCGAGTACGGCCTGAAGGCCACGGCGCACGGCCAGTTGACCGCGCGCCAGATCGAGGCGGCCCGCCGTTCGATCAGCCGCTACGTCAAGCGCGGCGGCAAGATGTGGATCCGCGTGTTCCCCGACAAGCCCATCACCAAGAAGCCCATCGAGGTCCGCATGGGCTCCGGCAAGGGCAACGTGGAGTACTGGGTCGCCCAGATCCAGCCGGGCCGCATGATCTATGAAATCGAAGGCGTCAGCGAGGAGATCGCGCGCGAGGCGTTCCGCCTGGCCGCGGCCAAGCTGTCCGTCACCACCACTTTCGTGACCCGGACGGTGCGCTAATGGAACTCAAGCAACTCCGCGAGAAGTCGGCCGACGAACTGAAGGCCCACCTGACCGAGCTGCGCAAGGAGCAGTTTTCGCTGCGCATGCAGAAGGTCACCGGCCAGCTGCCGAAGACCCACGAGACCCGCCGCGTCCGCCGCGAGATCGCACGCGTCAAGACGCTGCTCGGCAGCCAGAAGTAAGGAGCGACCAAGATGAGCGATAACAAAGACAAAGCGCAACGCACCATCGAAGGCCGCGTCGTCAGCAACAAGATGGACAAGACGGTCACCGTCCTGGTGGAGCGTCAGGTCAAGCACGCCCTGTACGGCAAGTACATCAAGCGTTCCACCAAGCTGCACGCGCACGACGCGGACAATAGCTGCAAGGAAGGCGACGTGGTGCGCGTGACCGAGATCGCCCCGATGTCCAAGACCAAGAACTGGCGCGTGGTGGAAATCGTCACCCGCGCGGCTGAATAAGAGGAGATCTGAATCATGATCCAGATGCAGAGCTACCTTGACGCGGCCGACAACTCCGGCGCCAAGGAACTGATGTGCATCAAGGTGCTGGGCGGCTCCAAGCGCCGCTACGCCGGCATCGGCGACATCATCAAGGTGACCGTCAAGGACGCCATCCCGCGCGGCAAGGTGAAGAAGGGCGAAGTCTACGACGCCGTGGTCGTGCGTACCCGCAAGGGCGTCCGCCGCCCCGACGGCTCGCTGATCCGCTTCGACGGCAACGCCGCCGTGCTGCTCAACAACAAGCAGGAGCCGATCGGCACCCGCATCTTCGGGCCCGTAACCCGCGAGCTGCGCTCCGAGAAGTTCATGAAGATCGTTTCGCTCGCGCCCGAAGTGCTCTGAGCGGAGGACACAGAAATGGCAAACCGTATCAAGAAGGGCGACCAGGTGGTCGTCATCGCCGGCAAGGACAAGGGCAAGAAGGGCGACGTGGTGCGCGTTGACGGCGACCGCGTGGTCGTCTCCAACGTGAACGTGGTCAAGCGCCACACCAAGCCCAATCCGCAGGCCGGCATCGCGGGCGGCGTGGTGGAGAGCGAGCGCTCGATCCACATTTCCAATGTGGCGCTGTTCAACCCGGCTTCGGGCAAGGGCGAGCGCATCGGTTTCAAGGTGCTGGAGGATGGACGCAAACTGCGCGTGTTCCGCTCCAGCGGTGAGGCGCTCGACGCCTGAGGAATGAGGTCATGACCACCCGTCTCGAAAAAATCTACAAGGAAGAAGTGGCGCCGGCTCTGATGAAGAAGTTCGGCTACACCAATCCGATGGAAGTGCCGAAGATCACCAAGATCACCATCAACATGGGTGTGGGTGAAGCGGCGACCAACAAGAAGATCCTGGAAAACGCCGTGGCCGACCTGGCCAAGATCACCGGCCAGAAGCCGATCACGACCAAGTCCCGCGTGTCGGTGGCTTCGTTCAAGATCCGCGACGGCTGGCCGATCGGCTGCAAGGTCACCCTGCGCCGCGCCAAGATGTACGAGTTCCTGGACCGCCTGATCAGCATCTCGCTGCCGCGCGTCCGCGACTTCCGCGGCGTGTCCGGCCGTTCGTTCGACGGCCGCGGCAACTACAACATGGGCGTGAAGGAACAGATCATCTTCCCGGAAATCGACTTCGACGCCGTCGACGCGATCCGCGGCATGGACATCGCCATCACCACGACCGCCAAGAACGACGCCGAAGCCAAGGCGCTGCTCGAGGCGTTCAAGTTCCCCTTCCGCAACTGATTCGCTAGGAAACCGACATCATGGCAAAGACCTCGATGGTCAACCGCGACATCAAGCGGGAAAAGCTGGCCAAGCAGTACGCCGCCAAGCGCGAAGCGCTGAAGAAGATCATCTCCAGCCAGGACGCCTCGTACGAGGAGAAGATCGACGCGGCCACCAAGCTGCAGAAGCTGCCGCGCGACTCCTCGCCGAGCCGCCAGCGCAACCGCTGCGAGTTGTCCGGCCGTGCGCGCGGCGTCTACCGCAAGTTCGGCCTGGGTCGCAACAAGCTGCGCGAAGCCACCATGCGCGGCGACGTGCCCGGCCTGCGCAAGGCGAGCTGGTAATCCCGCCGGGGCCGTCCGGTACGCTGGGCGGATCCCACGCAGAAAAGACAGGTCCGGCACAAGCCGGACTTGTTGTTGTACAATGTACGGCTCCCGCGGCCAGGCCGGGGGAGGGCCGGGGATCCGGCCGCCCACCTGGGGGCTTCCAGGCACAACCCAAGATTTTCGCGAAAGCGGATATCGGTGCTACTCATAAGGCAGACTCTAATGAGCATGACTGATCCCATCGCCGACATGCTGGTGCGCATTCGCAATGCCGCCGCTGTCGGCAAGCCGACGGTGAAGATGCCGTCCTCCAAGATCAAGACCTCGATCGCCAACGTCCTGAAGTCGGAAGGCTACGTCGGCGACGTCCGCGTGACCAAGACCGAGAACAACAAGGCCGAGCTGGAAATCGTCCTGAAGTACTTCGAAGGCAAGCCGGTCATCGAGAAGCTGAGCCGCGTGTCCCGCTCGGGCCTGCGCCAGTACCGCGGCAAGGCCGAACTGCCGAAGGTCCTCGGCGGCCTCGGCGTCGCCATCATCTCCACCTCCAAGGGCATCATGACCGATGCGCAGGCCCGTGCGGCCGGCGTCGGTGGCGAAGTCCTGTGCTTCGTGGCCTAAGCGAAGGAGCCCACACATGTCCCGCGTAGCCAAGAAGCCGATCAGCCTGCCCAAGGGCGTTGAGCTGAACACCCAGGGCGAGTCCCTGAACGTCAAGGGCCCGAAGGGCGCCCTGTCCATCGCCAAGCCCGCCGGCGTCGACCTGAAGGTCGAGGACGGCGTGGTCAACCTGTCGCCGGCGACCCCGGGCGACGACGCCATCACCGGCACCATCCGCGCGATCCTGGCCAACATGGTCAAGGGCGTGTCGGAAGGCTTCGAGCGCAAGCTCGAGCTGGTCGGCGTGGGTTACCGCGCCGCAATGCAGGGCAAGGACCTGAACCTGTCGTTGGGTTATTCCCACCCGGTGGTGTTCCAGACCCCGGAAGGCATCACCATCGCCACCCCGACCCAGACCGAAATCGTGGTGCAGGGCGCCGACAAGCAGCGCGTCGGCGAAGTCGCCGCCAAGATCCGCGGTTTCCGTCCGCCGGAGCCCTACAAGGGCAAGGGCGTGAAGTACTCCGACGAAACCATCATCCGCAAGGAAGCGAAGAAGGCGTAAGCACGCCTTCGGCTTCGAGGACACAGATCATGAGCATCAAGAACACCGCCCGCCTGCGCCGTGCCAAGTCGACCCGCGCGCACATCCGCGAGCTCGGCGTGCCGCGTCTGTCGGTGCTGCGCACCGGCCAGCACATCTACGCCCAGTTGTTCACCGCCGACGGCGCCAAGGTCATCGCCTCCGCCAACACCCTGCAGGCTGACGTCAAGGAAGGCCTGAAGAACGGCAAGAACAGCGACGCGGCCGCCCGTGTAGGCAAGATCCTCGCCGAGCGCGCCAAGGCGGCGGGCATCGAGAAGATCGCCTTCGATCGCTCGGGCTACCGCTTCCACGGCCGCATCAAGGCGCTGGCCGACGCCGCCCGCGAGGGTGGCCTGCAGTTCTGATTTCCCCGGGCCGGGGGCGCAAGCCTCCGGCCTGGTCTCGCCGGCGCGAGATGCGCCGGGCACGTCCGCTCTTCTGCAGCGGCCGCCGCTCCACCGCTACACACCACAACCATAAGCGGCAGCAGCCGTACATATCCCAAAAACCAAGGAATTCGAAATGGCAGAAGAGCGTCAGCCGCGGGGTCGCGATCGCGACCGTAACCGCGAAGAGAAAGTCGACGACGGCATGATCGAGAAGCTGGTCGCGGTCAACCGCGTCAGCAAGACCGTCAAGGGCGGTCGCCAGTTCACCTTCACCGCGCTGACGGTGGTGGGCGACGGCAACGGCAAGATCGGTTTCGGCTACGGCAAGGCGCGCGAAGTGCCGGTCGCCATCCAGAAGTCGATGGAATACGCCCGCAAGGGCATGCTGAACGTCGACCTGAACAACGGCACCCTGTGGCACCCGGTGAAGGCCGGCCACGGCGCGGCGCGCGTGTTCATGCAGCCGGCCTCTGAAGGTACGGGCGTGATCGCCGGCGGCGCCATGCGTGCCGTGCTGGAAGCGGTGGGCGTGAAGAACGTGCTGGCCAAGGCCGTCGGTTCGCGCAACCCGATCAACCTGGTCCGCGCTACGCTGAAGGGCCTGAGCGACATGCAGTCGCCGTCGCGCATCGCGGCCAAGCGCGGCAAGAAGGTGGAGGAACTCCTCAATGGCTAACGAGTCCAACAAGACCGTCAAGGTGCGCCTGGTGCGCGGCCTGCGTGGTTCCCAGTCGCGCCACCGCCTGTCGGTGAAGGCGCTGGGCCTGAACAAGCTGAACGACGTGCGTGAACTGAAGGACAGCCCGCAAGTGCGCGGCCTGATCGCCAAGGTCCACTACCTCGTCAAGGTCGAGGAGTAATCAACATGCGTCTGAATACGTTGAAGCCCGCCGAGGGCGCCCGCACCGAGCGCACCCGCGTCGGCCGCGGTATCGGTTCCGGCCTGGGCAAGACCGCCGGTCGCGGCCACAAGGGCTCGTTTGCGCGTGCCGGCAAGGGCAAGATCAAGGCGAAGTTCGAAGGCGGCCAGATGCCGCTGATCAAGCGCCTGCCGAAGGTCGGCTTCCGCTCCAAGCTGAAGGGCGATACGGCCGAAGTGCTGTCGTATCACCTGGACAAGCTGCAGGCCGGCGAGATCGACTTCGCCGCGTTGCGCGCCGCCAAGCTGGTGCCCAGCACCGCCAAGCGCGCCAAGATCGTCAAGAAGGGCGAGCTGACCAAGGCGTTCGTGCTGAAGGGCGTGGCCGCCACGGCCGGTGCCAAGGCCGCCATCGAGGCTGCCGGCGGCAGCGTGCAGGAGTAACTGACGCATGGCGCAGGGTAATGCCGCCAGCGCGCTGGCAGGCGCGGGCAAGTTCACCGAACTCCGCCAACGCCTGCTGTTCGTGGTGGGCGCGCTGATCGTCTACCGGATCGGCTGCTTCGTGCCGGTGCCGGGCGTCAATCCCGATGCCATGCTCGCGATGATGCAGGCGCAGGGCGGCGGCATCGTGGACATGTTCAACATGTTCTCGGGCGGCGCTCTGCACCGCTTCAGCATCTTCGCGCTCAATGTCATGCCCTACATCTCGGCGTCGATCGTGATGCAACTGGGCGTGCACATCTTCCCAACGCTGAAGGCGTTGCAGAAGGAAGGCGAGTCCGGCCGCCGCAAGATCACCCAGTACTCGCGCATCGGCGCCGTGCTGCTGGCGGTCGTGCAGGGCGGCAGCATCGCCACCGCGCTGCAGAACCAGGTCGCCCCGGGCGGCATGCCGGTGGTATACGCGCCGGGCATGGGCTTCGTGCTGACCGCGGTGGTCGCGCTGACCGCCGGCACCATCTTCCTGATGTGGCTGGGCGAGCAGGTGACCGAGCGCGGCATCGGCAACGGCGTTTCGCTGATCATCTTCGCGGGCATCGTGGCGGGCCTGCCGGGCGCGGTCATCCAGACCATCGGCGCGTTCCGCGACGGCACCATGAGCTTCATCTCGCTGCTGGTGATCGTGCTGGTCGTGCTGGCCTTCACCTTCCTGGTGGTGTTCGTGGAGCGCGGCCAGCGCAGGATCACGGTGAACTACGCGCGCCGCCAGGGCGGCCGCAACGCGTACATGAACCAGACCTCGTTCCTGCCGCTGAAGCTCAACATGGCCGGCGTGATCCCGCCGATCTTCGCCTCCAGCATCCTGGCCTTCCCGGCCACGCTGGCGATGTGGTCCGGCCAGAACGGCGCGGCCACCACCTGGCTGCAGCGCATCTCCAATGCGCTGGCCCCGGGCGAACCGCTGCACATGATCGTGTTCGCGGCGATGATCATCGGCTTCGCGTTCTTCTACACGGCGCTGGTGTTCAACTCGCAGGAAACCGCCGAGAACCTGAAGAAGTCGGGCGCGCTGATCCCGGGCATCCGTCCTGGAAAGGCCACGGCCGACTACGTGGACGGCGTGCTGACCCGGCTGACCGCGATCGGCTCGTTGTACCTGGTGGCGGTCTGCCTGCTGCCGGAAGTGATGCGCACGCAACTGGGCACCTCGTTCTACTTCGGCGGCACCTCGCTGCTGATCGTGGTGGTGGTGGTGATGGACTTCATCGCGCAGATCCAGGCGCACTTGATGTCCCACCAGTACGAGAGCCTGCTGAAGAAAGCCAACCTGAAGGGTGGCTCGCGGGGCGGCCTGAGCCGCGGTTGATATACAATGCGGGGCTTTCCCGCACCAGCCCGGCCGTCCTCGGCCGGCTGACTTAGATGGGCGGCCCCCGCGGCGATCCGGCGCGGGGGTGCGAACCGGCCAGTCCCTGCGCCAGAGTAGCGCGGGCGGGCAGGGGAGGGGCCACAGCCCCCGATCCTGACCAGGCGGGTTCCGGCGCCGGAGCATGGGCACACTCCCCATGCCGGGTCCACCGCCGGCGTTGCCGGCGCGGACTTCCAAGGAATCCCGGGTCCTGCTACAATTTCCAGTTCACTCCGCCTGTCTGCGCGCGATTCCCGCCCGGGATGACCGTACACGGGCCAATACTCACAGTTGGAGAGCCGCGTCATGGCGCGTATTGCAGGTGTCAACCTGCCTGCCCAGAAGCATGTCTGGGTCGGTTTGCAAAGCATCTACGGCATCGGCCGTACCCGTTCCAAGAAGGTCTGCGAAGCCGCCGGCGTCGCCTCGACCACCAAGATCCGCGACCTGTCGGAGCCGGAAGTCGAGCGCCTGCGCGCCGAAGTCGGCAAGTACGTGGTCGAGGGCGACCTGCGCCGCGAAGTCGGCATCGCGATCAAGCGCCTGATGGACCTGGGCTGCTACCGCGGCCTGCGCCACCGCCGCGGCCTGCCGCTGCGCGGCCAGCGCACCCGCACCAACGCCCGTACCCGCAAGGGTCCGCGCAAAGCCATCAAGAAGTAAGGGGCGACCATCATGGCCAAGCCAGCTGCTGCCAAAGTCAAGAAGAAGATCAAGCGCGTCATCACCGACGGCGTCGCCCACGTCCACGCTTCGTTCAACAACACCATCGTCACCATCACCGACCGCCAGGGCAACGCGCTCTCGTGGGCGACCTCGGGTGGCGCCGGTTTCCGCGGTTCCCGCAAGTCCACGCCGTTCGCCGCGCAGGTGGCCGCCGAGAAGGCCGGCCGCGCCGCGCTGGATTACGGCGTGAAGTCGCTGGAAGTCCGCATCAAGGGCCCGGGTCCGGGCCGTGAATCGGCCGTGCGTTCGTTGAACAACGTCGGCTACAAGATCACCAACATCATCGACGTGACGCCCATCCCGCACAACGGGTGCCGTCCGCCGAAAAAGCGTCGCGTCTAAGGGGGCGATAAGAAATGGCTCGTTATATCGGTCCTACCTGTAAGCTCGCGCGCCGCGAAGGCGCCGACCTGTCGCTCAAGTCCCCGGCCCGCGCCCTCGACTCCAAGTGCAAACTGGAGCAGAAGCCCGGCCAGCACGGCGCCACCGCCCGCAAGGGCAAGCTGTCCGACTACGCCACCCAGCTTCGCGAGAAGCAGAAGGTCAAGCGCATCTACGGCCTGCTGGAGCGCCAGTTCCGCAACTACTACAAGAAGGCCTCGACCAAGAAGGGCAACACCGGCGAGAACCTGCTGCAGTTGCTGGAAACCCGCCTGGACAACGTGATCTACCGCATGGGCTTCGCGGTGACCCGTCCGGCCGCCCGCCAGTTGGTCTCGCACCGCGGCGTGCTGGTCAACGGCAAGCCGGTCAACCTGCCTTCCTACCAGGTCAAGGCCGGCGACGCGATCGCCCTGTCGGAAAAGGCCCAGAAGCAGCTCCGCGTGCAGGAGTCGCTGACCGTCGCCGAACAGCTCGACCTGAACCCGTCGTGGGTCGAAGTCGACGCCAAGAAGTTCAGCGGCGTGTTCAAGTCCGTGCCGGTGCGCTCGGACCTGCCTGCCGACATCAACGAAGCGCTGATCGTCGAGTTGTACTCGAAGTAATTCATTCACGCACCCCCGGGAGACCGGGGGACCGCAGGAGACAAAGCAACATGACGGGTATTACTCAGCAAGTGCTGCGCCCCCGCGGCCCGCAGATCGAGCGCCTGACCGGCAACCGCGCCAAGGTGGTCATCGAACCGCTGGAGCGCGGCTACGGCCACACGCTCGGCAATGCGCTGCGCCGCGTGCTGCTGTCGTCGATCCCCGGCTTCGCGATCACCGAAGTCGAGATCGACGGCGTGCTGCACGAATACAGCACCATCGAAGGCATGCAGGAAGACGTGCTGGAAGTGCTGTTGAACCTGAAGGATGTGGCCATCCGCATCCACTCCGGTGACTCCTCCACCTTGAGTCTGGCCAAGCAGGGCCCGGGCGTGGTGACCGCCGGCGACATCAAGACCGACCACAACGTCGAGATCCTGAATCCGGAACTGGTCATCTGCAACCTGACCAAGGACACGGCGCTGAACATGCGCCTGAAGATCGAGCGCGGCTTCGGCTACCAGCCTGCCGCCGCCCGCCGCCGCCCGGACGAAGAGACCCGTGCCATCGGCCGCCTGGTGCTGGACGCCTCGTTCTCGCCGGTCCGCCGCGTCGCCTACGCGGTGGAAGCCGCGCGCGTCGAGCAGCGCACCGACCTGGACAAGCTGGTCCTGGACATCGAGACCAACGGCACGATCGACGCCGAGGAAGCCGTGCGCACCGCCGCCGACATCCTCAGCGACCAGTTGTCGGTGTTCGGCGACTTCACGCACCGCGACCGCGGCGCGCCGAAGCAGGCCGCCAGCGGCGTCGACCCGGTGCTGCTGCGTCCGATCGACGACCTGGAACTGACCGTGCGTTCGGCCAACTGCCTGAAGGCCGAGAGCATCTACTACATCGGCGACCTGATCCAGAAGACTGAAGTCGAGCTGCTCAAGACCCCGAACCTCGGCAAGAAGTCGCTGACCGAAATCAAGGAAGTCCTGGCCCAGCGCGGCCTGTCGCTCGGCATGAAGCTGGAGAACTGGCCGCCGGCCGGCGTCGCCCAGCACGGCATGTTGGGCTGATGAAGCACCAAGGGGGCTCCCGCGTTTGCGCGGGAGCTTCCCTGCAACACCTACGCCGACGGGCCTGAAGGCCCGCGGCATTCCGGTCAAGGACGGCCGGTACGGACCACCCGCAGTCCACTGTTCCAACGCCAGGATGGCGACAGCGAAATCCAACGTCCCACCATTCACCAGGAATCCATCCCATGCGCCACCAGAAAGCCGGCCGCAAGTTCAGCCGCACCAGCGCCCATCGCGAAGCGATGTTCCGCAACATGGCCGCCTCGCTGATCAAGCACGGCCTGATCAAGACCACCCTGCCGAAGGCCAAGGAACTGCGCCGCGTCGCCGAGCCGCTGATCACCCTCGGCAAGGTCGACGGCGTCGCCAACCGCCGCCTCGCCTTCTCGCGCCTGCGCGACAAGGAAGCCGTCGGCACCCTGTTCACCACCCTCGGCCCGCGCTACCAGGCGCGTCCGGGCGGCTACCTGCGCATCCTGAAGTGCGGTTTCCGCGCCGGCGACAATGCGCCGATGGCCTACGTGGAACTGGTCGACCGTCCGGAAGCCGCCGAATAACCGGCCTTCCCGCGACAGCGACAGCAAAAACCCCGGCCCCGAGCCGGGGTTTTTGTTTGGGGCGCTCCGCCGCCCCGGCGCGAAGGGATGCGGCATCTGGCCGCGGTTGGCGGCTGGGCGGGCGGGCATGGATAATGCGGCATCACCCGCACGCGACGGACATCGATGAACCCACTCCGCTGGTCCTTCCGCGCCCAGTGCCTGCTCGGCTTCCTGGCCTGCGCGGCCTTGCTGGGATATGCGCTCTACGTGCAGTTCGTGCAGCACCTCGAACCCTGTCCGTTCTGCATCTTCCAGCGCCTGGCGTTTGTGGCCACCGGCGTGATGTTCCTGCTGGGCGCGCTGCACAACCCGCGCCGCTCCGGCGGGCGTCGCCTGTACGGCATGCTGGCTTTCGTCGCGGCCGCCGCCGGCATCGGCATCGCCGGCCGCCACGTCTGGGTGCAGTTGTATCCGCCGCCGATGCCCAGTTGCGGGCCGGGCTGGGATTACATGGTGGAAACCAACACCTGGCTGGGCGTGGTGCAGCGGGTGCTGACCGCCAAGGGCGACTGCAGCACGATCGACTGGAGCTTTCTGGGGCTGACCATGCCGATGTGGAGCCTGGTGTGGTTCGTACTGCTCGCGGCCTGGGCACTGTGGACCGGCTTCCGCAGCCGCAGGACCTCGACCTTCCGCTGATTTGACGCGGCGCATCATTCTGTCACCATGGTGGGCCGAAAGGAGTCCGCCATGAACACCCCCGACCGCAACCTGCGCGCCGTCCACCTGCCCAGCCAGTGGAGCCCCGACAGTTGGCGCGAGCGGCCGGCGCTGCAGATGCCCACGTATCCCGATGCGCAGGCGCTGGAAGGCGCCCTGACCGAACTGCGCCAGTTGCCGCCGCTGGTCACCTCGTGGGAGATCTTCGCGCTGAAGAAGCAACTGGCCGAGGCACAGGAAGGCAAGCGCTTCCTGCTCCAAGGCGGCGACTGCGCCGAGAGCTTCAGCGATTGCGAGTCCGGGCTGATCTCCAACCGGCTCAAGGTGCTGCTGCAGATGAGCCTGGTGCTGGTGCACGGGTTGCGCCTGCCGGTGGTGCGCGTGGGCCGCTACGCGGGCCAGTACGCCAAGCCGCGCTCGGCCGACACCGAGACCCGCGACGGCGTCTCGTTGCCCAGCTACCGCGGCGACCTGGTCAACGCGCCCGAGTTCACCGCCGAGGCGCGGGTGCCGGACCCGCGCCGCATGATCAAGGCGCACGCGCGGTCGGCGATGACGATGAACTTCGTGCGTGCGCTGATCGACGGCGGCTTCGCCGACTTGCACCACCCCGAATACTGGAACCTGAGCTGGGTGGGCTGCTCGCCACTGGCCAGCGAATACCAGCAGATGGTCACCTCGATCGGCGACGCGGTGAAGTTCATGGAGACGCTGGCCGGTTCGGAGGTGCACAACCTCAACCGCGTGGACTTCTACACCTCGCACGAAGCGCTGCTGCTGCCCTACGAGGCGGCGATGACCCGCGAAGTGCCGCGCCAGTGGGGCTGGTTCAACCTGAGCACGCACTACCCGTGGATCGGCATGCGTACGGCGGCGCTCGACGGCGCGCACGTGGAGTATTTCCGCGGCATCCGCAACCCGATCGCGCTGAAGGTGGGGCCGTCGGCCACGCCGGACCAGTTGTTGCGGCTGATCGACGTGCTGAACCCGGAGGACGAGCCGGGCCGCCTGACCTTCATCCACCGCATGGGCGCGGCGCAGATCGCCGACAAGCTGCCGCCGCTGCTGGAAGCGGTGAAGCGCGACGGCCGCCGCGTGCTGTGGGTGTGCGACGCGATGCACGGCAACACCGAGAGCACATCGAACGGGTTCAAGACGCGGCGCTTCGAGAACGTGCGCAGCGAAGTGGAGCAGTCGTTCGACCTGCACGCCGCCGCCGGCACCCGCCTGGGCGGCGTGCATCTGGAACTGACCGGCGAGGACGTCACCGAGTGCACCGGCGGCGCGCGCGAGCTGACCGACACCGACCTGGAGCGCGCCTACCGCTCCACCGTGGACCCGCGCCTGAACTACGAGCAGTCGCTGGAGATCGCGATGTGCATCGTGCGCAAGCAGAACCAGGTGGCCGCACCGGTCGCGCGCTGAGCGCTGCCGGTCGCCGCGGCGGCAACGGCCACTGCGGGGAGCGCGCTCAGGACCAGTGCGCCTGCATGCTGGAAGGCGCCTGCGGGATGTCCCAGGTGCGGTTGCGGGCGTACATGCGGGCGAACTCGGGCGCCGGCACCGGCGGGCTGAACAGGTTGCCCTGCAATTCGTCGCAGCCGTTGGCGGCCAGCCAGGCCGCCTGCGCCGTGTTCTCCACGCCTTCGGCGATGGTGCGGCACTGCAACTGGCTGCCCAGGCCGATGATCGCGCGGGTGATGGCGCTCTGATTGGGTTCGGTCACGTCGCGCACGAACGACTGGTCGATCTTCAGCACGTTGAAGCCGTAGTTGCCCAGGTAGCTCAGGCTGGAGAAGCCGGTACCGAAATCGTCGATGGCGATGCGCACGCCCAGCGCCTTGAGCGCGCGCAGGGTGCGGTCGCTGCGCTGCACGTCGCGCATCAGCGTGGTCTCGGTGACTTCCAGTTCCAGGTGCTCGGCGGCCAGGCCGCTGTCGTCCAGCGCGGCCTTCACCGTGTCCACCAGGTCGTCGGTGTCGAAGTTGGCGGCGGCCACGTTCACCGACACGCGTATCGGCGGCAGCCCGGACTGCTGCCAGATGCGGTTCTGGCGGCAGGCGGCCTGGATCGCCCAGCGGTCGATGTCGACGATCAGGTTGGTTTCCTCGGCAATGGGGATGAACTCGCCCGGCAGCACCAGGCGGTCGCCGCGCTGCCAGCGCGCCAGCCCTTCCACGCCGACGATGCGGCCGGTGCGCCGGTCGATCTGCGGCTGGTAGTGCAGCAGCAGGTCGCCGTTGCGCAGGCCGCGGCGCAGGCTGTTCTCCAGCTCGATGCGCGCGTCCACGCTGGCGGCCAGGTCGCGGGTGTAGAAGCGGGTGGCGTTGCGGCCGTTGCGCTTGGCCAGGTACATGGCGGCGTCGGCGCGCATCATCAGCGTGGCGGCGTCGTAGCCGTCCTCGGGGAACAGGCTGATGCCGATGCTGAAGGCCTGGTGCAGTTCGTGCGTGGACACGGCGTAGGGCGTGGCGCCGATGGCGAGCAGGCGGTCGGCCAGTTGCAGTACGCTGTCGCGGGTGATGACGTTGTGCAGCAGTACGACGAATTCGTCGCCACCGGTGCGGTAGACCGTGCCCAGGTTGCCGACGTTGCGCTGGATGCGCCGGGCGACCTGTTGCAGCAGGTCGTCGCCGACGTGGTGGCCGAGCGCGTCGTTGACGTGCTTGAACAGGTCCAGGTCGAGGAACAGCACCGCCACGCCGTTGCCGCGGTTGGTGGCCTGGGTGATGAGCTGGCCGAGGGTTTCGTTGAGCTGCAGACGGTTGGGCAGGCCAGTCAGGCTGTCGTGGTGGGCCAGGTAGGTCATGCGCGAACTGAGCGCGCGCGCCTCGGTGATGTCGCGCAGCACCATCACCGAGCCCATCCGGCGGTCGTCGTGGTCGTGGATGGGCGAGAGCGAGCGCTCCACCAGGATGTGGCTGCCGTCGGCGCGCATCAGCGCCAGGTCGCCGGGCTGAGCGACCAGTTCCAGTTCGGTCGCGTGGTCCTGCGCGGCCACTTCCGCCAGCGGCGCCACGCGCTCCAGCGGCTGCTCCAGCGCCTGTTCCAGCCGCAGCCCGGTGAGCACCTCGGCGGCGGGGTTCATGTAGGTCACGCGCGCATCCACGTCGATGGTGATGACCGCCTCGTTGACCGAGGTCAGGGTGACGTAGGCCAGCTCGTTGGCCTTGTGCAGCGCCTGCTCCAACCGCGCCTTCTCGCTGATGTCGATGGCCATGACGTAGAAGCCGCACACGCGGCCGTCCTCGTCGTGGTCGGGCGTGTAGAAGGTGTGCATGCGCCGCGGCCCGCCGTGGGCGGGGAAGCTGGCCTCGAAATCGCTTTCGCGCCCGTTGAGCGCCCAGTCCGCGTGCGCACGCCGGCGCTGGTAGATCTCTTCGCCGAAGATGTCGCGCAGGTGCCGGCCGACCCTGAGCGGGCCGTCCCAGACGTAGTCGGCGGCGCTGGTCCGGTTGAAGAAGACCAGCCGTTCCTGTGCGTCGAACTGCAGGATCAGCGCGGGCAGGCGGTCGGTCACGCGCTTGAGGTGGTCGCGCGCCAGCGACAGTTCGTGGTGGGCCTGACGCTGCTCGCTGATGTCGTTGGCCATCAGGTACCAGCCGGCGATGCGCTGGTCGCGCTCCACGTCCGGGACCAGGTAGAGCTGCACCGGGCGGCGCGGCTGGCCAAGTTCGGCGTCCCAGGCGGCCCAGTGCGCCGGCGTGCATTCGGCCATCGCGCGTTGCAGCGAGGCGAGGAACTCGGGATCGTCGGCGTGCACGGTTTCCACCGGGCAGTTGATCCAGGCCGGCGCGTCGCCGAACCAGTCGCGGCTGGCGCGGTTGGCGAAGCCGTAGCGGCCGTTGCCGTCGATGTAGGCGATCAGCGAGGGCAGGTGGTCGGCGACCGCATCCAGCAGGGCGCGGCTGCGGCGCTCGGTGCGCGCCACGTTGCGCAGCAGCAGGAACAGCAGCAGCCCCAGGCCGAACCCCACCAGCGGCAGCAGCACGATGGCGGTGAGCCCCGGCACGGCCTGCTGCAGCGGCGGAGACTGCATCTTCAGCAGCCAGCGCATGCCCAGCAGGTCGAGCGTGCGCGCGTACGCGAACGCCGGTCGCGCCGCCGCATCGGCGCGCTGCTGCGGCGACGGCCCGCTGCGGAAGACCGATTCGCCGCCTTCGCCGCCGGCGAGCAGTTCCACCTCGAAGCCGGCCAGGTCAGGATCGCCGATGGCTTCGCGCATCACCTGCTGCCAGCCGAAGCCGGCCGTGGCGAATCCGCGCAGCTCGCGCCGGCGCTCGTTCACGCCCTGCTGCGCCAGCGCGGGACGGGCGTAGACCGGTGCGTACAACAGGAAGCCGGCCATGCCGGTGCCGCCGCGCGAGGCGTCGGCCAGCGCGACCAGCGGCGCAGCGGTGAGCTCGCCGCTGTCGCGCGCGGCCAGCACCGCCTTGCGCCGCGCGTCCTCCGCCAGCAGGTCGCGGCCCAGCAGCGGGCGCATCGGCGGAGATTCAGGGTAGAGCAGGTCCAGCACGACGTATTCGGCGCGCTCGCCGACGGGCTGGATGGCGAAGGCGTCGCCGTAGATGGCGCGCTGCGCGGCCAGGTACGCCGCGCGGTCCTGCTCGCGCACCAGGCGGGCGAAGCCCAGGCCATGCACGCCGCCGCGGCGCTCGGAGATCTGCAGGCGGGTGACGAAGGTGTGGAAGCTCTCGCGGTCGATGTCCGGACGGCCTTCGAGCACGGCGGCGGCGGCGCGCACCGTGTCCTCGTAGGCGTTCATCTGGGTGGTGACGGCGATGGTCAGCGCGTCGGCGCGCGCTTCGAACTGCGAGCGCGCGTGCTCGTGCGCGCGCTGCCAGGCCGAGAAGCCGGCCCAGCCCGACAGCAGGCTCGCGATCACCAGCACGCCCCAGGCCAGGGAGTTCAGGTTGCGCTCGCGCAGGCGCGCGCCCGAATGCGCCCGGCCCAGCGCCCTGATTTCCGATGCGCGATCCGCGCCAGACTCCACGCGAATACTCCCCCGCTGTCCACTGCTGCTTAATCACGCCACGAAACGAGGCGCGGCCGCAAGCGGTTTGTGGCTAATGTGCTTTCAGCGCCCGCGCGGGGAGGCGGGCAGGCTGGGGCGGTATTCCGGGGGTTTGCGCGCGCGGGTGAGCTGTTCGTAATCGTAGGCCAGCTCGATCAGGCGGGCTTCGCTCCACGCCGGGCCCATGAAGACGATGCCCAGCGGCAGGCCGTCGCTGCTGCCCATCGGCACGGTGAGGCTGGGGTAGCCGGCGACGGCCGCGGCGCTGTAGCCGGCGCCGGGGAAATGGTCGCCGGCCTTGTGGTCGGTCAGCCAGGCCGGGCCGGTGGCCGGCGCGATCAGGGCGTCCAGCCGCTGCGACTTCAGCGCCGCGTCGATGCCTTCGGGGCCGGCCAGCCGGCGCGCGCGCGAGCGGGCGGCGATGTAGGCCGGCTCGCCCAGCCCGCCTTTCTGGTTGGCCTGCTCGAACAGCTCCTGGCCGAAGTAGGGCAGCTCCGAGACGTGGTACTGCTGGTTGTAGCCGATCAACTGGGTCAGCGTGGTCAGCGGCGCCTTGCGCTGGACGAGATAGCGCTCCAGCCCGTGCTTGAACTCGTAGAGCAGCAGTTCCTTCTCGTCGGCGTTCCATTGGCCTTCGGTGGGGATCCGGGCGTCCTCCAGGGTTGCGCCGGCTTCGCGCATCACCTGCAGCGCGCTTTCCATCGCGGCGGCGGCGTCGGGGTGGATGTCGAACTTGTCGCGCAGCACGCCGATGCGCGCGCCCTTGAGCGCGCCGGGCTTCAGGCGCGCGGCGTAGTCCAGGGTGGTGTTCCAGGCGGCGTTGGTGGTGGCCGCGTCGTCGGCGTCCCGGCCGGCCAGCACGCTCAGCAGCAGCGCCGCGTCGGTCACGCTGCGGGTGATCGGGCCGGCGGTGTCCTGGCTGTGCGAGATCGGCAGGATGCCGCTGCGGCTGACCAGCCCGACGGTGGGCTTCAGCCCGACCACGCCGTTGACCGCCGCCGGGCAGATGATGCTGCCGTCGGTCTCGGTGCCCACGGCGACCGCCGACAGGTTGGCCGACACCGCCACCGCGCTGCCGGAGCTGGAGCCGCAGGGATTGCGGTCCAGCACGTAGGGATTGCGGGTCTGCCCGCCGCGCGCGCTCCAGCCGGAGGTGGAGTGGGTGGAGCGGAAGTTGGCCCATTCGCTCAGGTTGGCCTTGCCCAGGATCACCGCGCCGGCCTCGCGCAGGCGGCGCACCAGGAAGGCGTCCTGCGCCGGGCGGAAATCCTTCAGTGCCAGCGAGCCGGCCGAGGTGGCCATCGGCACGGCGTCGATGTTGTCCTTCAGCAGCACCGGGATGCCGTGCAGCGGGCCACGCACGGCGTTGTTGCGGCGCTCCAGGTCGCGCAGCGCCGCTTCCTTCATGGCGTCGGGGTTGAGCTCGATCACCGCGCGCAGTTGCGGGCCGGCCTTGTCGACCAGGGCGATGCGCTGCAGGTAGGCCTGGGTCAGGCGGCGGCTGTCGAGTTCGCCGGACTGCATGCGCGATTGCAGATCGGCGATGTCCAGTTCGGCGTAGAGGAAATCGGTCGGCGCCTCGGCCGGCGCGTCCGCCACGGGCGGCGCGGCGCGCTGGCAGGCGGCCAGGGCGAGGAGGGTGCCAAGCAGCAGGGCGGTTCGGCGCATCGCGGGAATCCCTTGGATGCGCGGCAGGCTACGCAGCGATGCCGGGGCGCGTCAAATCCGCCGGCGGCGCAGGATGTCGCGCCACAGCGCCCACACGATCGCCAGGTTGACGACCAGCAGCGCCCAGGTGTGCCAGCCGGGGTGGTGGTACAGCGCGTACACGTCCAGCGGCAGGTAGGCGGCCGAGCCGATGCAGCCCAGCCACGAGGCCCAGGCGCGGGCGCGCCACAGGCCCCAGGCTTCCAGCAGGCGCATGGCCGCGTAGACGGCGATGAGCAGCGCTGCCACGTGCACGGACTCTGGATTGATGCGGTCCAGGAACTGGGTGATCGCGCCCGGTTCCGCGCCGGGCACGAAGCGGACGATCGCGGCGTGCACCGCATCGCGCAGCCGCTGCGGCCCCACCGCCAGCAGGCCGCCGGCAATGGCCAGGGCAAGCACGCCCTTGGCGCCCTCGAACAGGGCGATGGCGTGCAGGCCGGGATGCGCCTTGGGATCCGGGTTGTAGGCGGTCTGTTCCAAGGCGCGGGGAGAGGATCAGGCGGCGCGGGAGGCGCGCTTGCGGTCGCTCTCGGTCAGCATCTTCTTGCGCAGGCGGATTTCCTTCGGGGTGACCTCGACCAGCTCGTCGTCCTCGATGAAGTCCAGCGCCTGCTCCAGCGAGAACTTGATCGCCGGGGTCAGCTTGATCGCGTCGTCCTTGCCCGAGGCGCGCATGTTGGTCAGCGGCTTGGTCTTGATCGCGTTGACGGTCAGGTCGTTGTCCTTGGAGTGGATGCCGATCAACTGGCCCTCGTACACGTTGTCGCCCTCGGCGGCGAACAGGCGGCCGCGCTCTTCCAGCGGGCCCAGCGCGTAGGCCGGCGTCGGACCGGGCGCGTTGGCGATCATCACGCCGTTCGGCCGCTTGGCGATGGCGCCCTGTTCCTTCGGCCCGTAGTGGTCGAACACGTGGAACAGCAGGCCCGAGCCCTGGGTCAGCGTCTTGAACTCGTTCTGGAAGCCGATCAGGCCGCGCGCCGGGATCTCGTAGTCCAGGCGCACGCGGCCCTTGCCGTCGGGTTCCATGTTCTTGAGCTGCGCCTTGCGCGTGCCCAGCTTCTCCATCACGCCGCCCTGGTGGACTTCCTCCACGTCGACGACGAGCTGCTCGATCGGCTCCATCAACTGGCCGTCGATCTCCTTGATGATGACTTCCGGGCGCGACACGGCCAGTTCGTAGCCCTCGCGGCGCATGTTCTCGATCAGCACCGACAGGTGCAGTTCGCCGCGGCCGGAGACCAGGAACTTGTCGGCGTCTTCAAGCTGCTCGACCTTCAGCGCCACGTTGTGCACGGTCTCGCGCTCCAGGCGCTCCTTGAGCTGGCGGCTGGTCAGGAACTTGCCGCCGGACAAGTCCTTGTTGCCGGCGAACGGCGAGTTGTTCACCTGGAAGGTCATGCTGATGGTCGGCTCGTCCACCATCAGCGGCGGCAGCGCCTCGGGCACGTCCAGCGCGCAGACCGTGTCGGAGATGGTCAGCTCCTGGATGCCGGAGATGGCGACGATGTCGCCGGCCTCGGCGGATTCCTGCTCGATGCGCTCCAGGCCCAGGAAGCCCAGCACCTGCAGCACCTTGCCCTGGCGCTTCTTGCCGTGGCGGTCGATCACCGACACCGGCATGTTCTTCTTCAGCGTGCCGCGCTGGATGCGGCCGATGCCGATCACGCCGACGAAGCTGCTGTAGTCCAACTGGCTGATGCGCATCTGGAACGCGCCTTCCGGGTCCACGTCCGGCTTCGGCGCGTGCTGCATGATCGCTTCGTACAGCGGGGTCATGTCGCCGGAGCGCACTTCCGGGTCCAGGCTGGCGTAGCCGTTCAGCGCCGAGGCGTAGACGATCGGGAAGTCCATCTGCTCGGCGGTGGCGCCGAGGCGGTCGAACAGGTCCCACACCTGCTCCACCACCCAGTCCGGGCGCGCGCCGGGGCGGTCGATCTTGTTCACCACCACGATCGGCTTGAAGCCCATCGCGAACGCCTTCTGGGTCACGAAGCGCGTCTGCGGCATCGGGCCGTCCATCGCGTCGACCAGGATCAGCACGGTGTCCACCATCGACAGCACGCGCTCGACCTCGCCGCCGAAGTCGGCGTGCCCGGGGGTGTCGACGATGTTGATGCGGTTCTCGCGCCAGTTGATGGCGGTGTTCTTGGCCAGGATGGTGATGCCGCGTTCCTTTTCCTGGTCGTTGCTGTCCATCACCCGCTCGGCCAGCACGGTGCGCTCGGAAAGGGTGCCGGACTGCTTGAGGAGCTGGTCGACGAGAGTGGTCTTGCCGTGGTCGACGTGGGCGACGATGGCGATGTTGCGCAGATTCTGGATGGACATGGGCAGGGGTGGCCGGGCCCGAGGGCGGCCAGGAGGACAGTGGGGATCAGCCGGGCATTATACGCGGCCGGCCGGTCCCGGCGCGATGCGCGCCGACAAGGCGGCCGGCGCCGGCCGGCGGGATGCTGGGGGCGTCCCCCCAACAGGAGTCAACCGCATGATCCAGGAAGTCGCCGGCGACATCCTCCTCAGCCAGGCCCACGCCATCGCCCACGGCGTGGCCCCCCACGACAACTTCCACAGCGGCCTGGCCTTGGCCCTGCGCGAGCACTCGCCCTCGCTGTACAAGGATTTCCGCCACTACTGCCAGACCCGCCACCCGCAGCCGGGCGGCCTGTGGACCTGGACCGGCGCCGACGGCCGCCCGGTGGCCTGCCTGTTCACCCAGGAGGAAGGCGAGGCCCGCCACGGCGGCACGCCCGGCCGGGCCACCCTCCAGCACGTCCGCCACGCGCTGAAGGCGCTGCGCACGGAGGCGCAGGACAAGGGCTTCCGCAGCCTGGCCCTGCCGCGGCTGGCGACGGGGGTGGGCGGACTGGAATGGGTTCAGGTGAAACCGCTGGTGGAGGAGGCCCTGGGCGACCTGGGCATCCCGGTGGTGGTCTACACCACCTACCGCAAGGGCGAGCGCGCCGCCGAGGTGCTCTGAGCGGCGCGCCCGCGGCGGCCGCGCGGCGGACGGTGCGCCATCCGGCTTCATGCTAGGGTGGCGCCCCCGTTCCGTCCCCTGCAGGCATCGACATGTCCCTCACCGCCACCTTCGACACCGCCCGCGGCCCGATCAAGATCGAGCTGTACCCCGACAAGGCCCCACTGACGGTGGCGAACTTCGTCAACCTGGCCAAGCGCGGCTTCTACGACGGGCTGAACTTCCACCGCGTGATCGCCGACTTCATGATCCAGGGCGGCTGCCCCGAGGGCTCCGGCCGCGGCGGCCCGGGCTACCGCTTCGAGGACGAGACCAACAACGGCGTGCGCCACGAGCGCGGCGTGCTGTCCATGGCCAACGCCGGCCCCAACACCAACGGCAGCCAGTTCTTCATCACCCACGTGCCCACCCCGTGGCTGGACGGCAAGCACACCGTGTTCGGCAAGGTCGTCGAGGGCCTGGACGTGGTCGACGCGGTGCGCCAGGGCGACCTGATCGACAAGGTCGTCATCGAGGGCGATGCCGACGCCGCGCTGGCCGCCAAGGCCGACCGCGTGGCGGAGTGGAACCGTCATCTGAGCGCCTGATCCGGCGGATCATCCGGGGCGGCGCCGGGCGCCGCCTTGGACCTTTGGCGCATCCGGACCGGCCGGGGCGGCGTGCTACCATTTTGCGCCGCAAAAAACGGCGGCCCCCAGGGCCCCTTTCCCCGTTCCAACGCGAGGTTGTGCAATGCCCACGCTTGCCCGGCGCATCGGTCGCGCCAAGCCGAGTGCGATCATGGCCGTGGCCGAAAAGGCCAGGAAACTCAAGGCCGAAGGCCGCGACATCATCAGCTTCTCCATCGGCGTCCCCAATTTCCTGCCCGGCGAACACGTCTACCAGGCCGCGCGCGAGGCGCTGAGCAAGGATTCCGGCCAGTACGGCAGCAACCGCGGCACCGACGCGCTGCTGGACGCCTTCCTGCGGCACATCGAGGCGCTGGGCCTGACCGGCTACACGCGCGCCAACGTCGCCACCGGCATCGGCGCCAAGCACATCCTCTACAACCTGGCCGAATCGCTGCTGGACGAAGGCGACGCCATCGCCTATCCCTCGCCGTACTGGACCACCTACGCCGACATCGCCGACATCGTCAACGCCAAAGCGGTGCCGCTGCCGTGCCCGGCCAGCCAGGACTACAAGCTGACCCCGGCGCAACTGGACGAAGCACTGGCCGCGCACAAGCCCAAGGTGTTCCTGTTCAACAACCCGTCCAACCCGACCGGCATGGTCTACACGCGCGAGGAAGTCGCCGCGCTGGCCGACGTGCTGGTCAAGCATCCGGACACATGGATCGTCACCGACGACATCTACAACCGCATGCTGTTCGACGGGCTGGCGTACACCAACTTCGTGCAGGCGCGGCCGGAGCTGCGCGAGCGCACTGTGTTCGTCGATTCGCTGTCCAAGACCTACGGCATGCCGGGCTGGCGCGTGGGCTTCATGGCCGGGCCGGAGGTGGTCGCCAAGGCGCTGACCACGATGAACTCCAACCACATCACCAATGTGCCGGAAGTGGTCACCGCCGCGGCGATCGCCGCGCTGACCGGCCCGCAGGACGTGCCCGCGGCCAAGAACGCCGAGTTCCAGGCCAAGCGCGACCAGGTGCTGGCGGCGATGGAAGCGATCCCCGGCGTGGTGTGCCCGCGTCCGCAGGGCGCGTTCTACGTGTTCCCGGACATCAGTTGCGCGTTCGGCAAGTCGCACAACGGCGTGAAGATCCAGAACGACGTCGATTTCTGCAACGCGCTGCTGGATGCCAAGGGTGTGGCCTGCGTGCCGGGCTCCGCGTTCGGCGAGCCGCGCGCGCTGCGCATCAGCTACACCTGCCCGACGCCGCAACTGGCGCCCGGGTTGCAGCGGTTCCAGGAGTTCTTCGCCGAGTTGACGTGACCGCAAGGCGGGAACAGGGAACGGGGAACCGGGCATGAAAGGTTCCGCGCCGCGCTGACCCGCCGCCTCCGATGTTCCGTTCGCTGTTCCCAGATCCCCGTTCCCGCTTCCCACTGGAGTCCCCACCATGAAAACCCCCGTCCGAGTCGCCGTCACCGGTGCCGCCGGCCAGATCGGCTACGCGCTGCTGTTCCGCATCGCTTCCGGCGAAATGCTGGGCAAGGACCAGCCGGTCATCCTGCAACTGCTCGAACTGCCGATGGAGAAGGCCCAGGCCGCGCTCAAGGGCGTGATGATGGAACTCGAGGACTGCGCGTTCCCGCTGCTGGCCGGCATGGTCGGCACCGACGACCCCGAAGTGGCGTTCAAGGACGCCGACATCGCCCTGCTGGTCGGCGCGCGCCCGCGCGGCCCCGGCATGGAGCGCAAGGACCTGCTGCTGGAGAACGCCAAGATCTTCACCGCCCAGGGCGCCGCGCTGAACAAGGTCGCCAGCCGCAACGTCAAGGTGCTGGTGGTCGGCAACCCGGCCAACACCAA
>ERZ761602.2610-NODE-2610-length-27616-cov-6.001451_pt1 | contig 27616 bp, 21 predicted proteins | sample MGYA00512165_ERZ761602 | MGnify/ENA primary metagenome ERZ761602 (study PRJEB28899, sample SAMN02445085) | bioreactor sludge metagenome | biome: EBPR sludge; isolation source: Thorneside wastewater treatment plant | place: Australia: Brisbane, Thorneside...
CGTGTTCGTGCATTCGTGGTGGGTTTTATTCGTGGATGGTTTTCGTTTTGTGTTGCGTTCCAGAAATTTATATCCATTTTGGAATACGCCCTATAAGTTTCCTCCCCGCCTGCCTCCAGCATGGGGGTTGGGGGAGGTTAGGAGGGGTTTGCTTTGTTCGGAAATTGTAGCATGTCAAAACTCTAATTGACATCCTCATTCAGTTCTGCTAAACTAGAAGTTGTCAGACAAATTTTAGTCTAGTCATCAGGCAAATGCCCGACTATCCGACCAGCGACCACCGGACCAAACGACTAACTCCCATGACAACTCTTCTCATCAAAAACGCATATATCGTCACCATGGACAACCGCCAGACCGAGATTCCCGATGGCGGTATTTTTGTTCGCGATGGATTCATCGAACAAGTGGGACAAGCTTCCAGCTTGTCCAGCACCGCCGACGAAGTGCTCGACCTCAAAGGGCATGTCGTCGTGCCGGGGTTGGTCAACACACATCATCACTTCTACCAGACCCTCACACGCGCCGTCCCTGCCGCACAGGATGCCAACCTCTTCAACTGGCTCAAGACTCTCTATCCCATCTGGGCGCGGCTCCAGCCGGATGACATCTTCACCTCGACTCAGACCGCCCTTTCGGAACTCGCCCTCTCGGGCTGTACCACCGCCTCAGACCATCTCTATCTCTACCCGAACGGTTCGAAACTCGACGATGAGATCGCGGCGGCTCTCGAAGTGGGGGTCAGGCTGCATGCCTCCCGCGGCTCGATGTCTCTCGGCGAATCCAAAGGCGGGCTTCCCCCCGACAGCGTGGTCGACACCGAAGAGAACATCCTCAAAGATTCGCAGCGTCTGATCGAAAAATATCACGATGCAAAACCCGGCTCGCTGACTCAGGTTGTGCTTGCTCCCTGTTCCCCGTTCAGTGTCACCTCTGATTTGATGAAACAATCCGCCAGGTTGGCGCGGCAATACGGTGTACACCTCCATACGCACTTGGCTGAAACTGAGGACGAAGAACAATTCTGCATGCAGATGTTCGGTCACCGCCCGGTCGGGTACATGCAGGAAGTCGACTGGGTCGGTAACGATGTCTGGTTCGCGCATGCCGTCTGGGTCAATGACGAAGAGATTCAAGTCTTTGCCAAACACAACTGCGGTGTGGCGCATTGTCCAACGTCCAATATGAGGCTTGCTTCCGGCATTGCCCCGGTCAAGGAATATCGCAAAGCTGGCGTCAACGTCGGCTTGGGCGTGGACGGATCCGCTTCCAACGACGGTTCCCACCTCCTTGCAGAAGTGCGAAATGCCATGCTCGTCTCGCGCGTCAAAGAAGGACTGACGGGCTATTCTCTCTCCAACGACCCGGCTCGAAAATTGATGACGGCGCGCGAAGCCTTGTACCTGGGCACTCGCGGCGGCGCGGCGGTTTTAGGACGCAAAGACATCGGCAGTTTGGAAGCTGGCAAATGCGCCGACTTCTTCGCCGTGGACCTGAACAAACTCGGTTACGCCGGGATGCACGACCCCGTCTCAGCCATCGTCTTCGGTCAAGCCTTCAATGTCGATTACACCTTCGTCGGCGGCAAAGCTGTCGTCAGGGAAGGTCAACTCGCGACCATCGATCAGGGCAGGCTGATCGAGAAGCATAACAAAGCGGCGAAAAGATTGCTGGCAGGCTAATCACGCCAAACCGCGATGGATATATTCATCCTTGTATTGTTTTGGGCATCCGTTCCGGCTTCGTTGATATTATCTGTGGTCGGAGTCATCAAAGAGAAATTCTGGTTCGTCCTGCTTGCGGCTGTGTTGTTCCTGCCGCTGGCATATTTCCTGGAAAGCTCGCCGTCTTATAACGGATTTGCCATCCTCCTTCCTCTTTTTCAAGTCGCATCGGCGGCTGCCTTGCGGGAAGGGAACAAGACCTGGGCGTGGATCCTTTTGGTGCCCGCGTTTTTGGTCACAGCCTGGTTCGTGGTCGTCGTACTTTCTTATCAACTATTCTGATGGAGGCTTCATGTCATCATCCACCAAATTGAGCACGGCCCTCGTTGACGTCGCCATGGGGCGTGCCCACGCCGACCTCGTCGTGAAGAACGGCAGGTGGGTCAGTGTGCAGTCCGGCGAGATCATCCCGAATATCGATATTGCCGTTGTACAAGGGCACATCGCCTTTGTCGGTCACGATGCGGGTCATACCATCGGCAAAAAGACCAGGGTCATCGAAGCAAAAGGGAAGTTTCTCGTCCCCGGTCTGATGGACGGTCACATGCACGTCGAATCGGGCATGGTCACCGTGACGGAGTTCGTCCGCGCGGTGGCGGTGCGCGGCACGACCGGCATGTTCATCGACCCGCATGAGATCGCCAATGTCTTCGGTCTCAAAGGCGTCAAGCTCATGGTGGACGAAGCGCAGAAACAGCCGATCCATGTCTGGGTGCAGATGCCTTCCTGCGTGCCGTCTGCCCCGGGACTCGAAACCCCCGGCTCCTCCATTGGACCGAAAGAAGTTGCCGAAGCGATGAAATGGAAAGGTATCATCGGCTTGGGCGAGATGATGAACTTCCCCGGCGTGTTCATGAGCGATAAGAAGATGCTGGATGAAATGTCCGCGACCCATGCGGCTGGCAAGACCATCGGCGGTCATTACGCGTCGCCCGATCTTGGCTTGCCCTTCCACGGCTACGTCGCTGGCGGCGCGGAGGATGACCACGAAGGCACGCGCATGGACGATGCGATCGCGCGCGTCCGCCAGGGGATGAAAGCCATGCTGCGTTATGGCTCAGCTTGGCACGACGTTGCGACTCAGGTAAAAGCCATCACTGAAAAGAAATTGGATTCACGCCGCTTCCTGCTTGTCACCGATGATTCTCACGCCGCAACCCTGACCGAAGAGGGTCACATGGACCGGGTCCTGCGCCACGCTGTCAGCGAGGGGTTGAATCCCATGACCGCCATTCAGATGATGACCATCAACACCGCCGAACATTTTGGTCTCACCAAAGAGATGGGTATGATCGCTCCGGGCCGCTGGGCGGATATTCTGCTGGTCGAAGACCTGATGAACTTCAAAGCCGACCTGGTCATCGCCAGGGGGCAGGTCATTGCAGAGGACGGCGAATGGCAGGTCAAATTGCCGGTGGTGAAATACCCCAAATCGGTCACCAACTCGATTCACCTCAAGCGAAAGCTCACAGCGGCCGACTTTGTCCTGAGGACAAGAGCAAAAGACGGGGCGGAGGTCGAGGCGCATGTCATCGGGGTGATCGAGAATCAGGCGCCGACCCGTCACCTAAGGATGAAGGTCAAAGCCGAAGGCGGCGAGGTCAAAGCCGATATCAAACGCGATTTGGCGAAGATCGCCCTGGTCGAGCGTCATAAGGCGACGGGCAAAGTGGTCGTGGGTCTGGTCAGCGGGTTCGAGTTCACGCGCAAATGCGCCATCGGCTCGACGGTTGCGCACGACAGTCATCACATGATCGTGGTCGGTAATGACGATGCCAGCATGGCGATCGCCGCGAACGAACTTGCAAGCTGCGGCGGCGGTCAGATCGTGGTGCTGGACGGCAAGGTGATCGGCAAGGTTGAGTTCCCGATCGCGGGCTTGATGTCCAATGAACGGGCGGACGTTGTGGCTAAGAAAGCCGCGACCGTGCTCGAAGGTTTCAAGATGTGCGGGAGCGAGTTGAACAACCCGAACATGCAGTTGAGTCTGATGGGGCTGGTGGTCATCCCCGAACTGCGTATTTCGGATAAGGGACTTGTCGATGTGACCAAGTTCGATTTCGTGCCGGTTTTGGAAGATTGATTAGTAGCCGCAGAGTTCACAGAGAGATTGAGAAATGCTCTGTTGTCTCTGTGTCCTCTGTGGCTGCAAAGAGAGAACCCATGGCTAATTTTCCATTTCAAAGATTGCAGGCAGATCTTGCCACGTTGATCAATAAAACCCCCGCCGGTCAGCGGTTGCCTTCCGAGCCGGACCTTGCAAAACAACTCGGTGTGTCTCGCGCCACGTTGCGCGAAGCGATGCGTTCCTTTGAGACTCAGGGACTCATTCGCCGCAGGCAGGGGTCGGGGACCTTTGTGGTGGGCAAGGTTCAAGCGTTGGATAGCGGTCTCGAAGTGCTGGAAAGCCTTGATACGATCGCGAACCGCATGGGTTTGGAGATGTCGGTCAGCGATCTGGCGGTCGAATCGATCCAAGCCGATGACGAAATCGCTGAGGCGTTGAATCTCGCCAAAGGCGCAAAGCTCACCCGTGTGCGGCGCGTCATCCGCGCGGAGAGTCGCCCCGTCGCTTATCTTGTGGATATCCTGCCCGAAGATCTGCTCCACCCAAAAGACCTGCCAGCCGATTTTCACGGCTCGGTGTTGGATTATTTGATCGAGCGCGGCGACCCGTTGACGACCTCCCGGGCAGATGTCTCTGCCATTGGCGCGACAGCAGATGTGGCGAAACCGTTGGAGATCCAGCGCGGCGATGTGCTGCTTCATTTTCATGCCCAGTTGTTCAATGCCGAAGGCAAACCGGTGGATTATTCGTTGAGTTACTTCATCCCCGGGTATTTCCATTTCCATATCGTCCGGCGTGTGGGCGGGGGAAGTTAGCCACAGAGGGCACAGAGGAATTGAGAAGTTTGAGAGATGACCAGTTTTCCAGTCAATTCTGGCTCTAAAGCAGACGATCCATTGACACGCCGGATAATTGCTTGTGCAATTGAAGTGCATCAGACATTGGGTCCTGGTTTATTGGAAAAACTTTATCGTGAGGCTTTACTTATCGAGTTGGAAAGTAGTGTATTGAAAGCAGAGAAGAACGTTCAAATTCCTGTCGAATATAAAGGCACGCCGATTGGAGACTATTACATCGATTTATTTGTTGAAAAGCAGGTTATTCTGGAATTGAAAAGTGTGGAACGGCATGACCCGGTCTTTGAAGCCCAGATTTTGTCCTATATGAAACTCACAGGAATCAAAGTAGGTTTATTGATCAATTTCAACTCCAAACTGCTCAAAGACGGCATAAAACGGTTTGTTATATAAAATCTCAGAGCCCTCTGTGCGCTCTGTGGCTAAAAGGAGAAAAACATGACAGATAAGACAAAAGAAATTCAAAAGCGGGTCGAAGCGGCACGTGAAGACATCATCAAGTTCATGCGCGAGATTGTCGCCATCCCTTCGATGGAGTCACAGATCGGTGATGTCGGCAAGCGCATTCAGGAAGAGATGAAGAAACTCGGCTACGACGAGATCCGCTACGACAAGATGGGTAACACCATCGGGCGCATCGGCAACGGCAAGAAGGTCATCGTCTTCGATTCGCATATCGATACGGTCGGGATCGGTGACCCCGCTTCCTGGCAGTGGGACCCGTTCAAGGGCAAGGTCGAGAACGGCATCCTTTACGCCCGCGGTGCCTGCGACGAAAAGAACAGCACCCCCGGCATGATCTACGGTCTCGCCATTGCGCGTGATCTCGGTCTGCTCGACGGCTGGACTGCGTATTACTTCGGCAACATGGAAGAATGGTGTGACGGCATCGCCCCGAACACTTTCGTGGAAGTGGACCCGAAGATCAGGCCCGATTTCGTCTGCATCGGCGAACCGACCAAAATGCTGGTCTATCGCGGGCACAAAGGCCGTCTTGAAATGAAAGTGACCGCCAAGGGCAAGTCCGCTCATGCGGCGAGCAACCACCTCGGCGACAATGCCATTTATAAATTGCTGCCGGTCATTGCGGGCATCCGCGATCTCGAGCCGAAGCTGGGCGATCATGAATTTCTCGGTCATGGCAAGATCACGGTCAGCGATATGCACGTCAAGACCCCGTCCATCAATGCCGTGCCCGATGAAGCCATCATTTACATTGACCGCCGCATGACCTTCGGCGAGACAAAGGAAGCTGTCAAGAAACAGGTTGAAGATCTGATCCCCGCCGAATTCAAAGACACGGTCAAGCTGGAAGAACTTTTCTACGACGAGCCTTCCTATACCGGCTTTGTCTTCCCGGTCGATAAATACTTCCCGGCTTGGGCGTATGAAGAATCCCATCCGTTGGTTGTTGCCGGTCAGGAAGCACGCAAGCTTATCGGTCTGCCCGATGCGAAACCTGGAAAGTGGAACTTCTCCACGAATGGCATTTACTGGGCTGGCAAGGCGGGCATCCCGTCCATTGGCTTTGGTCCCGGCGATGAAGAGACCGCTCATACCGTCAACGATTCTGTGTCGCTGGATGACATGGTCAAGTCGACTGAGTTCTACGCCGTGTTACCGAGTTTGATCAAGTAACTCACCTTACACGGTCTGCCACAGAGGATACAGAGAAAATGCCTCTGATAACTCTGTGGCAGAGCTCATAAGACACCGTAAAGTCAGAAAATGATCATCCACTTATTGAAATGAAAATTTTAGAAATACGACGTCACTCCATCCGCGATACTGGCGGCGACCATTTGAATCAAAAAGGTGTCTCGTTGGCACGAAGGGTTGGGCAGGGCGTTGGCCCGTTCGACTTTGTCTCTACGTCAACCCTGCCGCGTGCGTTCGAGACGGCCATCTCGATGGGATTCGCCGTCAACGAGCAAAATGCCCTGATGAACACATACGGGCCCCCGGTCGAGAGAGAAGCGCCCTGGCCCATGCCGTTTTTCCATTACTCCGAAATCGTCAAACAGGACGGCGCGGCGGCCCGGTATGCTTATCAGCTCATGGATTACTACATCGAAGTCCTCGATCGTATTCCAGAGGGCGGTTCGGCGCTGGCGATCAGTCATGGCGGCGTGGTGGAATTGGGTGTGACCGCCTGCCTGCCCGATGCGGATTTCCTGGCTTGGGGCGACCCGGTCGATTATTGCGAAGGCGCCCGCCTCTTTTGGGACGATGGTCGGTTCTCGCGCGGCGAAGTATTGCGCGTTCAAAAGTAAAAATACGAGTTTGGCAACCGAAACAAGAAAATTAATTATAAGGAGAAAAGATATGCAAACCAATTTCCGCGGTCGCGACTTCATTGGCGACCTCGACTTCTCGAGAGAGGAAGTCGAAACAGTATTAGACGTGGCATGGGACCTGAAACGCAAACGCGCGCTTGGGCAGCCTCACGCGTACTTGGACGACAAGACGCTTGCCATGTTGTTCTTCTTCACATCCACCCGCACCCGCGGATCGTTCGAGGCGGGCATGGCGCAGTTGGGCGGTCACGCCGCTTTCATCGACAGCGAAACCACCCAGATCTCCCATGGCGACACCGCCAAAGAGATCGGCGAGATCTTCGGTCGCTATTTCGATGGCATCGCCATCCGCCAGTGCGATTGGAACTTCGGCAATCAATATATCAATGACGTAGCCAAGGCAAGCCGCGTGCCGATCCTTAACATGCAATGCGATGTGTACCATCCATTCCAGTGCCTTGCCGACCTGATGACCATACAGGAAAAGAAGGGACGCGACCTCAAGAAGAAGAAAGTCGTCGTGTCGTGGGCTTATGCTGCCTCCTATTCCAAGCCCATCTCAGTTCCGCAATCCCTCATCCTTCAGATGACTCGCTTCGGCTGCGATGTGGTGTTGGCGCACCCACCAGAGTTCAAGCTCATGCCTGAGATCATGCAGCAGGCAAAGGACAACGCCAAGAAATACGGTGTCGGCTTCGACGTCACCGACAACATGGACGAAGCTTTCAAGGATGCCGATGTGGTCTATCCCAAGAGCTGGGGTCCCATGCTCACCACCACCGGCAAGGAAGAGGGCAAGGCGTTGATCGAAAAATACAAGAGCTGGATCACCGATGAACGCCGCATGAAGCTGACCAAGGAAGACTCGATCTATATGCACTGTCTGCCAGCAGATCGCGGCTTGGAAGTCACCGATGGCGTGATCGACGGTCCGCATTCAGTCGTTTACGATGAAGCTGAAAACCGCCTGCATGCCCAGAAGGCTGTGATGGCGTTGACGATGAGTTAGTTAGTCTGTTAGTCGCATAGTCAGTTAGTCAGATAGTTGCTTTGTGGTGACTATCTGACTAAAGGCTATCTGGCAAAATGACTACATGACGAGGAGATCAAATGACCAAACTCGCAGTCGTCGCCGTGGGCGGCAATGCATTGATCAAGGATGACAAACATGTCACTGTGGAAGACCAGGAAGTGGCTCTTCGTGAAACTGCCATCCATATTACCGGTATGATCGAGGCAGGTTGGAACGTCGCCATCGGACACGGGAATGGACCGCAAGTGGGGTTCATTCTGCGCCGTTCCGAGATCGCCGCCAAAGCCGAAGGGATGCATGAGGTTCCGCTCGATGTCTGTGGCGCCGATTCACAAGGCGCGATCGGGTATGAATTTCAGCAGGCGCTCCGTAACGAGTTCTTCAAACGCAAGCTGGACCGTAAAGCCGCCACCATCGTGACCCAGATGCTTGTGGATAAAAATGACCCCGCATTTAAAAAACCGACCAAACCCATCGGTTCCTTCATGGACGAAGCCGAAGCCAAGCGCCGCGAGAAGGAAATGGGCTGGTCTGTCGTTGAAGATGCCGGGCGCGGATGGAGGCGGGTGGTGGCGTCCCCTTTGCCGAAAGAGATCATAGAGTTCGATTCGGTCAAAACCTTGATCGACGCGGGTCATGTTGTCATTACTGTTGGCGGCGGCGGGATTCCCGTCATTGACCGCGGCGACGGCGAACTCATCGGCACAGCCGCAGTCATTGACAAGGATTTTGCCTCCTCGCTCCTTGCCCAGGTATTGAAAGCCGACTTGTTCGTGATCGCCACCGCAGTCGAAAAGGTTGCCATCAATTTTGGCAAGCCCGAACAAAAATGGCTCGACAAAATGACGGTAGCCGAAGCCAAAGCCTATCTTGACGAAGGCATTCACTTCGCCAAAGGTTCTATGGCTCCAAAGATCCAGGCTGCCATTTGGTATCTCGAGAACGGCGGCAAGGAAGCCGTCATCACCAACCCTGAAAACATGGGCCGCGCGCTCAAGGGCGAGACCGGCACACACATAGTTCCATAAAACTGTAGGTCACGTTTTCAACGTGACTGTCACGCTGCAAGCGTGACCTACTTTAGATGAAAAAACTCATCGACCGTTTGAATTCGATCTCATATTCGCCGCGCAGCACGGTCTGGTTTCTATTCTTTATAGCTGTCTTCACCTACGGACTTTTCTTCTGGCAGCGCGGCTTTTATTGGGATGAATTCCCATGGGCGTGGATCTATTACCGGCTCGGTCCCGCCATGCTCACCAAGACCTTCACTACAAGCCGCCCGTTCTGGGGGATGATCTATCAATTGACCATGCCCGTGATCGGGCCCAACCCCTGGATCTGGCAGCTACTTGCCATTCTCCTGCGCTGGGTGACAGCGGTCATGCTTTGGAAGATCCTGCGCGCGCTTTATCCCGCACATCCCAAACCCGCGTTATGGGCAAGCTTGTTCTTCCTCGTTCATCCCGGTATGGGGCAGCAGTTCATCGCCATGATGTACAGCCATTTCTACATTGTGCTGTCTGCTTTACTTCTTTCCATGTTTCTTGCCATATTGGCAATACAGAACGAAAGACGTCGCTGGGTTTATTTCACAATTTCTTATTTACTTGCCGCCATCAACTTCCTGACGATGGAGTATTTTTACTTTGTCGAGTTTGGGTTGGTGGTCGTTTTCTATCAGCTTTTGCCGGGGGATTTCAAGGAACGCGCGAAAAAAGCCATTACTTATTTCCTGCCCTATCTCGCTGTCTTTTTAGGCATCACCCTCTGGCGGACCTTCTTCTTCGAGTTCCAGAATGCCAGTTATCCCTTCGTCCTATTGGATAAATTGAAGGAGAATATTTTCACCGGTGCCTTGTTCTTCCTGAATCAAATCCTGCTCAGTTTCTGGCGCACCGTTTTTGAAGCTTGGATTTTGCCCTTCCTCACCATTGGAACCTCCGGTTTTGGTCCGCTCACGCTGACGTTGATGCTGGTCCTGTTATTCTCGGGCATTTTGCTCACCGGTTTGTATCTCTTCGCCTTCAAAGCGGATTCATCCACGGACCGCGATTTCGCTCGTCAAGCAGGCTGGCTTGGGATGGCGTTTTGGTTCCTTTCGGGCGGTTCGGTCTGGATCATTGGCATCGTCCCACAGTTCAATTTTTCGATCGACCGTTTCATGCTGCCATTCATGCTTGGATCGAGCATCGTATTGGCTAGTCTGATCGCACTCATCAAAAGTTCGCGGACTCAAATGATCCTCGTCGCCCTGCTGGTCGGGTTTGCCGGGAGCCGTCACTTCCGATTGGAAGAGGTCTATCGCAGCGACTGGCTGACCCAGCAGGAACTCTTTACGCAAATGAGCGCACGCATTCCCGCGTTGAAAGAGGGGACAATCATCCTTGCCAATGATTTCCCGGTCACGTATTACTCCGACAACTCGCTGACCGGTCCGTTGAATTGGATCTACAGCCCGCCCGGTGAAATGTATGCGATGCTGTATTTTGCATCCATCCGTGTTGGCAAGACATTGCCGAGTGTCGAGCCGGGGCTGCCTCATCAACTGTATTACATCGGACCGACTTTTTATGGAAACACTGACAATATTCTGGTTGTAAACTTCGAGCCGCCGGGTTGCTTTCGCGTGATCGATCCCGAGGTCGAGGTGGAGAACAAATTGCTCCCACCCGCCGTGCGCGATGTTGCACAGCATTCGAATCAGAGTGTGATCCTGTTCGAGAAACAGAACCAGCTTCCCCGTCAGTTTTACCGAGGCGCGGAATCGGATTGGTGTGGCTACTTCGCGCAGGCTGAACTCGCCCGTCAGAAACAGGACTGGGAGGAAGTCATCCGCATTGCCGACCTTGCTTTTGCCTTGAACGACACACCCAATGACCCTGTCGAGCGTTTTGTTTATATCGAGGGATATTCCCACGCGGGGGAGTGGGAAAAGGCGGTAGAATTGTCGCGGGCATCATACAAGGTTTCAAGGAATTATGTCGGTCCGCTGTTGTGCAACTTGTGGAATCGGATCGAGCGCGAGACGGAAGCCGACCCTGCTGTCTTGGCGGATGTCCAAAACGAATTTGGGTGTTCTCCTTAGATGTGTATACAGATCCACTGTCCGCGAATGATGGTTTGGTAAAATCGTTAACGACTGAAAGGAGGCTGAAATTCACTTTCCCCTGTCAGTGTTGTCGATAATCAATATTTTCAAAAGGAGAAGAAGTATGCGCAAGTATTATGCTCGCCTCGCCACCCTGGCGTTGGCACTTATGCTCGTCCTTTCGGCTTGTGGAGGCGCGCCTGCCGCAACGGAAGCAGAGGCACCCGCCACTGAAGCCGCCGCCACCGAAGCCCCTGCCACTGAGGCTGCCGCCACCGAAGCCCCCGCTTCGGATGAACCCTTCGTGTTCGGTATGCTGCTCGTCGGCCCGTACAACGACAACGGCTGGAGCCAGGCTCACTATGAAGCCGGCAAGTATGTGGAAGAAAACCTCGGCGCGACCATGCTCTATTTGGACAAGGTTAACCCCGCCGACCGCCCCGGCACCACCCCCGACCAGCTTGCAGAAGAACTGGTTGCCCAGGGTGCGAAACTCGTCATCTTCAACTCGGATGATATGAAAGACGCCTCCACAACCTTCGCCAAGGCTCACCCGGATGTTTACGTTATCATGGCTTCCGGCGACCAGGTCTGGGAAGACGGCAAGGCTTTCGAAGCGATGCCGAACCTGACCAATATCATGGGTCGTATGGAATACGGCAAGATGATGGCCGGCTGTGCCGCCGCTCTCGCCTCCGAAACCGGCAAGATCGGTTACCTCGGACCCTTGATCAACGATGAAACCCGCCGCCTCGCCGCCTCCGCCTACCTTGGCGCGAAGTACTGCTACGAGAAAGCTGGCAACGATCCGGCCTCGCTGTCCTTCAAAGTTACCTGGATCGGTTTCTGGTTCAACATCCCCGGCGTGACCCTCGACCCGGTGCAGGTCTCCAACGACTTCTACACCACCGATTACGATGTTGTGATCTCCGGCATCGATAACCCGGTCAATCTCGGCGAAGCCGCGAAACTCAAGGCGGAAGGCAAGAATGTCGCTGGCGTTGCGTATGACTACGTTGCAGCTTGTGAAGCCGCCCCGGATGTCTGCCTTGGCGTTCCGTACTTCAACTGGGGTCCGGAATACGTGAAGGCGATCGGCTCGGCGCAAGACGGTTCCTGGCAGTCGCAGTTCCTTTGGGTAGGACCGGATTGGGCTGACATCAACAACCTCGACACCTCCACAGTCGGTTTCGAGAAGGGCTCCGCGCTTGCGGCTGACGATGCCGCGTTGCTGGACGAGTTCATTGTCGAACTGGCAGGCGGACTCAACCTGTGGAGCGGCCCCATCAACTTGCAGGATGGCACTGCCTACCTCGCCGATGGCGAAGTTGCCACCGACCAGCAGATCTGGTACCTGCCGCAATTGCTCGAAGGCATGGAAGGTTTGAGCGCTTCCGAATAATTGTTTTCCCTTGCAGGGGCGCGGTTACCGCGCCCCTGCTTCATTTTATGTGTCATGGAGGCTTCGTACCGCCCATGAAAGTCGAACTGAAGAACATCCACAAGCATTTTGGCAAGACCCATGCCAATCGGGGAATCAATCTGACGATTCCGTCCGGCACGATCCAGGGGATTTTGGGGGAGAATGGCGCAGGGAAAAGTACATTGATGAAGGTCCTTTCGGGCTTCATCCAGGCAGACACGGGCAGTGAGATCGTTTTGGACGGCAAATCTGTCTTCATGGATTCGCCTGCCAGCGCCATCCGTCACGGGGTGGGTATGCTGCATCAGGACCCGCTTGATTTCCCACCCATGAAGATTTTGGATAATTTCCTTCTGGGCCTGCCCGGCTCTTTCTTCCCGAATCGCAAGGAAGCCACGCAGGATTTCAACCTGCTCGCGAAGGAATACGGTTTCACCTTTGACCCTGAAAATTACGTAGACTCCCTGACTGTGGGCGAACGCCAGCAGTTGGAGATCATGCGATTGATATTACTCGGCGCGCGCGTCTTTATCCTCGATGAACCGACAACGGGCATCAGCGCGAGCCAGAAGGAAAAACTTTTCGCCACACTCAAGAAATTCCCCGAGCAGGCGATGACTGTCATTTTCGTTTCGCACAAATTGGAAGATGTCGAAAGCCTTTGCGACCAGGTCGCGGTTTTGCGCGGCGGGGAATTGGTGGGGGAGATGAAACCCCCGTACAGTACGCCCAAACTGGTCGAGATGATGTTCGGCAAGGTGGTGACTCTCGGCGAGCGCCAACCCGCGAAAACCGGCGATACCATCCTGTCATTGCAGAATGTATCCCTTGAAGACACACGGCTGAAGATCAACGACATTAACCTGGATTTGAAAGCCGGTGAAGTAATTGGCCTTGCCGGGTTGGAAGGCTCCGGGCAGGGCATGTTCATGAGGGCTTGTGCGGGGCTTGTCCGTCCGGTGGGTGGGAAGGTCGTTCTCAAGGGAAAAGATCTGACCGGCAAGTCTTATCACGTATTTAAACACGATGGTGTGAACTTTCTCCCCGCCGCGAGACTTGAAGAGGGACTCGTGCCAGGTTTGAGTCTCACCGACCACTTCATCCTTGCAGAAGAGCCGAAGGGCGTTTTCATTGACAAAGCCTACGGGCAAAAACTGGCGGAAGACCGCATCAAATCCTTCAACATACGCGGCACGCCCACCAGCACGGTCGAATCGCTCTCGGGCGGGAATCAACAACGCGCAGAATTGGCTTTGCTGCAAACGCCGCTGTCGCTCATCCTGCTCGAACATCCCACACGCGGGTTGGATATCGAATCGGTCATTTATATCTGGAGCAAACTCAAGGACCGCTGCAAGCAGGACGGCGCGGCGATCATCTTCATCTCATCCGACTTGGAGGAAGTGCTGCAATACAGCGACCGGCTGCTTGTTTTCTTCAGCGGCAAGGTGTCAGAACCGATCGATGCGTCGTCGACCAATGTGGACCAGCTCGGTCAGTTGATCGGCGGCAAGGGCTGGCCCCAAAAAGGAGGCACTCATGCTTAGATCGCGTGCAGGCGGTTTTATCTTTCAATTGATCGCATTCCTTCTTGCGCTCGGTTTTGTTTCGTTGATCCTAGTTGCGGTCGGTGCGCCGCCTTTGGATGCGTACAAGAACATGCTGGTCGGCTCGGTCGGTTCGGTGCGAAAATTAGCCGAGGTGTTGGTCTCCTTCGTTCCATTGCTTCTGGTGACGGCTGGTTTGTTGGTTACTTTTTCCGCCGGGTTGTGGAATATCGGTGTGGAGGGGCAGATCGTACTCGGAGCGATCGGCTCTGTTTGGGTCTTGCGTCAATTCGTGGATAGCACGCTTCCGCCCGCGCTGATCATTACCCTGTCCATTTTGGGCGGGATGCTCGCCGGAGCTGTGTGGGCTTCGTTTGCCGGTGCGCTCAAGACATTCGGTGGTGTGAACGAGATTTTCGGTGGTCTGGGTCTGAACTTCGTCTCGACCGCATTGACCTTATATCTCATCTTCGGACCGTGGAAGCGCGAAGGCGTGGCGTCGATGAGTGGGACCGAACCCTTCCCCGATATCTTCTCCCTGCCGCAACTGCCGGACCTGCGTATCAGCCCATACGCGTTGGCGATCGCTCTGATTGCCATTGTGATCGTGTATTTCATCCTGCAAGGGACGTATTTCGGGTTGAAGATCAAGGCAGTCGGGAAGAACATCCGCGCGGCGTACCTGCTCGGCATACCCACCTGGCAATATTCGTTGTATTCCTTCCTGATCTGCGGTGCGTTGGCGGGTATCGCCGGGGCGTTGCAGGTGACTGCGGTCTATCATCGGCTCATCCCTGCCATCTCGAGCGGATACGGCTATCTCGGTTTGATGGTGGCGATGCTGATCAATTATGCGGCGATCTGGGCCATCCCTGTCGCATTTTTCTTTGCGGCATTGAATATCGGTTCGATCCAACTGCCGATCCTCATGCAGTTGGATTCATCGCTTTCTGGCGTGCTGCAAGGTGTGCTGGTTTTGTTCGTTCTTCTTACAGAAGGCGTTCGTCAAAAATTTGTGAAGAAGGCGTGAGGCAATTATGACCCAGGAAACTCTTCTCGTTGGTTTGGCGGGCGTGCTTGCCGCTGCCGCGCCCATCATCTTTGCCGTATTGGGCGAGACCATCTCCGAGCGCGCGGGCGTTATCAACCTCTCGATGAACGGCACCATCCTCTTGACTGCCATGAGCGGTTTTGCTGTGGCATATACGACGGATAGCGTGTTGCTTGGCTTTCTAGCCGGGATGTTGATCGGCGCATTCGTAGCCTTGATCGTCGCCTTCTCAAGCATCACGCTCAAACAATCGCAGGTGGCGATCGGTTTCGTGCTGGCGCTTACCTGCCGCGACCTCTCGTACTTCCTTGGCAACCCGTTCATGGGTGTCGCCGGTCCGCGTTTGCAAGCCGCGCCCATCCCGGTCTTAGGCGATTTTCCGATCCTTGGCCCGCTTTTCTTCCGGCAGGAAGTAAGCACATATCTTAGCTTCCTCGCCATTTTTCTTGCCTGGTTGTGGATCTTCCGCACGCGCCCCGGGTTGATGTTACAGGGCATCGGTGAGAAACCGGCGGCGGCCTACATCCGTGGAGCGAATGTCAACCTGATGCGTTATGTATATACGATGATCGGTGGCGCGCTGATCGGGTTGGCGGGGCCCACTTATTCACTCGGCGTCCGCGCCGGTTGGATGGGTACCATCTCCGGGTTGGATGGCATCGGTTGGATCGCTCTCTCCATCACCATCTTCGGCGGCTGGAATCCTGCCCGTGCGGCATTTGGCGCTTATCTTTTTGCACTTCTGCAATGGCTTGGTTTGGTTTTGCAGCCGGTGCTTACACAGGTCCCGTCGCAGGTGTTGCAGGTTGCGCCATTCCCCTTGATGATCCTGACTCTTCTTCTTGTCAACATCGGCAATGCCGAATGGGTTGAACGGACTCTTGCCGCCATGCCCGAAGCCTCTCGCAAGTTCTTCGCAAAATTGCTTCGAGCGATGAGAGCTTCACCGCCTGCGGCATTGGGCGTGCCCTTCGAACGGGATTAACCCCTCGCTTCATTCGACCTTTTGCCTATACAACACCCCGAACGGGTTCTCCCTTCGGGGTGTTTATCTTATGTCATGCATGTCTGGGATAAATGTCACTTGAAGCGAGTTGTGGAATATTGTACAAAGTCGTCAGACGACTGTCCTCCTACCAATGAGCCTCATTCAGACACGAACGGTTTCCAATCAGGTAGACGAGATCCTCCTGGATCGCATCCGGGATGGGACGTATGCGCCCGGAAGTCGCATCCCCTCTGAAAGCGAATTATCAGACGAGTTTGGCGTAAGCCGAGCCACAGTGAGGACGGCACTTGCAAAACTTGCCGCAAACGGCATGATCCTGCGTAAGCAGGGCAACGGGACGTTTGTCAATGCCCGCATCCGGCAAGCCAGCGCCCAACCCGGGAATTTGTGGGACCTGGTGCAGTTGATCGAAGGCAACGGGTTTAAGGCTTCCATTCATCTGGTCTCGATGGAAAGAAAACCTGCCAACGAGAAGGAAGCCTCGGTACTTGCCCTCGAGCCTGGTGATGAAGTCATCCATTTCAAACGCGTCTTTCATGCGGATGGATGCCCCGTCATCCTGGCGGATAATGCCGTGCCAGTTTCATTCCTGCGCGAACCTGTGGAGACCATTGATGGGGGACTCCATATACGGGAAATTTTCAATAATTATTTTCACCAAAAGATCGCTTTTGCCATCACCGACATCCGCGCTGTTTCGATTGTTGAGGAAACCCGCGCCATTTTGGGGGGTGATGCAGGTCGGGCGATCCTGCAATTGGACGTGACCTTTTATGGGAAGGACGACCTGCCGCTTGCCTATGGCGTGAATTACTTTGACGACTCTGCGTTGCGTTTGAGCCTTGTGCAAACGTGGAGTTGATTTTTTTTACCGAATGGATTTGTATCCCCATTTTTGCGCCTGAGAGGAAACATCCCGATGCGACAACGATTTGAATCCCTTTTCGACGCGCTGCTTCCCGTGCTTGCCACCCTTGCCGCGCTGGCAGTCGGCGCGCTGATGCTGTTGATCTTGAAGGTCAACCCCATCACCGCCTATGCCGCCTTGTGGGACGGCGCGTTTGGGAGCACCAATTCATTTGCAGAGACGCTGGTCAAAGCCACTCCGTTGCTCCTGGTGGCATTGGGCATCTGCATTTCATTCCGTGGCGATGTCATCAATATCGGCGGGGAAGGGCAGATGATCGTCGGCGCAGTATTGGCAACGTGGATCGGGCTGACCTTTACGGATGCGCCCGGCTGGTTGGTCATTACGCTTGCTTTGTTCGCCGGCTTTCTCGGCGGCGCGGTCTGGGGCGGGATCCCCGGCGCACTCAAGGCATATTTCAATGTTAATGAGATTCTCAGCACGGTGATGATGAACGCCATCGCGGTGCAGTTGATGAACTTCCTCCTGCGCGGACCGATGATCGACCCCTCGCAGGCGGAACTGGCTTCCAAAATTCCGCAAACGGCGCGTCTCATCGATGCATTCCATCTCGCGCGTATGGCTCCCACGCGTTTGCATATGGGGGCGTTGATCGCGGTCATTCTTGCGTTCCTGGTTTACATTCTATTATGGCGGACAACGCTTGGGTATCGGATCCGTGCGGTGGGGCAAAGTCCCTTTGCCTCGCGGTACGCAGGCGTCAAAGTACAGCGTTACATGGTGCTTGCCCTTCTTTTGAGCGGAGCGTTCGCTGGTCTGGCTGGAGCCGTGCAAGTCTACGGTGTAAATTACCGTATGATCACAGACGGGTCCGCTTCGGGTTTTACAGGTTCGGCAGGTTTCAACGGGATCGTGGCGGCGCTGTTTGGGCAATTGCATCCGTTATGGTCGATCCCGGCTTCGATCTTGTTCGGCGCATTACTGGTTGGGGCGAACAAAATGCAGCGTGTTGTACAGATTCCCTCCGCACTGATCACCGTTATGAACGGTCTGGTGGTCGTGTTCGTGGTTAGCAGTGAGATATGGAGGCATCGCAGGCAAAGGCGCAGGTTGGCGGCAGCTCCAGACGCTGAAACGCCGTCGAAACAGGACCAGCCTGGGGTCCGGAAAGAGGCGCAGCAATGATCTCCGAACTCCTATCTACTACAGTCCTGATCGGCATTCTTGCATCTGGTATCCGCCTTGCCACCCCGTATTTATACGCCGCCATCGGTGAGACGTTTGGACAGAAGAGCGGTGTGTTGAATTTGGGTGTCGAGGGGCAGATGCTGCTTGGCTGTTTCGCCGCCTTTTATGTGGCTTTCAATACCGGAAGCCTGTGGCTCGGTCTGCTCGCGGCGATTATCGTTGGTGCGGTGATGGGGCTTGCCATGGCGTACGTTACTGTGAACCTTCATGCCCAACAAGGCATCAGCGGGATCGGTTTTTACCTGTTCGGTCTGGGCATGAGCGAATTGCTTTTCCAAACCTTGATGGGGACGGTCGAGACGGTGCAGGGTTTTCCGAAGGTATACATTCCCGGTTTAAGCGACATCCCCGGCATTGGCGAGATATTTTTCAATCAGAATATTCTGGTGTATGGCGCCTTTCTGCTTGTGCCGCTTGCTTCGTTCGTTCTGAACAAGACCACGCTGGGTCTGAAGATCCGAGCGGTGGGCGAAAACCCCGATGCGGCCGACTCGCTTGGCGTGAATGTGGCGCGCATCCGCTACTTTACGATCATCCTGGGCGGGATCCTTTCAGGGATCGCAGGCGCTTCGTTATCGATAGCGTTGTTGAACGTCTTTCAACAGAATATGACCAGCGGGCTTGGTTTTATTGCCGTGGCGTTGGTGTATTTCGGCGGCTGGAAGCCGGTAGGTGTTTTGTGGGGAGCGTTGTTGTTCAGCATGGTGAACTCCCTTCAACTTTGGATTCAGGTATTGGGCATTCCGATCCCGTCTGATATTGCGGTGATGATGCCTTATGTGTTGACCATCCTGGTTTTGGTGGCAAGTGTTTCCAGGGTGCGGTCACCGTCCGCTTTGTCGAAACCCTTTGAGCGGGAGAATTGATCCCCCGGTTAGGAGGCAGGTAAAAGGAAAAGCATGATGAGATCTAAGCGTTCGATTGATATAAAGAATCAAATTCATAATAGGAGAAGATGATGAAAAAGTTAGCTTGGTTTTTGACCCTTGTGGTCGCGCTCGCAATGGTGTTGAGCGCATGTGGAGCTCCTGCTGAGCCCGTTGTTGAAGAACCCGCCGCCACTGAAGCTCCCGCCGAAACGGAAGCCGCGGCGACCGAAGCCCCCGCAACCGAAGAAGCGCCCGCCGAACCCTTCCGTGTGGCTGTCGTGATGCCGAGCGCGATCAATGACCTGGCGTTCAGCCAGAGCATGTACGACGCCCTCATGCGCATCCAGGAAGAAATGGGCGGACCCGAGGCGTTCGAAGTTGTGTATTCCGAGAATATGTTCGTGGTGGACGATGCCGCTGCGGCGATCCGCGACTATGCTTCACAGGGATTTGACCTGGTGATCGGTCACGGTTCACAGTACGGCTCCTCCCTGCAGGAGATCGCCCCGGACTTCCCCGAAACCAGCTTTGCCTGGGGCACCACCGCTGAGACATTTGGCCAGCCGAATATCTTCGCTTATGAAGCTGCTTCGCAAGAAGGTGGCTATGTCAACGGCGTGTTGGCGGCAACCCTCTCCACGAGCGGAACCATCGGCGTTGTCGGACCCATCGAAGTGGGCGATGCCAAACTGTATGTGGACGGTTTCAAAGCCGGTGTTGCGGCGACCAACCCCGATGCGGTTGTGAACGTGAACTACATCGGTTCGTTCTCTGACGTTGCGCTTGCCTCTGAAGCCGCGACAACTCACATCTCCGCCGGAGCGGATGCGCTGACCGGGACCGCCCAAATGGTTGTAGGCGCCATCGGTAAAGCCGAAGAAGCCAATGCCTTGTGGTTCGGCACGCAGTCCAACCAGTCCAGCCTTGCGCCGACCATTGTGGTTGCCAGCCAGGTCTATCACTGGGAAGTTGCCCTCAAGGAAATGCTTGCCCTGATTGAAGAAGGCACGCTCGGTGGTCAGTCCTTCAAAGCCAATCTCGCGAACGGTGGCGAAGTGATTGAATTCAACCCCGATTACGCCCTCTCGGATGATGCCAAAGCTTTAGCTGAAAGCACCATTCAGGGCATCATCGACGGCACGATCACGATTACCCTTCCGTAAGTTGTAATAACGAACAGGCTTCGGGAGTCTGAAAGGCTCCCGAAGCCGACTGAACAGGATGCTGCCATGACTGATCAAGAGAACAAACTTCCTTCGGGACGGACTCGCATCGATAGCCTCGAAATGTGCGGAATTTCCAAGCGTTTTCCCGGTGTGCTTGCCAGCGACCATATCGATTTTGACGTGAAGGGCGGCGAAGTACATGCCCTGCTGGGTGAGAACGGCGCGGGCAAAAGTACCTTGATGAAGATTCTCTACGGCTTGTATAAACCGGATGAAGGCGAAGTCCTTTTGAACGGCAAGCCGGTCAGCATAGCATCCCCGAACGATTCGATCAATCTTGGCATCGGCATGATTCACCAGCATTTCATGCTGGTCCCCACACTGACCGTGGCGGAGAATGTCGCACTCGGGCTGCCATCCTCGCGCGGATTTTTGACGGATCTCAATGTGGTCTCGAAGCGCATTATAGAACTTGCAAAGATCTACGGTTTGAAGATCGACCCGGATGCCTACGTCTGGCAGTTATCGGTCGGGCAGCAGCAGCGTGTGGAGATCATCAAAGCCCTGTATCGCGGCGCGGCATTGCTTATCCTTGATGAACCGACCGCCGTCCTCACCCCGCAGGAAGTGGACGAGTTATTCGTCATCATGCGGCAGATGGTGAAGGATGGGCATGGACTTATTTTCATTTCGCACAAACTTCACGAAGTCGTCGAGATCAGCAACCGTGTGACTGTGCTGCGAGACGGCCGCAAGATCGGCACCCGCCCGACCTCCGAGGTCACCAAGCAGGACCTCGCCAATTGGATGGTCGGACGCGAAGTCGGCTTCACCCCCGACCGTGGAAATGTCCAGCGCGGCGAAAAGCGTCTCGAAGTAAAAGATGTTTCCTGCGGCAGCGACCGCGGCACGCCTGGGTTGCGCGGTGTGACATTCGATGTTCACTCAGGTGAAATTCTGGGAATTGCCGGTGTATCTGGTAACGGTCAACGGGAACTGGCTGAAACGATTGCGGGGCTGCGAAAGGTGACAGGCGGTCAGGTCTTTCTCGAAGGACGGGACGTCACCGGGCTTTCTCCCGCCGAACTTACGAACCGCATGCTTTCCTATATCCCGGAAGAACGTATGCGCGACGGCGTCATTAAAGACTTCACTGTTGCGGAGAACATGGTTTTGCGGGAACATGAAAAAATGCCGTATTCGCGCCTGGGTTTCCTCAACCTTGGTGAGATTTCGCGCCATGCCGACGAATTGATAAAACGCTTCCATGTCAAGACTCCTTCGCGCGAAACCCTTGCAAAGAATCTATCCGGCGGCAATATCCAAAAGATCGTGCTGGCGCGCGAGATATACCGTACGCCGCGCGTCATCATCGCCGCCCAGCCCACCCGCGGGCTCGACATTGGCGCGACCGAATACGTCCGCGAACAATTGCTCGAACAGCGCCGCACCGGCGCAGCTATTATGCTCATCTCTGAAGACCTCGATGAGATCTTCGCCCTCTCCGACCGAATCGCTGTCCTTTACGAAGGACGCGTCATGGATATTGTCCCACGCGATCAAGCCACACCTGAAAAACTCGGCTTGTTGATGGCGGGTGTCCACCCGGAAAAGGCTTGATATTCGATTTCCGTCAATAATTTGACGCCTTGTGAAGTAAAATAAAAATCCATTGGTTCGGTGGTCGTAGCGTATTTAGCGCCACGGCGTTGGGTCATAAAACACCCCATCGAAAAGTGCCGCCGTTCAAGTAGAAAAGGACACCACCTATGAACCTTTGGCAGGAATACAAACGTCCAGCCTCCGTCGCGGAGGCAGTGCAGGCGCTTGCATCGGCAGCCGGTTCCGCCATGCCCATTGCGGGCGGCACCGATCTGATGCTCGACCTCAAGCAGGGACGCCACACCCCCGTCCATACATTAGTTGATCTGACTTCGGTAAAGGAGATGACCTCCCTCGAGTTGCGGGGTGACTCACTCTTTATCGGAGCCGCCGTCCCAGTCAATCGTGTCGCACTGGACCCGTTGACTGCGGCGCATGCCCAGGCTTTGGTCGAAGCCTGTAACCTCATCGCCGGTCCGCAGGTACGCAATACTGCCACACTCGGTGGTAATGTCGCTCACGCCCTCCCCGCCGCTGACGGTACCATCGCGCTCACGGCATTGAACGCCGAAGCCGAGGTTGCCGCACTGGGCGGAGCGGAGCACAGTCTAAGCGCGGGAAATGTAGTAACCCGCCGCATCCCCTTCACCTCCCTCTTTGCCGGACCCGGTAAATCCGCCATCGACAAAACCAAAGAAATCATCGTCGGCTTCTATTTACCAATTACCAAGAACCAATCTCCAAATAACACCGCTTCCTGTTTCAAGCGCATCATGCGCCCCCAGGGGGTTGCCCTTCCCATTTTGAATTGCAGCGTCTGGCTCGAACGTGCTGTCGATGTCGTCAAAGATATTCACATCGCGGTCGGACCCGGCGGTTCGACACCCTTCCGCGCCACCGAAGCCGAGAGCTTCTTGCGCGGCAAATCCCTCACCGAAGAAACTTTCAACCAGACTTTAGATGCACTGCTCGCCCAAGTCAAATTCCGAAACTCCGCCCGAAGAGCAAGCGCCGACTATCGCCGTCACATCGTCAGCGGCTTGTTCAAAGATGTGCTCTACACTGCGTGGGGCAGGACCTAATTATTCGTAAGGTGGGTTTTCAACCCGCCGCTACAGGAAACATAATCCATGACCAATCAAATCTCTCTTACCGTTAACGGCAAACCCTACACTGTGGATGCGGTCCCCAGCGAAACTTTATCCACCCTCCTGCGCGAGCGGCTGAGACTGACCGGCACCAAGATCGGCTGTGAAGAAGCCGAGTGCGGCGCGTGTACAGTCCTCGTCGATGGCGAGCCGATGATGTCCTGCGTCTACCCGGCGGAACGGGCAAATGGCAAAACCGTCACCACCATCGAAGGTCTTGCCCAGCGCGTCCATGAGGAGATGAGGTTACACCCCTTACAAGAAGCATTTGTTGAACATGGAGCCGTTCAATGCGGATTCTGCATCCCCGGGCAGATCATGACCGCGTATGCCCTGCTCAAACGTAACCCAGACCCAAACAGTGCTGATATTCGTTTTGCATTGAAAGATACGCTTTGCCGTTGCGCGGGCTATCCGTCCATTGAAAATGCCATCATCGCCGCCGCGCAAGCCTTGCGGACAGGTGAACCGGTGAAAAGACCCACCCACATTCCCAATTCCATTCATGAGCATAAGACAGTTGGACATAAACACCTCCGTCCCGAAGCCGTGGAAAAAGTGACCGGGGAAGCCATCTACACTGATGATCTGAAATTCGACGGGATGTTATACGCCAAAGCCAAACGCGCCATGATCCCCCACGGCTTTTTGAAGAAGCTCGATGTTTCCAAATCCAAGGCTTTGAAAGGTGTGGTTGCGGTTTTAACCGCAACTGATGTTCCTGCCGAAAAGAATCATGGATTGGTCATCTACGACTGGCCTGTGATGGTGGGGATCGGCGAACGAGTGCGTTATGTTGGCGATGCACTCGCCATCGTGGCTGCACAAAGCCAGGAGATCGCCGAACAAGCCGTGGCGTTGATCGAGGCGGAGTTCGACCTCCAGCCCGTCATCACGAACCCGGTCATGGCTCGTCAGGCGGATGTCCCACAGATCCACGAAAAAGGGAATTTGCTCAAACATATCAAAGTGCGCAAGGGCGATATGGATGAAGGTTTTGCCAAAGCTGATGTGATTCTTGAACACACCTTCCATACGCAGACGACCGACCATGCTTTCATTGAGCCGGAGTGCAGTATTGCAGTACCTCTCACCGATGGGCGCATGGAAATTTATGTCGGTTCGCAGATCCCGTATCAAGACCGCACACAGGTTGCGCGCGTGCTTGGCTGGGATGAATCTCGCATTCGCATCGTCGGTCAGTTGATGGGCGGTGGTTTCGGCGGCAAAGAAGATGTGATGGGGCAGATCCACTCTGCCATGTTGGCGAATGTGACTGGGAAACCCGTCAAGATGCTCTTCGACCGACAGGAGAGTTTGCTTGTTCATCCGAAGCGACACGCCACGCAGATCCGTGTGAAGATCGGCGCAAAGAAAGATGGGCGATTGGTGGCTGCCGAAACAGAGCTTTATGGTGATACTGGCGCATATGCCTCACTCGGCGAAAAGGTGATGACCCGCGCTACTACACACTCTGCTGGACCGTATGACATCGAACATGTTCGTGCAGATTGCTACGCCATGTACACCAATAATCCGCCTGCGGGCGCCTTCCGTGGATTTGGTGTGACCCAATCTGCTTTCGCTGTTGAAACAATGATGGACAGACTCGCCGAGACGCTCAATCTCGACCCGGTCGAAGTGCGCCGCATGAATGCATTGCATGTGGGCAGCATCACCAACACTGGGCAGGAGTTGAAAGAATCCGTTGGTTTGCTGGAATGTATTGATCGTGTGGATGCCGAGATGCGCAAACACAACCCGGCTCCTTTCAAGCCGGTGGTTGACTCTGCCAACCCGAACCTGGTGCGTGCCTGGGGTTTTGCTTCTGCATATAAGAATACCGGTTTGGGCGGCGGCGCACCCGACATCTCCGGTGCGGATGTGGAGCTGTACAAAGACGGCACATTCGAGGTCCGAAGTTCAGCCGCAGAATTGGGGCAGGGGCTTGTCACGGTGATGCGCCTGACCGTTGCCGAAGAGATGGGCGTCGAGCCGGATAAAGTCCGTGTATTGGTAATGGATACCGACCTCACTCCCAATGGCGGTCCTACCACCGCTTCACGCCAGACCTTTGTCACCGGCAACGCTTCACGTTATGCCGCCAAGACTTTGCGTGAAGAAATTTCCGCTGCGATGGCAGAAAAATACGATATTCGCCCGGAGAAGATCCGCTTTGAAGAGGGAATGGTTCATGTCAACGGACATTCGATGAGCTATGCGGACGTCTACAAAGAGATGACCGCCTTGGGGCAGCACCCCCGTGTGCGTTATGAATATGAAGCGCCCAAGACCCAGCCTCTCGGTACCGGCGGCGATATGCACTTCGCCTTCTCGTTCGGTGTGCAAGCCGCCGAAGTGGAAGTGAACAAACTCACCGGTGAAGTGACCGTTTTGCGTGTGGTCTCTGCCAACGATGTGGGCATGGCGATTAACCCGCTTGGCCTGCAAGGACAGGTCGAAGGCGGTGTGATGATGGGGCTTGGCAATTGCCTCACAGAGGATTTCATTGTCGAGAATGGCAACGTGGTTACCGACCGTCTCGCCCGTTATCGCGTGCCCGGTATCATGCTTACCCCCGAGATCACTGCCATTATTGTCGAGCATCCCATCGCGGCGGGACCGTACGGCGCAAAAGGCGTCGGCGAAATATCGAGCATTCCCACCACACCTGCCATCACCAATGCCATCTATAACGCTGTCGGCGTGCGGGTGGACAGCCTGCCGGTCGACCAGGAAAAGATCGCTCGAGAGTTGTGGGAAGGGGAGAAGTAGAAGGCAATAGAAAGATAAAAAGATAAAAAGGACTCTCAATTCAATTGTGAGAGTCCTTTTCCATCAATCCCCTGCGCGAACGACTTTATCTTTTCCGGTTTGTTTCCCCAATTTCAAAGCGCCTTCGGCAGTGTCGACCAGTGAGTACGTTGTTGTTCCATGAGTCGGGAATTCAGCGATCCCGATCGTGATGCTGGTCGGAAACTGCCACGCTTTCGAAGCTTCACGGATCGCTGAGCAGATTCGGTTGCCGACGATCTCCGCGCCACTGTGATTCGTGTTCGGTAAAATGGCGAGGAACTCATCTCCCGCGCGCCACCGGGCGACAAAATCGCCTGGGCGCAGGCTATCGGTCAGAATCAAGCCGATCTTTTGGATCATCGCGTCCCCGGTCGCATAACTGATATTGTTATAGCGGGTAAGGTTGTCGCCGTCCATCAGCAGGAGCGCGAACGGACGTTGTTCTGAAATTTCCTTTTCCATTTTTCCAAGCGCCGCACGCATATTGGGCAACCCGGAGATCGAATCCAGGTAGGAGGTCTTTTGCCAGACGTCGAGCACCTGTCCCATTTGGACAATACGGTGGATCGCCTGGTTTGCGATATGCCTCAGGACGCTGATGGAATGATAAGTGCTTTCTGCGCTTGGTTCCCGCAGCTGCCCGGTGGCTTTGATCAAATTTCCTGCCGAAAAAATATTGACCGTGCGCCCGTTGTTGTTTTTCACGTCGAGGATGGCTTCCCACAAGTTGAACATGACATCGTTGGTGGTGAACTCCCTGACCATATCGAAATGGATCAACGCAATGCCCGCGGGCGGCGAAGGGATTCCAAGTTGAATCCCTTCGCGGTTCAATCGTTCGAACAATCTTTTTAACAACGCCTCAAATTCCTGTTTTCTTCCGCCCAGCAGGAGCACGGCAAAGTCGTCCCCGCCGGTGCGGAAGACAGGCGCGTTGCATTCCTCCCTTAGCGCAAGACCTAGCCAATGAATGACCGAATCCCCGTAGGAATGCCCTTTCTGTTCGTTCAATACTGCCAGGTAATTCAAATCTACATAAAGGATGGAAAATGGCTGACGACCCCGTTCCAGGGATAATTGGTCAATGGTCTCGACGAAACTCAGGAAATTATGACACCCTGTCAGGGGGTCGAGGCGATAAAGTTCTGCAGTGGAAGTCGTCATTACTCAATCATTCCCGATTATTACGTTATTCACAAAGTATAGTTCTTTTTTACAAAGTTGCAACCATCTTTTCAAAATTGGTAGCGGTTGTTGCGTTTAGATAAACGAAACCGCGCGCGCTTTACCAAAGCCCATATCGGGTAAAATCTAACTACACGAGGAACCTTATGAATAAATTCAACGGCTATCGTTGTTCGATCTGCGGAAGCGAATACCTGCCTGGGCAGGTCACCTATACCTGCCCGAAGGACGGCGGCAACCTGAATGTTGTCCTCGATACGGATTCCATCCGCAAGAAATTCCAACCCGAAGACATCACATCCCGGACCGAGTCTTCACTTTGGAGATACCTGCCCCTGCTGCCGGTCGCTGAACCCGCAGGGGATTCGACGCCCCTGCACGCCTCCGGCTGGACCCCGGTCTTTGCCCTGCCTCGATTGGCAGAGAAATTACACCTCAAGTACCTTTGGCTCAAGGATGAGTCGCGCAACCCGACGGCTTCTTTCAAAGACCGGGCGAGCGCCATTGTAGTAACCCGAGCGCGTGAAATCAAATCCGAGATCGTGGTCACCGCTTCGACGGGGAATGCGGGTGCGGCGCTGGCAGGTATGGCGGCGGCGGTCGGGCAAAAAGCCGTCATTTTCGCGCCCAAATC
>ERZ761602.2611-NODE-2611-length-27594-cov-7.407604_pt1 | contig 27594 bp, 15 predicted proteins | sample MGYA00512165_ERZ761602 | MGnify/ENA primary metagenome ERZ761602 (study PRJEB28899, sample SAMN02445085) | bioreactor sludge metagenome | biome: EBPR sludge; isolation source: Thorneside wastewater treatment plant | place: Australia: Brisbane, Thorneside...
AGCACGACCTTGCCAAGGTCGGGGTCGCGAGTTCGAGTCTCGTTTCCCGCTCCAATCCGCCCGTCACGGGCACGGACGAAGCCCCGCACGCGGGGCTTCCGTCTTTCCGTGGCAGAGCGGGCGCGGCGCCCGCCGCTTTCCAACGCGGCGGGACTGAGGCAGGCTATCCACGGGCCCGGATGGCGAAACTGGTAGACGCATCGGACTTAAAATCCGCCGGCCGCAAGGCCATGCCGGTTCGATTCCGGCTCCGGGCACCACAAGCCTTTGTCGCCCCTGGTTTTGAGGCGATTCGCGGGCAGGATGGCATCGGATGTGCCTCCGCTGACGGAATGCCATCCGATACGGAGTCCGGCTCCGGGTACCCGGCTTCCTCGCCCCCATCGATTCCCGGGGCGCATCACGCGCCGTCCGGTATCGAGTGCGCAGCCGGGAACCGGAACGCCACCCGGGGCACTGCACCGGGTTTCCCGTTCCGGCACCGGCCCCGCCCCCTGCGGCCCCGGTGCGTCTTGCTCAGCGCCGCTTGTTCTCTTCCTCGCGCACCTTGCGGCGCACGAAGATCGCCACCGCCAGGCCGATGCCGACCATGAGGATGCTGCCGCCGATGGCCAGCCAGCCCACCGGTTCCATCAGGATTTCGCGCAGGATCGGATGCATCGTCGTGTCTCCCCGTTGGATGTGGCCCCACTCTCGCGTGCCGGCCCGGGCGCGGCATTGATCCGGATCAACCGGCGCGGGCGCCTTCGCCGGGCCTGCGACGTGCGGTCGCGGGGGCGTGGCTTAGAATCGGACGCAGGCCATCCCCAGGAGGACCCCAGACGATGGAGCGCTATCTCGCCTACGCCGCGTGTGTGCTGTTGACGGTGCTGTCGCTGGCGCTGGCGACGGTCTGGCCGCAATGGGGATGGGCCGCCGCGGCCTTCGGCCTGCTGGCGCTGCTGGGCACCTGGGACCTGCTGCAGACGCGCAGCACCCTGCGCCGCAACTATCCGGTGCTGGCGCATTTCCGCTACGGGCTGGAATCGGTGGGGCCGGAGATCCGCCAGTACTTCATCGAGGGCGACACCGCCGAGGTGCCGTTCTCGCGCCAGCAGCGCTCGCTGGTGTACCAGCGTGCCAAGGGCGTGATGGACGTGGTGCCGTTCGGCAGCCAGCAGGACGTGTACGACGCGCACTACGAATGGATCAACCATTCGCTGGCGCCCGCCAGCGTGGATTCGCACGACTTCCGCGTGGAGATCGGCGCCGGCACGGCGCAGCCGTATTCGGCCAGCGTGTTCAACATCTCGGCGATGAGCTTCGGTGCGCTGTCGGCCAGCGCGGTGCGCGCGCTGAACGAGGGCGCGCGCCGCGGCAACTTCTACCACGACACCGGCGAGGGCTCGATCTCGCCCTACCACCGCGAGAAGGGCGGCGACCTGGTGTGGGAGATCGGCTCGGGCTACTTCGGCTGCCGCGACGAGCAGGGGCGGTTCAGCGAGGCGCGCTTCGTCGAGAACGCATGCACGCCGCAGGTGAAGATGATCGAGGTGAAGCTGTCCCAGGGTGCCAAGCCCGGCCATGGCGGCGTGCTGCCGGCGGCCAAGGTCAGCGCCGAGATCGCCGCCACCCGCGGCGTGCCGATGGGCCACGACTGCGTGTCGCCGGCCCGGCATTCGGCGTTCTCCACGCCGGTCGGGCTGCTGCAGTTCGTCGCCCGCCTGCGCGAACTGTCCGGCGGCAAGCCGACCGGCTTCAAGCTGGCGATCGGGCATCCGTGGGAATGGTTCGGCATCGCCAAGGCCATGCACGAGACCGGCCTGCTGCCGGACTTCATCGTGGTGGACGGCGCGGAGGGCGGCACCGGCGCGGCGCCGGCCGAGTTCATCGACCACGTCGGCGTGCCGATGCACGAGGCGCTGCTGCTGGTCCACAACACCCTGGTCGGGCTGGGCCTGCGAGACCGCATCCGCGTCGGCGCGGCGGGCAAGATCATCAGCGCCTTCGACATGGCGCGCACGCTGGCGCTGGGCGCGGACTGGTGCAACGCCGCGCGCGGCTTCATGTTCGCGCTGGGCTGCATCCAGTCGCAGAGCTGCCACAACGACCGCTGCCCGACCGGTGTGGCCACCCAGGACCCCGGGCGCTGGAAGCACCTGGACGTGGCCGACAAGGCGGTGCGGGTGCAGCAGTTCCACGACAATACGCTCAAGGCGCTGCGCGACCTGCTGTGCGCGGCGGGGCTGGAGCATCCGCGGCAACTGGGGCCGGAGCACATCCTGCGCCGGGTGTCGCCGACCGAGGTGCGCTCGCTGGCGGCGCTGTACCGCTTCGTCGAGCCGGGCGAACTGCTCGACCGGGTACCGGCGCACGCGGTGTTCCGGGATTTCTGGGCCGACGCCCGCAGCGACAGCTTCGCGCCGCCTCCGCGGGTGGCCGCGCTCCGCGACAGCAAGCTGCGCTGACCGGCGGAGCGGGCGCCGGCCCGCATGCGTTGACCGCATCCCCGGTCCGCGCTTATCATGCGCGCCCCGAAACATTCGGGCGGTTAGCTCAGCGGTAGAGCACTGCTTTCACACGGCAGGGGTCACAAGTTCGAACCTTGTACCGCCCACCATAAAATCAAGAACTTAGAGAAGCCGGCCTAGCGCCGGCTTCTCTATTGTGGTGCATATGTGGTGCATTTAACGATGCCCTGCGGCTCCTTAGCCCCGCCGCCTTGTCTTAGAACCGGCTCCCGGACTACGCAAGGCGAGGAACTCTTGCAGGAGTGACGCGGGGTCAAGACCCAGTGCTTCGGCGAACTCGACGAACTCAACCATATCGAGTCGCCTCTCCCCTCGTTCGCATTTCGAAACGAAGGTTTGGGTGTTCCCCAGCCGGGCCGCCAAGTCAACCTGCGAGACACCCGACCGCTCTCTGGCCGACCTAAGGACGGTCAGCAGTAGCCGGTAGTCGGTGTTGTGGGTCGAAAGCGCCATCGTGTCGTGACCAAGGGGTCACGGCACGCTAAAGTCCGTAGCGGAATAGTCCAAAATGGACTATTTAGAGCGAACCTATACCTAATGGAGGGTCTCAATGCGAACCTTGACACTAGTCCTGATCGTGCTGTGTGCGCTTAGCGCACAGGTGCAGGCGAAGACCAAAGTGCACGAAGAAGTCAGCGGCTTCGATGGCACACGCTCACTGTACGTCGCGCCCCATGTCACGGGCATGGTCAAGCTGGAAAGCGTGCAGCTATCGGGGCGCTGGAACAGCGCCACACCCGATGTAATAGCAATCGGAGTTACCTTGGCTCGCGCGAATGTTCCAGAGACTGTTAGCTTCAATGCGGATGGCGAAATAATCGAGCTGTCTGCCCCGCTGAGCTATCCGAATGTTCAATCCTCCCCCTTCCACGGGGTTGAGGTCGGGCGGAGCTTTGTTGCGACGCGGGAACAGATGACGAAGATCGTTAGCGCCAAGCGTTTGTGGGTCCGGGTGACGACTCCGCAACGAGTCTACGACTGCCCTGTCCGGGACGGGAAAGAGCACCCCGCATACAAAGCACTCAAGATGTTGGCGGACGAGATCAACGTACAAAACTGAGGGCCAGTGGAACCACTAGGCAGCCCACTCAGCAGTCCGCTAACTTATACGCACAGATGAGGACTGACAGCGCCGGGGGGCTTCATGGCAACGATATGGCAAACCAATCCAAGTGCATTAGGACGTTTAGATCAAAACACTAGCATTGATCTAATGGAGCGGCTTCTCTATTGCGAAGCAAAGCAGTCAAAAATATCAATCTCCGAGGTTGTAATAAGCCGCACCACAAATACTCCGGATGGTGGTATAGACGCAAAAGTTACACGCTCGAATTCTCACTCACTGGCAAGCCTGATCGATGAAACAACTCACTTTCAGATCAAGAGCGGAACTGCTTTCAAACCTTGGCAAGAAGCAAGTATCCGGAAAGAACTCTTCGGAAGTGGGAAGGCATCCAAAAACTCCCTAGGAGACGCAGTTCGTCACTGCCTAGATCGAAATGAAGTTTACTGCGTAGTGACCTTCGGGCATGACCTGACACCTGATCAGCACAGCAAGTCAATCAAGAACCTAGAAAATCTATTTGGCCAGTGCGGCTATGACACACCGAAGATCAAAGTCCTTGGCCAAGGTCAACTTTGCGGCTTCGTTAACACTCACCCGGCATTGCCAATCTCCATGCTGGGCAGGACCACATCAAGAATTCGTTCGCTAAGAACTTGGAAGAAGGACTCTCAAATGAGTCCAGAACTGATGTTGGCTGATGAACAGAAAAAATTCATCGAAAAAATTCGCAGTCATGTGCGCAGTGATGATTCGCAATACATACGCCTTGTGGGCGAGCCAGGAATTGGGAAAACAAGGTTGGTGCTAGAAGCACTCGACACTGATGACCTTAGAAATTCCGTCATCTATTTCGAAAGCAGCAGTGAGTTTCAATCGAGCGACCTCTTCTCCGCAATCATTTCTTCCCCAGAAGACTATGAAGCGATCATCGTTATAGATGACTGCGATGAACGAGACAGAATCGACATCTGGAAATCCATCAAGGGGCTTGAATCATACAAGCTCATAACAATGGATCACGGAACAGATGCCCATGATGGACATCAAATTCGCTCACTTAAATGCCCTCCTCTGCCGGAGGATCAAATAAAAGAAATACTGGCAGCTTATGTTGGTGACCACTCATCACTTCATAGATGGGCGGAGTGGTGCAGCGGATCGCCAAGGGTTGCACACGCCGTTGGTGACAACCTGAAAAGCAACCCAGATGATGTGCTGAAAACACCAGACGAAGTTGACATCTGGGGCAGATTCATCGATGGATACAACAGAAACTCGAACGACGATGGACGTCTACTGCTTCGCCATATCGCGTTGTTCCACAAGTTTGGTTTCGAAGAGCCTTACTCGCACGAGGCAAAGTTCATATCATCACTTGTTCAAGAAGCTGAGCCGACTATTACTTGGGCAAAGTTTCAGAATCACATCCAGCACTATCGAAAGAGACGAATCATACAAGGCGACAAGACACTATTCTTGGTACCTAAAGCCTTACAAATTTATCTTTGGAAAGACTTCTGGGCCAGTCATGGGCGAGGTATCGACCTTGGCGACCTGATCTCAAGAATTCCAAAGTCAATGCAAGGATGGTTCACAAGGAACCTCAACCTCGCCCACATATCTCCAGTCGCTACAGCAGTTGCGACGAATTACTTGGAGAACATAGTTAGGGAGGGAAAAACCACCGACTTTGTAACTTCGAAGTTTGGTGCAGAACTACTTAGGAACTTATCGGAGGCAGTCCCCCAAGCGACATTGCACGTCCTTGAGGAGTTCATCTCTGATAAGCCGGACGATTGGCTTTCGGAATGGTCCGATACGCAACAAAATGTCGTTTGGGCTTTAGAAAAGCTAGCAGTCTGGAACGAAACGTTTTCAAGGACGTTTAGAGTCCTTGTCCGTTTGGCGACCACGACAACCGCCAAGAATTCCAATAACGCGAGAGGCGTCGTAAAAGACCTTTTCCTTCTTGGCGAGGGATGGGCGCCAACGCAGGTAAGCGCGCAGGAGCGAGTCCCTTTCATATCCGAGCTACTCGCTTCCAGCAACCCAAAAGAATGGGAGCTTGGCCTCGAACTTGGCATCAACTGGCTTCGTCTGCATGGAGGAATGCGAATTGTTGGCGCCGAACATCAAGGCGCGAGGCCAGATATCAGATTTTGGAGGCCCAAGACATACGGTGAGATTTTCTCGCTCATGACAGATGTCTGGCGAATACTCATTGCCTCATTCAACGATTCAGCGAGGAACGAAAAAGGACTTATTCTTGAGAAGCTCATGGAGGTCGCCCCTTCCATATTGCAAATCCCTTCCATGTCCTCGGAGATCATGGACGGAATTACAATGATGTGCAGTGATCGCCTTGTCGATCGCGAGAAGGCAGTAAGAGCAACCATTGGACTAATGCGCCATCCGAGCGAGAAGAAATCTACGTCAATAAAGAGGGTAATTTCCAATCTTGATAAGATTGTCACGGGAACGACATGGCAAAGCAGATACGAAAGATGGTGCTCTTACTCAAGCTGGGATGAAGACTACATTTTCCGTCGCGACAAGGCGGAGAAGGACAGAACTCCAGAGAAACGGCTGACAGTTCTAGCCAAGGAACTTCTTTCAGCGCAAGGAAGCATGGGAAGAAGGATCGGATTCGCCACAAGAACCTTATCGCACAGGTCGTTCCATTTTGGCCGAATTCTAGGCAAGCTCGATAAGAAAAGGCTAGTTGTTAGCAAGCTTCTTACGGCACTAAGAAGCAACCCCGCAGGGGATGTCAACATCGCTCGTGGATACTTGTATCAGCTTCGAGAATCATCGCCCGCGAGATACGAAAAGGAACTCGTTCCGCTCATAAAGCGAAAGAATCCATCTCCTTATCTTGGCGCGCTAATTTCTGGACTCCCCTTGTCTGACGACGGAGCAATAGCAGCTATTGAGCGGTTCTCTGAGTCTCATTTTAGTGCTTCCCAGCTTGTTGGATTCCGAGACTTTTCGCTCAACTCCAATGTCGTCATTTCATCTATCTTGAGATCGCTTATTGATCGAGGCGATCAGCCCTCTATGCGCGAAGCTCTATCATTCGTCGACCATCTCATAGATAAATCACCTGAAAAGATTGAAGACTGGAGCTTGGTAAGCGAACTTCTTTGGTCTAAGTCCTCGTTAGTCGACAGAGAAGACAATATGACATCGTTCCATTGGTCGAGAGTGGCTAACGCTCTCATAGAGCATGATGACACTATGTCGTTAGAGCTACTTGATAGAATAATTGAAGTTGATGACGCTCTCTCTCCTTACAGGGGAGCGGAGTCGCCTGCAGGGATAGCTGAAAAGATAGTTGTTAAGCATCCAAAAGAGGCATGGCCCATCCTTGCCTCCGCTCTTGAGAAAAGCAGCACCGCATTCTCGGATGTGTTCTCATGGATGACGGATCGTGAACACAATCACCGCGCAAGAGAAATTCTTCTAGCTCTCGACTTCGACGAAATCTTGAAGTGGGCTAGTGCGAGTAAAGAGCGACTGAGTATTCTTGCTCACATCCTTCCCAAGACTCTTGACGAAAGCCCCGCCGGCAGGCTTACACAACGCGCTCTAGATCGATTTGGAGACCAGTCGACTTTCTCCAATGGCTTGTATGCAAGATTTTGGTCAGGATCGTTCAGCGGCCCGAGAAGTGCTCACCATGAACGTCAACGTGAACAGGCTAGAGAGTGGTTAGCTATGACGACGTCAACCAAGGTCAAAGCCTTTTTGATGGACTTCATCAATTACTTGAACAGCGATATCGAACGCGCCCGCAGTGAGGAAGAGCGAGAGTATTGAAGCGGTCCACTCGCGCGCGCGCGCGTTGGCCTGTGGCTAGGGGCCGCCTAGCGCATAGGAAAATTGTGCGGAACCGCGCTCAGCGCGACCCCCGGTGCCCTCTCTCCGGCGAGAGGGACCCATTCTCGATCAAGTGTCATCGTTAAACAGCGACGCGCCGTAACGCTCTACAAGCCGTGTTTAGGTGCGAGACGTGGGGTAGCCGCAGCAGCCCCACGCTCGCCCCGTGTAGGCGTGCTCATTGCGCCACAGGGGTTCCCAGCAGACCGCCAGTCAACTCACGGCGGATCGCCTCCCGCTCGGCAGACGGCAGGCCGACCGGATCGACGGGGGTCAGGGCATCGAGAAAGCGGTCTCGGACGAAGCTCATGCTCCGGTGACTACCCCCGAAACGGATGCCATAGGCGATCCGGCGAAGACGTTGCTCGAACTCTGCTGCCATCGCGCGGAGGTCAGCCATCGCCAGCGCGTCAAGATGCAACTCTTCGAGACGGCGAAGCGAGTTGCATCGTTCCTCTCTCGCTGCGTTGGCGGATTGCTGCTCCGCTTCCAGCCGGACGATCATCGCGTCAAGATCGTCTTTGCGCTGCACCAACTCGGCGACGCTGCGGTCATGTGGCCGGAGCTTGGCGTACGCCTCGTCGCTATGTGCCGCCATCGCCACGAGTTCGGAGCGCACAGATGCAAGGCGTTCGAGATCGGCTTCCAGTTCGGCGCGTTCCGGGTAGAACGATTCGAGTCGCCCGGCGACACGGGCGAGATCGCCATCGATCTGCGCGATGTACGCCTGTAGGGATTGAATCTGTTTAACGTAGTCAGTGCTCATGATCAGTTCCTTGTGGGCCGGTGGTGTGTCGGCTTGACCGGCGCCCTTGCCCGGTCACGCCCTACAGGGGATGGCCGGCAAACGTGCCAATCCCCCCGTAGGGGGGAGCGATTTGCCGGACATCTTTTCCCTTGTGAATCAATGGGTTATGTCCGGCAAAATCGTTGCCTGCGTGCCGGACATAGACTCCAATGGAATCAATGGCTTATGGCCGGCAACTTGGCTGCCGGACACGTGCCGGACTGCCCGTTGCCGGGCATCTGCCGGACATGCCGGCCACGATTCCGGGGCTGCCGGCCATGCGTTCCGGGTCACGACTCGAACTCCCCGGCATTGGCCGACAACACTTCCGCCGGCCGGTTGCGGGCGTCGACACCGGGCACAAGCACAAGCTCACCGGTCGCCAGTAGCGACGCGATCAGAGAGCGCATACGCTTTTCAGCGACACCTAGCCTCCCGCCCTTACCCCCGTGCGCTTCGATGAAGGCATTCTTCGTGAAGCGCCTCCCCTCGGTTTCAGAAACACGCACCGCATCGACGATCAGGCCGGCGTCGACACGGAAGGCCGCATCGCCGGCAAGCGCAAGCGATACAGGCGCCAGTACGCCGCCAGCGAGACGCTCAAGCCATTGCGGTGCACGGGGAGGCGCGTAGTTCGATTTGGTCACGTCAAAGCGCACAAAGCGCCGGGCATCGTCCGCGCTCAAACCGTAGTCCGGCGCCTCGTCGACCGTCATGCCCCGCAACTGAGCCTGCCAGCGCACACCATCCGTCAATGCGGAACTGCCGCGCGCCGCTGCCTGACTCCCGTCACCCGCACGGATCGCACCCTTGTTCGCGTGGTGAACCGCAAGCACGGTCGCACCGGTCGCCTTCCTCAGCGTTTCTAGCATCTCGACAACGCGGGTCGCATCCTCCGCGCTGTTCTCTTCGCCGCCACTGAACCGCGACAGCGGATCGAGCACGATCAGTCGCAGATCGGGAATGTCGCAAAGCCAGTTGCAGAGTTGCTCGAAGAATGCCGTCCGGGCCAGCGCGCGCGTCTCCGGGTCGCGACGCAGCAGGCGGCTATCATCGCCAACGCGCGCGACGACATAGATGCGCCCCTGTGCGCTCGAAACGACTTTCGACTCTTCGTCACCAGATAGGAACTCGACCTCATGCTGCACGATGGGGACTAGCCGGCGATGCAACTCGTCGAGATCGTCTTCGGCTGCGATGATCGCAACACTTCCCGGCTCTTCGATGGCTTCGCCGATGAATTCGCGCTCGGTGGCAATCGCAACCGCAAGAGACAGGGTGAGAAAGCTCTTGCCCGTTCCTCCGGGCGCAATGATCAGGCCGCAGATCGGATGCGGAAGCAGGCCGGAGACAAGGTATTGCCTTGGCTTCGGAGCGCACGCGAGCTTGATCGCTCCACGCGCCGCATCATGCGACGGCAGAGGCGAGGCGCGACCCTCTTCGAGTCGCTCGAATGCCGTCTCGTGCGTCTTTGGCGTGTAGACGGGGCGTAAATAGTCGCTCATGCGCGCCTCTCGTTCTGGCGGATCGCAAACGAGATGCAGCGGATTCGATAGTCTTCGCGAGCGTGCCACTTGTCGCGCTTCCCGAGCGCGGACATTCCGAAGATTCGCTCGATCTGCACCGCACTTTGCGCATAGAACGCAATCATGCTGATCAGGGCTTGATCGGCGCGAGAATGATCGCCGTCGAAGTAGCTCAGATCGCCCTTGTCGAAAAGAGCATTGAACTTGTTCCGATTGCTTGCTCGCCGGCAGATCGAAACGATGTGCTGGTCCGGCAACTCCGGCTTGCCGGCCATTCGCGGGTAGGGAATCTCTTCGATGCTTGAAGCCAGCCCCACCGATGCAAGCGCATTCCTATCCGAAGTCTCCCCGATTGCACTCTCGATGTCCCTAAGCACGAGACATCCGTTAGCGATCTCGTCGCCACTCTCTGGGAACAGATCGAACGTGAGGCTGATATATCGCTTCGACGAGTAGCGCTCGATATGCAGGCCGTTGTAGCTACGGCGACCACGATTTGGGTAGTCAGTCTCAGCATTCGACTCAGCTACAAAGAGATGCACGCCTTCGCCAGACGATGAGACCTCCGCAAATGATCCTGACATCTTGATCCAGTCGAGTAGCGATGGGTGCCAGCCATCAAAAGGATCAAGGGCATGATCGAAGTCGACACAGATCAAGCCGCTGCCGCCGCCTAGGATGACGCCAATGCCGATTGCGCTGACGTTGCTCTCGAACGCACGGAAGGCGCGCTCGATGTCGCGCACTCCATAAGCGGGATTGGGAGGGATAAAATGGCCTGTGTTGGCCGATGCAAGGCGCTTTGTCAGGCGATTGTCGCGAACCTCGACAACGGAGATTCCGTAGGAAAGCCGGCCGCTCTCAAAGAGCGACGGAACTCGCGATGGAATGCGGAACCGTGCCCGGCGTTCGGCGCTTAGCTCAGCGGCTTGATCTTTCAGCACATACCCAATACGGTCGGACATGGTGACGGTTGCTCCCCGTTGCCGGTGGTAGAGTCAAAACTGGAAGGGACGGCGACCGGCTCACGGGGACTGGCGCCGTCCCTTTCTCTTTTTAGCGCGCGCGAGATCGCGCAGCAGACCCGCCCTCGTGGGCGCGAATCCACTCTTGCGCCGCCTGTACGCTCACGAAGCGCCTGCGGCCGTGCTTGAAGGTGCGAAGCGATCCATCGGCTACCGCTTCATAGGCGGCCGTGCGGGTCAGGCCCGTTGCTTCGATGAACTCCGCGAGGGAGTAGCTAAGGCGTGTCGGCTCGCGCTGAGTTGGCTTGTTTGACATCGGACCGGCTCAATTGGTGGACAACGGGTCCACTCTGAACGCTGCCGGATCATCGACTAGGTACAAAAAATCAGGCGGACGCACTTACCTTTGACGCAGCACGGTCCGCCTTGGCGATCTCTCGCTTGACCTTGACTTGAAGCGTGTTCTCGAAGTCGCCTGTCCATCGACTAGGAACAGGCACATCCCTTCGGGTCGCAACTACCATCGCAGCAGTGCCCAGCCCTGATTGCCTGCCGCCTTTCGACTTGAGATAGCGCCACTCAGCGATCGTTATCGCGACAATTGCATCGATCTTCGACTGATCGTGCTTTCCATCTCCACGATCTCCGCGAGACTTGGAGTGCTCTAGTTTCGAGACGTGAATGAACGCTTTGAGTGCTTCGATGCCGAAATACGCCATATCGCCGAGCTTAGATGCCGCCCATAGCTCGTGCCAGTCTTGATCCGCCGGCAAGTACGTAAGCACCCGGCGATCTCCGAAGACGACTGAGAATCCGATCCTCGATGTCATGGCTCCCCGCAGCGTGATGGTGCCCGCATCATCCATGAAGCCGCGAAGTTCCTCGTCTCGAAAGCGAGGCGCGACACTAACGAAAACTTCAACGTCTCGAAGCCGAAAGCGAACCGGAACTAGACCTGCATGGGTCATGTCACCACTCGTCTTTTGTCGAGCACGGAAACCGCGTCCGCCAAATGATCCGGCGCGAGATGCGCGTATCGAAGCGTCATGATTGGCGATGAATGGCCTAGCAATTCGCGGACAGTGTTCAAATCGATTCCACCCATGACAAGGCTAGAAGCGAAGTGGTGCCGGAGATCATGGAATCGGAAGTCTTTCAACTTCGCTGCATCGGCAATGGCCTTCCATGCAGTTTTGATTGAGTGCACGTTGAAGAGCTTTTCGTTCGACGCTGGCGCCTCCTGCCCGGCCTTCATATTGACTAGGACCCGGATCGCATCTTTGTTCAACGGCACGTGTCGCGCTTTACCGCTCTTCGCGTTGGCTGAGCGCACAGTGATCATCTTGTGCGCTTCGTTGAAGTCAGCCCACGTGAGCGCGGTCAACTCGCCGCGCCGCAGCCCGGTATTGAGCGCCAGCAAGATCATCGGCGTGAGGTGGTCGGGATAGCCATGCAGAGGGATTACGGGCAGTGGTGCCATGCCTCGCGACTTGCACCATGCATTGCGATTAGCACGCTCTTGCCGACGCCGTGCGTCGCGTGCACTCAGCACGTCGCGAAGTCGCTTTTCCTCTTCGGCTGACAGGTAGCGAACACGAGTGAGCTTGTCCTCCTTGCTCGCCTTGACCGCCCTCATTGGGTTGGCCTCAAGATGTCCCCACTCGACCGCCTTGGAGAGCGCACCACGAAGCGCCGCAAAGTCGCGATTCACGGTCGCGGGCGAGATGCCATCCGCAAGGCGATCCCGCCGCCACCGCTCCAACTGCAAGGGGTTCACATCGGCAAGCCGGGTATCGAGCACACTGGCGAAGGCAGATAGCAGCCGATTCCGGGTCTCCTTGCCGCTCTTGCGATTGGCTTCGGCCCAATCCCCATAGTCGCCCGAGATCAGGTCGCGAAGGGTCTCGACCGTGTTGCCCTTGTCGGCCGCATCCCGGCCGCGCTTCAAGAGCACAAGTTCAGGGACCGGCTCAGGCCCACCGGCCCGGCTGTGACGCTGCCGGTCTAGGTAGTCAGCCAGTACTTCGGTCGCGACGGCGCGGGCGCGTGCCAGCGTCGTGACCGGGTAGTCCCCAATCAGATAGCGTTGGCCGCGCTTCCATTCGACGTAGAACACGCGCCGGCCGGAAGGGTGAACACGACATAGCAGTCCACGTGTCTTCGAGTCACGGAGATCGACCGGTGAACGGCTCGCTTGGGCGGTCTCGATTCGGGCTTGAGTGAGTGCGGGCATCGGTCTGTGGTGCGTCCTGTGGTGCACTTTTGACCATATAGCGGTATCTAACGGAACTCAATAGGAATCTAAGTTGTTGTTCTTTAAGGCAGGCACTTGATCGATAAGGGCGGCCAAATGCATTCACACGGCAGGGGTCACAAGTTCGAACCTTGTACCGCCCACCAGTTCCACGAAAAGCCCGGCCACGCCGGGCTTTTTTCGTTGGTGCGCGGGCCGATCCGCGCGGGCGCCGCCGGCGCGCATGTTTCCTGGCCCGCAGGGCGGTCGGCCACGGCGCCATAAGTGCTTGTTTCGCAGGGTGAAACCGGGCCTGGGACGGCGCGGTTGTGATACACTCGGCAGGTTGCAGAACCCGCCGGAATTCCCCGCCTGTCGCTGCCTCGCCGGCCCGCCCCGGCAAGGCCCGCTTTGGCCCGGATTCCGGGCAAAGACAACCTGAGAAACACGGAACCCGAATGGCCGATACCGCCAAGGAAATCATCCCCGTCAACCTCGAAGACGAGATGCGCCGCAGCTACCTGGATTACGCCATGAGCGTGATCGTGGGGCGCGCGCTCCCGGATGTCCGCGATGGCCTGAAGCCCGTCCACCGGCGCGTCCTGTTCGCGATGAACGAACTGGGCAACCACGCCAACAAGCCGCACGTGAAGTCAGCCCGCATCGTCGGCGACGTGATCGGCAAATACCACCCGCACGGCGACCAGTCGGTCTACGACACGCTGGTGCGCATGGCGCAGCCGTTCTCGCTGCGCTACATGCTGGTCGACGGCCAGGGCAACTTCGGTTCGGTCGACGGCGACGCCGCGGCAGCCATGCGCTACACCGAGGCGCGCATGGCGCGGCTCACCCACGAACTGCTGGCCGACATCGACAAGGAAACCGTCGACTTCCAGCCCAACTACGACGAGAAGGAACAGGAGCCGACGGTCCTGCCGACGCGCTTCCCGAACCTGCTGGTCAACGGTTCGGCCGGCATCGCGGTGGGCATGGCCACCAACATCCCGCCGCACAACCTGTCGGAAGTGGTCAACGGCCTGATCGCGCTGATCGACAATCCGGAGATCGACGTCGACGGGTTGATGCAGTTCATTCCCGGCCCGGATTTCCCCACCGGCGGCATCATCAACGGCACCGCCGGCATCGTCGCCGGCTACCGCACCGGCCGCGGCCGCGTGCGCATGCGCGCCAAGGCCGACATCGAGGTCAACGACGACAACGGCCGCGAGTCGATCATCGTCACCGAGATCCCGTACCAGGTGAACAAGGCGCGGCTGATCGAGAAGATCGCCGAGCTGGTGAAAGAGAAGAAGCTCGAAGGCATCAGCGAGCTGCGCGACGAGTCCGACAAGGACGGCATGCGCATCTACATCGAGGTCAAGCGCGGCGAATCGGCCGAGGTCGTCCTCAACAACCTGTACCTGCAGACGCCGATGGAATCGGTGTTCGGCATCAACATGGTGGCGCTGGTCGACGGCCGCCCGCAGTTGCTGAACCTGAAGCAGATGCTGGAAGCGTTCGTGCGCCACCGCCGCGAGGTGGTGACCCGCCGGACCATCTTCGAACTGCGCAAGGCGCGCAACCGCGCCCACATCCTGGAAGGCCTGACGGTCGCGCTCGCCAACATCGACGAGATGATCGAGCTGATCAAGACCTCGGCCAACCCGCAGGAAGCGCGCGAGCGCATGCTGGCCAAGACCTGGGAGCCGGGCCTGGTGGGCTCGCTGCTGGCCGCCGCGGGCGCCGAGGCCTCGCGCCCCGAGGACCTGCCGGTTTCGATCGGCTTCGTCGACGGCCGCTACCAGCTCAGCGAGGCGCAGGCCACGCAGATCCTGGAGATGCGCCTGCACCGCCTGACCGGCCTGGAGCAGGAAAAGCTGACCGAGGAATACAAGCTGCTGCTGGAGACCATCGCCGGCCTGATCCGCATCCTGGAAAACCCGGACGTGCTGCTGCAGGTGATCCGCGACGAGCTGCTGAACGTCAAGGCCGAGTTCGGCGACGAGCGCCGCAGCGAGATCCGCCACAGCGAGGAAGACCTGGACATCCTGGACCTGATCGCGCCGGAAGACGTGGTGGTCACGCTGTCGCACGCCGGCTACGCCAAGCGCCAGCCGGCCAGCGCCTACCGCGCCCAGCGCCGCGGCGGCCGCGGCCGCAGCGCGGCGGCGACCAAGGAAGAGGATTTCATCGACCAGCTATGGCTGGTCAACACCCACGACATGCTGCTGACCTTCACCAGCCGCGGCAAGGTGTTCTGGCTGCCCGTGCACCAGTTGCCGGAAGCCGGCTCCAACGCCCGCGGCCGTCCGATCATCAACTGGATCCCGCTGGAGGAAGGCGAGAAGGTCCAGGCGGTGCTGCCGGTGCGCGAATACGAGGAAGGCCGCTACGTGTTCTTCGCCACCAGGCACGGCACGGTCAAGAAGACCCCGCTGACCGAGTTCGCCTTCCGCCTGGCGCGCGGCAAGATCGCGATCAACCTGGACGAGGGCGATGCGCTGGTCGGTGTGGCGCTGACTGACGGCGAGCGCGACGTCATGCTGTTCGCCTCCAACGGCCGCGCGGTGCGCTTCTCCGAATCGCTGGTGCGCGCCATGGGCCGCACCGCTACCGGCGTGCGCGGCATGCGCCTGGCCGAGGGCGCCGATGCGGACGCCGAAGGCGAGCAGGACGAGGGCGAGGCCGGCGATGCCGACGGCACGCCGGTCGCTGCCGAGGCCGGTTCGGAAGTGGTCAGCCTGGTCGTGGTCGACGGCGACGGCGACATCCTGACCGCCAGCGAGCGCGGCTACGGCAAGCGCACGCCGGTGGCCGACTACCCGCGCAAGGGCCGCGGCACCCGTGGCGTGATCGCGCTGAAGACCACCGAGCGCAATGGCCGCCTGGTTGGCGCCATCCAGCTCTCCGATCACCACGAAGTGCTGTTGATCTCCGATGGCGGCACCCTGGTGCGCACCCGCGCCGCGGAGATCTCGCAGGTGGGCCGCAACACCCAGGGCGTCACCCTGATACGCCTGTCCGAGGGCGAGACGCTGCAGGCGGTGGAACGCCTGGACGCCTCGCTGGACGAGGAAGAGGACGGCGGCGTGGAGGCCGCGCCCGCATCCCCCGCGGAAGCGCCGGCCGAAGACCAGCCGCAGACCTGATCCGGGTCCGCGGCGACAGGAAAAACCCCGGCGGCGCCGGGGTTTTTCTTGCCCGCATATCGCCGCCATCCGCTGTAGGAGGGGCTTCAGCCCCGACGCGGCAAACCTCGGTACGTACGCGATTTATCGGTATGCATCGAAACCCGCATGTGTGAGCAGGCTTCGCATCACACGTGCGTGCAGAGAACCTTCGCGCCGTCACTCCGATGGACACGCCGATCTAAGCATTGCGCAGGCGAATCGCCACAACCGCCTGCGTCGCCTGCCGCCATGACCGAAGCCGCCCGTGCAGGGAATGAACACCGGTCCGGAACGACCCCGATGGCTCGACTTCGGCGTTCTATACTGCCGGCATAAACGAGGCAGGGACATGCACATGGAATCGGCAGCGAAGACCCCCGGCGACGCGCGTACCTCCCGGGTACGCGCGTTTTTTGTGGACCGCCTCCCCGGCGGCCCGTCCCCCGGCCGCCGGCGCGGCGCCGGGCCTTTCGCCCGGGCGTTCCTGATCGCCACGCTGGCGCTGCTGGCGGTCGCCGGCTGCAAGCGCAACGAGACCGGGCAACTCCCCGAGCCCAGCGGTGAGCCGGTCAAGGCGCAGCGCGAGGCGGTGGAGGGCTTCGCGCTGGTCGGCGCCTACCCGGACCAGCGCGACGGCAGCCTGGCCATCGCCCTGGAATTCAGCCGGCCGCTGGTGTCCTCGCAGGACTTCGACGCGCTGCTGGCGGTGAAGGACGCCAACGGCGCCGCGGTGCAGGGCAGTTGGGTGCTGGACGACAAGGGCGCGATCCTGCGCTTCCCCTCGGTGGAGGCGGCGAAGGACTACGAGGTGACGCTGAAGGCCGGGCTGTCCGCCGCCGACGGCACCACGCTGGGCAAGGACGAGACCCGCAAGGTGCATACCGGCGAGATCGAGCCGGCGGTGGGCTTCGCCTCGCAGGGCAGCGTGCTGCCGGCGCGCGAGAGCCGCGGCCTGCCGGTGGTGTCGATCAACGTGGCGGAAGTGGACGTGGAATTCCTGCGCGTGCCGGAGAAGCAGTTGCCCAAGTTCTTCGCCGAGTACCAGCGCGGCGGGCGGCGCGGCAGTTGGGACCTGGACAGCGACTACGGCGACAACACCCCCATCGGCCGGCTGGCCGAGCCGGTCTACCTCAACCGCTTCGTGCTGGGCGGCAAGCCCAACGAGCGCATGCTGACCTACCTGCCGGTGCAGGACATCAAGGAACTGCAGGAGCCCGGCCTCTACTTCGCGGTGATGAAGCGCACCGGCCGCTACTCGGGCGATTTCGACACCGCCTTCTTCACCGTCAGCGACGTCGGCCTGCACACACGCGCGTACAAGGACACGCTGTTCGTGCACACGGCCTCGCTGCACGACGGCTCGGCCGCGGGCGGCGCCGAGCTGAAGGTGCTGGACGCGCGCGGCGAGACGGTGCTGACCGGCAAGACCGACGGCAACGGCAACGCGCTGCTGAAGTACACGCTGGACGCCGGCCACGTGCTGGTCGCCACCCGCGGCAAGGACGTGTCCATGCTGCCGTTCAACCAGCCGGCGCTGGACCTGTCCGAGTTCGCGGTGGCGGGGCGCGAGCAGGCGTGGTTCGACGTGTTCGCCTGGTCCGGGCGCGACCTGTACCGGCCCGGCGAGACGGTGCGCATCTCGGCGCTGCTGCGCGACTTCGACGGCCGGCCGGTGCCGGCGCCCAAGCAAGGCGGCGCGCAGCCGGTGTACCTGCGGCTGAAACAGCCGGACGGCAAGGTGTTCCGCGAGACCCGGCTGCAACCGGGCGCGCAGGGGTATTTCGGCTTCGAGCAGGCCATCCCGGTGGAGGCGCCGACCGGGCGCTGGCAGGTGGAATTCCGCACCGACCCGGCCAGCAAGGAGGCGGTGCAGGGGATGACCCTGCGGATCGAGGAGTTCCTGCCCGAGCGCATGAAATTGGACCTGGACAGCGCCCAGGCCACGCTCAAGCCGGGCGAGCCGCTGAAGCTCAAGGCCAGCGCCGCCTACCTGTACGGCGCGCCGGCTGCCGGCAACCGCTTCACCGCCAAGCTGGCGGTGGCGGTGGAGCAGCATCCGCTGGAGCAGTTGCCCGGCTACTTCTTCGGCGATCCGACCATGGAGCTGCCGCGGGAAGCCAAGGACGTCATCGACACCGAACTCGGCGCCGACGGCGTATTGCAGGAGGATATCGCGCTGCCTGACGAGGCCAAGCCGCGCAGCCCGGTGGCCGCCATCCTCACCGGCAGCGTGTACGAGACCGGCGGCCGTACGGTCAACCGCACCCTCAAGCGGGTGATGTGGCCGGCCGCCGCGCTGGTGGGCGTGCGCCCGCTGTTCGACGACAAGGACGGCGCCGACGCCAATGCCAACGCCGGCTTCGAGCTGGTGCGCGTGGACGCGGCCGGCAGGCCGCAGCCGGCCAAGGGGCTGAAGGTCACGCTGGTGCGCGAACTGCGCGACTATCACTGGAACTACGCCGAGGACGGCGGCTGGGACTACGACTTCACCCGCCGCTACGAGAACAAGGAGACCCGCACGCTGGATGTGGGTGCGACCGCCGCGCGCATCGACTTCCCGGTGGAGTGGGGCGAGTACCGGCTGGACGTGTTCGACCCGGCCACCGGCCTGACTGCGCGCTATCCGTTCCGCGCCGGCTGGAGCTGGGACGACCAGAACCGCGGCCTGGACGCGCGCCCCGACAAGGTCAAGCTGGCGCTGGACAGGACCGCCTACAAGGCTGGCGATACGATGAAGGTCACCGTCACGCCGCCGCATGCTGGCAAGGGCCTGCTGATGGTGGAGGCCGACCGCATGCTGTACGTGCAGGCCATCGACGCCAAGCCCGGCAGCACCTTCTCCATCCCGGTCACCCAGGACTGGGAGCGCCACGACGTCTACGTCACCGCGCTGGTGTTCCGCGGTGGCTCGGCGCCCAGCAAGATCACCCCGGCGCGCGCCGTGGGCGTGGCGCACGTGCCGATGGACCGGCGCGCGCGGCGCGTGGCGGTGGGCCTGTCGGTGCCGCAGCAGATGCGGCCGGAACAGGACCTGCGCACCACCGTCAGCGTGCCGGAACTGGCCGGGCAGGCCGCGCACGTCACCGTCTCGGCGGTGGACGTGGGCATCCTCAACATCACCCGCTTCCCGGTGCCCGACGCCAATGCGCAGTTCTTCGCGCAGCGCCGGCTGGGCGTGGACGCCTACGACATCTACGGCCGCGTGATCGAGAGCTTCGAGGGCGGAAGCGCGCGCATCCGCTTCGGCGGCGACATGGCGCTGGCGGCGCTGCCGCAGGCCAAGCGGCCGACTTCGCGGGTGCAGACGGTGGACCTGTTCTCCGGCCCGGTGAAGCTGGACGCGCAGGGCAACGCGCGGATCGCGCTGCGGGTGCCGGACTTCAACGGCACGCTGCGGGTGTCGGCGCTGGTGTATTCGGACACGCGCTACGGCAACCGCGACCGCGAGACCCTGGTGCGCGCGCCCATCGTGGCCGAAGCCAGCCTGCCGCGCGTGCTGGCGCCGGGCGACCGCAGCACGGTGACGCTGGACGTGCAGAACTTCACCGGCAAGGCCGGCGCCTTCAAGGTATTGGTGAACGGCGAAGGGCCGCTGGCGATCGGCGAGGGCAGCCGCAGTACCGACCTGCCCGTGGACGCCAAGCGCACGCTGACCTTCCCGGTCACCGCGGGCGAGGGCTACACCACCGCCCAGGTGCGGGTGCGGGTGGAGGGCAACGGCTTCAAGGTGGACCGCCGCTACGACGTGCCGGTGCGCGCCGGCTGGCCGTCGGTGCTGCGCTCGCAGACGCGGGTGCTGGACGCGCTGGCGCCGGTGGAGATGGGCGCGGGCTTCGCCGACGGGTTGATGCCCGGCTCGGTGAGCGCGCGCATGACGGTCAGCGCCTTGCCGCCGATCCCGTTCGCCAGCGCCCTGCAGGGCGCGCTCAACTATCCCTACGGCTGCGCCGAGCAGACCACCAGCAAGGGCTACGCCGCGCTGGAACTGGACGACGCCACCGCGACGATGCTGGGCGTGGACGGGCTGGACGCGAAGAAGCGCCGCGAACGCATGGAGGGCGCGTTCGGCCGGCTGGCCTCGATGCAGGTGGCCAACGGCCACTTCTCGATGTGGGGCGACGACGGCTACGTCAACCCGGGGCTCACGCCCTACGTGGTCGAGTTCCTGCTGGACGCCAGGCAGGCCGGCTTCGCCGTGCCCGACGCGGTGCTGCAGAAGGCGCTGTCGCGGCTCAACGAAGACCTGCTGGCCGGCGGCGCGCCGTTCTACGGCTACGACCGCCGCGAGCATCTCCGCTTCGCCAACCAGGCCTATGCCGGCTATGCGCTGGCGCGGGTCAACCGCGCCCCGCTGGGCACGCTGCGCGCGCTGTACGACAACGAGCGCGGCAAGAGCCTGACCGGGCTGCCGCTGGTGCACCTGGGCATCGCGCTGACCTTGCAGGGCGACCGCAACCGCGGCGCCAAGGCCATCGATGAAGGCTTCGCCAAGACCGGCGAGCGCCCGGAATACCTGGGCGACTACGGCACCCGGCTGCGCGACGACGCGCTGATGATCGCGCTGGTGCACGAGCACAAGCTGGCCAAGCCCGAATACGACCGCCGCGTGGTGTCGCTGGGGCGCGAGCTGGACGCGCGCCGCAACAGCGGCTGGCTGTGGTTGAGCACGCAGGAGCAGGTGGCGCTGGCGCGGCTGGGCAAGGCGCTGATGGCCGACCAGAAGAAGCTGGTGTCGGGAAGCTGGAGCGCCGGCGGCGACGAGCAGGCGATCGCGCCGGCACGGATGTTCGGCCGCAGCTTCGACCATGCCGCGCTGGCGCGCGGGGTGCGCTTCGTGCCGGAAGGCAGCCCGCCGCTGTACGCCACGCTGGAAGTCGCCGGCGTGCCGCGCAGCGCGCCGGCGCCGGACGACCGCCGCGTCGGCATCGAGCGGCGCTACTACACCACCGACGGCAAGGAGTGGAAGGGCGGCACGCTGAAGGAGGGCGACGCGCTGATCGTGCGGGTGGGCATCACCGCCGGCGTCGCGATGCCGGACGCGCTGTTCACCGACCTGCTGCCGGCCGGCCTGGAGATCGAGAACTTCAACCTAGGCGACGCCAAGCAATGGGCGGAGGTGGTGGTGGACGGCATCGCGATCAGCGACCGCGGCGATGCCGCCGACGTGAAGCACGAGGAGTTCCGCGACGACCGCTACGTGGCCGCGCTCAAGCTGGACCGCGGCGACACCGCCAAGCTGTTCTACCTGGTGCGCGCGGTCACCCCGGGCACGTACACGGTGCCGCCGCCGTTGGTGGAGGACATGTACCGGCCGGACATCCGCGGCGTGGGCAAGTCCTCGCCGGCGGCGATCACGGTGGTGCAGCCGTAGGCGCTGGGATTCATGTCCCTGTTCCGGCGCAAGCGGGGCAGTCCGCCTCGGTCTTCCGTTCCATGGGCGTTGCGGTGATCGCATCGCCCGGGAACGGATGGATTCCGGCCTGTGCCGGGATGGCGAAGGGAGGAGGAAAGAGGAGATGGGAGTGGGATTCCCGCAGCCGTCATCCCGGCGTAAGCCGGGCTCCCCTTTGGTCTTCCGCAATCGCCGGCCGTGAACCGCATTGCCCAAGAGCATGGATTCCAGCCTGCGCCGGAATGACGGGAGTGGGAGCGAACCTCCACTTTCGTCATCCTGGCGGAAGCCGGACTCTCTTTTGACATTCCACAGTCGCCAGCCGTGACCGCATTGTTCGAAGGCAGATGGATTCCGGCTTGCGCAGGAATGGCGAAGGCGGGGAGTGGAGTGAGAATGCGTTTCCCTGATCGTTGCCCCGGCGGAAGCCGGGGTTCCTGTTGACCTTCCGCACCCGCAGGCCGTGACCGTACTGTCCAGCAGCAAAACGGAGTCCGGCCTGGGCCGGCATGGAGAAGGCGGGCGCCGCCGCTGGCTGGCCTGGCTGCGCTGGGGCACCGCCGCGGTGCTGACCGTGTTGCTGGTGCTGGACCTGGCGTTCCCGCCGCCGCTGCCGCAGGCGCGCGACACCAGCACCCTGGTCACCGCGCGCGACGGCACGCCGCTGCGCGCCTTCGCCGACCGCGACGGCGTGTGGCGCTACCCGGCCACGCCCGAGAGCGTTTCGCCGCTGTACCTGCAGGCGTTGCTGGAATACGAGGATCGCTGGTTCTGGAAGCACCCGGGCGTGAACCCGTGGGCGCTGCTGCGTGCGGCCGGGCAATTCGTCCGGCATGGGCGCGTCGTGTCCGGCGGCTCCACGCTGACCATGCAGGTCGCGCGCATGCTGGACCGCCACTCGCGCACGCCGTGGGGCAAGGCCAAGCAGATGCTGCGCGCGGTGCAACTGGAAGTGCACCTGTCCAAGCACGAGATCCTGACGCTCTACCTGGAGCGCGCGCCGTTCGGCGGCACCATCGAAGGCGTCGAGGCCGCCAGTTGGGCCTACCTGGGCAAGCCGGCGCGGCAGTTGTCGCATGCCGAAGCCGCGTTGCTGGCGGTGCTGCCGCAGTCGCCCAGCCGCCTGCGTCCGGACCGGCACCCGGAGGCCGCGCGCGCGGCCCGCGACAAGGTGCTGGACCGCATGGCCGTGCGCGGCGTGTGGTCGCGGGCCGCGGTGGAGGACGCGCGCATCGAGCCGGTGGTGGCGCGCTCGCTGCGGCCGCCCCTGCAGGCCGCGCTGCTGGCCGAACGCCTGCGACGGCAGCAGCCGCACGCCGGGCGCATCGTCTCCACCCTGGACGCCGGCCTGCAGCGCACGCTGGAGGAACGGGTGCAGGCGTATTTCTCCACACTCCCGGCGCGCACCTCGGCGGCGTTGCTGGTGGTGGACAACGCCAGCATGGAGGCGCGCGCCTACATTGGGTCGGTGAGCTTCGGCGACCGCGAGCGGCTGGGCCATGTGGACATGGTGCGGGCGTGGCGCTCGCCGGGCTCCACGCTCAAGCCGTTCCTGTACGGACTGGCGCTGGATGACGGGCTGATCCATTCGGAAAGCCTGCTGGTGGACGCGCCGCAGTCCTTCGGCGGCTACCGGCCGGGCAACTTCGATGCCGCCTTCAACGGCCCGGTCGGCGCCGCCGACGCGCTGCGCCTGTCGCTCAATGTGCCGGCGGTGGACCTGCTGGAACGGGTGGGCGCCGAGCGCTTCTCGGCGCGGCTGGCCAACAACGGGCTGGCCTTGCGCTATCCGCGCGGCGCCAAGCCCAACCTGGCGCTGATCCTCGGCGGCACCGGCGCGCGGCTGGAGGACCTGGTGGGCGCCTTCGCCGCGCTCAACCGCGACGGCCTGTCCGGGCGCGTGCGCTACACCGCGCAGGACCCCACCTCGGACCGGCGCCTGCTGTCGCCCGGCGCGGCCTGGATCGTGCGCGAAGTGCTGGAGGCGCACCCGCGCCCCGGCTACGGCGGCGATGTGCTCGACACCGCCGGCCGGCCGCGGGTGGCCTGGAAGACCGGCACCAGCTACGGCTTCCGCGACGCCTGGGCACTGGGCGGCACGCGCCGCTACACGGTCGGCGTGTGGGTCGGACGGCCGGACGGCACGCCGCTGCCCGGGCAGTACGGCGCGGTGACCGCGCTGCCGTTGATGTTCGAGATCATCGACAGCCTGCCGCGCGTGCAGGGCGACGCCGGGCCGCGTCCCCGCCCGCGCGACGTGGACGTGGCGGAGATCTGCTGGCCGCTGGGGCTGCCGCCGGAACCGGAGGCGCCGCAGCTCTGCCAGCGCCGCCGCACGGCCTGGGCTCTGGGCGGCGCCATCCCGCCGACGTTCGCCGAGCGTGACGCACGTTTGTGGAGCGCCGGCCGCGAGCGTTTCCAGGTGGACGCGCGCAGCGGCTTGCGCCTGTCCGCCGACTGCGCCGCGCCGCACGCGGTGCGCGAGGCCGAGATCGCGCGCTGGCCGGCGCTGGCTTCGCCCTGGTTGTCCGCGCAGACGCGCGCGGCCTCGCGCCTGCCGCCGCTGTCGCCGGACTGCCAGCCCGACGGGCGCGACGCGGCCGAGGAACTGCGGATCGAAGGGCTGAACGACCTGGCTACCCTGGCCCGCGCGCCGGGCAGTCCGCACGGTGTGCGCCTGCAACTGCGCGCGCTGGGCACCGACGCGCGCGTGCAATGGCTGCTGGACGGTCGCTGGATCGCCGAGACCCGCGGCGCGCAGGCGTTCGCCCACGACTTCGACCAGCCCGGCGCCCACCAGTTGACAGCCCTGGCCGACAGCGGCGCGTGGACGCGGGCGAGGTTCAATGTGCTGCGGTGACCGCGCAGTGGGCCGTCTTTGTCTGTAGGAGGGGCTTCAGCCCCGACCCGATGAACCTCTGCACAGCCATGACATCAAGCGTGCCGCAGCGCGCCTTGGCACTGGTTCATCGGATCACCGGATCATTCCCGCCGTGGATTGCGGATGGATCGGATCGGGGCTGAAGCCCCTCCTGCAGGGGAGCGCGTCGCTCAGCCAAGCTGCGCCAGCACGTGCTCCGCGCCGGAGACCTTGTATTCGCCCGGGGCTTCGACGAAGACGTGCTTCACCACGCCGTCCTCCACGTACAGGGCGAAGCGCTTGGCGCGCACGCCCATGCCGTAGGCGCTGGCATCCATCTCCAGGCCCAGTGCCTTGGCCAGGTCGGCGTTACCGTCGGCCAGCATCTGCAGTCCGTCCGGCACCTGCTGGGTCCGGCCCCACGCCTGCATCACGAACGGGTCGTTGACCGACACGCAGAAGACCTCGATGCCGCGGTTGCGGAAATCGTCGAAGTGGCGCACGTAGCTGGGCAGGTGCTTTTCCGAGCAGGTCGGGGTGAACGCGCCGGGGACGGCGAACAGCACCGCCTTGCGGCCGTCGAACAGGGCGATGGTGTCGATGGTCTCCACGCCGTCGCGGATGCGCTTGAGGGTCACTTCGGGGATGCGGTCGCCAACCTGGATGCTCATCGTGGGTGCCTGCGTGGAGGGAAACTGAACGCAGTGTAGCGCGTCGGCGTGGCGAGTCCGTGACGGGCTTGAAAACGCCGGGCCCGCGCCTATTTCCCGGTCATCGGCGCCCGCCGCGCGCGGCGCCTCTTGCAGAGGAGAACCGACATGAGCATCGTGCAGTACAACCCGTGGGGCAACGCCCGTGGCCTGCAGGACGAGATCCGGCAGGTGTTCGACCGCTTCCTCGGCGAAGCCGACGCCGACCAGTCCAACGTGGTGACCAGCCAGTGGGCGCCGCGCGTGGACATCCGCGAGGACGCCGACCGCTTCGTCATCCTGGCCGACATCCCCGGCGTCGATCCGCAGGACATCGAGATCCACATGGACAAGGGCATCCTGACCCTGCGCGGCGAGCGCGCGTCGGAGAAGAAGGAGGAGGGCGCCCGCTTCTCGCGCGTGGAGCGCGTGCACGGCACCTTCTACCGCCGCTTCGCCCTGCCGGACAGCGCCAACGCCGACGGCATCACTGCCAGCGGCAAGCACGGCGTGTTGCAGATCGACATCCCCAAGAAGCCGGAAACCACGCCGCGCCGCATCCAGGTGCAGTAAGGCGCCGCCCGCACCGTCCCGCGCCCCGCGCGCCGGGAGGTGCGCGGGCCCGCCTGCCTATAGAATCGGCCCGTGGCGCCCGCGTCGCGGGCCTTTTGTTTTCCCGTGCCCGGCGATGGCGGCGCGGTCTGGACGGAGTATCCATGCAGTTCAAAGACTATTACGCGGTGCTGGGCGTAGAGCCGAGCGCCGGCGATGCCGAGATCAAGACGGCGTACCGGCGGCTGGCGCGCAAGTACCATCCCGACGTCAGCAAGGAGCCCGGCGCGGAGGAGCAGTTCAAGGCCGTCAACGAAGCCTACGAGGCGCTGCGCGATCCGCAGAAGCGCGCGGCCTACGACCAGTTGCGCGCGCGCGGCTACCGGCCGGGCGAGGAGTTCCGGCCGCCGCCGGACTTCGGGCGCGGCGGGCCCGGGGCGCCGGATTTCGATTTCGAGGAGATCTTCGGTGGCGCCGGCGGCGGGGGCGGCGGTTTCAGCGATTTCTTCGAGGGGCTGTTCGGCCGCCGCGGCCGCGGTCCCGACGCCGCGCAGCCGCGCGGCCCGCAACCGCCGCGCGACACCCGTGCCAAGCTGGCGGTGCCGTTGCAGGCTGTGCACGACGGCGGCAGCGTGCGGGTGAACGTCAACGGCCGGCAACTGGACGTGCGCGTGCCCAAGGGCGTCAAGCCGGCGCAGGTGATCCGCCTGGCCGGGCAGGGCACCTACGGCGGCAACCTGCTGCTGGAAGTGGAGTACGCGCCGCACCCGCAGTTCGAGGTGGACGGCCGCAACATCATCCATGTGCTGTCGGTGACGCCGTGGCAGGCGGCCCTGGGCGCCACCCTCAGCGTGCCCACCCTGGGCGGCGCGGTGGAGCTGAAGGTGCCTGCGGATTCGGACACCGGCCGCAAGCTGCGCCTGCGCGGCCGCGGCCTGCCCGGCACGCCTCCGGGCGACCAGATCGTGGAACTGGAAATCACCGCCCCGCGCGCCGAGACCGAAGAACAGCGCAAGGCCTACGCCAAGCTCGCCAAGGCCTTCGACGCCTGACCCGCAGGGTGCGCCCCGGCGCACCACGCCTTTCCATCCACCGTCATTGACGTCGCGGGTGCCGTGGCAGTGCGCAGCGCGCGCCCGACGTGGCGAGATTTTCGCCATAGGGCTTGACAGGGCCGTGGCGCAAGGCGGTGCGAGGGTTATCCACAGATTCGTGCAGCTTTCATCCACACGGATTGTGGAAAACCTGCCTGTGAGCCGGCCGCGACAGGGTCATCGCCGGGGCGATGTTCCACGCACAAAAAACCACGCCGCCCGGAGGCGGCGTGGTGCATGCGACGAGGAGGTCGCTTACTTGGCGCCGGCGGCGGGTGCCGTGCCGGGGACGGTCAGGCCGCGCTTCTCCAGCAGCGGCTCGATCCGCGGGTCGTGACCGGCGAAGTCGCGGAACAGCTTCATCGCGTCCTCGCTGCCGCCGCGCGAGAGCAGGGTCTTGCGGAAGTGGTCGCCGTTCTCGCGCTTCAGGCCGCCGTGCTGCTTGAACCACTCCACGCTGTTGGCGTCCAGCACTTCCGACCAGATGTAGGCGTAGTAGCCGGCCGAGTAACCGCCCATGATGTGGCTGAAGTACGGCGTCTTGTAGCGCGGCGGCACCGGCGCGTAGGCGATGCCGTCGGCGGCCAGCGCGTCGGCCTCGAACTTCATCACGCCGGCGGCGTCGGGCACCTGGTCGGCGGTGATCTGGTGCCAGCGCTGGTCCAGCATGGCCGCGCCCAGGTATTCGGTGGTGCCGAAGCCCTGGTTGAACTTGGATGCGGCGATCACCTTGTCCAGCAGCGCCTGCGGCATCGGCTCGCCGGTCCTGTGGTGCTTGGCATAGTTGGCCAGGATGCTCGGCCAGTCGGCCCACATCTCGTTGACCTGCGAGGGGTATTCGACGAAGTCGCGCGGCACGCTGGTGCCGCTG